>Ga0137403_10000089_pt1 | contig 103027 bp, 102 predicted proteins | sample CZOMad2_1_16fung_FD_122057 | JGI IMG/M metagenome (GOLD analysis project Ga0137403, IMG submission 122057) | Vadose zone soil fungal communities from Angelo Coast Range Reserve, California, USA - CZOMad2_1_16fungal (Hybrid Assembly) | ecosystem: Environmental > Terrestrial > Soil > Vadose...
AGCGCGGCGTGGTGGAAAAGGCGCGCGAGCGCTTCGACCTGCCCGTGACGCACGTTGTCGTAGACCTTGACGCGAATCAGAGCTGACGATCGACGTCGTAGATCCGCTGCCGCTCGCCGACGAGCTCCGCGAAGTGCACCGGGCGGCGCTCGGCGTGGGCGCCCTCTCGGACGAGTGGGCCGCGACGCGGCTGCCGGCGCACGCGACGCGTGCGGGCTTCATCTTCCTGATCGCACGCGAAGGCGACGAGGTGGCGGGCTTCGGCTACGGCTACACGGGCAGCAGCGGCCAGTGGTGGACCGACCACGTCGAGCGGTCGCTGACCGCGGCGCAACGGGCCGAGTGGATCGAGCCGCCCCATTTCGAGATCGTCGAGCTGCACGTCCGGCCGTCCCACCAGCGCCGCGGCGTCGGCAGCGCGCTGCTCGCCCAGCTCCTGACGCGTCAGCCGCACGACCGGGCGCTGCTCTCGACGCAGACCGGCTCGCGGAAGGCGCGCAGCTTCTACGCGAAGAACGGCTGGAGCGAGCTCGCGAGCGTGGACTTCGGCCCGGGCTACCCGCCGTACCTGGTGCTCGGAAAGCGACTTTCCTAAGTCACGCAACCACGCTCTGCCCCCAAACTGCGGGGGCCGAGCTCTGACGGCCGCCGAACGGAGTTCGGCGCTATTTCCCCGCGTTTGACGACACGAACTTCGCGACGGCCTTGATCTCGGCCGGCGTCAGCGTGCCCTTGAAGGCAGGCATCACGCCGCCGCCGTTCGTGACCTGCGTCTCGGCCTTCGACTCGGACGGCTTCGCCGCGTCGAGATTCGGGCCGACCGTGCCGGTCGCGCCCGCCGCCTTGAGCGTGTGGCAGCTGGCGCAGTTCGACGCGAAGATCTGCTTTCCGTCCGCCGCCGCCTGCCCGCCGCCGCCCTTGGTCGTCGTGGGTGGCGGAGCGTTCGTTGCCGCCGTCACGCCGCAGTTCGGGTTGCCTGAGCACTTCGCGACGTAGAGCGAGACCGAGTCGGCGTCGGCGCCCCGCACGAGGTTCGGCGTCATCGGCCCCTCGGGGTCGGCGTACGCGATCTGGCCCCGCACGATGTCGGCCATCGTCTGCTCCGAGAAGCCCTGCTCCTTGTCCGAGGAGAACGCGTCGTCGAGGTTCGGCCCGATCGTTCCCTGCGATTTCGCGTCGGCGAGTGTGTGGCAGGACGCGCATTTCTCGTTGAAGAGCTGCTTGCCCTTGCTCGTGTCCCCGCTCGTGACCCGGCCCACGGCGCCGCACCCCGTCGCGAGGAACGCGACGAGGAGAACCGCGGTCAGTGCGAGTGCGTTCCGCAGAGCTACGCCGAGGGTTGGGAGGCGGCGTCGAGCTTTGAGACCGCTTCGTCGCGCGTCGCGTGGATCGCAAAGACACGATCGAGGCCGGTGATCTCGAAGATCTTGGTGATGTTCCGGTCGTTGCAGACGAGCGAGAGCTGGCCGTCGTTCGTCCGGAGCCGCTTAACGCCGCCGACAAGAACTCCGAGCGTGGTGGAGTCGATGAACGTGGTGTCCGAGAAATCGACGATCACCTCTTTGCCGCCCTTGGCGATCACGTCCAGCAGCTGCTGCTTGAACTCGGGCGCGGTATAGAGGTCGACCTCGCCGGCAAGGGCGATCACGTACGCACCGTCGACCTGCTCCGTCTTGATGTCGAAGTTCATCCGATCCCCCGGGTTCGTGGACGCGACAGTCAGGACGGCTGAGTCTATCGAGGCTTCGCGAGACTTAGCACGGCGATCCGTTGCTTCGCCTGCTGGGCGCTCGGGTCGGTCGGCGCCAGCTTGACCACCTGCTTGTAAGCCTTGATAGCCGCGGTTGTATCGCCGGTGATATCGGCGAGCTGCGCGTAGTGGAATTGGGTGTTGACGTCGTTCGGCTGCAGCTTCGCGATCCGCTTGTAGAGGCCCGTGTCCTTCTGGAGCGCGGTGTTTGCCTCCGTGAAGGCGGCCTGGGCCTTCTGCGTCAGCTGCTGGCTGGTCGGGTCGTTGCTCAAAGCCTGGCCAATCGGGCTGGTGCTCGACACGCCGAGCACGCCCGCGAGCGAGAGCGGAGCCTGCGCCTGCAGATTCTGCGCCTCGGTCTCCTTGTTCTGCGCCTTCGTCTCATAGAAGCCGGCGACCCGCTGCAGCGCGCCGATGTCGTTCGGCTTCAGCTTGAGCACGTGCTCCAGCGCCGCGTTCGCCTCTGTCAGCTTCCCGTCGGTCTGGTAGGCGGTCGCGAGGTCGTTCCAGGCGTTCGGGTCCTTCGGATGGGCTTGCGTCTTCTTGAGCGCGGACTTCACCGCGGAGCTGTTGGTCGAGCCGCTGTTGCTGCCGAAGATATTGAAGTTGCCGCGCAGCAGGTCGCCGAGGCCCGTCGAGCCCGAGCCGACGCCGAAGAAGACAAATCCGCCGGCGAAGATGACGGCGAGTAGGAGGAACACCCACTTCGCCTGCCGCCGCAGGCGAGGGAAGAACATCGTCTGCTCGATCGTCGGCGGACGGCGAGCGGCGGTTTGCTTCCGCGTACCGGGTTGCGACTTCGCGCCCTTGCGCCGCGCCTGTGCAGCTCCTCGTGCCATGAAGCCTTAGGGTACCTCGACCCCGGCCGAGGGGACGACCGCCCAGTCGAAGGTCTCGCCGAGCTCACGCAGCCTGGATCGCGTCGGCTCGTCGCAGAGGGCGCCCTCGAGGCCGGCCTCGTAGAAGCTCCGGGGCTCGAGCCCGAGCTCGGACGCTGCGGCGTATTCGGTGGAAAGGTCGGTCCCGACCATCGCCGGGTCGTCGGTCGAGAGCGAGCAGACAACGCCCGCGGCGACGAGCTCCGGCAGCGGGTGCCTCCTCAGAGAGGGAACAGCGCGGGTGCGGACGTTCGAGATCGGGCAAACGTCGAGGACGACGCGCCTGTCGGCCAGCTCTCGCACCAGCTCCGGATCGTCGATCGCTCTGATCCCGTGCCGGATGCGATGGGCGCCGAGCGCGTCGAGCGCGCCCCGGATCGAGCTCGGCCCGGCGTGCTCGCCCGCGTGAGGAACGGAGGCGAGGCCTTCAGAGCGAGCCAGGTCGAAGGCGGGCGCGTACGGCTCCGGCGGATGCTCGGCCTCCGGTCCGCCGAGACCCACGCCGACCACTCCGCGGTCGCGGTACTTGAGCGCGTAGCGCACGACCTGGAACGCCTCGTCGAGGCTGTACACGCGCGCGATGTCCGGCGTCAGGCGGATCTCGATCCCGTAGCGGTCGCGCGCCTCCGCGGCGCCGTCGCAGACGCCGCTGAAGACGATGTCGCTGTCGAGGCCGCGCCAGAGGCCTAGCGCGAAGATCGCCTCCAGGTAGACGGCGCCGTGCCGGGCGGCCTCCTCCGCATACTCGACCGTGATCTGCCGGAAGTCGTCCTCGCGCTCGAGTGCGGCTGACGTGAGCATGAAAATCTCGATGAAGTGCGCGAAGTCGCGGTACTCATAGAGGGCGCGAACGCCTTCGACGGAATCGGCCGGAAGCGCGTAGCCGTTCCGCCGCGCGATCTCGAGCAGCGTCTCGGGCCGCACCGTCCCCTCGAGGTGGACGTGGAGCTCGATCTTCGGGTAGGTCACTCGGGCAACGGCGCGGCGCTCGCGTCGGACCGCCAGCGCGGCTCGAGGAACGAAGCAAGGCCAATCGAGAGGACGTACAGCGAGACGAGCGGAATCACAGAGAGGATGGTCGAGACGGGATCGACGCCCGGCAGTAGGACTCCCACCACGGTCATGGCGAAGACCCCGACCCGCCAGGTGCTGCGCAACTTCGCGGCCGTGAGGATGCGCAGCCGGACGAGGGCGAGCACGAACACCGGGACTTCGAAGGCGAGCGCCACCCCAAGCAGGACGAAGGTCACGAACCGGTAGTAGTCGCGCGCCCGGACCAGGATGTCGAAATGGCTCGAGTCGTAGTTCGTAAGGAAGTGGAGCGCCGGCGGGAGGATCACCCAGTAGCCAAAGGCGACGCCCCCCACGCCGAGCGCCGTCGCGAACGCGACGGCCAGGGCGATCGAGCGCTGGCGGTGCTCCTCAATAGCCGGGGCGAGGAAGGCCCAGAACTGCCAGAGGACGACCGGCAGGGAGAGCAGGAAAGACGCGTAGAGGGTGACCATGATCGAGGTCGTGAACGGCTCGATCGGGCTGAAGGTCACCGGCTTCCTCAACCGCTCCGGCAGCGGCCGGTTCAGCCAGTCGAGCAGCTGGCCGTGAAATCCGTAGGTGACAGCAAAGGCGATCGCGATCGCCGCGAGCGAGATGATCAGTCGCGCACGGAGCTCGCCCAGGTGCTCGACGAGCGTGGCTTCCTCGCCGTGGCGAAGGCGCCGCGGGAGCCGGGCCATCGAGCTAAGAAGCGGAGGGAGGCGGGGACTTGTCCCCGGAGCGGGGCGGCAGCTCTGGCTTCGACTTCTCGTCCTCGCCGCTGATCGAGTCCTTGAACTCGCGCATGCCCTTCCCGAGTGAGCGCCCGATCTCCGGTAGCCGCTTCGGCCCGAAGACGAGCAACGCGACGATGAGAATCACGATGAGCCCGGCGATGCCTATCTCAGGCATGCCCCAAGCGTAGCGCTTACGCGACGGGGTATGAACCGGCGATGCCGAAAAGTGCTTTCAGTACGTCAGGGCTCTGATGCGTCCCGTGCTGATCTGGACGAGCCAGGCCGAGAGGACGAGGCTCGGGAAGCTCGAGAAGAGCCCGTAGGCCGGGAACCCCGGAATCGCGTGACCGCCGAAGTCAGGCATCGCCTGGACGAGCGCGAGGCTGACGAGGCGACCGGCCATCAGCGCTCCGGCGGCGAAGGCAATCGGCACGTCGTACTTCAAGAAGCGCAGCACAACCTTGACTCCGACCGCGCCGCAGATGCTCGTCAGGATCGCCCAGGCCTCGATGCTGGTTGCCGGCGCGATGCCGACAAAAGCGGCGGAGATCCCGGAGCTGATCGCGCCGCCGGCGAGCACCGCGATCAGTGAGGTTCGAAAGGTTGGCTGTCTGACGTCGGCCATCGTTCCTCCTTCGGCGTGGCCGTCCGCCATGCAGTTGTTCTCACCGTGTTTCGGCGCTTTTGCGCGGACTCTGCATCCCTCGTTCGGGGGCCGCACAGACCCGCTAGCATGGTCGTGTGGGCACGCCGACCGGCGCCCGCATCCTGATCATGGCACTACTCGAACTGAAAAATCTGCATGTCGCGCTCGAGGACGGCACCGAGATCGTCAAGGGTGTCGATCTCGCCGTGAACACGAACGAGACCCATGCGGTCATGGGCCCGAACGGCTCGGGCAAGTCGACGCTCGCCTACGCGCTCATGGGCCACCCGGCCTATGAGATCACCGAGGGCGAGCTCCTGCTCGACGGCGAGGACCTGACCCAGATGGAGGCCGACCGGCGGGCGCAGAACGGCCTCTTCCTCGCGTTCCAGTATCCGCACGCTGTTCCAGGCGTGACGGTGACGAGCTTCATGCGCTCGGCGATCAACGCAGTCCGCAAGGCCAAGGCGGGCGAGGACGACCCGATTCCGATCCCCGAGTTCCGCCAGGAGCTGATGGCTGCGATGGAGCAGCTGAAGGTCCCGCGCGAGATGGCGAGCCGCTATCTGAACGAGGGCTTCTCCGGGGGCGAGAAGAAGCGGGTCGAGATCCTTCAGATGGCGATGCTGAAGCCGCGGATCGCGGTGCTTGACGAGACCGACTCAGGGCTCGACATCGACGCGCTGAAGATCGTCGCCGGCGGCGTCAAGGACCTCGTGGGGCCTAACATGGGTGCAATCGTGATCACGCACTACCAGCGAATCCTCAACTACATCGACCCCGACTACGTGCACGTCTTCGTCGACGGGCGTATCGTCGAGGAAGGCGGGCCCGAGCTCGCACACAAGCTGGAGGCCGAGGGCTACGAGGCGTTCATGCCGGCCGTCGCCGCAGGAGGTGGTAAATGATGGCAGCGACTCCTGAGACCGAGATCGTCGCTGGGATCGGCAACGACTACAAGTACGGCTTCCACGACGAGGAGAACTACGTCTTCAAGTCGGAGCGCGGGCTTTCGGCAGAGGTGGTCGCCGCGATCTCGGAGCGCAAGAACGAGCCGGACTGGATGCGGAAGTTCCGCCTCAAGTCGCTCGAGTACTTCATGGCGCGCCCGCTGCCGGAGTGGGGCGGCGACCTGAGCCAGATCGACTTCGACAACATCTACTACTACATCAAGCCGACCGCGGAGCAGGCGAACACCTGGGAAGACCTGCCCCCGGACATCAAGAACACCTGGGACCGGCTCGGCATCCCCGAGGCGGAGCGGAACTTCCTCGCCGGCGTCGGCGCCCAGTACGAGTCCGAGGTCGTCTACCACAAGCTCCAGGAGAAGCTGGAGTCGCAGGGCGTGATCTTCAAGGACATGGACTCCGGCCTGCGCGACCACGAGGAGCTCGTCAAGCAGTACTTCGGGACGATCATCCCGCAGAACGACAACAAGTTCGCGGCCCTGAACTCCGCCGTCTGGTCGGGCGGCTCGTTCATCTACGTGCCGCCCGGTGTTTCGATCGAGATGCCGCTCCAGGCCTACTTCCGAATCAACGCGGAGAACATGGGCCAGTTCGAGCGCACACTGATCATCGTCGACGAGGGCGCCTACGTGCACTACGTCGAGGGCTGCACGGCGCCGATCTACACGACCGACTCGCTCCATTCCGCGGTCGTCGAGATCATCGTCAAGGAAGGCGGGCGCTGCCGCTACACGACGATCCAGAACTGGTCGACCAACGTCTACAACCTCGTCACCAAGCGGGCCGTCGCCTACAAGGACGCGACGATGGAGTGGGTTGACGGGAACCTTGGCTCGAAGCTGACGATGAAGTACCCCGCGATCTGGCTGCTCGGCGAGCGGGCTCACGGCGAGGTGCTCTCGATCGCGTTCGCGAACGAGGGGCAGCACCAGGACGCCGGCGGCAAGGCCGTGCACGTGGCGCCGAAGACAACCTCGACGATCACCTCGAAGTCGATCTCGAAGAACGGCGGCCGCGCCTCTTACCGCGGGCTGCTCGAGGTCGCCAAGGGCGCCGAGGGCGCCAAGTCGAAGGTCGTCTGCGACGCGCTGATCCTCGACGAGGACTCGCGCACCGACACCTACCCGTACATCAGCATCGACGAGAACAACGTCGACATCGGCCACGAGGCGACCGTCTCGAAGATCGGCGAGGAGCAGCTCTTCTACCTGATGTCGCGAGGCCTTTCCGAGGCCGAGGCGGCGGCGATGATCGTCTCCGGCTTCGTCGAACCGATCACGAAGGAGCTGCCGCTCGAGTACGCCGTCGAAATGAACAGGCTAATTCAACTCCAGATGGAGGGGTCTGTTGGTTAAGCCGCGCATCGTGGGCGAAGCCGGGCTTGGCCCGGCGGGAGCCCGGGCTCACGGCGGCAACGCCGCGAAGAAGGGGGCTCACGGGGGAAACATGGTTTCCCTCGTGCTATTGCAAATGGAAGGATCGGTTGGCTGATCTCGGCGTGGAGCGAGCCGATTTCGTGGCCGTTCCCGTCCAGGATTTGAAGCGGGCGGACGACTTCTACGGCCAGACGCTCGGCCTGAACCGGAACCCGAACTCGAGCGACCGCTGGGTCGAGTACGAGCTCGGAAACGTGACGCTGGCGCTCGTCTCCCCGGAGGCGATGGGCCCAGAGTTCAAGGCCGAGGGCCACCAGATGCCGATTGGGCTGCGTGTCCCCGACGTCGAGGCGGCACGGGCGAAGCTCGAGGCCGAGGGCGTCGAGTTCCTGCACGAGACGATCGACTCCGGTGTTTGCCACCTAGCGAGCTTTTCGGATCCAGACGGCAATCGGCTTCAGTTACACCGCCGCTACGCGCCGTACGCCGACGGCTCGACGCCGTAATGCGAATCGAGCGGGTCGATTTCGTCGACGTCCCGACGAGGGACATCGAGCGGGCGGTGGCCTTCTACCGTGACGTGCTCGAGCTCCCGCAGAACCCGCGTGAGCCGACCGAGTTCGAAGCGGGGAACGTGACACTCGCACTCTGGAAACCCGAGGACCAGGACGTCGAATTCGTGACCGGCGCGAGCCACGGGATCGCTCTTCGCGTCGCGGACGTCGCAGGCGCACGCGCCGAGCTCGAGGCGAAAGGCGTCGAGTTCGTGGGCGAGCGGGATTCGGGCATCTGCAACATGGCCTTCTTCGAGGACCCCGACGGGAACTCACTGATCTTGCACCGGAGGTACGTCCCGTGAGCCGGCCCGAGCTGCTCGAGCGCTACCGGGCGCTGCCGTTCCCGACGACGACCGACGAGCCGTGGCGCTTCACCGACCTGAAGGGCTTCGACCCGGACGCCTTTGTCTCCAACGGCCATGTCGCGGGACCTGGTCCCGGGGCAAGCCCCGCGGCGACGATGCTCGACCTCGACGTGGCCGCCGTGGCCACGGTCAGCGAAGACGGAATCGAGATCGAGCGCGCGCCGGAGGGCATCACCTTCGAGCCGCTGCGCGACCACGAGCTGCTCGGCACACTCGTCGGCGCCGACGAGAAGTTCGCCGCCCACAACGCGGCGCTTTGGGAGCACGGCCTGCTCGTCCAGGTTCCGAAGGGACTCGTCCTCGAAAAGCCGCTCTACGTTCGAATTTCGAACACTCGGGACGGCGGCGCGCTGTTCTGGCGTCTCCTCGTCGTCGCCGAGCCGGAGAGCCGCTTTAGCGTTGTCGAGGAGTACGCGTCCGCTCGGCCGGATCTCGCGGGTTACTCGAACGCCGTCTCCGAGCTCTTCGTCGGCCAGGGCGCGAAGGTCGAGTACGTCTCGCTGCAGAACCTCTCCGCCGAGACCTGGCACTTCGCCTCCCACCGCGCGCGGGTCGATCGCGACGCCGAGCTCGATTGGGTCGCCGGCGGCTTCGGCTCCAAGAAGGGCAAGACGCGGATCCAGAACGACCTCGCGGGCGCGGGCGCGACCTCGCGCGTTACCGGGGCCTACTTCGCCGACGGCGATCAGCACCTCGACTACGACACCTTCCAGGAGCACATCGCCCCGAACACGACCTCCGACTTCGCCTTCAAAGGCGCCCTCCGCGACCATGCGACGGCGGTCTGGCGCGGGATGATCAAGGTCGAGAAGGACGCGCAGAAGACGAACGCCTACCAGGAGAACCGCAACCTGATCCTCTCCGAGCAGGCACACGCCGACTCGATCCCCGGCCTCGAGATCGAGGCCAACGACGTTCGCTGCACCCACGGCGCCACGATCAGCCCCGTCAACCGCGACGAGCTCTTCTACGCGATGGCCCGCGGCATCTCCCGCGGCGAGGCCGAGCGCTTAATCGTGCGCGGCTTCTTCACCGACGTTCTCAACCGGATCGAGCTGGAGCCCGTCCGCGAGGCCGTCACCGAGGCCCTCGAGGCCCGGATTCCGCAAGCCTAGAACTCCTTACTCCTCACCAACAAAGCTTCACAACTCGCTGCAGGCGGGCTTACAACGCCGTCTTAGGGTCGTGACATGAGCCTCAGGCGTGCCACGGGTCTTCTGGTCGCGGCAGTGCTCGTCGCCGCGGCGCCGGCCGCCGGAGCGAAGGGGAACGGCCGGCTCGCCTACGGCGCGGACGGCTCCATCTATTCGATCGATCCGGCGGGGGGACCAGCGACGCTCGTACACGGCGGCTTCCTCCCCGCCTTCTCGCCCGACGGGACGCGAATCGCGTTTGACGAGCTGCTCGCGGACGGCACGTACGAGATCGTCGTGGCCGACGCCGACGGCTCGAACCCTGCGCGGATTGGCACGAATCCGATCCAGACCAAGCTCGTCTGGTCGCCGGACGGCACCCGAGTCGCATTCATCTCCGGGAGCTACTCGTCAGGCTTCGGCGTCTCGGTCGCGAAAGCAGATGGGAGCGGCTCGGTGACGGTCTCGCTCGATGCCTCGATAGACGCTCCCCCGTCATGGTCGCCGGACGGCACCGAGCTTGCGTTCACGACGACGAGCGACACAGACATCGCGGTCGCGAAGGCCGATGGGAGCGGCCGGCGCCTGCTGATCCAGGACGCAACGCGAGACATGGCGCCATCCTGGTCGCCCGACGGCTCGCAGATCGCCTTCTTACGCGGGACCTACGGCAATTTTCTCCTCTACACGATCCGGCCGGACGGCAGCGGTCTGCATCAGCTCGGCCGGACTTCTGCGGACCCTGCCGCTCCGCCGGCGTGGTCGCCCGACAACTCGCGGCTCCTGTTCGGAGGCCGCGAGCAGGTCGGCTACTCCCGGTTCGGTCCAGACTTCCACAACGACGTTGTCTCGGTCGGAGCCGACGGGGTCGGCGAGCGCCGACTGACCGATAGCGGCTCGTTCTACGCCGGCGCCAACCCGGGCTGGTCACCCGACGGGCGGCGGATCGTCTTCATGAGCATCAGGCAGCACACCCTGGGTGGCCCGCAGATCTACGTGATGAACTCGGACGGCAGCTGCGAGACGCAGATCACTTCGGGGATCGATCAGCCTTCAACGCCGACCTGGCAGGCGAACTTGTCCGCGCCCCCGGCCGACCCGCTCCAGTGCGCCGCTCTCTCCCTGACCGGGACATTGGCAGCGAGTACGGATCATCCCGCTCTCGACGATGCCCGCGTTTACGTCTACGGGGGGGTGATCACGAACAACGGCAACGTGACCTCGGATCCGCTCCACTTCGTCACGGCCGACGAGAGCCCGTTTTCGTACATCTCGGCGATTGCGTCGAACGGGGTGTGCACAGTCGGGGCGCGGATCTCATGCACCCTCCCTGCGCTGCCGCCCGGCGACACGATCACGATCGAGCTGCGCTTCAACGTTTTCGTGGCCGGCACGTTCGAGAGCGAGCCGAAAGTCGACGATACGGGCAACACGCCGGACGGTGACCTGACCGACAACGTCGACGACCAGTACAGACAGTTTCCGTTCTGCGAGATCTCGACTCAGCTGGGCAGCACGCTCCGGGCCGGCGGCGACGACGACCTGATCTGCGGGACGGTCGGCCGCGACAAAATCTTCGCGGGCGGAGGCAGCGACCGCGTCTTCGGCGGGCTGGGGAAGGACGTCCTTCACGGCGGTAGCGGCGCCGACCAGGTCGACGGTGGCGGCAACACCGACTTCGTCTACGGCGAGGGCGGTGCCGACAAGATCCATGGCGGCAACGGAGACGACGTCCTGATCGGCGGTTCCGGCAACGACATCCTCTGGGGCGACTTTGGCGGCGACTACCTCAAGGGTGGCGCCGGGGTCGACCGCTTCTTCGGCGGCTACGGCAACGACCTGATCGACTCGCGCGACGGGCTCACCGAGCACGTCTATTGCGGCGACGGAACCGACCGCGTCGAGGCCGACCTGCGCGACATCGTTAACAGCGACTGCGAGAAGGTCGTCCGGCGCCCGGCGATTCAGGCCCCGGCGCCGCGATAGCAGTCCCGGCGGTAGGTCGCAGGCACCGCGTTGCACTTGGCGCGCCGAGCGGCCGTCCCGTTGGCGAAACCGCCGAGGATCGTGCCGATCCCGTAGAAGCAATACGAGCGCGTTGCCGCCGGCGCCAGCAGGCACATTCGGATCGCCCGGGCCGGGCCGGCGTCGTTGGAGGTCAGATCGCGTGAGCCGCCGTAAATGCACTCGCGCTCCATCGAGCCCGCGAGCTTGCAGAGTTGGACGATCTTGCCCGGGTTCTGGACGCTGTACCCGGAGGCGTCGCGGCCGAACGATTGGAAGCACGTCGCAACCCAGCCCGTCTCGGCCTTCCGGCACCATGCGGCCGCCTTGCGGAAGTCGTAATGGACGACCGGCAGGATCCGCGACGTCACCATCAGGTAGCAGTAGAGCTTGTCTGCCGCCGCGACCTTGTCGCACGGGTAGAGCAGGTCCTTCTTGCTCAGCCACTTCGTCGGCGCGATCTGCATCGGCCCGGGCAGGAAGTTCTGCATGAAGACACCGCCCGTGCAGGAGGTTCGATCCCATGCCGTCGCGAGCCGGTCGCAGACCTTGAGCGAATAGGGCAGGTCGTTGAGGCTGTAGATCATCAGCCCGTGTCCGAGGCCGTGGACGCACTGGTAGAGCAGGAAGTACGTCTTGTTGATCTCGCTGCCGGTGCACATCTTGCGGGCGAGCGAGGCGACCTTCGAACGCGGCACGCCTGCGAAAGCCCGCTCGACGACCCCGTGGTAATAGCCCGACCAGCAGGTCATCGAACCGTGCGCGAGTGCCTGCGCGGCGTTATCGTGAAAGTGCGCGTAGCCGGCGTGCCCGATCGAGTGCGCGATCTGGTGGCAGCCGCTGTTGACCTCCTGGTTGGTCCTCATGTAGGTGGCCAGGCGCGAAAGCGCCGTTTCGGGTCCGTCGTAGTAGGCGATGTTCCCGAACGCCTGCTTGTAACAGGCGTAGTCGCTGTGGCAGTCGGCGAGCTGCTCGTGATTCGGCTCAAACGCGGTCAACGCGGCCGAGTGGTTCTTCGTCGAGTCGACGACGAAGCTCGCGACGTCCCGGATCTGGCCCTTGCTGAGCTTGCCGGAGAACGAGGGCATCCCGCCGCCGCCGCTGGAGACCTGGCGCACGACAGTGCCGTAGCTCGGCGTCAGCTGGTCGAGGTTCGGGCCCGTCTGGCCGTTCGAATTCGCCGCCGACAGGGTGTGGCAGCCGCCGCAGCCGGCTGAGGCGAAAACCTTCGCGCCCGACGCGTTCGTCGCGCTCTTGCCGCCGCCGCCGCATCCCGCTACGAGCACGGTCGATGCGAGCAGCGCGAGTGCCGTCTTGCGCATCTCGCACAGGGTAGGGGCATCGACGGCCGATCGGGTCGCTAATTTCCGGGCGATGCGACTGCTCGTGCCCCTCCTTGTCGCGGTTGCTCTAGTTCCAGCGGCTGGTGCCGGCGGGAGCCTCTTTCTGACCCCGGACGAGCTTTCCAACCATGCCGATCCCTCGCTTCTGCGGGTGACGGGCGGCGCCTTCGTCGCCTATGAGGTCGAGTCCAAAGGCTCCATAAATGTCGTCGACCCCAGCGGAGCGACGCACACCGTCGTGAGCGGCTGGCCGGCGGTCTCGGATCCGCAGCTCCTGCGCAAGTCAGACGGGACGATCTTTCTCTACTTCGGTGGGTCGACTCCCGACCTGAAGACGCAGGGCGCGCTCCGCTTTGCGTCAATCGACGGCGGCGCCACCTGGAGCGGGCCCCTCAAGACGAACCCGGCGTCGACGATCGGCGACGTTCAGGCCGCTGCCCTTCGCCCCGACGGAACGCCGCTGTTCTCTCAGGACGGCACCGGCTTCGTCAACATCTACCAGGGCGACAACGGCAGCACGCTGCACAACGACTTCAACCTCTGTTGCGGCTACGGCGAGTCGCTGGCCGTCGACACCAAGGGTCTCGCTCAGCTTGCCTTCTGGTCGAACGCGACCGGCAAGTCGGGCTACATGTACGAGGCCCTCGATGCCACAGGTGGCGCGACCGCGGCGCCGGTGAATCTTGCCGCAGGCACCGATGCGCAGGCGTTGCCGGGAACCAATCGAGTGCCGCTCGTCGCGGGCGGCCGTGGGAACACCTTCATGGCCTGGCCCGGGACGAACCACGTGACGATCGCCGCTCTGGCTGCCGGGAAGGTGGGGCGCAAGATCGCGATCGCGACCGCCGGCGCCCCGAATCAGCTCGCGCTTGCCGTCGAGCCCGACGGCGCAAAGCTCTGGGTCGTCTGGACGCAGGGGAAGTACCTCTGGGCAACGCGGCTGCGCGATGCCGCCCACGGCGCGGCGCCGATCGTGGTCAAGACGCTGCTCCCGAGCGGGAGGACACCGTACGCGCTGGAGGCGGTCGGCCTGGCCGGCCAGGTCCAGGCGGTCGTGAACGTCAGCGGCACACCGGGGAACACGCTCTGGCGCACGCAGCTGATCCCCGGCCTCGCCGCGCACGCGTCGCTGAAGCCGAAGCCAACGGTGAAGGTCAGAGACGACACCGCACCGGTCAAGGGAGCGACCATCCGCGGCGGAGGCAAGGTCGGGCACACGAATGCCAAGGGCCTCGCCTCGCTGAAGGGTTTCAAGCGGCACGCGCTCGCGAGGGTGACGAAGGCGGGCTACGTGGCCACCTCTTTCCGCGTGCCTTAGCTTCAGGGCTAGGATGGTCGCGTGGCCGTAACGGCACGTCCAAAGCTCGACGCGCAGAAGCAGCGCGCCGACTTCCCGATCTTCAACGAGCTGATTCACGGTAAGCCGCTGTCGTTTCTCGACTCCGCGGCGAGCTCGCAGAAGCCGCGCCAGGTGCTCGACGCGATGCAGCACTTCTACGAGACCTCCTACGCGAACGTTCACCGCGGGGTCTACGAGCTCGCAGAGCGCGCGACGGCCGGCTACGAGGGTGCGCGTGAGACGGTCGGGCGCTTCCTGAACGCGCCCTCGCCTCGCGAGGTCGTCTTCACCAGGAACGCGACCGAAGCGATCAACGTCGTCGCCTACGCGTGGGGGCTGAACAACCTTGGACCCGGCGACGTCGTGCTCGTGACCGAGCTCGAGCACCACTCCAACTTCGTGCCCTGGCAGTACATCGCACATAGGACCGGCGCCGACTTTCGGATGCTTCCGCTCGACGACGAAGGGGGGCTGAGGCTCGACGCCCTCGACGAGCTCGCAGGTGCGGGCCGGGTGAAGGTGGTCGCCGCGGGCATGGTCTCGAACTCGCTCGGGAGCGTGAATCCGGTCGAGAAGCTCGCCGCCTGGGCGCACGAGCGCGGCGCGATCATGGTCTGCGACGCCGCTCAGGGAGCCCCGCACCGGGTCGTCGACGTCCAGGCGCTCGGAGCCGACTTCGTCGCCGTCACCGCGCACAAGCTTTGCGGGCCGAGCGGGATCGGCGCGCTCTGGGGCCGGATGGAGCTGCTGGAAGCGATGGAGCCGTTCAATCTCGGCGGCCACATGATCAGCCGCGTCACCTTCGAGGACACGAGCTGGGGCGAGGTGCCGGCGAAGTTCGAGGCCGGGACGCAGGCGATCGCCGAGGCCGTCGGCTTTGGCGCCGCAATCGACTACATCACCGAAATCGGCCTCGACGCGATCGAGCAGCACGAGCACGAGTTGGCCGCCTACGGGCTCGACCGCCTCGCCGAGCTGCCCTGGGTCAAGACGTATGGGCCGCCCGCCGACCGCCGGGCCGGGATCATCTCCTTCAATGTCGACGGCATCCACCCCCACGACGTGGCCCAGATCCTGGATGGCGAAGGCGTGGCGATCCGCGCCGGCCACCACTGCTGCCAGCCGCTGATGGCCAAGCTGGGCGTGGCCGCGACGAACCGGGCCAGCTTCTATCTCTACACGGTCACCGAGGAGATCGATCGGCTCGTCGCCGGGCTGCACAAGGTCCGTAAGATCCTCTCTTAGAGCCGATGAGCGACCAGATGTACAGAGAGGTGATCCTCGATCACTACAAGAACCCGCGCGGGCACGGGGTGATCGAGGACGCCGACGCCGAGGCCGAGGGGTTCAACCCACTCTGCGGCGACGAAGTCTCGATCTACGTCTCGTTCGCCGAGGACGGCGAGACGATCGAGGACGTCAAGTTCTCGGGGCGCGGCTGCGCGATCAGCCAGGCCGCGACCTCGATGCTGGTCGACATGGCGAAGGGTCGCAAGGCAACGGACCTCGCGCAGATGCCGAAGGACGAGCTGCTCGAGGAGATCGGCATCCCGCTGACGCCGATCCGGCTCAAGTGCGCCCTGCTGGGGCTCGGCGTGCTGAAGGTCGCACTGCATCGCGCGAAGGGCACGCCGCTCCCGCAGGAGTGGGCCGGGCTCGACGAGCTCGAGCTGAAGTAGCTTGGCCGAGCTCGATGTCGGCCCGGTCGAGGAGCTGCCGCCCGGGTCGGTCAAGATCGTCGTCGCAGGGTCGATCGCGGTCGGGGTCTACAACCTGGACGGAGAGTTCTACGCGATTGAGGATCGCTGCTCGCACGACGACGGGCCACTCTGCGAAGGGGATTTCGATCCCGAGGAGGGCTACGCGATCTGCCCCCGACACGGCGCCCACATCGACATCCGGAGCGGCAGGCCGCTGACGCTGCCGGCGGTCTTTCCGGTTGAGACCTTTCCCGTCCACGTCGAGGACGGGATCGTCAAGGTCCAGGTGACTTAGTGCTAGACGACCGCGTCCGCTCGGTGCTCGCGCGGATCGAGGCCGAGGAGCCTCGCCCGCCAGGAGTTCCGGTCGAGCCGACGACCGGACAGTTTCTCTTCTCGGTCTGCGCGCCGCAGGCGGACTGCGAGGTGCTCGAGATCGGCGGCGGGCACGGCTACTCGACGATCTGGTTGGCCGCGGGCGTGCGCAATCTCGGCGGCCGCGTGCTCTCGTTGGAACGCGACCACGAATGTATCGTCGACTGGCGCCGGAACATCGCCGAAGCAGGGCTCGAGGAGACGGCGGAGCTCATGGAAGGCGACGCGCGGGAGACGCTGCCGATGATCGACGACGTTTTCGACGTGGTCTTCCTCGACGCGGCGAACAAGCAGTACGAGGAGCTCTTCGGCCACGCCCGCGGGAAGCTCGAGCCCGGCGCGCTCGTGATCGCCGACGACGTCACGCTGCACGCGGACACGCTGCAGCCCTACACAGAGGCGCGACAGTCCGATCCGACCCTGCTCAGCACGACCGTGCCACTGGACCGCGGGCTCGAGCTGTCGGTTGTCCTCCGCTGAGCGAGAACGACAGCCTCGCGGCCTGCTACTTTTCGCCTACCGCGGAAAGGAGGTGGTCCGGTAGTGAAATCTTCAAGTACGGGCAGTGGAGGTACCAGCGGGTAGAGGCGTGTCCCCCGGACCTACGGGGAATCGCCTAGCCAGCGTAGGGGACTCGCGCTTCGCGCCGCCGTTGCAATAACGGCAGGAAGCGCCTCTACTACTTCAACGCTGGTAGCCGGATTAGGGGCCGCTCCTTTTGAGCGGCCCCTACTCTTTTTCAGCCTCCTTCGTGTCAGGCGCTCTGACGTGGGCCAGCGTTCGGCAATGTCCCCCGGCGTGATTGGCTAGGGGCCGACTGTCGGATCCACTCCGAAGAGGTGGATCAGGCCTCGCTCGTCGCCGCGGTCGTGGACCGCATAGAGCGTGTACGTGCGGCCGGCGGCTTTCGCATTGGCCCAATCGATGACCTCGGTGACGTCACCGGCGCCGGTGACGAGCCACTCGTCGGCTTCGTAGGCCGCGCCAAGTCCGCGGTCATCTGGGATCGGTCCGCGCGGCCGCCAAAAATCGATGCGATATTCGGACGGTTCTGCTGTCCACAGAGAGTCGCGCGGATCAACCGAGCGGGCGTCCATGACCCCAAAGCTATCCAGTTGTCCTCTGCAAGCACGCGCGCGATAACTCGCATGCGCCAGCGTCTTCTCCCTTGGCGGAGGCGGGCTTTGCCCGCCGGAGCTGTATCTGCGCGGGACGCGCGTCAACCCAGCGAGGGGGCCCACGGGGGAAACCGGGTTTCCCCCGTGAAGCGAGCGCGAAGCGCTACGCGGGCGCTCGTTCGATCTGGATTCGCGGCAGCCAGCCAAGCCAGGTCGGCAGGTACCAGTTCCAGCGGCCGAGCAGCTTCATCGCTGCGGGGAGGATCACGGAGCGGATCAGCGTCGCGTCGATCAGCAGGGCGATCGCGACGCCGAAGCCCATCTGCTGGAACTGAACGAGATCCCCCTTGGCGAAGCCTGCGAACACGGCGACGATGATCAACGCCGCGCCCGTGATGATCCGGGCGGTCGTGCCGACGCCCCACGTGACGGAGGCCGTCGTGTCTCCGGTTTCGTCGTAGCGCTCCTTGATCCGGCTGAGCAAGAAGACCTGGTAGTCCATCGAGAGACCGAAGAGGACGGAGAACAGGAACAACGGCACCCAGGCTTCGATTGCATCGACCTGCTCGAAGCCGAAGATGCCGTTTCCAATCCCCTTCTGGAAGACGAGCACGATCAATCCATAGGCCGCGCCAACCGAGAGCAGGTTGAGGACGATCGAAGTCCCGGCGACGACGATCGAGCGGAACGCCACCGTCAGCAGTACGAGCGTGAAGCCGAGCACGAAGATGAAGACGTAGGGCGTCGGATTCGTGACCGAGTCGGCGTAGTCGACGTTCTCGGCAGTCCTGCCGCCGACGAGCACGCGGGCGCCCGTTGCTCCGAAGAAGTCCGGGATCACGTTCGAGCGAAGATTGCGGACGGCAGTCAGCGCCTGATCTCCGGCGTCGTCACCACGGATGGGAACGTCGAGCGCGGCCACTTGGCCACCCGGGGCGAAACGCACCTGGCCCCGCCCGAACTCCGGATCGGTCGCGAGTCGTCCCTGCAATTGTCTGAGCGACGAGCGAACTTGCGGATCGGAGGCGTGGTCGGCGACGACGATGCGCACGGGGTTTGCGGTCGCGCCGGGGAAGTTCTCCTGGAGCGCGAGATATCCCTGCTTGGAGACGAACCGGTCTGGCAACGTGCTGACGCCGTTCGTGCCGATCTTGAGTGAGAGGACAGGGATCGCCAATGCGATCAGGACGCTGCCGGCGAGCACGAGGCTCAGTGCCGGCCGGCTCACGACGCGCCTGACGACTGCGTTCCAGAAGCGTCCCTCGCTGGTACCGCCGACGAGCGGGATCCGCAGCGAGTTGACGCGGTCGCCGAGTAGGCCGAGCAGCGCCGGGAGCAATGTCAGGGCCGCCGCGAGGGAGGTGACGCCGACGAGAATGGCGCCGGCGGCCAGGCTGCGCATGATCGTGTTCGGCACGATCAGCATCCCGAGCATCGCGATCACGAAGGCCGTGCCGCTGAAGAGCACGGCACGGCTTGCCGTGGCGCCCGCCGCCTCGATCGCCTGGGACGGCTCCCGCCCGCCGCCACGCTCCTCGCGATAGCGGGAGATGACGAACAGCGAGTAGTCGATCCCGAGCGCGAGGCCCATGCCGGTGAGCATGTTCACGACGAAGATCGACAGTTCCCAGATCTGGGAGACGACCGCGACGAGACCGAGGCCGCCGACGATCGCCAGCATCGCGAGCAGCAGCGGCACCAGGCCCGCGACGACCGAGCCGAACACGAGCACGAGGATGATCAAGGCCGCAGGGAGGCCGAACTCGAGCTCACCGCTCTTGAGGTCGTCCTGGGAGAGCTGGTCGAAGTCGTTGTCGCGGACGTTGTTGCCCGTGATCGCAGTTTCGAAGCCAGCGCGGCCGTTGTTCCGCTCGACGAGCTGGTTGATCGGCTTGATGTCGCTCGTGTCGTAGACGCTGATCGGGATGATCAGTGCGTGCTTGTCGCTCGAGACGAGCGAGGGATCGTGAGTCTGATAGTAGATCTGGGCGTGGTGCACCTTCCGCGTAGCCCTGCCCTCCCGGGCGAGGGCGCCGACGAAAGCGCGGAAAGCGGGCTGGTCGACGGTGTAGCGGTTGGAACGCACGAGCACGATGTCGGTGAAGTCGCGCCGCGCGTTGTACGGGAAGGCGCTGAATTCGATTCGCTCGGCCTGCCGGAATTCCGGGTTCCCGGCGGCCCCGCCGTTCGAGGTCAGGTTGCCGGGAAGCAGAAGCGCGATCGCCGCGAAGGCGAGCACGAGCGCCCCGATCCAGGCGCCGATCGTGCGCCACGGATGCCGGCTGCACGCCCTCGCGAGACGTTCGGTCACGCCTTCGAGTTTCCCGGCTTGGCGCCTCGGCGCAACTGTTCATCGAGCGACAACAGCGGAAGCTGGAACGTCTGGACGGCGTCGTCGTTGGAGACGACGTTGTCACCGTGCTCGAGCATCTTCAGCAGGTCGCGTGTGAGCGGGATGTTCCCGGGCAGGCGCTCGGTGACGAGCGCGTTGACGCGCATCAGGCCAATCGGGACGTGGAGGCTCGGGCGCCGGCGGATTCCGAGCGCCGTCCTGAGCTGCTGCCAGAACTCGTTCCAGCTGACGATGTCGGGGCCGCCGAGCTCGAAGGTCCGGTTGGTGGTTTCTGGTTTGTCGAGGGCGGCGGCGAAATACGCGGCCACGTCATCGACCCAGATCGGCTGGATCCTCTGCTCGCCCGAGCCGATGATCGGCGTCACCGGGGTCAGCTTCGCGAGCTTGCGGAAAGTCGGCAGGATGCCGCCGTCTGGCCCGAAGACGAAGCTTGGTCGGAAGATCACGTGCTCGAGCCCTGAGTTCTTGACCGCCTGCTCCATCTCCCACTTGCCGTGGTAGTAGGGGACGAGGTCCTTCGAGTCCTCGCCTGTGCCGAGGGCGCTCATCAGGACGAAGCGCTTGACGCCGGCGTCCTTTGCGGCCGCGACGAGGTCGCGGGTTCCCTGCTCCATCACCCGCTTGAACTGCTCCTCTTGGCCCTGGCGGATCGCGACGAGGTGGACGACCGCATCGACGCCTTCGACCGCGTGTTGGAGGCTGACGGTGTTCGTCATCTCGCCGACGACCGGCCGGCCCGGTAGATCGCGTGAGCGGGTCGAGTCGCGGACGAGCAGCTTCAGGTCGTGTCCTTGGTCGGCGACCGCCCGTACCACGTGCGGGCCGACGAAGCCCGTCCCGCCGGTGATCAGGACTTTCACTTAGTCGGCTCGCGCTCGAAGTTCTGCCAGTAGCGGCTCGGCGTGGGGCCCATCTGGCCTTGGTACTTCGAGCCGAGGTCGCCGCTGCCGTACGGGTTGTCGGCCGCCTCGGAGAGCTGCATGAACGAGATCTGGCCGATCTTCATCCCGTGGTAGATCGTGATCGGGAGGTTGGCGACGTTGGAGAGCTCCAGCGTGACATGGCCGTCCCAGCCGGGGTCGATGAAGCCCGCGGTCGAGTGGATCAGCAGGCCCAGGCGCCCCAAACTCGACTTCCCTTCCAGTCTTGCGACCAAGTCGTCCGGCAGCACGATCCGCTCGAGCGTCGAGCCGAGCACGAACTCGCCGGGGTGGAGGATGAACGGGCGCTCGTCGTCGATCTCGACGAGCTCGGTCAGATCCTCCTGCGGCTCCTTGACGTCGATGTAGGCGTAGCGGGCGTTGTGAAAGACCCGAAAGAAGCGGTCGACGCGGACGTCGACGCTCGAAGGCTGCAGCAGCGACTCGTCGTAGGGCTCGATGACGATCCGCTGGTCGTCGAGGAGCCGAGCAATCGTGCGGTCGGAGAGAACCATCGTGCCGATTCTACGGAGCGGTCTCAGGGACAGGCACCTTCGGTGCCTGTCCCTACAGGCGGTGGGAATGTCGTTAGCGGCCGCCGGCTGCCGCGCCTGCGCCCGCCGGGCGCAGCGGCGCTGCCGGTACGCGCAGGATCCGCGCGACCGGTTGCGGTAGCCACCAGTTCCAGCGGCCGAAGAGCCGGACGAGCGAGGGCACGAGCAAGGTCCTGATCACGACCGCGTCGAAGATGATCCCGGCCGCGAGCCCGATCCCGAACTGCTTGATGTCGAGGCCCGGGCTGCTCGAGAGCACGAAGAACGCGAACATCAGCACCAGGGCTGCGCTGGTCACGAGCTTCCCGGTGCGGGCGAGGCCGAGCTCGACCGCTTTTGCGGTGTCGTGGGTCTCGTCGTATTCCTCTCGCATGCGCGTGATCACGAAGACCTCGTAGTCCATCGAGAGGCCGTAGAGGAAGGCGAAGATCATCAACGGGATCCACGAGATGATGGCGCCGGTCGCCGGCACACCCCAGATCGCTTCCGAGCCGTGGCCCCACTGGAAGATGAAGACGATGATCCCGTAGGCAGCGCCCAGGGAGATGAGGTTGAGCACCACCGCCTTCAGCGGCAGCAGGACGGAGCGGAAAGCGCGCATCAGCAGGATGAAGGTCAGCAGGATCACGAACGCGAGCACGTACGGGAACTTGCCGTAGACGGCGTGGACGAAGTCGCGGTCCTCGGGAGAGACGCCGCCGAGCGTGGCCTTCACGCCGGTCGAGGGGAGGACGTCATCCTGGATCCTCGAGATAGTCTTGGAAGACGCGCTCGAAGCTGAGTCCGAGGTCGGGAACGCCTCGACGAGAGCGTCGCCGCCGCGCCGCCACTGCGATGGCGCCACAGCGGCCTCGACTCCGGGCGTCCCTTTGAGCGCCGAGACGACTTCACGCGTTGCATTCGGGCCGCCGTTCTCGACCAGCGCGACGTAAGGCTTCATCACTCCCGGTGAAATGTCGGCCCGGGCAAGGGCGTCGCGCCCCTGGATCGCGTTGCCGCTTCCTGGATAGTCCTTGAGCTGCGCCTCGGCCGGATTGATCTGGAGGCCCGGCACGAGCAAGACCGCGACGATCGCGATCCCCAGCAGGGCCACCGGAATCGGCCGCCTGACGACGATCTGCGCCCACCGGTGCCAGAACCCGTGCGTCGGATCCTGCCGTTCGACGATCCGCTTCGGCATCACCCGCAGCCGGTTGATCTTTGGTCCGAGTATCGCCAGCATCGCCGGCAGCAGCGTGATCGAGCTCAGCACCGAGACCGCGGGGATCAGCATGCCCCCGATTCCGATCGACCTGATCACGGGAATCGGCAGAATCACCATCGAGAGCAGACCGATCGCCACCGTGGAGCCCGAGACGATCACCGAGCGACCGGCGTGGCGCATCGTCTCGATGATCGCCGTGTCGGTGTCCTCTCCGTTCGCGAGCTCCTCGCGGAAGCGGAAGATCATCAGCAGCGAGTAGTCGATCGCGACACCCAGGCCCACCAACGCGACAAGGAACTGCACGATCAGCGAGACCGATGTGACGTAGGTCAGCAGATAGACCAGCGTGAAGGTGTTGAGGATCGAGCTGATGGCGATCCCGATCGGAATCAGCACGGCGGGCACGGTCCCGAACACGAACAGGAGGATCACGATCGCGCCGAGGCCGCCGATCAGGGCTTCGAGAAAGACACTCGGGCCGTTGTTGTCGCCGCCGCTGGAGGCCTCCTGCAGGGCGTCGCGCCCGGTCAGGTAGGAGGTCACGCCGGGCGGTGTCGCCTCCTTCAAGGCGGTCCGCGCCTCGCCGATCTTGACGTTGCCGTTGAATCCCTGGTTGCCGGGCGGGTAGAGCTCGGCGAAGGTCGTGTGGCGGTCGCGCGAGACGTACGCGTCGCTGCCGGTCGAGAAGTAGGAGCTGACACGCGAACCTGGGTTCTGCCTCTCCGCGGCCGCGATCGCCTGCTTGATCCCGGTGACCTTGGTGACGTCGCCGTCGCTCTGGAAGACGGCGACGAGCGGAGCATTCTCGCCGGTTCCGAAGGTCTTCAGTGCGCGCTGATTGGCCTCGTAGGCCGAGTAGCCCGGGATGGAGAACTGCTCGAGCCAGCGCTTCGAGACCGCGTTCGCCGAGTAGGCGCCGATCAGCGTCAGCGCGAGCCAGAGGAACACGATTGCGCGCTTATGGCGGAGCACGAGACGGGCGAGAGCGGTCATAAGCCGGGCACCATAGAGATTCCGAACGACCGCGCGCAAGGGCCATATTCCAGGGGTGAATCGGTCCTATACACCTATTCAATCCGCCGGTCGCTCATGTATCTTCGGAGGCATGGCGATGACGCGAACGATCGAGCTGAAGACGGCGATTCCGGGGCCAAGATCCCGCGAGATTCTGACCCGCAAGGAGCGTGTGGTCGCCGACCCGCTGTCCGTCTTTCTCCCCGTCGTGATCGAGGAAGGCCGCGGCGCAACGCTCACGGACGTCGACGGCAATACCTTCATCGACTTCACCGGCGGCGTCGGCTGCCTCAACGTCGGCCACTCGCATCCGCGCGTCGTCGAGGCCGCGCAGGAGCAACTCGCCAAGTTCTCCCATACCGACTTCACGATCGTCCCCTACGAGGTCTACGTCACGCTCGCGGAGCGGCTGATCGGGGCGTCTCCGTTCCGCTCACCCTCCAAGGCGGCGTTCTTCAACGCCGGCACGGAAGCGGTCGAGAACGCGATCAAGTTCGCGCGCGCCTACACCGGCCGCCCGGCGGTGATCGGGTTCGAGGGCGGTTTCCACGGCCGCACGCTGCTGTCGCTTTCGCTCACCTCGAAGACGCATCCGTACAAGGCGGGGCTGGGGCCGTTCGCGCCCGAGGTCTACCGGGTGCCGTTCCCGAACGATTACCGCGGGCCGAGCGCCGACGAGGCGCTCGCGGCCCTCGAGCGCGCGCTGATCACGCAGGTCGCCGCCGAGACGGTCGCGGCGATCGTGATCGAGCCCGTCCAGGGGGAGGGCGGCTTCGTCGTCGCGCCGCAGGCGTTCCTCGACGGCGTCCGCCGCCTCTGCGACGAGCACGGGATCGTCATGGTGGTCGACGAGGTCCAGACGGGCTTCGGGCGCACCGGCAAACTCTTCGCGATCGAGCACTACGGAATCGAGCCCGATCTGATCACCGTCGCGAAGTCGATCGCAGCCGGCTTGCCGCTCTCCGGTGTGATCGGCAAGGCCGAGATCATGGATGCGCCCGGCGACTCGGCAATCGGCGGCACCTACGTCGGCAACCCCGTCGCGCAGGCGGCGGCGCTTGCCGTTCTCGACGTGATCGAGGAAGAGGGAGTCTGCGAGCGCGCCGCTCAGCTCGGCGAGACGATTCGGGCCCGGATGGAGTCGTGGCGCGAACGCTGGCCGCAGGTCGGGGACGTCCGCGGCCTGGGCGCGATGCTGGTGATCGAGCTGGTGAAGGAGCCCGCGAGCAAGGAACCGGACCCCGACACGGCGACCGCGGTCGTCGAAGCGGCGGCGGAACGGGGCCTCCTGCTGCTCAAGTCCGGCATCTACTCGAACTGCATCCGCGTGCTCGCACCGCTGGTCCTCACCGACCCCGAGCTCGACGAGGCTCTGGCGGTCTGGGAAGAGGCGCTGGACTTCGTACTGGCGTAGTTCCGCCCCGGCGGTACGGTGACCGCCGTGAAGAAGCCGGCGCACGTGGTCGCCGCGGTGGTCGCGTTCCTGGTCCTCGGCACGGCCGCGGGCGCCGTTCCCGGACGAGCATACGTTCTCTGGACGGGAAGCAAGGTCTACGTCACCGACGACGGCCTAGCCTGGCGCCAAGTGACGCCACGCGGCGCCCTCAAGCCGGGCACCTTCAGGGCGATCGATGCCGTGGCGTTTCGCGGGACGCGTGAGGGCTGGCTGATCGCGAGCGACTGCGCCACTGGACGGGGCTCGGTCTACCGGAGTTTCGACGGCGGGAGGAGCTGGAGGACCTATGCGTTCCATGCCCACTCGTGCGCGGGCGGAGCGAACTTCTCGCTCGACGTTCTGAACGGCAAGCTGGCGTGGGTCCTCCAAAACGAGCCCACAGGCCCGACGGCGCGCCTCTACCGCACGACCAACGGCGGCCGGACGTGGCACGTTGTCCGCAAGCTCGCGGAGTACGGCAAGGTCGCCTTTGTCAGCCCGACGACGGGTTGGCTGGCGGGCCTGCGCCTGTTGCAGACGGTCGACGGCGGCAGGACCTGGCACCTCCAGTCGCTTCCGGCTCCGCGCGGTTACCGCGGGCGGCTGGTTCTGCTCACCGCGCCCCGCTTCTTCGGACGGCAGGGCCTGCTTGCCGGCCAGTATGGAGGCGGCCATCCCGTGATCGGCTTCTACCGGACGAGCGATGGAGGCCGCCGCCGGCGTCTGCTCGCCACGTTGCCGGGCTCGGCGCCTCGGGTCTTTCCCCAGTTCGCAGTCAGCGCGGGCACGGCCTCGGCAGTCTGGCTGCTGACGGCGGGCGCGAAGCCAGCCGCGTACGTCACTCGCGACGGCGGTCGCCACTGGTCGAGTCACGCGCTTGCCCGCAGGCTCTACGCGCCGGTTGCGCTCAGCGCGCGCCTGGCCGCGGCTTCCGATTTTCGCGGCAGGCCGTACATCACCCGTGACGGTGGGCGCACCTGGAGGCCTCTTAAGCTTTAGCTCTCCGGTCCGGGCATCCTTCAACGCGTGGTCGGAGAACTGATTGCGGGCCGGTACGAGCTCGAGGAGCTCGTCGGCTCGGGTGGCATGTCGAGCGTCTACCGCGCTCACGACCGCCTGCTCGAGCGGACGGTTGCGCTGAAGATCCTGCACGAGCAGTTCACCCGGGACGACGACTACGTCGAGCGCTTTCGCCGGGAAGCACGCGCCGTCGCGCAGTTGGCCCATCCGAACATCGTCACGGTGATCGACCGGGGCGAGCAGGACGGGCGGCAGTTCATCGTCTTCGAATACGTCGACGGGATGAATCTGAAGGAGCTGATGACCCGGGAGGGCCCGCTAAGCCCTCGCGAGGCGATCGAGCTGTCCCTGCAGGTCGCGCGCGGGCTCTCGTTTGCGCACGAGAGCGGGCTCGTCCACCGGGACGTCAAGCCGCAGAACGTGCTGCTCGACGGCGACGGCCGCGCGAAGGTGACGGACTTCGGCATCGCCCACGCGGTCGACGTCGACGGGATGACGATCACCGGCACGATCATGGGGACGAGCAACTACATCGCGCCGGAGCAGGCCCGTGGCCAGCCGGTCGACGAGCAGACTGACGTCTACTCACTCGGCTGCGTGCTCTACGAGCTGCTCGCCGGCGATGTTCCGTTCGACGGCGACAATTTCGTCGCGGTCGCGATGCGGCACGTGAACGACCCCGTGCCCAGTGTCCGCGACGTTCGGCCTGACGTGCCCCCGCGCCTCGACTGGGCGATCCAGCAGGCGATGGCGAAAGATCACGACGAGCGGTTCGAGTCGATGGCCGACTTCGCCGCCGAGCTCGAGGCGTGCCATGCCGAGCTCGACGGCAACGAAGGCGCCACCATCGTCGTGCCGCCGCTGCCGCGGCCGCGCGCGAAATCGCGGCGCCCGGCCCGCGCGCCGAGGCAGTGGAGCATCTGGCCACTCGTCTTGCTCGGCGTCGGCCTCGCCGCCGTTGCGGGCGGGCTCTCGGGGGCGATCCTGCTTCACGGCAACGGCAACAGTGGAACGGGCGCGGCGCCGCCCCGCCCAACCGGGCCCGTTCAGTTCAAGAGCGCCGCAGCCTATGACCCGTTCGGCGACGGCCGGGAGCATGACGAAGCCGCACAGGACGCGATCGACGGGAATGACCAGACGCCCTGGATGACGGAGCACTACAGGAGCTTCACGAAGCAGGGTGTCGGGCTCGTCGTCGGCGCCAACCGTGCCGTGTCCCCGAAGACCATGACGCTCGTCACCGACACCCCCGGCTTCACGGTCGAGATCAAGGCGGGAGACTCGGCGACGGGGCCGTTCCACACGGTCTCCAACTCGCGGACGATCGCGAGCACGACCGCGACCTTCAGTCTCAACGGCGGCGGCCGCTACTTCCTGGTCTGGATCACCAATCTCGGCGCCAACGATCAGGTTCGGATCGATGAGGTGAAGGCGCGCTAGAAGCTAAAACTGCAGCCTTGAGCGCCGTTCGTGGCGCTCGAGCGCGAGCTCGACCAGCCGGTTGAGTAGCTCCGAATACGGAATTCCCGAGGCTTCGAACAGCTTGGCGTAGACGCTCGTTGCGGTGAAGCCGGGGATCGTGTTCAGCTCGTTGACGAGCACGACGCCGTCTGCGTCGACGAAGAAATCCACACGCGCCATCCCGTCGCATTCGGCTGCGACGAAGCTCTCGACCGCGAGGTGCTGGACGCGCTCGATCTGCTCGCTCGAGATTCTCGGCGGGACGATCAGGTCCATTCCGCCCTCGTCGTACTTGGCCGAGTAGTCGTACCAGTCGGGGGCGTCGAAACCGTGAGAGACGATCTCGCCCGGGAGCGATGCGATCGGGCTGCGATTCGAGCCGAGGACGCCGCACTCGACCTCGATTCCCGCGACGAACTCTTCGATCAGCACCTTCTCGTCGTGGCGGAAGGCGAGCTCGACCGCCGGCGCCAGCTCCTCCTCCGATCGCACCTTCGTGATCCCGACGGAGGAGCCGAGCCGCGCGGGCTTGACGAAGACGGGGTAGCCGTACGGGTTGGCGAGCTCGTCGCCGACGCGCAGGGTGATGTTCCGCGTCACGGGAATCTGGGAGTCGCGCATCACCGCCTTGAACTTGTCCTTGTCCATCGCCAGCGCCGAGCCGAGCACACCGGCACCGACGTACGGCACGTCGGCCAGCTCGAGCAAACCCTGCACGGTGCCGTCCTCGCCGAAGGGCCCGTGCAGGACTGGGATCACGACGTCGACATTCGCGAGGGTTGCGGGAACGCTTTCGGTCGGCACCGGGAGCGTCTCGACTGCCGTCCGGCCCTCGCCCTCGCCCAACTCGCCTGTGGCCCCTGGGTCGAGCGCCCGCGACCCGCCGGACTCGAGCTGCCACTTCCCTTCGCGGTCGATCTCCACCGTCACCGCCTCGTAGCGCTCCGGGTCGAGGGACTCCAGCACCGAACGCGCCGAGGCCACCGAGATCTCGTGCTCGCTCGAGCGGCCCCCGCTGAGGACCGCGACTCGCACCCGCGGGCTCATGGGACAGCCGTTGTGGTTCCGGTGTAGTCGCCGACGAAGATCGTCACCGTCGACCCAGCCGGGGCGCTCGTGCCGCCCCCTGGCTGCTGGCTGACAACGATCCCCTGCTCGCCGGGGTCGGTCACCGGCTGCTTCATCGTCTTCACCTTGAACCCGGAGCCCGTCAGGATCGCCTTCGCGGTCGGCTCATCCTGGTTGGTGACGTCGGGAACGGGCGTCGTCGCCGTCGAGCCGCGCGAGACGCTGAGCGTCACCGTAGTCCCAGAGCCCACTCTCGTTCCGGCGCCGGGCGACTGCGAGACCACCGTGTCGGCAGGCTGGTTCGAGTCGACAAGGGTCTCGGTGGCGTTCAGGCCGGCCCCGAGCAGCGCCGAGCGGGCGCTCGCGTAGGGCTGGCCGACCACGTTCGGGATCTCGATCTGCTTGACCCCCTGCGAGACGTTGATCCGTACCTTCGTGTTCCAGAAGACGCGGCTGTCCCCGGGCGGGTTCTGGCCGGTGACGGTATCCGGGCTCGCTGACGAGTAGACATGGAAGACGGACACCTTCAGGTGCGCGGCTGTCAATGCCGCCACGGCGTCGCTCTGCGCCTTGCCGACGACGTCCGGGATCGTTGTCTTCGGCCTCCCGTTGGAGACGGTGAGCCGGACGGTGTTGCCCTTGTCAGTCTTCTCACCGCCGTCGATGCTCTGCGACATCACCGTGCCGGCGGGATAGACCTCGCTGAAGCCGGGGACGGTCTTCACCTTCAGATCCTTGTCCGTGATCTTCTTGACCGCCTGCGCTTTCTTCAGCCCGACCACGTACGGCACGGCCACCGGCTTGTTCGCGTTCAGCTCGTCGCGGATCTTCCCGTAGGCGAACCAGGCCGCGAAGCCGGCGCCGATGAGCAGGAGCAGCACCAGCACCCACGGCCAGATCGAGCGCGACCGCCGAGGCGGCCCCTCGTAGCCGTAGTAGCCGGCCGGCGTCGTCGGCGGAGGCGGCTGCGATGGCGCGACCTGCGTGGGCCTCGGCGCGATGATCGTCGGCGCCCCCGAGATGCCGGCGCCTGCGAGCACGGCGGTCGCCGCGTCCGTGGTCTCGCTCGAGACGCCGAGCCCCCGCTGGATGCGCGCGAGGTCGGCGTTCATCTCCTCCGCGGTCTGGTAGCGGTCCTCGGGGTCCTTGGCCAAGGCGCGCAGGACGACCAGATCGAGGTCGGCGGGCACGTCGTCGCGTAGCTCCGACGGCGGCACCGGCACCTCGGAGAGGTGCTTCATCGCGATTTCGAGCGGCGTGTCGCCGGTGAAGGGGACCGTGCCGGTGAGCATCTCGTAGAGGACGATCCCGACCGAGTAGACATCGGAGCGCTGGTCGACCGGCGAGCCGCGCGCCTGCTCCGGTGAGAGGTACTGCGCGGTGCCGATGATCGAGCCGACCTCCGTCATCTGGCTTGCGCCCGAGCGGGCGATCCCGAAGTCCGTCACCTTCAGCCGCCCGTCGGCGTCGACGACGACGTTGTGCGGCTTGATGTCGCGGTGGACGATCCCGTGCCGGTGGGCGAAGCCGAGCGCGGCCAGCATCTGGCGCGTGTAGTCGATCGCGATCCGGATCGGCGTCGGGCCGCGGCTGACGATCAGCTCTTTCAGCGACCGCCCGGAGAGGTACTCCATCGCGATGTAGTAGGTGCCTTCGGCCTCGCCGCGGTCGTAGATCGAGACGATGTTCGGGTGCGAGAGACCGGCCGCGTTCTTCGCCTCGCGCCGAAACCGCTCGATGAACGAGTCGTCGGCGGCGTGGCGGTCGTCGAGGATCTTGATCGCGACGCGGCGGCCGAGCTCCTGGTCCTCGGCGAGGTAGACGTTCGCCATCCCGCCGGCGCCGAGCTTGCGGATGATCAGGTAACGGCCGTCGAAGACGGAGTCGATCAGGGTGTCGCCTGTTACGGCCATGGCCTTACTTCTTCGACCCCGAGCTGAGGACCGCCTGCATCAGGACCTTGGCGATCGGCGCCGCCGTCGTGCCGCCGAACCCGGTCTGGTTCTGGAGCGTGACCGCGACGGCGACCTTCGGGTTGTCGGCAGGAGCGAAGCTGATGAACCAGGTCGTGTTGATCCCCGAGTTGCCTGTCTCAGCGGTGCCGGTCTTGCCCGCGACCGAGATTCCCGGGATCGCGGCCGCGCCGCCGGTTCCGTCGTTGACCGCGGCGACCATCATCGAATTGATCTCGCTCGCGGTTTGGCGCGACATCACGCGGCCGAGCTTCTGTGGCTCGATGCGAACGACCGTGTGGCCGCCGGAGTCGACGACACGGTTCAGCACCTGGGGTTCCATCTCCACGCCCCCGTTCGCGACCGTGGAGGCGACCATCGCCATCTGCAGCGGTGTCACGGCGAGGGTCTCCTGTCCGAAGGCGAGGCGACCGGGGTCGACCTGGGTCGCGGGATGGGACGGGAAGAAGAGCCTGCCGCCGTGATAGAGGCCGCTCGGGAGCTTCTCGTTCGCGGGCGTCTCGAGCGGCGGGTCCTTGTAGAAGCCGAACTTCTTCATGTACTCGAGGATCGTTCCGGCGCCGAGCGCCTTGCCGACGTTGCAGAAGACCGAGTTGATCGAGTGCTGGAGACCCTGCGCGAGCGTGGGGTGCCCGAAGGACTCAACCGGCCCGTCGGGGCTCGCGGCGTTCGAGACCTGCTTCCCGTACTCGATGCAGTAGCCGGGGTCGTAGAAGGTCGATTCGGGCGTGAACTTGTGCGAATCCAGGGCCGCCGTCACGGTGACGACCTTGAAGGTCGACCCGGGCGTGAAGAGGCCGTCGGTCGCGCGGTTCAGCAGCGGCGCCGCCGGGTGACACGGCGCGTTGGTCGCCTTGATCTGGTTGAAGTGGTTTTCGACCAGGTTCGGGTTGTAGCTCGGCTGCGACGCGAGCGCGTAAACCTTGCCGGTCTTCGGATTCATCACCACCGCGGCGCCGCACTTGCCCGCGAGCTGTTGGACGGCGAGCCGCTGGACACTCGGGCGCACGCTCAGGACCAGGTCGTTCCCGGTGATCGTGACGCCCTTGATCTTGTCCAGCGTCTTGTTGAAGATCGTGCTGAGGTTCGCGTTCGACGAGGTCAGGTATGCGTTCTCGGACTGCTCGAGGCCCGCCCGCGACCGGCCCTGGGTCGAGTAGCCGACGAGGTTCGCGAATAGGCGCCCGGTCGGGTAGCGGCGGAAGTAGAGCGTCTGCCCGTCGACCTTGCGCTTGACGTTCGTCGCCAGGATCGTCCCGTCGGCGGCGCGGATCAGCCCGCGCTTGATCCGGAACTGCGCCACCCGCTGGATTGCGTTGTCCTGCTTCTCAGCGAGGCCGGCGGAGGCCCACGTCTGCCAGTAGGTCGTCCCCACGATCAGCGCGGCGAGCAGGATCATCGACGCGACGGCGAGCTTCGTGATCTGCCTGTTCACGCTTCCCTCGGCGCGTTGGCGCGGTTGGAGATCAGGAGCAGGCCTGCGAGCAGGACGAAGTTCGCGACCACGCTCGACCCGCCGTAGGAGACGAAGGGAAGCGTGATCCCCGTCAGCGGGATGATTCGCAGGACTCCGCCGACGATGATGAAGGTCTGCAGGGCGAAGCCGAAGGTGAGGCCGGCTCCCGCGAGCTTCGAGAAGCCGTCATCTGCGAGCAGCGCGATTCGCATGCCTCGTAGGACGAAGACCATGAAGAGGAGAACCAGGGCCGAGACCCCGATCAGGCCGAGTCCCTGCGCGAGCGCCGAGTAGATGAAGTCGGTATTCAGGGACGGGATCAGCGGGTGGCCCGCGGAGGTCTCGAGCGTCTCCTTTCCGAGCCCGGTGCCGCCGAAGCCGCCGTTCGCGATCGAATAGAGGGACTTCACGAGCTGGTAGCTGCCGCAGTCCTGCCGCAGCTTCATCTCCCCGGTCAGCGCGCAGTAGACCTTGTGGTCGGTCCAGGGATGCAGCCAGATCGTCACGCGCTCGTGCACGTGCGCGACCCGCGTGTAGACGAAGTACGAGCCGCCGAGGAAGAGCGCAAGGCCGATCCCCGTGAACAGCAGCCGGCCCGTCGCAACGTAGAGCATCGCCAGGAAGATCCCGAAGTAGAGGAGCGCCGAGCCGAGGTCGTTCGTCTCGACAAGGACGAGCATCGCGCCGCCCCAGATCAGGAGCAGCGGCCCGAAGTCCTTCAGCCGTCCTTGCGCCAGAACCTCCCGCTTCTCGCGCAGGTATGCGGCAAGGAAGACGATCAGGCAGAGCTTCGCGATCTCACCGGGTTGGAACTGGAGCGACCCGAAGTGGATCCAGAGCCGGGCGCCGTTGACGGTGGCGCCGAGTCCCGGCAGCGCGGGCAGCACGAGCAGGCCGATCGCGGTCAGTCCGAAGATGTACTTGTAGCTCTCCAGGCGCCGGTAGTCGCGGCGCAGGCTCCAGAGCGTGCCGGCGAAGACACCGACCGCGATGATGATCCAGACGCCCTGGCGAAACGCATCTCCGGGGCGGATGCGGTAGATCTCCGTCAGCCCGACCGCGGTCAGCAGAGCGGCGATCGGCAGCAGGTACGGGTCGGCGTACGGCACCGCGTAACGCGCGACCAGGTGTGCGACGAGGTAGAGCGCGAGGAAGAACGCCGCGTAGGAGAGCGAGGCGGTCGAGACGACCGACTGCCGGGCGATGTAGACGCTCGCAAAGCCGAGTGCGGTCAGAGCCCCGACGACGACCAGGTTCAGCAGCTCTCGGTTTCGCAGGCTCACCGCTTATCTTCCATGCAGCGTCCAGAGGACGACCGCGACGACCGCGAGCGCGACCAGGATCAACAACAGCGCGGGAATCAGGCGGCGGCGGGTGCGGCGCTTGGGCTGAGCCGGCTGGGGGGCCTCGCCCGGCGGTACGACCATCGTGTCGAGCGCCGGCACGCGGTCGAGCTCGTCGAGTGTGTCCTCGTCGAGCTCGCCGTCGCCGTCCGCGGTGAGGGCCGGGTACTGAGCCGTCTCTTCGAGCGGCTCTCCGACGTCCTCGCCGATCTCGAAGAAGACGACGGTGATGTTGTCCTCGCCGCCGCCCTTGTTCGCGGCCCGGATCAGCGCTTTCGCGGCGGTTTGCAGGTTGTCGCGGTTCTTCTCGATCGTCCGCAGGATCACGTCGTCCTCGACCATCGAGGTGAGCCCGTCCGAGCAGAGCATGAACAGGTCGCCCGGCGCGGTCTCGATCGAGAAAGTGTCGACGTCGACGTCGGGATCGGTGCCGAGCGCGCGCGTGATCACCGAGCGCTGGGGATGCGTCCCGGCCTCCTCCGGCGAGAGCTTTCCACTGCGGACGAGCTCGGCGACGAGCGAGTGGTCCTCGGTCAACTGCTCGAGCTTGCCGTCACGGATCAAGTATGCGCGCGAGTCGCCGACGTGGCCGAAGGCAACGTTCGCGTCGCCGACGAAGGCCACCGTCATCGTCGTCCCCATCCCCGAGGCGGCGGCGTCCTGGCTCGAGCGCTCGTAGACGCGCCGGTTGGCCTCCTGGATCAGCTCGGCGACGCGGCGCTCTCCGCTGCCCGCTGCGGCCTCGTCCTCGCGGACGGCGCCGGCGGCGAGGCTCGAGGCGAGCTCGCCCGCTTGCGCGCCGCCCATGCCGTCTGCGATCGCGAACAGCGGGGGCTCGACGACGTAGGCGTCCTCGTTCCGCCGCCGCTTCCTGCCCGTATCTGTGCCGTAGCCCAGTTGCGTAACGGTCACGTCTCGTACCTCAACTCGGTCTCGCCTACGCGCACGACGTCGCCGGGTGTCAGCTTGCGCGCGCGTGTGAGCTTGATTCCGTTCAGGTATGTGCCGTTCGTGGAGCCGACGTCCTGGACCCACACGCCGTCGCCGCGAGGCTCGATCCGCGCGTGTTTCGCCGAGGCGTAGTCGTCGCCGTCGAGCGCGACATCGTTCTGGGGCCCGCGGCCGACCGTGATCGCGACGGAATCGAGCATCCGACCCTCGCCCGGTTCGAGCGTCGGGCTGGAGACGACGACGAGGCGCCCCACCTCGCGCGGCCCGGGGTCGCGGAGCGTCGCGAGATCGCCCGCCTGGGACGGTGCGAGGATGAAGCTCTCCTGGGGCACACGTAGATCCTTGCTGGCGGTGCGGACTATTCGCCAGATGAACAGGTAGAGCAGCACCACGAAGGCGATCTTGAGGACGAGCAGGAGCTCCTCGACCGCGATCGAGGCAAGTGTCACGTCAGCCTCCGGACTCCCGCCGGAAAACGAGCTCGGTCGATCCCACGGTGATCGTGTCGCCGGCGCGCAGCTTGGCGCGCTTGAGCCGCCGGCCGTTGATCTCGGTGCCGTTCGTCGAATCGAGGTCGACCACCCAGTACGCGGCGCCCTCCTGTCGAACCTCTGCGTGACGGCGTGACACGTTGGGGTCCTCGACCTGGATATCGACGTCCTTCGAGCGGCCGATCACGACTCGCCGCTTCTCGATTTCGTGCTGTTTACCGTTCCATGAGAGCGTCGCGATCTCCCGCTCGAGCCCGAGCTCCTGGGCGGAGACCGCCTGAGTGTCGGGTTGCTTGGGCTTGTAGACCATCGTCGCGCCCGGCGCGATATCGGGAGCCGGCGCTTCGTCCGGCACCGGCTGCGGCTCGCTGCCCTGCGCCATCCGCGTCGCGATTCCGAACTCCCCGACCTCGAGGTCCTCGTCGGTCTCCATCAGGACCTTCGGCGGCGAGAGCATCACGTACTTCTCCCGCCGCGCGTTCTCGGCGAGATACTCCTGCAACTCACCGAGCAGGGACTCCTCGTAGCTCGCGAACTGCTCGCGATCCTGAGGGGAGAGGTAGACCGTGTACTCGTTGGGGACGTAGAGCCGGGAGACGGAGATGACGCGATGGTCCTCCATCTCCTTGACGAGCTTGCGCGCGAGCTCGACCGGCTGGACATTCGTCCTGAAAGCACGCCCGAAGACGCCCTCGAACAGCGATTCGATCTTGGCTTCGATGTTCCTGAGCACGGTCATTGCAGGGCCTTAGCCCGCACCGAGTCTAGCTTCGGTCTTTGACCGCTAGGCCCAGACAAGTGACCAATATCGTGATGACGATTGCGGCGTCCGGTAGTACCGGACCCGGGGCGAGGATGCCGGCCAGAAGGGCGAGCCCGAAAGGCGCGATCCGGCGGCGCCGGATGTGTGGCAGCGCTACCGCGGCGGCGGCGAGGACAATTGCCTCGAACAGAAGTGTCGGCCGGGCGCTCAGGGCGTCCCAGATTGTGTTCGCGGCCGCAAGCGGGCTGCGGGTGCTGTCGAGCTCGAGCGCCGGGGCGAAGCTGCCGGTGAAGGGGAGCTTGTCGCCGCGGAGCCCGGCGACCAGCCCCGCCACGAGCACTGCCGCGAACACGTGCACGGCTCGAGCCGTTCCGCCGCGAAGCCGCTGTGCCGCCAGCGGCAGCAGCCCGAGCAGCGAGAGCGGCGCCAGGAGCGGCCCGCAGAGGAAGAAGAGCCCCGTCCGCGAGTCCTTCCACGAGAGTACGAGCCAGCCGAGCGCGAGGGCGGCATAGGCCCAGGCGAGCCCGGCTGAGAGGTTCCCGAGCGGCAAGACCGGGACGGCGAGCGCAAGAGCGAGGCCGGCTCGCTCCCGAAAGAGGGTCGACCCGGCGGCCAGCGCGGCAAGGCCGAGCGGCCAGCCGGCCGGATAGAAGGGCAGCGCCGCCGCGCTCGCGCCCGCGAAGAGCCCGGCCGCCGCGGCAGGTGCGAAGCGCCCGGGCGCCGGTGGCGAAACCTGCGGCAGCGTGCGCCCACGCCGCTCGCGCCGGTAGCCTGTCGCCCGCAGAGCGGCCCCGAGCCTTTCCGCCGACGGACGCCTGGCCGGGTCGACCGACAGGGCGCGGTCGACGAGTGCGATCAGCGGGCGAGGAAGGTCGGGCCTGGCCTTCGCGAGCGAGATGGCGCCCGACTCGATCCGCCGCGCGGTGTCGAGCAATGACCCCTTCCAGAACGGGTGCCAGCCGGCGAGCGCCTCCCAGAGCAGGACGCCGACCGCCCAGACGTCTGCGGGCGCGCCCGATTCCTCGCCTCGGAGGCGCTCAGGAGGGATGTAGGCGAGCGTTCCGGGAACGTCTCCGGCGGCGGTCAGCGTCTCTTCCCCGTCCATCCGCGCGAGACCGAAGTCGAGCAAGCGGATCGAGATCTCGTCGCTCTCGGCGAGCAGGATGTTCGACGGCTTCACGTCACGGTGGACGATTCGATGCGCATGGGCGTGGGCGAGCGCCTCGCAGATCTGCGCAGCGACCTCGAGCGCGGCCACGTCGTCGATCGCACCTTCCCGAAGCGCCTGGCGCAGCGTTCGCCCGGGCACGTATTCGTAGGCGATGTAGACGTGGCGCGAGTCGCGTGCGAGCGCGTACGCGCGTTGGCAGCCCGGATGACGGAGCCGCGCCGCGGCGGAGGCCTCTCGCTCGGCCCGGGAGGCCGACTTCCCCTCGCGGGGGACGATCTTGAGCGCCACCTCGACGCCGGTCGGCTCGTCGCGGGCGAGCCAGACCGAGCCGTTGCCGCCGCTGCCGAGCGGTTGCAAAGGGCGGTACCGGCCGAGGACGAGCTCGTTCGGCGCGACGGCGACGGCCGCTTCTGACACGGACGCTCGTTCGCCGCGGCAGCCGGAAAGCCTTTGAATGGAGGCAGAAGGCGATTCACTCCGACCCAACGGTTACAGTGGACGCCGCAACTTTTTCCCTGCACGGAGCGATGACCGAGCGCGACACAGACATCGAGTTCGACTTCTTCGAGGAGCCGGAGACCAGAGAGGCCGCGCGGCCGGAGCGACCGCCGATGCGCGGCGGCCCGCGACCGCCGATCCGGACGCCCCAGGGCATCACGCCGCTGCTCCGCCTGGTCGGGCTGATCGCCTTCGCGATCGTGATCGTCCTGCTGCTCGTCTACGCGGTCGAGGGGTGCCAGTCCTCGAGCAAGCACGCCAAGTACGCGAACTACATGACCAAGGTCTCGCAGATCGCGTCGAACTCGCATTCGATCGGCACGCGCCTCGCCTCATTGCTCGGTCAACCCGGCGTGAAGGCGAGCGACGTGCAGACCAAGCTCGCCGGGCTCGCACGCGACGAGCAGCAAGACATCGACACCGCCAGCGCGATCAATCCGCCCGGCCGCCTGCGCGACGAGCACTCACGCCTGATCGACGCGCTCCAGTACCGCTACAGCGGGATCGTCGGCATTTCCGACTCCTTGCGGCAGGCTGTCAGCAGGAAGAATCTCGCGGCCGCTCAGGCCGGCGCGCTGCTCGAGGCGCCGGCTCAGCGCCTGCTCGCGAGCGACGTCGTCTGGGACGACAGCTTCAAGGCTCCTTCGATACAGGTGCTACGCGACCAGGGGGTGGGGGACGTCCGCGTCCCCGGCTCGAAGTTCGTTCAGGATCCCGATTTCTTCACGGCCGCAGGCCTCGGCGCGGTCGTCACCCGCCTGCGCGGCGCCAACGTCTCGCCGACCGTAGGCGGCCTGCACGGGACGAACATCGTCACCACGAAGGCGCTGCCGCAGGGTACCGAGCTCTCGACCCAAAGTACGTCACCGCAGCCGGTAGTCGCGGGCACCAACCTGGGCTTCGCGGTCACAGTCGAGGACTCCGGCGACTCGGCCGAGGTGCACATTCCAGTGACGCTGACGATCACCAACGGAACGAAGAACATCGTCAAGACTCAGACGATCGCCTTCATCGACAAGAAGGCGCAGACGACGGTCACCTTCCGCAATATCCAGCTCGACTCGAACTTTTTCGGGTCTCAGTCGACGAAGGTGAAGGTCGAGGTGAAGCCGGTTCCGAACGAGAAAACCGTCTCGAACAACACCGCCGAGTATCCGGTGATCTTCTCGTTGCCGCAGTAGGTTTGCGCGGCCTGTGAGCAACTCGGTAACTGCGGCGATTGCGATCGCGGCTGCGGCCGCGGCGGCCCTCGCGCTGCTCGCTGCCTTGCTGGCATGGCTCCAGCTCAAACGCGTGCGCAGCTCGCAACAGGTGATGCTGGGCGGGGGCAAGGACGATCTCGTCGACTTCGCCGTCTCGCTGCAGGCGCGAATCGACGATCTCCACCGGGCCGTCGACGAGGTCGCGGCAGGTCTCGCGCGCGTCGACCGGAGGGTCGACGAGTCGCTGGCGAAGACCTCGATCGTCCGTTACGACGCCTACGAGGGCACAGGCGGACAGCAGTCGGCTTCGGTCGCGCTGCTCGACGGCGCGCGCAGCGGCATCGTCGTCAGCGCGATCCAGGGCCGGGACTACGCACGGATCTACATGAAGGAGCTCGAGCACGGCCGCGCCTCGATTGCGCTCTCGCCGGAGGAGGAAGAGGCGGTAGAGAGGGCGATGTCGAGGTAGTCAACGGCGGCCTCACTGCTATTTTTCGGCTGTCTTGCAGCAAGTCTTGGTGTTGAACGCGAGCTATGAGCCGCTCAACGTGACGACGGTTCGGCGTGCGCACGTGCTCGTGTTCAAGGGAAAGGCCGAGGTGATCGAGGAGCTCGACCAGGCATTGCGCTCCGCGACGACCACCTTTCCCTGGCCGCACGTGATCAGACTCGTCCAGTACGTTCGCGTCCCGCGGACGGTGCAGCGGAAGATCTCGCGCCGGGCCCTGTTCGCCCGCGACGACTGGCGCTGCGTCTACTGCGGCAGCGCCGGCGGGCGGCTGACGCTCGACCACGTCGTCCCGAAGAGCCGTGGCGGCGAGTCGGTCTGGGAGAACGTCGTCACGTCGTGCGCGCCCTGCAACCTGCGCAAGGGGAACCGGCTGCCGCACGAGGTCTCGATGGAGCTGCACAAGAAGCCGCGGGCGCCCGCGCCCGTGCTCTTCATCCGCCTGGCGGCGCCGAAGATCCCGGACGGCTGGCAGCCGTACCTCACGGGGCTTTCGACCGCCTAGCTGCGCTCCGCCGGGAGTCCGAGGCCTGACCACTCGCTCCACGAGCCGGGGTAGAGCTTTGCCTCGCGGCCGGCCAGCGCGAGCCGATGGACGAGCACGGCGGCGGTGATGCCCGAGCCGCAGTACGCGACGACCTCGCCGGGCGGGATCTCCGGCAGCGGCTCGTTCCAAGGGGCGTTACGGGCACGGGGAATGTGCCCGGCGATCGGGTCGATCGGCTCGACGTCGCCGCGATAGCGCTCCGGGATGCGGGCGTCGAGCAGAACGACCTCGCCGAGGCGCTGTTGCAGCTCGTCGGCCTCGATCGTGTCGCCGGCCCGGCGGCCCGGGTTGAACTCGGCCGGCTCGACGTCCTCTTCGCCGGCTCGCAGCGGCCCCAACCAGCCTGCGAGGTCCAGCACCGCGCAATCGCCGTGCCCGAAGTGGCGCAACAGCCACCAGAGCCGTTCCGCGCCGCCCATCGAGCCGTACGCCACGACGAAGACACCGTTGCCGATGCCGGCTCGCCCGGCTGCCTCGGCGAACTGCGTCTCGTTCGGCAACGGGTGCCGTCCGCCGGGACCCGGCGGCGACGAGAGATCTTGCTCGACGTCGAGGAAGGATGCACCGGGGATGTGCGCCTCGAGGTAGAGCTCGCGGCCGCGCGCCGGATCACCCAGCTCCCACCGGCAGTCGACGAACTGGTACCTCATGCATGGACCGTACGGCAGATCGAATCCGCGGCCCGACCTTGGCCGGGGTTAAACGGTCTAGATCACACGGCGGAGCGAACGGCGGCTGGGCGGAGGCCGATCGGGCGCTTGCAGCGGTCGCAGAAGCTCTCGGAAACGCCCTTCTGCTCCGCTCGCTCGCGCAGGATCGGCCGTTCGCATTCGCATTTCGGTTCTTGATTCATGCAGCCTCCTCGGCCGGTTGAGCGGGGACAGGCGCCGGCTCTTGCGCCGGCGCCGGACGATGCATGTGCGGGGCGCCGAGATGCCCGTGCGCCTCGGTGCCGTAGCCGCCGGGGACCGGGATGTAGAACTCGGGGTAGCCCCACATGCCGTGCTCGGAGACATCGAGCCCAGCGGTCTCGACGTGCTCCTCGACGCGGATTCCCCAGAGCCGCTTCAGCGTCCAGAGACACCCGAACGACGCGGTGAAGGTGAAGGCACCGACCGCGACCAGCCCGAGCGCCTGGACGCCGATCTGGTGGAACGAACCCGTGTAGACGAGTCCGCCACTACCGGTGGCGAGGTTCGAGGCGAGCGCCGGGACGGCGAACAGCCCGGTTGCGAGCGTCCCCCAAACGCCTGCGAGCCCGTGCACCGCGACGGCGCCGATCGGGTCGTCGATCCCGATCCGCTCGACCAGCGGCACCGCGACGACCGCGATCACGGCGGCCAGGAACCCGATCACGATCGCGGCCCAGGGCGCGACGAAGCCGGAGGCGGCCGTGATCGCGACGAGCGCGGCGATGACGCCGTTCAGCATCATCGAGACGTCCGGCTTCTTCAGCACGAGCCAGGCGGTCGCGATCCCGCCGAGCGCACCGGCCGCGGCGGCGACGTTCGTCGTCAGCGCGACGTAGCCGAAGTAGCCGACCTTGTCGCCGGTGATGACGGCGAGCGTCGAACCTGGGTTGAAGCCGAACCAGCCGAACCAGAGAATCAGCGTCCCGAGGACGGCGTAGGGCATGTTGTGGCCGGGAATCGGGTTTGCACGGCCGTCGTGGCCGAACTTGCCGATCCGCGGCCCGAGCAGGATCGCTCCCGCGAGCGCTGCCAGCGCGCCCTGGTAGTGGACAACGGTCGAGCCGGCGAAGTCCTGCATCCCGAGCCCGAACAGCCAGCCGCCGGAATGCCAGATCCAGTGCGAGGTGACCGAGTAGATCAGCGTGAACGCGACGCCGAAGACGAAGTAGACCCACAGCTTGGCCCGCTCGGCCATGGCGCCCCAGACGATCGCGAGCGAGACGCCGGCGAAGACGACCTCGAACAGGTACGCGCCCGCGCCGGGGATCGTCGTGAAGAACGAGTACGGGGCTTTTCCGACCGCCAGCAGTGAGTCGACGGACGGCGCGAACCCGTGCGTGCCGATGATGCTGTTCCCGTCGCCGAAAGCGATCCCGAAGCCGACCAGCCAGTAGACGAGCGAGCAGATCCCGAAGATGAGGACGTTCTTGCCGGCGATGTGCGCGGCGTTCTTCATCCGCGTCAGGCCCGCCTCGAGGAACGCGAAGCCGGCCTGCATAAACATGACCAGGATCGCGGCGATCACGACCCAGACGGTGTTGGCGGCGATCAGGAGATTCGCATTGCTCATCTCGTCTCGACCCCCTCGAGCGCGCGGCCGGAGCGGTTGTGGGTGACGTTCTCGACGCGGCTCGTCCAGACGAGTCCGTCTCCGGACTCGCTGCCCGAGCGCGCCGAGTCGGCGATCGCTTCGACGACCGCCGTGGCGATCTCGTCCTCGACGATGAACGTCAGGAGAGCCTTCGGCAGAAAGCGCGACTCGAAGACACGTCCCCGGTACTCATGGGTGACGCCGCGCTGGCGTCCGTGGCCGATTGCCTCGACCACGGTGACGCCGACGTGGCCTGTCTCTTCCTCCACGGCGTCGATCACCGTCTCGACACGCTCGCGGATCACAACCGCCTCCACCTTGATCACGTCACCACCTCGCTTCGTCGTTCGAGTAACAATGTGTCGCGCCAGCGGCCGCCGAGCTGCCCAATCCGCTCGCGCCGGCCGACGACGCGGAAACCGCTTCTTTCCAGGAGTCGCAGGCTCGCTTCGTTCTCAGGAAAGACGCTCGTCTGCAGCGTCCAGATCTCGGCCGCGTCGGTCTCGCGGACAAACGCCGCCAGCAATTCGGTTCCGATGCCTTGACCCCGCGCTTTTTCGCCCACGTAGAGGCTGATCTCGGCGACGCCGGAATAGACCGGCCGGCTTGAGGCAGGCACAACTGCCGCCCAAGCGACGACCTCGTTGGCAACTGTCCCGACGAGGCGAGGGTGATGTAGGTGTACACCGTCCCACACCTCCCATGAGGGCATGTCCGTCTCGAAGGTCGCGTTCCCAGTCGCGATCCCCTCGGCGTAGATCCGAGCGACCTCCGGCCAATGATCCGGACGGAGGTCGCGAATGTCGATTCCCGTCGCTAGCAACTCGCCGCGCGATCTCGTCTGGCTACGCCGCGAACGCATCCTCGATCAGCGCCTGCGCGGTGATCGAATCGATCGTTTGCAGAATCCGACCCGTGATGCGGTAGGGATCAGCCATCGAGTTCGGCCGGCGATCCTCGAGATAGCCGCGGTGGCCGCTCTTGACGAAACTGTGCGGGATGCGGACCGACGCGCCTCGATCGGCGACGCCGTACGTGAACTCGTCGATTGCCGCGGTCTCGTGCAGGCCGGTCAGGCGCAAGTCGTTCTCGGGGCCGTAGCAGGCGATGTGCGCGGCGCGCGCATCCGAAAATGCGCTCATCAGCGCTGTGAAGTACTCCTCCCCGCCGACCTCGCGCATGTGCTTCGTCGAGAAGTTCGTGTGCAAACCCGAGCCGTTCCAGTCGACGTCGGCGCCCAGCGGCTTCGGATGGAAGTTGACATCAACGCCGTACCGCTCGCAGAGCCGGAGCATCAGGTAACGCGCGATCCAGAGCTCGTCAGCGGCGCGCGTGGCGCCCTTGCCGAAGATCTGGAATTCCCACTGTCCCTTCGCGACTTCGGCGTTGACGCCCTCGATCGCGATGCCCGCTGCGACGCAGAGGTCGATGTGCTCGTCGACGATCTCCCGTGCGACGTCGCCGACGTTCTTGTAGCCGACACCGGTGTAGTACTCGCCTTGCGGCCCGGGAAAGCCCTCCCTCGGGAATCCGAGCGGCGACCCGTCCTGGTAGAGGAAGTACTCCTGCTCGAAGCCGAACCAGGCGTCGGGGTCGTCTGCGATCGCGGCGCGGCTGTTCGACGGGTGTGGGGTTCCGTCCGGGAGAAGCACCTCACACATGACGAGGCGGGCGTGGTTGCGCGCAGGATCGGACAAGAGCGCGACGGGCTTGAGGAAGCAGTCCGAGCTCGAGCCGTCCGCCTGCCGTGTTGAGCTGCCGTCGAAGTTCCACAGAGGCAGCTCGTCGAGGGTCGGCTCTGTCTCGAAGTCGACGATCTTCGTCTTGCTGCGCAGGTTCGGAACGGGCTCGTAACCGTCGAGCCAGATGTACTCGAGCTTGAACTTCATCGTCTTCCTCCTCCGTCTTGGACCAACAAAAAAGGCCCAGGACTCCGCGAGTCCTGAGGCCTCATTGCCTCCGCAGGCGCCTTCCGCGACGCCTACTGGGTCAAGACGATAGTCCGCAGACCGGACGTTGGCAAGCGAAATTCGTTGACGCGGCAGACCGGAGGCGGCTAAGGTGCAGGCCATGCTGCTCGTCGGCTGACACAGCGTCTCGCGCGCACCACCGCGGCTTGTGGTGCGCAGTCTTCGTGTTCCGCCGATTCGTAGGAGAGCAACGTGATCGCCGTAGAAGTCCACAACCTGCGCAAGGAATTCCTCCGCCGCGACGCTGAGCGCTCCGGTCTTCGGCGGCGCCGGCGGCGCGTGCCCGCGCTCGAGGACGTGACGTTCTCGATCGAGCGCGGCGAATGCGTCGCGATCCTCGGCCAGAACGGCTCAGGCAAGTCGACGCTCGTTCGGCTGCTGTCGACGCTGCTGCTCCACGACGGCGGTAGCGCGCACGTCTTCGGCCACGACGTCTTCCGCCAGCCGCGCGCGGTCCAGCGGCTCGTCAATCGCGTCTCCGTCGAGGCGTCCTTCTTCAAGAAGATGTCCTCGACGGAGAATCTGAGCTACGCCGCCCGGTTCTACGGGATGACGGCCGCCGAGACGAAGCAGCGGATCCCCGAGATCCTCGGTCGCGTCGGCTTTCCGCTGAAACGCCGGCACGAGTCGATGGAGCACCTTTCTCGCGGGATGCAGCAGAAGGTCTCCTTGGCGCGGGCGCTGCTCACCTCGCCCGTGCTGCTGCTCCTGGACGAGCCGACCACGGGTCTCGACCCGCGTTCGAAGCTCGAGGTACAGAACTTCATTCGCGAGGTCTGGGCCTCCCACGACGCGACGATCCTGCTCTGCACGCACGACCTGGCGGAGGCCGAAGCCTTGGCCGACCGCGTCGGAATCCTCGACCGCGGCCGCCTGCTCTGCCTCGAGCCGGTCGACGAGCTCAAGGCTCGCTTCCGTGCCGAGACGCTCGAGGAAGCCTTCTTCGCCGCGACCGGCCGTGAGTTCGAGCACGAGAACGAGGACGAGGACGCGGAGAGGGGTGTGTTCGCGTGAGCGGACACACCCCTCTCGGGGGAAGGGCTCCGGGAAACCGGGAGGTTTCGCGTAACGATCTCCGTGGCGTGCGCGGCTTCGCCGCGTGCGACATGGCGTACGCGGAAGAAGAAGGGGGCTCGTGGGGGAAACCTGGTTTCCCCAACGGGAGCGAGGCGAAGCCGAGTGACGAGAGGGGCGTGTTTGCATGAGAGGTGCCGCCGCCACTCTCCGGCACGAGCTGATCGGCCTCTCCGGCGTGCTGGAGCGGAACGCCTATCTCGTCAAGCGCTACGCGTGGTGGGAGCTCGCCTTCTTCGTCTGGTCGCTCGCGAACACGCTGACGATCGTCTTCATCGCCAAAGGAATCAACGCGGCCGGCGGCAAGCTCGATGTCGACCGCGCGACCACGACTCTGCTGATCGGCGCCGTGATCTGGTCCTACCTCGGCGTCCTCTTCGAGATCCTGATCGAGACCGTCGCCTGGGAGCGCTGGGAAGGCACGATCGAGTACACCTTCATGGCGCCGCTTGCCCGCCCGATCCATCTGATCGGGATGGGCCTGTTCGCGGTCGTCTACGGCGTCATTCGCACCGCCGTCCTGTTCGCCGTGATCGCGGGCTTCTTCTCGCTCCACCTCGGCGGGGCGAACTTCGCGGCGGCGCTCGTCGTGCTCGCGGTCGCCTCGGTCTCGTTCATCGGGATCGGGATGATGACGGCGGTCCTGCCTCTGATCTCGCCCGAGAAGGGGATGCAGATGGGCTTCATCACGCAGGGGATCCTGCTCGTGGTCTCGGGCGTCTACTACCCCGTCTCCGTGCTTCCGCAGTGGATGCAGTGGCTGTCGACGATCTCGCCGGCGACCTACGCCCTTCGCGGGATCCGCCACGCGATCCTCGACGGCGCCGGAATCGACACCCTCTGGGGAGACATCTGGCCGCTGATCGTGATCGGCGTCGTCGCGATCCCGCTCGGGCTCTACATCTTCGCCGTCGGCGAGCGCCACGCGAAGCGGCACGGGAAGCTGAAGCGGTCGGGATGACCGAGGACTACTTCGCCGGAGCCGTCGCCGAGCGCTACGACGCGACGCTCGGCGAGCGAGGAGACCCTGCAGTCGTCGCCGCAACCGTCGAGTTCCTCGCCGATCTCGCGGGCGACGGTGCGGCCCTCGAACTCGGGATCGGTACGGGTCGCATCGCGCTGCCGCTCGTGGCGCGCGGCGTTCGCGTTCACGGCATCGACCTCTCGCCCGACATGGTCGCGCAACTCAGGGCGAAGCCGGGCGGCGAGGACATCCCCGTCACCATCGGCGACTTCGCCTCGGCACGCACGGGTGAGGCCTTCTCGCTCGCGTACCTCGTCTTCAACACGATCAACAACCTGACGACACAGGACGGGCAGGTCGCGTGCTTCGAGAATGTCGCCGCACAGCTCGCGCCCGGCGGCTGCTTCGTCGTCGAGGTCGGTGTTCCAGGTGCGAGCGGGCTCTTTGTCTTCGACCTGAGCGACACGCACGCCGGGGTCGACGAGTACGACGCGGCGACGCAACGGCTTGTCAGCCATCACTTCACGCTCGTCGACGACCGCTGGGAGCGGCTGTCGATGCCGTTCCGCTCGGTGTCGCCGTCCGAGCTCGACCTGATGGCCGGCCTCGCGGACATGCGCTTGCGCGAACGGTGGAGCGGCTGGAATCGCGAGCCGTTCACGGGCGAGAGCAGCAAACACGTCTCGGTCTGGGAGAAGCCATGAGCGCCGAGCAGCGCAGGCGCAGAGTCGAGGTCGCCTACGACGAGCTCGGTTCGCGCTTCGGCGAGTGGACGGCGAAGATCGAGGCCGACCCATCGGAGCGCTTCCTTCGCGAGCTGTCGGATCGGCTACGGCCGGGCGATCACACATTCAGGCCGGGAGCCCGGGCTCGCTGAGGCCCCGGCGGCGGCTGTTGTAGACTGACCGCAGTCTGAAGGCGACGCAGCCTCAGGCGCCGCGGGCGCCTGGGGCTTTCGTGTTTTTCAAGGGAGGTTCGGCATGGCGCAGGTCGAGAGCAGGGCAAGAGCGACGAGCGATCCGGAGGCGAGGCGAGAGGCGCTCAAACGGCTGCAGGAGGAGAACGTCGACTTCCTGCTCCTCTGGTTCACGGACATCGAGGGCCATCTCAAGAGCTTCGCGGTCACGCCGAGCGAGGTCGAGGAGGCGCTCAACGACGGGATGGGCTTCGACGGCTCGTCGATCACCGGCTTCAACGCGATCGAGGAGTCCGACATGGTCGCGATTCCGGACCCGGCCACGTTCCAGCTGATGCCCGCGCGCGAGGGCGAGATGAAGATGGCGCGCATGATCTGCGACATCGTCACGCCCGACGGCAAGCCCTACGAGGGTGACCCGCGCTATGTCCTGCGGCGCGCGCTCGAGCGCATGCGCGCGCTCGGCTTCGACACCTTCAACGTCGGCCCTGAGCTCGAGTACTTCCTGTTCGAGAACGACAAGGGCACGGAGACACTCGACGAGGGCGGGTACTTCGCGATGACGACTCTGGACGCCGCCTCGGGTCTGCGCCAGGAGACCGTCCACGCGCTCGAGTCGATGGGGATCCCGATCGAGTACGTGCATCACGAGGTCGGCCCCTCGCAGCACGAGATCGACATGCGCTTCGCACCGGCGCTCGAGATGGCAGACCACACGGTCACCTACCGCCTGATCGTCAAGGAGATCGCGAAAAAGGCCGGCTACCACGCGACTTTCATGCCGAAGCCGATCTTCGGCGAGAACGGCTCGGGCATGCACACGCACCAGTCGCTCTTCACCGACGGGCGCAACGCCTTCTTCGACGGCGACGACCAGTGGCACCTCTCGGCCGCGGGCAAGGCGTTCATTGCCGGCCAGCTCCGGCACGCGCGCGAGATCGCCGCGATCTTCGCGCAGTGGGTCAACTCCTACAAGCGGCTCGTCCCGGGCTACGAGGCGCCGGTCTACGTGGCCTGGTCGCAGCGGAATCGCTCGGCGTTGATCCGGATCCCGTTGTACAAGCCCGGCTCCGAGCAAGCGACGCGCGCGGAGATCCGCTGTCCCGACCCGGCCTGCAACCCCTACCTGACGTTCGCGACGCTACTGCACGCCGGTCTCGAGGGAATCGAGCAGGGCTACGAGCTGCCGGAGCCGATGGAGACGAACCTCTACCACCTGACTCCGGAGCAGCGCCGCGAGCGAGGCATCGTCTCGCTGCCGGAGACACTCGGCGAGGCGATCGACGCCCTGGCGGAGTCCGACCTTGCCCGCAAGGCGCTCGGCCCTCATATCTTCGACCGCTATATCGAGCTGAAGCGCAAGGAATGGGACGAATACCGGGTCCAGCTGACCGGCTGGGAGCTCGATCGATATTTGTCAGTCCTCTAGCGCGGAGACGCGAAAAGAGGGAAGATTGCAGGGCTTCGCCGCTGCGGCTGGCGAAGTCAACTGACGGCCGATCGCGAGGTGCTGAATTCGCACCTCGCGGTCGTTAAGGCGTCGCTCGCGATGCGACCTGGAGGCCGTGGCGGCTTTGCCGCCGCGGCCGTCTAAACCCGGCCGATAGATCAAGGCCGACTCAGTTCGCAAGTCACCCTCGTATTTGGCCGGGAGTTGAAAGCCGTCGCTCGCACCCGCAGCTGCGGGGTACGTGCGAGGGCGGCGTTACGACTTAAAGAAAGCTCTTGAGCGAGTCGCGCCCAACACGGAGGCCGATCACGCCGGTTGCGTCGTCGACGTCCTCGATCGCCTCGGCCGGCACAACGCGGCGCCGGCGGGCGAGGAACCCCGAGCGGACTGCAAGCGCATCCGGCACGTCGGGGGCGGTGCCGTACATCGGACACTCGACCCGGCCGACAACCCGACCCTCGTGATCGGCAACGAGAAATCCGTTCAGCCAGCGAAGGTCAGTAGCGGCGACGGCCATCCCAAACCAACCTATCGGTGTCCTTTAAAGGGAAACTGTGACAGCTGTAATTGTTTTGTTAACAGCGGGGTGGGTTCGAACTACGAGATTCGCCGGGGCTCGGATCCCGACAATTACTGAGCGCCTGAGCTAGCCGCCCGGCTTCGCCGACATCGCGAACCAGGCGACCGCGAGCGCGACGAGCAGGATCGAGGCGAGCCACGGAACGGCGACCGCGCTGCGGGACTTCGGGCTGCGCGTGAACCAGGCGAGGATCACCATTACGATCACGAGGAGCGCTCCCGGCTCGGTGACGATGAAGCCGACGCCGACCCAGTCAGGCTCGTTATGTCCGCCCGGAAACTCCTTGTCGAGGATCCACAGTGCTGTTCCGCGCATCAGGATGAACGCCGGGACGAGCACGACGAGACCGACCCAGAAGGCGAGGCCGCGGAGCCACACCGAGCGGTCGGGATCCCCGCGCTGGCCGGCGAAGCCCAGCAGGGCGACCGTTGCTGTCGCGCCGAACGTCAGGGTCGCCCCCAGCACGTGGAGGAAGAGCGGCAGGTTCCAGGAGTCGGGGCGGATGAGCGCGAGCACCATCAGGCGCCCGGCTTCCAGATCATGAGCCCGAGGACGGCGAAAGCCGTCAGCCCGCTTGCGTAGCTGATCACCAGTGCCAGGGGGTTCAGGAGGCGCGCCCGCAACTCCGGGCTCGGGGCGTCGCCCTCGGTCGCCAGACGCTGCGCGAGCTCGCCGGTCTGCCGCTGGTACTTTCCGTCGATGTTACCGAGCGCGCTCCCCACCACCCAGAGCACGATCGCGGCCACGATCCAGGTCTGGCCGTAGCCGTAGCCGACGTTGTGGACCAGCCAGAGCCCGATGACGAGCGTCAGGAGCAGGCCGGCTCCGATCAGCGGGACCGCGAAACGGATCAACCCGTACAGCGCCGCCACCTCGCTCGGCCGTCGGTCCTTGACGATCGCGGCGAGATTCAGGATTCCGGCGACGACGATGCCGCCGATCAGGAAGAACGCGCCGGTGACGTGGAAGAAGAGCAGCCACTGATAGAGGCTCATGGGAGCGGGAGACTAACGCCCCTACAATCGGTGCGATGGACGCTCCCGCCCGACACCTTCGTCTGCTGACCGAGACGATCGCCGCTGTCAACTCGACGCTCGACCTCGAGGAGGTGCTCGGTCTCGTCGCACGGAAGGTCGCCGAGGCGCTCGAGGCAGACGCCTGCTTCGTCTATCTCTACGACGCGCGGGCGGACGAACTCGTGTTGCGCGCCACGCACGGCACCCGGGTCGAGGAGATGACGCGCCGGCCGAAAATGCGCCCAGGCGAAGGGATCACCGGCAGCGCCGCGGCGGAGCGCACGCCGATCATGATCGCGGCCGAGGCGCATCTCGACCCGCGGTTCAAGAGCTTCTCCAACCTGCCCGAGGACGAGTACGAGTCGATCCTTGCGGTGCCGATCCTCGCGCGCGAGAAGCTGGCGGGTGCACTGAACGTTCGGACACGCCGACCGCGCGAGTTCACGGACGCGGAGGTCGAGCTTCTCGTCGCGATCGCCGGGCAGGTTGCGCAGACGATCGAGCACGCCCAGCTCTATGCGGACGCGCAGCGGCGCGTCGGCGAGCTCGAAGCGCTGGCCCGGATCTCGGAGGCGGTTTCCGAGTCGCTCTACCTCGAGGAGTCGCTCGAAGCGATCGTCAACGCGACGATGGAAGCGGTCGACGCCACGGGCGCCGCGCTCGTGCTGGAAGACGGCGGCGTCGCGAGGCCGGAAGGGCGGGCCGGCGCCTTCGCCGTCCGGATTCCGTTGCGGTGGAAAGGCCGCCAGATCGGCGAGCTCGTCTGTGACCGCGACACCGACTTCACTGCCGACGAGCGTGCGCTCCTCGCCTCGATCGCGCACCATGCCGCAGTCGCGCTCGAGCACGGACGCACGGTGATGCGCGGCGTCCTCGCTCAGGAGATCCACCACCGGGTCAAGAACAACCTCCAGACCGTCGCGTCGTTGCTCCGCCTTCAGGCTCGGGCCGAGGACGGTGTCGACCCGCGCAAGGCGCTCGACGACTCGGTCAACCGGATCCTGGCGATTGCGGCCGTTCACGAGGTACTGACCGAGCAGCGTGAGGAGGAGGTCGATCTCGGCGAGCTGCTCGATCGCCTGCGCGCCATGCTCGTGCAGGGGATCGGCGCCGGCAAACGCGTCGAAGCAGAGCTCTCGTCCGTCTCCCTGGCGGGAAATCGTGCGACCGCACTCGCGCTGGTCTTCAGCGAGCTCTTCCAGAACGCCCTCGAACATGGTGGCGACGAGGTGCGCATCGAGCTCGCCAGCCGAAACGGAAGCGCGCTGCTCGCGATCACGGACGACGGCGGCGTGGACGGGGATGTTCCCACCGGAACCGGTCTCTCGATCGTCAGGGCGCTCGTGCGTGATGAGTTGGGAGGAAGCTTCGAGCTGCGCAGCGACAGAGGCACGCGGGCTGAAGTGGTGTTCCCGGCCTGACGAAGCCCCTCTAGATGTACACGCGCGTCACCCGGGAGCCCCTGTCCCCGCCCACCTAGCCGCCAGGCTAAAGCCGAAATCGGCACGTGTCCGTGCCGGGTCCGCATCGAATCCGTGACACTTTGGCCGTGCGGATCCTGGTCGCCGAAGACGAGACGATCATCAGGCTCGACCTGGTCGAGATGCTCGGGCGCGCCGGGCTCGAGGTTTGCGCCGAGGCCCGCGACGGCGTCGAGGCTGTCGAGCTCGCGCATGAGCACCAGCCCGATCTCGCGATCATGGACGTGAAGATGCCGCGCCTCGACGGGATCGAGGCGGCGCGGCGGATCCTCGACGAGCGGCCGATTCCGATCGTGATGCTGACCGCCTACGGTCAGGACGAGCTTGTCTCGCGTGCAGTCGAGGCCGGCGTCTTCGGTTATCTCGTCAAGCCGTTCCGCGAGCAAGACCTGCTGCCGGCAATCCGGGCGGCGCGTGCCAGGCACGAGGAGCTGCTCGAGCTGCGCCAGGAGGCCGAATCGCTTGCCGATGCGCTCGCCGCGCGCAAGGCGATCGAGCGGGCCAAAGGCCTATTGATGGAGAAGGAGGGCCTTTCCGAGCAAGACGCGTTCGCGCGCTTGCGGAAGGCGAGTCAGGTTTCGGGACGGCCGCTAAAGGTCGTGGCCGAGGCTTTGATCGCGACGTTCGCTGACGCCTCCTAGACCTTCGCCTGCTCGAAGAGCTGCTCCCAGCGCGCAAGCAGCGCTTGCAGCTCGTCGCGAGCCGTGCGGTGGGCGGCGACCGCGGCCGCGTCCGCCCAGTCGTCGGCGAGGCGCTTCTCCAGCTCCGCGACGGTGCGCTCGCGGGCCGCGATCTCGGCCTCGATGCGTTCGAGCTCACTCGGGCCGCTTTGCTTCGGAGCTTGGGGCTTCGGCCTGGGCTTGCTCTTGGGCTCGGCGACATCGCCAGCGACGACCGGCGCGGAGAGCTCGTCTCGCCGGCGGACATACTCGGCCCAGCCGCCGTCGAACGAGCGGACCGTCCCGTCTGCGACCGCGAGAGTCCGGTGGGCGACCGCGTCCAGGAGTGCACGGTCGTGGGAGACGAGCAGCACCGTTCCGGGGAACGCCTCGAGCGCCAGCTCCAGCGCCTCACGGCTCTCCAGGTCGAGGTGGTTCGTCGGCTCGTCGAGCAGGAGGAAGTTCGCGCCTGAGGCGACGACCAGCGCGAGCGCGAGCCGCCGGCGCTCGCCGCCCGAGAGCTTGACGACCGCCTTGTCCTGCTCCTGCCAGCCGGAGAAGAGGAAGCGGCCGAGCAGGTTCTGGGCCTGCGGGCGTTTGAGGCCGGTCGCCTTCTGCGCGCAGTCGAGCACGCTGCCGGTCTCGTCCAGTTCCACCTCGTGCTGGGAGAAGTAAGCCGGAATGACCCCGTGGCCCAGCCGCACTGAGCCCGCGATCGGCTCGCGCAGCGCCAGCAGGGTTTCGAGCAGCGTCGTCTTGCCGGATCCGTTCGGACCCACGAGCGCGACGTGCTCGCCACGCTCTAGCGCAACGCCGACGCCGTGCAGCAGCTCCTTCGTGCCCGCTGCGACCTCGAGGCCCTTGGTCTCGATCACCGTTCGGCCGCTCCGCGGGGGGTCGAGAAAGTCGAAGCCGAGCCGTTTCTGGCGCATGGTCAGCGACTCGAGCTCGCCGCTCGCCTGCCGGCGCTCGCGCTCGAGGCGCCCGATCTGGGTCAGCTTCGCCTGCGCCTGCTTCGCCTTGCTCTTCTTGTAGCGGAACCGCTCGACGAAGCGCTCGAGCCGCTCGATGTCGACGCCGAGGCGGTCGGCCGTCTTCCCGGCGGCCGACGCACGCGCCGCTTTCTCGATCCGCCAGGCGTGCCAGGGGCCCGCGAACGAGATCGAGCGGCCGCCGCCGAGCTCGAGCACGCCGTTCGTGACCGCTTCGAGGAACCAGCGGTCATGCGCGACGAGCATGATTCCGGCGTCGAGCGACTGCAGCTCCTGCTCGAGCCACTCGAGACTCGCGACGTCGAGGTGGTTGGTCGGCTCGTCGAGCAGCAGCAGGTCAGGGTCGCCGCCGAGGGCTCGGGCGAGCGAGGCCCTCGTCAGCTCGCCGCCGGAGAACGTCTCGAGCGGTCGGTCGAGATCCGGCTCGGCGAAACCGAGTCCGCGCACGACCGAGGCAGCCCGATCGCGCCAGGCATAGCCGCCGGCGTGCTCGAGCCGCGCCTGCGCGTCCGAGTAGCGCCGGAGCGTCGCGGGGTCGTGCTGGCCGCCCGCCATCTTGTGTTCCAGGTCGCGAAGCTCCCGCTCCGTGGCGACGAGGTCGGCCGCACCCGAGAGCACGTACTCACGCAGCGTCAGCCCCTGCTCGAGCGGCGGCCGCTGGTCGTGCAGCGCAACACGTGTCCCTTTGGAGAAGACGAGCTCGCCGCCCTGGTAGTCGGTCTCGCCGTTGAGAATTCGGAGCAGCGTCGTCTTGCCGGCGCCGTTCGGGCCGGAAAGCGCGATCCGGTCGCGGCGCTCGACCTTGAACGACACACCGTCGAAGAGCTGCCAGCCGGAAAGCTCCTTGCGGAGCTGGGATGCGATGACAAGAGCCACCGCTACAGGGTATTCAGACCCCTAGGCCGAAACGGGGGCGCCGACCAGCCGCCGGGCGGCATCAGCGATGTGCTCGGCGTCGATCCCGGCCTCGGCGAGCAGCTCGGCCGGCTTGCCGGAGTGCGGCATCTCGCGTACGGCGAGCAGTTCGAGCCGCGGCCGCTCGTCGGAGTCGGCGAGCGCGGCGAGAACCGCCTCGCCGAGCCCGCCCTCGGCCCAATGGTCCTCGACCGTGACGATCGGCATCGCCAGGGAGCGAATCGTGTCCTCGTCGAGCGGCTTGATCGAGTAGAGGTCGATCACCCGGGCCTCGACGCCGTCCGCGGCGAGAGCGTCGGCGGCCTTCAACGCCTCGTGCACGGTCACACCCGCGGCGATCAGCGCAACGTCGTCGCCCTCTCGCAGCGTGCGGGAGCCGCCGATCTCGAACTCGTCGTCGGCGTCGTAGATCACCGGCGTGTTCGGCCGCAGGGTTCGCAGGTAGACGATGCCCTCGCGGTCCGCCATCTCCGCGACCAGCTTCGCCGTCTGGTTCCCGTCGCAGGGGTGGAGCACCGTCGAGCCGTAAACGGCCCGCAAAGCCGCGATGTCCTCGAGCGCCATCTGCGAGGGGCCGTCCTCGCCGATCGAGACGCCCGCGTGCGAGCCCGAGAGGCAGTAGTTCGCGCGGCTGATCGCGGACATGCGGACGAAGTCGTAGGCACGTGAGATGAAGGCCGCGAATGTCGAGGCGAACGGGCGCCAGCCGGTCACCTGCATGCCGACCGCGGTGGCGATCAGTTGCTCCTCGGCGATGTACATCTCGAAGTACCGCTCGGGGATGGCGTCCCTGAAGATCTCGGCGAACGTCGAGTTGGAGACCTCCCCGTCCATCGCGACCACGTTTCCGCGCGCCTTGCCGAGCGCGGCGAGCGCCTCGCCGTAGGCCTTGCGTGTCGCGACCTCGTCGCCGACCTCGTACCGCGGGAGCTCGAGCTCTCCGTGCTCGATCTCGACCGTGCGGCCGCTCGCCTCCGGCTTGGCGACCTGGACGACGATGTTCCTGATGCCGCCGAGCTCTTCGATCGCCTCCTCGGGATTGTCGAGCGCCTTGCCGTGCCAGCCCAGCTTGTCCTCGACTGCCTTGACGCCCTTGCCCTTGATCGTGCGGGCGACGATCGCAACGGGGCGGTCGCTTGCGATCGCCTCGCCGTAGGCCTGGTCGATCTCCTCGACGTCGTGGCCGTCGATCTCGATCGCGTGCCAGCCGAACGCACGGGCGCGGTTCGCGTACGAGTCGAGATCCCAGCCGTGCATCGTCTCGCCGCGCTGACCGAGCCGGTTGATGTCGAGAACCGCGACGATGTTGTCGAGCTCGTAGTAGGCGGCGTGCTCGAATCCTTCCCATTGGGAGCCTTCGGCCATCTCGCTGTCTCCGACGAGCACCCAGGCGCGCATCGCCGTCCGGTCGAGGCGCTTACCCGCGATCGCCATGCCGACGCCGTACGGCAGGCCCTGTCCCAGCGAGCCTGTGGCGACGTCGACCCACGGGATCCGCGGCGTCGGGTGGCCTTCAAAGATGCTCGAGAACTGCCTGTACGTCAGCAGCTCCTCGTCCGAGATCACACCGGCCGCCCGGTACATCGCGTAGAGCAGCGTCGACGCGTGGCCCTTCGAGAAGACCAGCCGGTCGTTGGCGGGGTCCTTCGGGTTGTCGAAGTCGTACCGCAGGTACTTGGCGAGCAGCACCGCCATCAGGTCGGCCGCGGACATGCCGGAGGTGGGGTGACCCGACTTCGCCTCCGCCGCGCAACGGACGGAATCGACCCGAAGCTGCTGTCCTAGCTCACGCCAGAGTTCAGGACCCTCCATCGGGGGTAACGTAACGGTTCTATGAGGGTTGCAGTCGCGTTCGATCACCGGGGCGTCCGGCTACGGGACGCCGTGCTCTCAGAGCTCGATGGGCTCGGCCACGAGACGTTCGACCTAGGCGTCGAAACCGCCGCCGTCAGGATCGACTATCCCGACAAGGCGCGAGAGCTCGGGGAGCTGATCCAGAACGGCGACGCCGAGCGCGGAATCCTCGTCTGCGGTTCGGGCGTCGGCGCTTCAGTGGCCGTCTCCAAGCTCGACGGGATCCGGGGCGCCATGTGCCACGACGTCTACTCGGCGCACCAGGGTGTCGAGCACGACGACATGAACGTCCTCTGCCTCGGCTCCGAGGTCGTCGGGCCGGCCCTGACCGTCGACCTGATGCGCGCCTTCCTGCACGCGCGCTTCGACGGCGGTGAGCCGTACGTAACCAGGCTTCAGAAGATCAAGGAAATCGAGAAGGGAAGTGCCAATGTCAATGTCTGAATCACGACTTCACCAGCTCTCGGCGCTCGGCCAGAGTGTCTGGATCGACTTTCTCTCCCGCGAGATGCTCCAGACCGGCGAGCTCGAGCGGCTGATGCGCGACGACGCGGTCGTCGGCATCACCTCGAACCCGACCATCTTCCAGAAGGCGATCTCGCAAGGCGGTCTCTACGACGAACAGATTCGCGCTTGCCTCGGCCAGGTAGACGATCCAAAGGAGATCTTCTGGCGTTTGGCCGAGAAGGACGTCGGCGACGCCTGCGACGTGCTCCGCCCGATCTGGGACGAAGGACAGGGCCAGGACGGCTACGTCTCGATCGAGGTCGATCCGAACCTCGCCGGCGACACCGAGGGGACGATCGACGAGGCGCGGCGCCTCCACGCGGAGATCGACCGGCCGAACCTGTTTGTGAAGATTCCCGCGACGAAGGAAGGCCTGCCGGCGATCGAGGAGATGATCGCGAGCGGCAAGAACATCAACGTCACCCTGATCTTCTCGCTCGAGCGCTACGCCGAGGTCGTCGAGGCCTACATCCGCGGACTCGAGCGATTGGTCGAGTCCGGCGGCGACCCGTCGCAGGTCGCCTCGGTCGCGAGCTTCTTCGTCTCGCGCGTGGACACGGAGACCGACAAGCGTCTCGACGAGCTGGGCGGCCACGACGAGCTGAAGGGGAAGCTCGCGATCGCGAACGCAAAGCTCGCCTACCAGCGCTACAAGGAGCTGTTCTCGGGTGAGCGGTGGGAGGCGCTGGCCGCGAAGGGCGCCACGACCCAGCGCTGCCTCTGGGCTTCCACATCGACCAAGAACCCGGTCTACCGGGACGTGATGTACGTCGAGGAGCTGATCGGCCCCGCGACCGTGAACACGATGCCCGAGGAGACGATCCAGGCCTTCCAAGACCACGGCGAGGTCGCGTTGACGCTCGAGCAGGGCGTTGACGAGGCGCGAAGGCTCTTCGACCAGCTCGCGGAAGCAGGCGTCGACTACGACGACGTCGTCCGCGTGCTCGAGGAGGAAGGCGTTCAGAAGTTCGCCGACTCGTTCGCCGAGCTGCTCGACGGCATCCGCGCCAAACGCGGCGAGCTCGCGGCGGCGTGACCGCGACGCAGCAAGCTGAGCTTTATCGGGAGGTCGCCGGCGAAGGCCCGCCGGTAGTGCTTGTCCACGCCGGGATCTGCGATAGCCGGATGTGGGATCCGCAGTGGGAGACGTTCCCCCGAGCGCGCCGCGTCGTCCGCTACGACCTGCGGGGGTTCGGGCGCTCGCCGCTCAGGCCGGGGCGGTACTCGCCTCCTGCCGACCTGATCGCGCTTCTCGACGAGCTCGCGCTCGGGCCCGCCACGCTCGTGGGCGTTTCGATGGGAGGAGGCATCTCCCTTCAGGTTGCGGTGGCACGCCCGGAGCTCGTCTCGGCCCTCGTCCTCGTCGGTTCCGGCGTGCGCGGGCACGACTGGTCGGACTACGTCACACGAGCCTGGGCGGAAGAGGAGGCCGCGTTCGAGCGCGGGGATCTCGATGCGGCCGTGGAGGTGAACTTGCGGACGTGGGTGGACGGGCCCCATCGTTCCCCCGACGAGGTCGATCCCGAGATCCGCCGCAAGGTGGGCGAGATGCAACGCCGTGCGCTGGAGCTGTATGTCGAAGGGGGTGCGGACGTGCAGGAAGAAGCGCTCGTACTCGATATCGGCGACCGCCTCGGCGAGATCTCCGTACCCACGCTCGTGCTCGCCGGCGAGCTCGACGTCCCCGACATCGATCTGCTTGCCGATCGGCTGGAGCGGGAGATCCCCGACGCCCGCCGCGCGACGATCGAAGGCGCCGCCCACGTGCCGAGCATGGAGCGGCCGGACGAGTTCGACCGGCTCGTGCTCGGATTCCTCGACGAGGTCGAGGCAGCCTAGTGCCGGTTGCGACCGAACAACTCGTCGAGCGGATCTGGGAGCGCGACCCGACCGTCTGGACCGGCTCAGGCGAGGAGAAGTGGCTCGGCTGGCTCGACGAGCCGCAGCGGATGCGCGAGCGGATCGGCGATCTGCAGCGGTTCGCGGACGAGGTCGGCTCCCCGGGCGTGATCGACACCTTCGTCCTGCTCGGCATGGGCGGCTCGAGCCTGGCGCCGATCGTGCTGAAGCAGAGCTTCGGCGCGGGCTCGCTCCACGTCCTCGACACCACGCACCCGGCGATGATCAGGCACTCGGCCGAGATGCTCGACCTCGACCGGACGCTCTTCATCGCGTCGTCGAAGTCCGGGACGACGCTGGAGACCCGCTCCCACCTCGATTTCTTCTGGGAGCGAAACGGGGGTCGCGGCGAGTTCTTCGTTGCGATCACCGACCCTGGCTCCGAGCTCGAGGGTCTCGCACGCGAGCGCGACTTCCTGGAGGTCTTCGCTGGCGAGCCGACGATCGGCGGGCGCTACTCGGGGCTGTCGCCGTTCGGGATGGTGCCTGCGGCCCTGCTCGGGCTCGATCTGGAGGGGTTTTTCGACCGAACCGCCGAGATGGTCGAGGCCTGCAGGGTCGCCGACGGGAATCCGGGGCTCGAGCTCGGACAGCAGCTCGGCGAGGGCTGGCGCGCAGGCCGAGACAAGGTCTGCATCGACGAGACCCCAGGCGGCTTCGGACTCTGGGCGGAGCAGCTGATCGCGGAGTCGACCGGCAAGGACGGCAAGGGTCTCGTTCCCGCCCCCGGCGAGTCACCCGAGGGGCGGGACCGCCAGCGCGGCGAGGTGCGACTCGAGGATCCATACGAGCTCGGCCAGGAGTTCTTCCGCTGGGAGTTCGCCGTCGCCGTCGCCGGTTCGTACCTCGAGATCAACCCCTTTGATCAGCCGAACGTCCAGGCCGCCAAGGACAAGACGAACGAGGTACTTGCGGCCGGCGACGTGGAGCTCGAGCCCGAGTCTTCGCCCGAGGAGCTGTTCGCCCAGGCGAATGAGAGCGACTATGTCGCGATCCAGGCCTTCATCGATCCCATGCAGGAGGGGAAGCTCCAGGCGCTGATCGAGCGGGCCCGGCGCGAGACGGGCTGCGTCGTGACGCACGGACTCGGCCCGCGCTACCTGCACTCGACCGGCCAGCTGCACAAGGGCGGCCCGAACACGGGCCTCTTTCTGCAGGTCGTCGACGATCCGGGCGAGGAGCTCCCGATTCCGGGCAAGCCCTTCGGGTTCGCCCGCTTGATCCGCGCGCAGGCGGCAGGCGACTTCGAATCGCTCAAGGAGCGCGGCCGCCGCGTCGCGCGCATCCGATTGGAGGACGTCTGATGGAGCTAGGGATGATCGGCCTGGGACGAATGGGGAGCGGGATGACAGAGCGCCTGACCGAGGGAGGCCACGAGATCAAGACCTACGACCCGAAAGTCCCCTCGACCGCGGGCTCGCTCGAAGAGCTGGCGCAGCAGCTCGAGAAGCCGCGCGCCACCTGGATGATGATCCCGGCCGGGAAGATCACCGAGGACACGTTTCAGGACCTGCTCGGGATCCTCGACGAAGGCGACACGATCGTCGACGGCGGCAATTCGAACTTCCACGATTCGAAGCGCCGCTATGAGCTGGCGCAGCAGAAGGGCATTCACTTCGTAGACGTCGGCGTCTCGGGCGGGATCTGGGGGCTCGAGGTCGGCTTCTGCCTGATGGCGGGCGGCGACGACGAGCCGGTCAGGCGCCTGGAGCCGATCCTGGAGACGCTCGCGCCCGAGGACGGCTACGCCCACGTCGGGCCGAGCGGCGCCGGGCACTTCGTGAAGATGGTCCACAACGGGATCGAGTACGGGCTGATGCAGTCCTATGCGGAAGGCTTCGAGATCATGGACCACTCCGAGTACGAGCTCGACCTGCTCCAGATCTCCGGCATCTGGCGTTACGGCTCCGTCGTCCGCAGCTGGCTGCTCGAGCTGCTCCACTCGGCCTTCGAGCAGCACGGCTCGCAGCTCGACGACATCGCGCCCTACATCGAGGACTCCGGCGAAGGCCGCTGGACGCTGGACGAGGCGATCAAGATGAGCGTGCCGGCCCCGGTGCTTGCCGCCTCGCTCTTCGCCCGCTTCGCTTCGCGCGACGAGATCAAGTTCTCTGCCAAGGTCGCCGCGGCGTTGCGCAACCAGTTCGGAGGCCACGCGATCCGCGCGGTCGAGAAGGCCAAGGCAAGCCAGGATCCCCGCTGATGGCTCTGGTCGAGGACCGGCAGATCGAAAACCCCTTGCTGGAGGGGCTCCCGATTGCCCGCCGGCCCGAGCCGTGCACGATGGTCATCTTCGGCGCCTCGGGGGACCTAACGAAGCGCAAGCTCTTCCCTGCGCTCTACTCGCTCGCATACCGGCAGATGCTGCCCGAGAAGTTCGGCGTCCTCGGCGTCGCCCGGACCGAGGGAACCGATAGCGAGTTCCGCGAGCGGATGAAGGCCGCAGTGCAGGAATTCGGACGAGACGACTTCCGAGAAGACGTCTGGCAGGAGTTGGCCGACGGGATGCACTACGTGTACGACGAAGACAAGCTGGCCGCCGCTCTGCGCGACCTCGGGGAGCGCCGAGGAACGACCGGCAACCGGATCTACTACCTCGCCGTTCCTCCCGCCGCTTTCGAGGAGATCGTGGGGTGGGTCGGAAAGCACAAGTCGAGGAAGGGGTGGACGCGCGTCATCGTCGAGAAGCCCTTCGGTCACGACCTGCAGTCGGCGCAGGACCTGAACGTGCTTCTGCACAAGCACTTCGACGAGAGCCAGATCTTCCGAATCGACCACTATCTGGGCAAGGAGACCGTCCAGAACATGCTGGCGCTGCGGTTCGCGAACGGCATCTTCGAGCCGATCTGGAACCGCCAGTTCATCGACCACATCCAGATCACGGTTGCGGAGACGCTCGGGATCGAGGGGCGGGCCGAGTATTACGAGCGGGCCGGTGCGATCCGCGACATCTTCCAGAACCACCTGCTGCAGCTGATCGCCCTGACGGCGATGGAGCCGCCGATCGATCTGGCTGCCGATTCGGTCCGGAACGAGAAGGTCAAGGTCTTGAAGTCGATCCACACCCCCGGGCCGAAGCACGTTGTGCGCGGCCAGTACGGCCGCGGCTACGTCGAGGGACAGGAGGTGCCGGGGTATCGCGAGGAGGCCGGCGTCGATCCAAGCTCGATGACGGAGACGTTCGTCGCGGCGAAGCTCTTCGTAGACAACTGGCGGTGGGCCGACACCCCGTTCTACATCCGTGCCGGCAAGCGGATGGCTCGCCGCGAGACGACGATCGCGATCGAGTTCAAGCGCGCACCGCATCCGCCGTTCGTCGAGGTCGCCGCGGAGGGGCTGCGCCCGAACGTGCTGCTGATTCACATCCAGCCGGACGAGGGCGTCTCCCTGGAGATCGGCGCAAAGGTTCCGGGCCAGGGCCTGCAGATCCGGACCGTCCACATGGATTTCCTCTACGGCGGCGCGTTCCGGACCGACCTGCCGGAGGCCTACGAGCGGCTGCTGGTCGACTGCATGCGCGGCGACGCTTCTCTGTTCACGCGCGAGGACGAGGTGGTCGAGCAGTGGGAGATCGTCGACGCGATCGTCGCCTTCTGGCGACGCGACCGGCCTTCATTCCCGAACTACGCCGCAGGAACCTGGGGCCCGCCCAGCTCGGACGAGCTTATCCAGCGAGACGGGCGCTCATGGCGTCGACATTGATCAAGCACACGGCTTCGGTTGACGGTTTCAGACGGATGCATGGGCAACGCCCGCGCATCCTGAAGTCGGCACTGCAAGCGGAGCCTCAGTGGCGTCGACACTAACCACGGTCTCGGCGATCGAGCGCGAGCTCTCGAGGCTCCGTCTCGCCGACAGCGGATCTCGCTTGCGCACGAGTGTGATGACGCACATCGCCTGGGTGCCTGAGGAATGGGTCGAGGCAGCAGAGGACGTTCTTACGGGGCTCGCGGACCGGCACCCGTCGCGGACGATCGTGCTCTTTCCCCAGTCGGGCGGCGAAGGCCTCGAGGGGAACGTCGAGTCCGAGGCCCTGCCGATGCGGGAAGGCCTGAACTTCTGCACGGACACGATTCGGATCCGGCTGCACGGAACGAGCGCCGAGCACCCGACGAGCGTTGTCGAACCGCTGCTCGTGCCCGACCTGCCCGTCTTCCTCCGCTGGCGGGGGGTGCCTCCGTTCGGCGGGCCCGTCTTCGAGGAGCTCACCGGCGTCGCCGACCGGCTGATTGTCGACAGCACCGAGTGGCCGGGGCTGCCGAAGCCCTATGCGCGGATGGTGGACATCTTCGAGCGTGTCGCGGTGTCGGATATCGCATGGGCACGGACGAGCCGCTGGCGGTCGATGCTCGCCTCGCTGTGGCCGGAGATCGGCAAGGTCGAGAAAATCAAGGTCACCGGCACGGAAGCCCAGGCGCACTTGCTCGCCGGCTGGCTTCGCTCACGGCTGGAGAAACCGATCGCGCTGGAGCACGAGCCCTCCAACAAGCTGGTCGGCGTCGAGCTGGACGGCAAGCCGGCCGCGTTCCCGCCCGGCGAGCCCCCGTCCCCTGCCGACCTGCTCTCGGACGAGCTCGACAAGCTTTCGCGCGACCCGGTCTACGAGGCCGCCGTGCTCGCTGCTGTGACGTAGGCGCGAACGGCGGCGTACTAAGACCATGAAAGCGGAGCCTCCTAGCTTCGCCGCCATCGCCGAGCAACACCTCGACGACGTTCTTGCCTATCTCATGTACCTGACCGCCGACCATTCCCTCGCCGAAGACCTCACGGTCGAGACGTTCGAGCGCGCACTGCGGCGCTGGAACCGCTTCGACCCTCGCCGTGGTGGAGCCCGCACCTGGCTCTGCCAGCTTGCCCGCTCGGCGGCGCTGGATCACTTTCGCTCGGAGGCCCGTCGGCTGCGCCGCGAGGAGCGCTACGCCGTGCGGGAGTTGCGCGAGGTGCCGGGGCCGAGCTTCGGCGAAGGTCTTTCCCCCGAGCTCGAGCACGCGCTCGCAGAGCTGTCCCGGGCAGAACGCGAAGTCGTCGCGCTGCGAGTCGTGCTCGAGCTCGACGGGGAGACCGCGTCGCGTGTGCTCGGGATCAGTCCAAGCGCGTGCTCGACACGGCTGAGCCGCGCGCTGCAGAAGCTGGAAGGGATGGTGAGCGCCGATGCTGTCGCCTGAGCTCGCAACCGAACTGCGCTCGGCCCGGCCGAGCGCTTCGCCTGAGTTGCGCAAGCGTGTGCTTGCGGTTGCCGCTCAGGAGGAACCACGTCGTCCGCCCCGCTTCACGCTGCCGCTGCGCAGGCTGGCGGTCGTCGCAGTGCCCGCGGCCCTTGCTCTCGCGATCGGCGGCGCAGTCGTGCACGGGCTCATTCATTCGGGTGGCAACGGCCGAACGGTGGCCGGAACCTCAGCGGTTCACTCAGGGACCGTCCGTCAAAAACTCAAGCAGGAAGGTGCCGCCGGGGCGCTCGCGCCCCTCCCGGCTCACGCCCGTGTGATCGCTCCGAGCACGCCGAGTCGCCTGCAGCGCTACACCGCCTCCCTGCGCGTGCAAGTCAAGAACCTCAACGCCCTCTCGGATGCAACGAAGCGCGCGATGCGGTTCGCGCGCCTCCTCGGCGGCTACGTCGCCTCGGTTCAGTACAGCGCGCCGAAGAACGGTCGTGGCGGCGCCTCGATCATTGTGCGGGTGCCGGTCGACCGGGTCCAGGACGCGGTTGAGGAGTATTCCGGGCTCGGCACGATTCTCGCTCAGCACGTCTCGATCGTCGACGTGACGAAGGCCGTTCAAGAAGAGGCGAAGGAGATCGCGCGGCTCCAGGCCGACATCGCACGGATCGAGGCCGGGGGCGTGACCCCGGCTGAGCGGGCGCGGTTGAGCGCCGAGAAGGCCCGCCTCGACTACCTGACTAAGTTGAAAGCAGCGACCGTTCGGCGGGCCGAGCTTGCCCGCGTCAAGCTCGTGTTGACGACGAAGCCGAAGCAAGCCGCAGCTTCTACAGGCCGCTTCGACCGGACGATGAGCGACGCGGGCGGAGTACTTCTTCGCGAAGCTGAGATCCTGTTCTATGCGCTGATCGTCGCCGGCCCCCTGCTGCTGCTCGGTGCGGGCGCCGCGCTTCTTGCTCGAGCTCAGCGACGACGGTTCGAGCGCCGTCTACTCGAGCCCTCCTAATTCCGAAACGCGATCCAGGCGGGGAGCTTTCCGCGGCGGTCGACGGCCGCGTAGCCGACCTGGTAGGCGACGCCTTTCAGGTGGCCGCTCGTCACGATCAGCATGATCCGCTTCCGTTCGGCTGCGTTGCGGAACATCGTCGAGAGGATCATTCCCTTTCCCGGACGAAACCGCTTACCGGTGACCCGCCTGCCCTTCGGTCCCCCGACGACGAGCGTGACCTGCGGGCGAGGACCGTCTCCGTAGGGCACTGCGATCACCACGCCGCGCGAGGTGGACGGGACGCGGACCGACACGTATTGGGTCGAGAGGCCGTAAACGCTGTGGATCGAACTAGCACGGGGAGTTGTCGACGAGCTCAGTGAGTACGGTCCACCGAGCGGCAGCCCCCGGCGGTACAGGTTGAGCGAGAAGGCCGTGAAGACGTCGTTGAGAGAGCCGACATGGCTGCCCCTGAGTGCGGCGTCGAGCTGAGTGACGCCGAGAGTGGCGGGCTTTCCTTTCCTGTCGGCAGCTTCGAGCAATGCGAAATAGCGCGGCAGGATGCCGGAGTTCAGGTGGGCCAGGTACAGCCACCACCACGCGCCGCCGTAGCAATGTGCGCACTCGAAGCGCTCGTCGTAGAGCGGGAGCCAGGGCTGAAACAGCCAGCCGGAGAGAAAGTTCGTCATCGAGAGGTCCTCGACCTTTGGGAAGACGAGCATCGAAAACGCGCTGGCGCTGCCCTCTGCGGCCCAGACCGGCAACTTTCCGCTGGCGATGTACGAAAACTGAACCACGTGGAAGAGTTCGTGCGCCACCGTGATCGGAAGGCTGCCTAGCGTTTTCTGCCTGGAATCGAGCCGCGGAGAAACCATGACGAACGTTCCGCCCTCGGCTGTTTGGGGGAACGTCAATCCGAAAACGCCGGCTGGCAGATCGTCGATGTAGATGTCCGGTTTGGTGTCCGGTCCGGCGGTATCAGCCAGGGGCAGCTTGAATCCGTGGCGCTCGTAGTAGAGGAGAGCGATGTCCGCAGCCGCGCCAACCTGTTCGACGTAGTCGGGAAAGCCGTCTCCGTCCGCGTCCGCCAGCGGGGGCGCCTGCGGGCCGGAGGTGACGTAGTGGACGATCGCTCGGGCGGTGACGTACGGCGCCGCCTCGGGTGCCGTGTAGGCGAACTCGCCTCCGCTCGTAGGCCTCGGGACGACGATGGGCCCGGCAGCGAAGGCGGAATGGGCGCCGGCGAGGGCGCACGCGCACGCGAGCGCGAGGACGAAGATGCGGGCCACACGCATTCCATCAGAGGTTTCGGCAGACCCACGACGGTCGGACTCACTCGTTCGGGTGACTAGGGACTGTCCCCGGACGGGGACTGTCCCTGAAAGCGGTGGCCACCCTAGGCCGGTTGTAGGGACAGTCCCCCTGCTGGGGGACAGTCCCTACGTGAGCGCGCGCTCTAGCGCAGAACCGGCCGCGAGTACGAGCGCATCCTCGTCGGGCGGAGCGGCGAGCTGGACCGAGGCTGGCAGACCGTCCTCCGCGGGGCCGCAGGGCAGGGCCAGCGCAGGCCAGCCGATCAGGTTTAAGAGGGCGGTCAGCCTGGTCAGCACCATCCGGTTGCCTTCGCCGTACTTCGGAGCCACGCAGGGGAGCGTCGGCGTCAACAGCAAGTCGACGCCCGCGAGCGCCTCCGGCACCTCGTCGCGCAGGCGCTCTCTCAACCGACGGGCGGCCTCGACCTCCCCTTCCGTCAGTTCCATGGCGCCTTCGAGCGAGTTGCGTACGTCGTCGCCGTAGTCCTCGGCCCGCTCCGGGAAGAGCCCCGCGTGGGATTCGAGCGCCTCACGACGAAAGGCTGCGCCCCACTGCTCGCGGTCCGGGACGCCGAGCGCCAGTTCTCGCCGGTTCGGGAACTTCGCGGCCGCCTCTTGGACCCGGGCGCGGACGAGGGGGTCGGCCTCGTCGAGCCAGGCGACGCCGACCAGAAGGTCGTCCAGGTCCACATTCACAGGCTCGAAGCCCGGAACGAGCGCTTCCATCATCCGCGCGCACTCGGCGACGTCTCGTGCCATCGGCCCGACGTGGTCGAAGCTCGGCGCGAGCGGGAAGCAGCCGTCGATCGGCACAAGCCCGAAGCTCGGCTTGAAGCCGACGACCCCGCAGCAGGCTGCCGGAATCCGGATCGAGCCGGCCGAGTCCGAGCCGAGCGCCGCGTCAGCCAGCCCCGCGGCAAGCGCCGCAGCAGAGCCGCCGCTGGAGCCCCCGGCGCTCCTCCCTTCGGCGAGCGGGTTGGGGACGCTGCCGTAGTGCGGATTCTCCGACGTGACGCCGTAGGCGAACTCGTGCAGGTTGGCCTTGCCGACGTTCGCATAGCCGGCGGCCTCGAGCAGGAGCACCGATTCGGCCGTCCGCGCCGGGACGTGGTCGGCGAAGATCGCCGACCCGTAGGTCGTCCTCAGCCCGGCGGTGTCGAACAGGTCCTTGACGGCCAGGCGAGTCCCAGGTGGAGGCGACTCCACCGGGGTAATAAAAATTGCCTCAGTCGAGGGCGAGATAGACGTACGCGACGAGGATCGTGGCGCCGTAGAGGAGCAGGACGAAGCTGAAGAGCGCCAGGCCGAAGATCACGTTTCGCCTCGCGAGCGCGGCGTCCGGCTCGACAGGCTCTTCCATCGTCTGCGGGGGCATCGGCTCCGGGACGCGCTCGGTCATAGGGCGGCGTCCACGGCCATCGCTGCGAAGAGCAGCGCCAGATAGAGGAGCGAGAAGTGGAAGAGCAGCGCCGCGCGGCGGGGAGTCGGCTTGCGGCGCAGGCCGAGCGCGAGCACGAAGAAGACCGCGCCGAGCACCAGCGCCGCGACGAGGTAGGGCACGCCGAGCGTCCCCCAGAGGAACGGCGACGCGGTAACCGCGACGAGCACGCCCGAGTAGAGGACGATCTGCTTCGTCGTCTCCCGTTCGCCGCGCACGACCGGCAGCATCGGCACGCCGGCGGCCTCGTAGTCGCGGCGGATCAACAGCGCGAGTGCCCAGAAGTGAGGCGGCGTCCAGAAGAAGACGATCGCGAAGAGCAGCAACGCCGGAACGGTGACGTTCCCGGTGGCTGCGGCCCAGCCGACCAGGGGCGGGATCGCGCCGGCGGCGCCGCCGATGACGATGTTCTGCGGTGTCGAGCGCTTCAGCCAGCGCGTGTAGACGAAGACGTAGAAGAGGTTGCCGGTCAGAGCCAGCAGCGCCGTCAGCACGTTGACGAGGCTTGCGAGCAGCACGAACGAGAGCGCCGAGAGCGCCAGGCCGAACTCGAGCGCCCGGGTCGGCGCGACGCGGTCGGCCGCGACGGGACGGCGGTCGGTTCGCCGCATGTGCCGGTCGATGTCCCGGTCGAGCACGTGGTTGAGCGCGCTGGCGCCGCCGCAGGCGAGCGCCAGGCCCGCCATCGTGACCACGAACAGCCACGCGGAGGGGAAACCCTCTGCCCCGACGATCATCCCGCATGCCCCGGTAAGCAGGAGCAGGCTCATGATCCGAGGCTTGGTCAACGTTAGGTAGTCCCGCCACGGCGCGGCGGCCACCGGCTCGCCCCGGAGCGTTTCCGCCGTTGCGACGAGCGCCGCTGCGAGGGCCAGCGCGGCGAAACCGATGTGCAGAGGCCGCCCGACCGCGAGCGCTGCTGCGAGGAAGAGTCCGAGCGCCGCGACGGACGGTGCGAGCAGACGGCGGTGCGCGACCCATGCGGCTGCGACGAGCGCGGCAAGCGGCGGCACCGCGAGCGCGGCGAGCGCCCGGTGCGCCGTGTGCAGCGACATCGCGCCCGAGACGACCGCGAGCGCGGCCGCCGCCGCGGCGCCGACGGCGATCAGGCGGAGCCAGGGACCGGGTCTCACGTCAAGCACGGACGGTAGCCCCCTCCTGCAGCCGCCGCCGCAGGTCTCGCAAAGGCCTCGCACTCGTCACGTACGGAACCTTGTCGAAGTTGTACGCCGGTGGCGGCGAGCTCGTGTACCACTCGAGCGTGTCCGCGACCCAAGGGTCGTGGCCGGCGCGCCGGCCGACGCGTGTCGTGCGAACCACGTTGATCAGGAAGAAGAGCGTGCCGAAGGCCATCACGAAGGCGCCGATCGTCGAGACCAGGTTCCACGCTGCCCACCAGCCGTGATGGTTGTACGTCCACACGCGACGCGGCATCCCGAGCAACCCGAGGAAGTGCTGCGGGAAGAAGGTCAGATTGATCCCGACGAAGTAGAGCCAGAAGTTGATCTTCCCAAGGCGCTCGTCGAGGAACCGCCCGAACATCTTCGGCCACCAGTAGTAGAAGGCCGCGAAGAGCGCGAACGCGGAGCCGCCGAAGAGCACGTAGTGCATGTGCGCGACGACGAAGTACGTGTCCGTGACCTGCCAGTCAAACGGGAAGGCGGCGAGGAAGATCCCCGAGAGGCCACCGATCGTGAAGACACCGACGGCGCCGAGCGCGAAGAGCATCGCGGAGTCGAGGATCACGTTGCCGCGCCAGGTGGTCGCGATCCAGTTGAAGATCTTGATCCCGGTCGGCACCGCGATCGCCATCGACGAAAGCATGAAGAAGATGTTGAGTCCCGTCGGCAACCCGACCGAGAACATGTGATGGGCCCAAACGAGCATCGAGTAGAAGCCGATCGCGATCGTCGAGAAGGCGATCGCCTTGTAGCCGAAGATCGGCTTACGCGAGAAGACCGGGATTACCTCGGAGAGGATCCCGAACGCAGGCAGCACCATGATGTACACCTCGGGGTGCCCGAAGAACCAGAACATGTGCTGGTAGAGCACGGCGCTGCCGCCCTCGCTCGGTAAGAAGAAGTGCGTTCCCGCCTTGCGGTCGAGGAGCAGCAGGGTCAGCGCCCCGGCGAGTTCTGTGACCGCAATCAGGATCAGGATCGAATAGACGTAGATCGACCAGACGAAGAGCGGAAGCCGCATCCAACCCATGCCGGGCGCGCGCATGTTGTGGATCGTGACGATGAAGTTGATTGCGCCGAGAATCGACGAGATCGTCGTCAGGTGGATCGCCAGGATCCAGAGGTCCTGGCCGTTCCCCGGCTCGAATGCGTGCTCCGAGAGCGGCGGATACGAGTACCAGCCCGCGCGCGCTGCGCCGCCGCCCGAGAACCAGCTCGCATAGAGGACGATCCCGCCGAGCAGGAAGAACCAGTACGAGAGCGCGTTCAGGCGCGGGAAAGCCATGTCCCGAGCGCCGATCATCAGTGGCACGAGGAAGTTTGCGAGCCCGGCGAAGACCGGCACGACGACGAGGAAGATCATCGTCGTCCCGTGCATCGTGAACATCTGGTCGTAGGTCTCGCGCGTGAAGACGTGCTCGTTCGGCCGCGCGAGCTGCGAGCGCATCAGCAGCGCGATGATCCCGCCGGCCACGAAGAAGACCAGGCTCGTGAGGATGTACATGATCCCGATCCGCTTGTGGTCGACTGTCGCGAGCCAGCTGGAGAAGCGGCCGCGCGAGACGATCGTCGCGGCGGGATCGGGCGCGACCTTAACCGCCATAGTGCTCGGCCTGTATTGCTCGAAGGGGCACTAACTACTCCCGGCGAAGCGTTTGACGTAGGCAAGTAGAGCGTTCAGCTGCCGGTCGCTCCAGGCTCGACCAACGGCGGGCATCTTGTTACGGCCGTTCTCCAGCAGGGTCTTCATCGCGGCCGGCTGCTGCAGGATTGGGTTGCCGCGCAGGTCTGGGCCGAACGCTCCCTGCGCCTGAAAGCCATGGCACGTCGCGCAGGCGCCGTCGAACGTCATCTTCCCGAGGTCGGAAGTGCCGTTCGCCTGCGCGGCGGCTTCGGTGTCGTACCAGCTCTGGAACTGGTCGTTCGGGACCGCCTGGACGGAGGCGAACATGTGCGCGTGCTCGTAGCCGCAGAACTCTCCGCACTGGCCCTTGAACGTCCCGGCTCGGTCGGCGCGGAACCAGAGGTGGTTCGTCTTGCCGGGGATCGCGTCGAACTTGCCCTGCAGCGCCGGGATCCACCAGCTGTGGTCGACGTCCTCGGAATTGATCACGAGCTTGACGTCGCGGTTGACCGGAACCCGCATCCGCTCGACCTGGATGACGCCGTTCGGGTAGACGAAGTTCCAGTAGAACTGGCGGCCCTCGACCTTGACGATCAAAGGTGGGCCGGCGGCTTTGGCCGAGTCGGCGCCGTTGATCCCGGGCAGCTTTACGAGCACGAAGGCGGCGATCGCCGCCAGGATCACGACCGGGATTGCCGTCCAGATCAGCTCGAGCCGCGTCGCGCCGTGGATCTCCGGTCCCTCCAAGGTGCGGGAGCGGCCGCGGTTGCGGAAGCGGAAGATGAAGAGGATCAGCGCGCCTTCGACGAGGACGAAGATCGCCCCTGTGATCGCGATCAGCACCCAGTAGATGTCCTCGATCTTCGCGGCCTGCGGCGAGTCCGGGCCTCGTGGCGAGAGGCCGGCCGGGTCGCCCGCAAACGCGACGTGTGCGAGAACGAGCCCGAGCAGGGCGACGAAGACGAGGGCTCCGACTCTCCTCCTCACGCGCGACGGCATTCTATGGAGGGTGGGCGAACGAACGCGTGTGCAACTTCCGGCTGGTATCGGGTCGCACTTTCAGGTCTTCGTCAACGGCGTCCCGCAGCAGGAAGGTCGTGATTTTCGGCGCTTGGGCAACGAGCTCGTCTTCGAGGCGCGGCTCACCCAAGAGGGGCGGCTCGGCTTCTGGCGCTGGCTCTCGCTCTTCCTCGGCGTCGCAGGGACGTACCGGCAGAACGACAGCGTCGACGTCGTCTACGACGCGGGCGGCCGGCGGGTGGTCGCCTCGGGCCTGCCGTTGAATCCGGACTGACCCTTGCTCAACCGGGCGTGTCCCCGTGCCAGACACCGGGACCTGGTTGCCAGGGACGGTCCCGTGCCATCCTTGACTTCTCGCCCGCGGTCTCGTTTTATCGTTCTACGAAAGCGAGGGGAGTGGGTTTGAGCAGGCAGGCGGTCGAATCCAGCGCGAGGGTTGCACCAGACGCACCCGTCCCGTCGGCGGGTACACCGGCCGTTCGCGCGGAGGCGATTCGCAAGAGCTTCGGCGACAACGTCGTCCTCGACGCAGTCGACCTCACCGTCGGCGCCGGGCAGGTACTCGTCGTCATCGGGCCGAGCGGGAGCGGCAAGAGCACGCTGCTTCGCTGCATCAACCTGCTCGAGCCGATCGACAGCGGCCGGATCTTCTTCGAGGGCCAGGAGATCACTGCGAGGGGAGTCAAGGTCGACCAGGTTCGCCAGCGGATCGGGATCGTCTTCCAGCAGTTCAACCTCTTCCCCCATCTGAAGGTGATCGACAACCTGACGCTGGCCGCCCGACGCGTGGGCAAGGTACCGCGGGCCGAGGCCGGGCTGCGCGCGCTCGACCTGCTGAAGCTCGTCGGCCTCGAGGACAAGACCCGTCAATACCCGCACCAGCTCTCCGGCGGGCAGCAGCAGCGGGTCGCGATCGCCCGCGCGCTGATGATGGCGCCGCACGTGATGCTCTTCGACGAGGTCACGTCGGCGCTCGATCCCGAGCTCGTCGGCGAGGTGCTGATCGTGATGCGCGACCTGGCCCGCAGCGGGATGACGATGATCGTCGTCACGCATGAGATGCAGTTCGCCCGCGACGTGGGCGACCATCTGATGTTCATCGACGAGGGCCGGATCGTCGAGCAGGGAAAGCCGGCCGACGTGCTCGACCACCCCAAGGAGGAACGAACGCTGCGTTTCCTGCGCCGCTCGCTCCAACTGGCCGAGTCGCTCGAAGAGCTCACCGTCGGAGAAGTCGAAAGCCACGAAGAAGGAGGCAGGGAATGAAGAAGCTCCTAACCGCGGTCGGGGTCGCCACCCTGATCGCCGCTGCGAGTGCAGCATGGACGCTGGCCGCGCCGGCAGGCACCGGCAGGACGAAGGCGGAAAAGTCGGCTCACGCCTTGCCACCGCTGCCCGCCACCGTGAAGAGCCGAGGAAGGTGGGTGATCGGCGTCAAGTGCGATTTCCCGCCGTTCGGCTACATCACCGCGAGCGGTAAGAACGCCGGTTACGACGTCGAGGTGGCGAAGACTTTCGCGCGGCTCGCCTTCGGCAAGGGAAGCCGTGTCAGCTACGTCTGCGTGACGACGCCGAGCCGCATCCCGACGCTGCAGTCGAAGCGGGTCGACATCATCATCTCGACGCTGACGTTCACCAAGGCCCGCGCCCAGGTGATCGACTTCTCGGTCCCGTATTACGGGGCGACGGGGCGGTTGCTCGTCCCCAACAATTCCAACATCAGCAAGCTGAGCGACATGTCGGGGAAGACGATCTCGACGACCCGCGGCTCGATCTACGACCGCTGGCTGAGCAACTGCTTCAAGAACACGAAGGTGATCCTGACCGACACGACGAGCTCCGCGCTCCTGGCGGTGCAGGACAGGCGGGCGGCCGGATTCATGTTCGATGACGCCTTCCTCGTGGGCGTCGCCGCCAACGATCCGAACACGAAACTACTGGCAAGCAGGTTCCTGGCGATCCCGTGGGGAATCGGGATCCGCAAGGGCGAGAGCGACATGAGGGCGTGGGTGAACTCGCGCGTCAAGCTGATGAAGAAGCGAGATCAGTTCTGGGCGATCATGCAGCACACGATCCCGCGGCGGTTCTACGCGACCTTCAAGAAGAACGTGCCTCGCCCGACGAACACGCTCATGTACCCGACGGGCGCCGATCCCGAGACGATCTGCTCGTAACGACCACTAGACGGAGTGGCCGCGTCTCAGGCGGCCACTCCGTCAGTCGCACATGAGCCTCATCGCAAGTTTCGAGTGGTCCTTCATCTGGGAGAACCGCGGCGTCTTTCTGGACGGCCTCTGGGAGACCCTGAAGGTCTCAGCGATCGGAGTTGTGGGCGCTTTCGGCGTCGGGGTCGTGCTGGGGGCCGCGCGCGCACACCGTGTTCCCGTCGTGAGCCAGCTCGCCGCGGTCTATGTCGAGGTGATCCGGAACACGCCGATTCTCGTCCAGGTCTTCTTCGTCTACTTCGGGCTCAGCGAGCCCCCGTTCAACATCAGGCTGCCGGCGTTCACGGCGGCCTGGCTGATGCTCGTGATCTGGGGCGGCGCCTTCAGCACGGAGAACTTCCGCGCCGGCTTCGAGGCGGTGCCCTATCGCTACCGCGAGGCCGGACGTGCTCTGGGTTTCGGCCGCCTCACGACCTTCCTGAACGTGACGCTGCCGATCGGGGGCCGGATCGCGCTCCCGTCCTCGATCAACACGTCCATCTCCGTACTCAAGAACAGTGCGCTGATCGGGCCGGCGATCAGCCTGCCTGAGCTCACGTACCAGGCGTACAGCCTCGAGAGCGTGAGCTTCCGGGCGACGGAGATCTACTTCACGCTCGCCCTCATCTACCTCGCCGTCGTTTGGGTCCTCTCGGGGCTGATCCGGGCTCTCGAGGCCAGGCTCGCCTTGCCTGAAGCCCGGCGGGTCCGGACCCGCCGGCAGCAACGGTTCCAGGAGGCCGTCTAGATGCCGGATTGGGCGGGACCCGTCGTCCGGTACATCATCGAGACCGGGCTGCCGTTCACGCTCAAGATCGCCGGGGCCTCCGTCGTCGGCAGCGCGGTGATCGGGATCGTCCTCGGCACCCTGCTCACGATCCGTTTCCTGCCCCTGCGTTCGTTGATCCGGCTCTACATCGAGGTCTGGCGAGGGTTGCCGCTGATCGTGACCCTGTTCCTGATCGTGTACGCGCTGCCGCAGACGACCTTCCACCTCACCTTTCAGCCCTGGGTCGGCGCCGCCATCGGCCTGACGCTCTGGGGGAGCGCCCAGGTGGCGGAGGCGACGAGAGGCGCAGTCGAGTCGATCCCGCGCGAGCAGCATGAGGCCGCTTCGGCGCTCGGCTTCGGCTGGCTGGGCAGGCACGTCTTCATCGTGCTTCCTCAGGCCGGGCGGCGCCTGCTGCCGCCGCTCGTGAGCTTGCTCGTGAACGTGATCCAGAACACGACGCTGGCCTCGCTCGTCGGCGTCACCGAGATCCTGTTCGCGGCGAAGCAGCAGGTCGAGCGCCTCGCAGCACCTCCGCCGGCCGGTCTTCTCCAGCAGCACGGATTCGCGATCTACGGCGCGGTACTGGTCTTCTTCTTCGTTATTTCGTTTCCACTGACTCGCTTGGCGGCCTATCTCGAGCGTCGGCTGGTCTAAGGCGCTCGCTCGCGACGCCGACCCAGAGGGCGTCCGGGCTTTGCCGGGGCGTCCGTCTAATCCCGGGTGGCAAGGCCGGAACGGATTCGTCCTTCTGAAACCGACTTCTCTGCAGCACTCGCTCCGTTCGAGTCGGCTAGGCGGAGCCGCATTCGCGTCCCCCCGCCCTCTGCGCGCTCGGCGTCGACGCGGCCGCCGTGCGCCTCCGCCACCTGCTTCACGATCGCGAGCCCCAGGCCCGAGCCCGGGAGCTTGCGGGCGGCCGGCGCGCGGTAGAAGCGGTCGAAGACGTACGGTAGGTCGTCGTCTTCGATGCCGGGCCCGTGGTCGCGCACGATCACCTGCCCGTCGCCGACCATGATCTCCACTTTTCCGCCGGGCGGGCTCCACTTCGCGGCGTTGTCGAGCAGGTTCGAGACCGCCCGGGCGATCGTGTTCGGAACTCCGTGCAGCTCGGTGGGCTGGAGGTCGGACACGAACTCCACCTGCGGGAAGTCTCGCTGCGCTCGCGCCACCACTTCTTCGACGAGCAGGTCGAGACGGACGTCCTCGGCCTGCTGCGGCTGCGTCTCGCCGCGCGCGAGCTCGACGAGCTCGGTTACGAGCGCGGTCATCTCGGAGAGCTGGCTGACGACGTCGTTGAGCAGCTTCTCCCGCTCGTCGTCCGCCATGTTCCGGTCCCGAGCGAGCACCTCGATGTTCGTGCGCAGGCTGGTCAGCGGCGTTCTCAGCTCGTGAGAGGCATCCGAGACGAGCTGTCGCTTGGCGCGGTCGGACTCCTCGAGCGCCGCGAGCATTGTGTTGAAGCTCGCAGCCAGCCTGCTGAGCTCGTCCTCGCCGGTAGCCTCGATCCGCTCGGAGAGATCGCGGGTTTCGGCCACCTTCTCGGTCGCCCTGGTCAGCCGGCGAACCGGCGCAAGCGCCGCCTGGGAGACCACGAGGCCGAGGCCGCCGGCGATCGCGATTCCCCCAGCCGCAATCAGGATCAGGAAAATCGTTATTCGGCCCAGCGTGTGGTTGACCTCGCCGAGCGATCTCGCGACTTGCAGTGCGTACTGGTTGCCGTGCTCGTCCTGGACCGGAATCGTGAAGACCCGTACTTCCTCGCCGCCGATGCGCGCGTCGCTAAAGCTTGAACCCGGCCGGCCCTTGGCGGCGGCGAGCGCATCGTCGTTGGGTGGAAGCTTCCCGGCATCTGACAGCGTGCGGTATGTGTGACCGCTCGCGTCGACGACCTGGACAAAGTCACCGCTGCCGAATCCAAGTGGCCCGCCAACGTCGAGAATGCGCTGTCCGCCAGCGATCACCTCGAGATGCGGCGGAGGCCCGTTTTCAATCTGCCTGGCCCGCGTCGTGAGGGCGCTGTCGACCTGTCCACGCAGCTGGTTGCGGACGACGAGAAAGACGACCAGGGAAGCGGCCAGGATCGCGAACGCGACCGCCGCGGCCGCGACGAGGGTCAGACGGGTGCGAAAGCTCACGGCTCTCGCAGTGCGTAGCCGACGCCGCGTACCGTCTGGATCAGGCGCGGCTTGCCGCCTGCCTCGGTCTTCCGGCGCAGGTAGCCGATGTAGACGTCGAGCGAATTCGACGAGAGGCCGAAGTCGTAGCCCCAGACGCGCTCGAAGATCAACGAGCGCGTGAGCACCTGCCGCGGGTTGAGCATGAAGAGCTCCAGCAGCGAGAACTCCGTGCGCGTCAGCTCGATTGGCTCGACGTCCCGCTTGACCTCCCGGGTCGCCGGATCGAGCTCGAGGTCGGCGAAATGAAGTGTCTCTCCCGAGCCGTTCGTCGTCCGCCGCAGCAACGCGCGCAGTCGGGCGAGCAGTTCCGCGAGCGCGAAGGGCTTCACGACGTAGTCATCCGCACCGGCATCGAGGCCGGCGACACGCGCTTCGACCTCGTCGCGCGCCGTCAGCATCAGGATCGGAATCCTGTTGCCCGCGCCGCGCAGCCGGCGTGCGGTCTCGAGCCCATCGACGTTCGGCATCAGCACGTCGAGGACGATCGCGTCCGGCTGGACCTCGCCGATATCGAGCCGGTACAGCGCTTCAGCACCGTCGGCTGCGAGCTCGACGTCGTAACCCTCGAGGGCAAGCGCGCGCCGCAGCGACTCGCGGACGGCCGCTTCGTCGTCGACGACGAGGATCTGGGCGCTGTTCATGCGCACATTGTTGCGTGAAAGATTGAGAGGCGGCTAAGAGCCGTGGACCCCAGTTCTTGTCCCTGGCGGCTAACCCGCGGCCGCCAGGAGGCCGGCCGCGGGCTCGCCGCTATCCGCAGGGATCGGGGAAGGAGTCACACGACGCCAGGTTCGCACGCGAATCTGAGAAACCCCTAAGACGGCTGTAAGAAGTCTCTGAAGCCGTGTCTGCGGATTCTTAGGAGCCTCTTAGCCGTCCCTCATCGGGCTCTTACGCGTGACTGGTCTGATGCGGCGACACGGCAATTCGAATCAGCTCGAAAGGAATCCGAAATGCTTCAGAAGCGCACGCCCATTCTGATTGCAGCCGCCGCCCTCGTTGCCGGCGCCGGGGCCGGCGCCGGCAGCTATGCCGCCTTCGGCACGGACGGCGCCAACACGACAACGGTCCAGCAAACCGTCGCGGCGGGTTCCCCGGCCTCCTCGACGAAGACGATGTCGGTCAACGGCGTCTACAGGGCAGCCCGCGACGGCGTGGTCGAGATCACGGTGACGACCTCCGGAGGCTCCAACAACAACTCGCCCTTCCCCGGCTCGGGCTCGCAGCAATCGCAGGCTCAGGGCTCAGGCTGGGTCTACGACAGCTCAGGCCACATCGTCACGAACGACCATGTGGTCGCAAACGCGACCTCGATCTCGGTCATGTTCAGCGACGGCTCCAAATACAGCGCCAAGGTCGTCGGTACCGATGCCTCGACCGACCTCGCGGTCCTGAAGGTGAACGCGCCTTCGAGCAAACTGCACCCGCTCACCCTCGGCGACTCGAGCAAGCTCGCAGTTGGAGACGGCGTCGTCGCGATCGGCGCCCCGTTCGGGCTCGACGAGACGGTCACGACCGGAATCGTCAGCGCGCTCGACCGCGACATCAGCTCGACGAACAACTTCACGATCTCGGGCGCGATCCAGACTGACGCCGCGATCAACCATGGCAACTCGGGTGGCCCGCTGCTGAACATGTCGGGCCAGGTCGTCGGCATCACGACGCAGATCGAGAGCGACTCCGGCGGAAACGAAGGCGTCGGCTTCGCGGTTCCCTCGAACACGATCTCGACGGTCGCTTCGAAGCTGGTCAGCGGCCAGACCGTCCAGCATCCCTATCTCGGCGTCTTCGTCCAGACGCCGGCGAACCGAAGCGGAGCTGAGGTCGCTCAGGTCAAGAGCGGCTCTCCCGCCGCCGATTCCGGGCTGAAGGCCGGCGACGTGATCACCTCTTTCGGAGGCGAGACGATCCAGAGCCCGGACGACCTCACCGCCGCGGTGGCTGCCAAGGCCCCGGGGAACAAGGTCTCCGTCACGTACGTTCGCAACGGGACGACGAAGACCACGCAGGTGACGATCGGTACCCGCCCGTCGTAACGAGCTTCTCCCCACAGAAGCGCGCCTCTCCCCTCACACCCGCACGGCGCGCAAATGAAAGTGACGGCCGCCTCCTCAAGGGCGGCCGTCGCGATTCTGAGGCAGGCATCTCTGGTCCCCGGCTCTTGATCCCTCGTTCGAGTGAATTGAGTTGTGTTCTCACCCGAACCTCGCTATCTCCAAAGGTAGGGGTAGGTTCGGCGCGACGGAGCGAGGGGGAACGCAACCGGTCTGCGCTCGAAGATCTCCCAGTGAGAGAACAGGCGGGGCCCCGCTGCGGCGAGGGCCTCGCCGCCTACCCCGACTCTCCTTCAGCCGGGTTTAGCGGCCGCGCCGCACATGTCGGCGCGGCCTTTGCAGTCGGCGTCGCAAGCGACGCCGACGGCTGCGGCGAGGGCCTCGCCGCCTACCCCACAGAACTAATCGAGCACCTCATCGAGCACGCCGAGCCCTTCGTCGAGCTCGTCGCGGGTGATCGTCAGCGGCGGCGCGACGATGATCACGTTCCAGTGGGTCATCAGGTAGAGGCCGCGTTCCATCGCCGCCTTCGCGAGCTTCGCAACCGGGGCAAACGCCTCCCCGGTGGCATTGAACGGAACGAGCGGCTCGCGCGTCTCACGGTCGCGCACCAGCTCGATCCCCCAGAACAGCCCCTTGCCGCGCACCTCGCCGATCGACGGGTGCCGCTCCTGCAATTGGGGCAGTTCCTGGGCCAGCACCTCGCCCATCGCGGCCGAGTTCTCGACGATGCCCTCTTCCTGGAACGCCTCGATCGAGGCGATCGCCGAGGCGCACGCGAGCACGTGGCCGGAGTACGTCAGCCCGCCCGCGAAGTACTTGTCGCGCACCCAGTCGGCGATCTTCTCGCCGATCACCATCGCGCCGAGCGGGACGTACCCTGAATTGATCCCCTTCGCGACCGTGAGGATGTCCGGAACGACGTCCCAGTGCTCGCAGGCGAACCACTTGCCGGAGCGACCGAAGCCGGCCATCACCTCGTCGCAGATCAGCAGGATCCCGTGCCGGTCGCAGACCTCGCGGATCGACTGGAGGTAGCCGTCAGGCGGAACGATGATTCCGTTCGTGCCGACGATCGTCTCGAGGATGACGGCGGCGACGTTCTGCGGGCCTTCGTACTGGAGGATCTCCTCTAGGTGCGGGCCGCCGGTGCAGACCGGGCACGGATCCGGATGGCCGGCTGGGCAGCGGTAGGTGTACGGGTCGAGCATCCGCACGACCCCGGGGATCCCGGGCTCGGCCGGCCAGCGGCGGGGGTCGCCGGTGAGCGTGATCGCGCCCGCGGTCGCACCGTGGTACGAGCGGTAGCGCGCGACGATCTTGTCGCGGCCGGTGTACCAGCGGGCGAGCTTGATCGCGTTCTCGTTCGCCTCGGCTCCGCCGTTGGTGAAGAAGGACATCGTCAGGTCGCCGGGAGTCACCTCTGCCAGCAGCCGCGCGAGCTCCGAGCGCGCCTCGTGTGCCATCGGCGGGCCGATCGTCGTCAGCTTGTCCGCCTGCTCCTTGATCGCAGCGACGACCTTTGGGTGCTGGTGACCGATCGAGACGTTGACGAGCTGCGAGGCGAAGTCGAGGTAGCGGTTGCCGTCGGCGTCCCAGAAGTAGCGGCCCTCTCCGCCGGTGACCACGAGCGGCGAGATCTGGTTCTGCACCGACCAGGAGTGCAGGACGTACTGCTGGTCGAGCTCCTGGATCCGCTTTGTGTCGAGGCCTTGATCGACCGCCATGTTTCGATCCTAACGCGGGGGCGCTAGGCTGGCCCAGGACGAAGGAGGACGGATGACGGAAGTAGTGGAAGCCCCGGGCGCGGAGAGCGCGCAAGAGCTAAAGCGGATCACCCATTGGATCAACGGGACGTCGGTGGCCGGCGAGCCGGGCCGCAGCGGCCCGGTCTACAACCCGGCGGCGGGCATCCAGACGGGCGAGGTCGATTTCGCCTCCGCGGAAGAGGTCGATCGCGCCGTCCAGGCTGCGAAGGAGGCCTTTGCCTCCTGGCGTGCTGTCTCGCTCTCGCGCAAGACTGAGATCTTCTTCCGCATCCGCGCACTCGTCGACGCGCACCGTGAGGACATCGCCAAGATCCTCACGGCCGAGCACGGCAAGGTGCTCTCGGACGCGAAGGGCGAGGTCGCGCGCGGACTCGAGGTGATCGAGTTCTGCTGCGGGATCCCAGAGCTGTTGAAGGGCGGCTTCACCGAGCAGGCCTCGACCGGGATCGACGTCTATTCGATCCGGCAGCCGGTCGGCGTCTGCGCGGGGATCACGCCGTTCAACTTCCCGGCCATGGTCCCGATGTGGATGTGGGCGCCGGCGCTCGCCTGCGGCAACACGTTCGTCCTCAAGCCGTCCGAGAAGGACCCGTCTGCGTCGATCTACACGGCTGAGCTGCTGAAGGAGGCCGGTGTCCCGGACGGCGTCTTCAACGTCGTCCACGGCGACAAGGTCGCGGTCGACGCGATCCTCGAGCACCCCGAGATCGCCGCAGTCTCGTTCGTCGGCTCGACGCCGATCGCGCGCTACGTCTACGAGACGGGCACGTCACATGGGAAGCGCGTGCAGGCGCTCGGCGGCGCGAAGAATCACATGATCGTCCTGCCCGACGCCGATATCGACATGGCCGCCGACGCGGCCGTCTCGGCGGGCTACGGCTCGGCGGGCGAGCGCTGCATGGCGGTCTCGATGCTGGTTGCGGTCGGCGACGCGGGCGACGAGCTCGTTGGGGCGATCAAGGAGCGCCTGCCGAAGGTGAAGGTCGGCGACGGTATGCAGCCCGATTCCGAGATGGGGCCCCTCGTCACGCGCGAGCATCGCGACAAGGTCGCGTCGTACATCGACAAGGGCCGCGACGAGGGCGCCACCGTCGTCACTGACGGCCGCGAGACTGCGCCCGACGGCGGAGGGTTCTTCCTCGGCGTCACGCTGCTCGACGACGTCAAGCCGGAGATGGACGTCTACAAGGACGAGATCTTCGGCCCGGTGCTCGGCGTCACCCGCGTTTCGACCTACGACGAGGCCCTGCGGCTCGTGAACGAAAATCCGTACGGGAACGGCGTCGCGATCTTCACCCGCGACGGCGGTGTCGCCCGCCAGTTCCAGTTCGAGGTCAACGTCGGCATGGTCGGCATCAACGTGCCGATCCCCGTGCCGGTGGCGTACTACTCCTTCGGCGGCTGGAAGAACTCCCTCTTCGGCGACCTGCACGTCTACGGGCCGGAGGGAATCCAGTTCTACACGCGCGGCAAGGTCGTCACCTCACGCTGGCCGGATCCGGCGACGTCGAAGGTCGACCTGGGCTTCCCCCAGACCCGCTAAGGGACTGACCCCGAAGGGGTCTGTCCCTAAAACGGTTCTAGGGCCGCACGCGCTTAAGGGACAGTCCCCATTCGGGGACAGTCCCTAAGCGACTGCGACGCCTGGCTTCAGCTCCGGTGACCCGGTCACCTCAGTGCCCTCGTAGAGGTTGTGGAGTCCTAGGGACTGTCCCCGTGAGGGGACTGTCCCTAAAACGGTTCTAGGGCCGCACGCGCTTAAGGGACAGTCCCCATTCGGGGACAGTCCCTATGCGACTGCGACGCGTGGCTTCAGCTCCTGGCCGAACTTCGCGCGCGCCACGAACTGGCCGATCCCGGGTGAGGCCACGAGCTCGTCGCCCTCGACGAGCACATTCCCGCGCAGCAGCACGACCTCGGGCACTCCGGTCACTTCGGTGCCCTCGAACAGGTTGTAGTCCGACTTCGAGTGGTGCGTCGACGCTGAGATCGTCACCCGCTTCTCCGGGTCGAAGACGACGATATCGGCGTCGGAGCCGACCGCGACCGTGCCCTTGCGCGGATAGAGGCCGAAGAGCTTCGCCGGGTTCGTCGAGAGCAGCTCGACCATGCGGTTCAGCGAGATCCGGGCGCCGCGGACGCCGAACTCGTGGATCATCTGCAGCCTGTTCTCCAGGCCCGGCCCGCCGTTCGGGATCTTCGAGAAGTCGTCCTTGCCGATCGTCTTCTGGCCGTCCCAGAGGAAGGCGCAGTGGTCGGTAGAGATCGCGCTCAGCGTGTCGTTGCGGACCGCGTTCCAGAGAACGTCCTGATTCGCCTTGTCCCGCGGCGGCGGCGTGTAGACGTACTTGCCGCCCTCGAAGTTCGGACGCTCGAGGAAGGTGTAGTCGATGAAGAAGTACTGGGTGCAGGTCTCGCCCCAGACGTTCCAGCCCTTCTCGCGGGCAAGTTGGATCGGCTCGACCGACTCGGCGCAGGAGACGTGAACGACGTAGAGCGGCGACCCGGCCACGCGGGCGAGTTGGATCGCGCGGTTCGTCGCCTCGCCTTCGGTCTCGGGAGGGCGGGTCAGCGCGTGATACTTCGGCTCTGTGTGGCCGGCGGCCAGCGCTTCCTTGACGAGCACGTCGATCGCGTCGCCGTTCTCGGCATGCACCATCACGAGCGCGCCGGTGTCGGCGGCGACCTGCATCGTCTTGAAGAGCGTCTCGTCGTCGACCATCAGCGCGCCCTTGTAGGCCATGAACAACTTGTAGGAGGTGATCCCCTGGTCGGGCAGCGACGCGAGCTCCTCGAGCGTGCCGCCCTCCTTCAGGTCGGTGACCGCCATGTGGTAGCCCATGTCGATCATCTGCTTGCCGTTCGCCTTGCCGCGCCATTCCTCCAGTGCGTCCGCGAACGACGAGCCCTGCGGCTGGATGATGAAGTCGACGTGGGTGGTCGTGCCGCCGAATGCGGCTGAGGTCTGCCCGGACTCGACGTCGTCGATCGTGACCGTGCCTCCGAACGGCATGTCGAGATGCGTGTGCGGGTCGACGCCCCCAGGCAGCACGTACTTGCCGCTTGCATCGATCACCTTGTCGGCCGGCTGGTCGAGCGACTCGCCGATCAGGGAGATCCGCTCGTCCTCGACGTAGATGTCGGCGACGTAGTCATCTGCCGCCGTGATCACACGGCCCCCTCTGATCAGGATCGACATGACGCTCCTTTCAGGAGCGGAGGGGACGCCGTGCGCCCCCTCCGCGATCGATCGTTTACTTGCCTCCCGGCGTCACTTTGACGTTTGCCTTCTTCCACGTCTTTCCGTAGATATCCAGATGTTGCTTCTTGACGAGCGCCTGGGCGGCCTTAGCGATATCAGTGCGGTAGGCCTCGTGGCCCGGCACCTTCTTCAGCTTGTTGTACTTGGCGGTGGTCTTGGCCGTGAAGGCGTAGTCCTTTGCGTTCATCAGGCCGATGCCGTTCGGCGAAGGCCAGATCAGCGCGTTGATCTCGTTCATCTGCCACGTCTGGTGTCCCTTGAGCAGCGTCGGGCCATGTGACAGGACGATCTTCACGCAGTCCTTCAGGTGGGTACGGCAGTAGATCCAACCCTTGAAGGACGCTGCGAGGAATTTCTTTGCCGTGTCCTGATTCTTCTTGTCCTTGATCCACGACTCGGTCGTGAAGACGCCATCCTCGAGCATTCCAGTCCCGATCTTCGACATCTTGATCACGTTTAGCTGGCTGAGCTTGTACAGGTTTCCGGTCTTCGGGTTCTTGGTCTCCAACACCTGGGCCAGCTCGTTGTAGGTCATCGCCGAGGCCGCGTCGATCTGGCGATTGAGGAATAGGTTCATGTCGAACGGCTGCTTGACGATCGTCACGCCCTTGTTGTGCACCGGATCCATGCCGGCCCGCGAGAGCGCCGCGAAGAGCTCGAATTCGTTTCCGAGCAGCCAGTTGCCGACCTTCTTGCCGCGCATTTTCGGGATCGTGTTGATTCCGCTGTCCTTCCACGTGATCTCCGTCATACCGCTCCGAGTGAAGACCTGGGCGATGTTGATGAGCTTCAAGCCTTGATCGCGGGCCGACATCAGGCTCGGCAGCCAGTCGAGGCCCATCTGGGCCTGCCCGCCTGCGACTACCTGCTCGGGCGAGATGTCCGGGCCGCCGACCCGGATCTTCACGTCGAGCCCGGCCTTCTTGTAGAAGCCCTTCGCCGCCGCGGCGTAATAGCCGGCGAACTGCGCCTGGGTCACCCATTTCAGCTGGAAGGTGATCTTCGTCAGCTTCTGTTCGGAGTGCTTCGAAGGCGTTGCAGCCGTTCCGACCGCCGCCCAGACGCCTACTGCGGCTGCAAGCGCTGCAACTCCTCCGATCCAGTATCTACCGTGCTTCATCCGGTCCCCTTTCCTCCGTGTGGCTTCGGCGATTCTGACTTGTTGTCACTCCAATGTCGATGGCATCCAGCGAAGCACCACGCGCTCGACGAGTGCGACGGCCAGATAGAGCCCGAGCCCGAATAGACAGGCGACGAAGACGCCGGCCCACGCTTGCGTGAACAAGAAGATGCGCGAGCGCGCGAGGATCAGCACACCGAGCGCATTGAGCGCACCGCCGAAGTACTCGCCGACGATAGCGCCGATCATCGCCAGCACGGTTGCAACCTTCAGCCCCGTGAACATGAACGGCAGCGCGTTCGGGATGCGGACGCGGCGGAAGATCGCGGTCTGGCCGCCTGCGTACGACCGCATCAGCTCAAGGTCCTGTGGCCGCACGGACGTCAACCCGCGGAGGGTGTTCACGAGCACGGGAAAGAAGCACAGGATCGCCGCGATCACGACCTTCGAGCTCTTCGTCAAGCCGCCGTTGAACCACTGGTTGGTGATCGGTGCAAAGGCGATGATCGGGATCGCATTCGCGGCGATGAAGTAGGGCATCAGCGCGGCTCCGAGCGGGCGCCATCGCGCGAGGACCAAAGCTACGACGATCGCAGTCCCCGAGCCGAGCGCGAACCCGCCCAGAGCTTCCTGGAACGTGTACCAACCCGCGTGCAACAGCTCCTGCCTATCGGTCCAGAAGGCCGAAGCGATCGCCGTCGGCTTGGGAAGGAGGAATTGCTGGACGTCGAGCCAGACGATCAGCCCCTGCCACAGTCCCACGATGCCGACAAGGACGATCACAGCCGGCAGCCAGTCGATCAGTCTGTGCCCAACAAGCTTGCCGAGGCCCCCTCGGGGAACCGGCTGGACGGCAGCGGGCGCAGTGCTGCTCATGCCCCTGCCTGCTGACTCGTGGCCGGCGCTGCGCGCTCAAGGTCATGACCGAGGTGCAACGCCTCCCGCACCTGGGTGACCAGCTCGAAGAAGCGTGGCTCCTCGCGTGTCGTCGCTGTTCGCGGCTGCTTCAAGTCGATCGGGATCACCTCGGAGATCCGCCCCGGCCGGGGCGACATCACCACGACCTGCGTCGAGAGGAAGACCGCCTCTGAGATCGAGTGCGTCACGAACACGACGGTCGAGCCGCTAGCAGCCCAGATCCGCAGCAACTCCATATTGAGCCGCTCACGGGTCATCTCGTCGAGTGCGCCGAAGGGCTCGTCCATCAGAAGCAGCGCCGGATCGAAGGAGAGGGCTCGTGCGATCGACACTCGCTGCTGCATGCCGCCCGAAAGCTGCCACGGCCGGTGATTTTCAAAGCCCGTCAACTCGACCAGCTCGAGCATCGTCTGGACGCGAGCCATCCGTTTCTGCCGAGGCCACCGCGCCATCTCGAGCGGAAGCGCGACGTTCTTTGCGACGGTTCGCCAGTCGTAGAGGACGGGATCCTGGAAGATGATCCCGTAGTCGCGATCCTTGCGCGCTTGCCGGGCCGTCTTGCCGTTGACGACGATCTTGCCGCCGGACGGGTCGATCAGGTCACCAATGATCCGCAGGAGCGTCGACTTGCCACAACCTGAAGGCCCGATCAGCGAGACGAACTCGCGCTCGCCGATCTCGAGCTCGATCCCCTCTAAGGCTGTTGTAGCCCCGAACCGCTTCGAAACGCCGCTGATCTCGACGACGCTCACACTAGGTTCTCCGGTGCGCGCCGTACAACCAGCTTCTCCGCGATGAGCACAATCAGAAAGAAAGAGATTCCGAGCGCGGCTGCGATCAAGTTTGTCGCCCACAGTCCACGCGGTTGCGTCGTGTAGTACTGGCTGAAGTTGATGATCTGGGCGCCGAGCCCATTTGGGATCGACGACGGGAGCTCGCCGATCAGGGCGCCGACGACACTTGCAGTCGCACTGATCTTCAGGGCCGCAAAGATGTACGGCAGGGCCGCTGGGAAGCGGAGCTTCCACAGAATCCGCCAATCACCAGCCGCATAACTTCGCATCAGCTCGAGTGCACGGCGGTCAGCGGACTGCAAGCCCCGGATCGTGTTGACGGTCACTGGGAAGAAGGTCAGAAAGGCGGCGATCAGCGCCACCGCTCCCCAGTCTTTGAGGCTGTCCGGGAGCTTCGGGTTCGCCCACACGACGACCATGGGTGCGACCACAAGGATTGGGACAGTTTGCGAGGCAACGATCCACGGGAGCAAACCTCGCTGTAGGAGTCGGAATTGTGCAAGCAAGACGCCCAGGGCGAAGCCGCCCAGGGCGCCGATCGCAAAGCCGGCCGCGGCCTCCTTGGCGGTGAACAGTGCTCCTTTCACGAGAACCGTGATCAGCCTCGGCCCGACTCCGCCAGGTGAAGCGCTGCCCCACAGCGCCGCAAAGATGTCGTGGAGATGTGGCATCGTCGTGTCGTTGACGACGAACGGCCACGTCCAGCCTTCGTGGATCCAGAGCCATCGGTAGCCCTCCCAGAGCCCCCAGAGTGCAGCCAGGACGAGAATCGAGGTTCCGACCCGAGCGGCCGCCCGCCTGATGAGCTCAGTGCGCCGCTCGACAGGAAGCTCCGCGGCCATCGTCGCCATCGCGTATCTCTTACCACACTCGCGGGAGCCGTTTACGATCGCGCAGATGCTCGATCCAGGCCGCACCGTCGCAGAGCTGCGAGAGCTTCAGGAGCTGACCGGCGACGAAAACGGCGCCCAGCGGGTCGCTTGGACCGATACGTGGCAGCGCGCCCGCGAATGGCTCGGCGGAAAGCTCGACGGTACCGGTGCCGAGGAGAAGGTCGACGCGGCCGGCAACCAGTGGTTCACGCTGCCGGGCGACTCGGAACTGGCGCTGCTGATCGGCGGGCACATCGACTCGGTCCCGAACGGCGGCTGGCTCGACGGAGCGCTCAACGTGATGGCCGGCGTCGAGGTCCTGCGCCGGATCGCCGAGGAGGGGACGCCTTCGGTCACCGTCCGGCTCGTCAACTGGGCCGACGAGGAGGGCGCGCGCTTCGGCCGCTCGCTGTTCGGCTCGTCGGCGGCCGCCGGCTCGATGGCCGACCAGGACGAGCTGCGGAAGCGCAAGGACGCTGAGGGCGTCTCGCTGCCCGACGCAATCGCCCGCTTCGATGTCGATCTCGACACCGCCCTCGAAGCTCGAAGCGAGCTCGAGAACGCCGCCGCCTACCTCGAGCTCCACATCGAGCAAGGTCCGGTTCTGGAGGCGCTCGACCTGCCGCTCGGGGTCGTACTGGGGACGTTCGGCGTCGAGCGCCACCAAGTGACCTTTCGCGGCCAGGCGGCCCACGCGGGCTCGACCCCGATGGACAAGCGTCGCGACGCGCTCGCCGGTGCGGCCAGGCTCGAGCTGGAGATCCGTGAGATCGCCAAGCGGATCGGAGAGGGCGCCGTCTGCACGATGGGCGGCGTGGTGACGAAACCAGGCATCGTCACCTCGGTCGTCGAGACCGCCGAGTGCCTGCTCGACCAGCGGCATCTCGACGCCGTCCAGCTGGCGGAGATGTTGAGCAACGCGGAGGCAGCCTCGAGGCGGTTTGCCGAGGAAGAGAACATCGAGGTCGAGTGGGAGCGGATCTGGAACATCGAGCCGATCCTCTTCGACGAGCGGCTGATCGAGCTCGCCGACGAGTCGATCAGGGAAGTCGCGGGCTCGTCGCACAGGCTGCCGAGCGGCCCGCTCCACGACGCGGCCGAGGTCGCCCGCGCCGGCGTCCCGACCGCGATGCTGTTCGTCCAGAGCCTCCGCGGCCTCTCGCACACGAAGCTCGAGGACACGAAAGAGGAGCACCTCGAGCTTGCAGTCCAGGCACTCGACCGGCTGGCCGACAAGACGCTAGCGATGCTCGGCGGCGAGGCGTAGGCCGAGCGCGATCAGCACCGCGCCGGTGACGCGATCGAGAGCCTGGCGGATCCGGGTCCGGCGAAGGAAGTCGCCCGCCTTCGCGACGGCGAAGGCGTAGCCGGTCAGCCAGGTAAAGCTAATCGCGGAGAAGACGAGGCCGAGGACAAACAGCGCTCCAAAGGCGGGGTGCGGCGCGAACTGCGGCAGCAGGCTCGTAAAGAAGATCGCCATCTTCGGATTGCCGAGGTTGCTGACGACGCCCTGGCGGAACGATGTTCCTGCCCGGGGCGGTGCCGCTCGGTGTTCGTCGGACCCCCGGAAGATCGTCTGCAGCCCCAGCCAGATCAGGTAGGCCGCGCCGGCGAGCTTGACCGCCTCGAACGCCGGCGCCGAAGCCCGTAGGACGGCTGCGATTCCCGCGCTCGTCGCGAGCCCCCAGATCGCCTGGCCGGTGGAGACCCCAGCTGCGGTCAGAATGCCGCTGCGGCGCCCGCCGAGCAGGGTGTTCCGGATCGTGAGGGCCGTGTCCTGGCCCGGCGTGACGATCACGACGGCCGAGACGCCGAGAAAGGCCAAGAGGTGCGTGATCACGCCGCCGATTCTCGCAGGCACTGTCCCCGGACGGGGACTGTCCCTGAAACGCGGGCGACCCTAGAACCGCTTGAGGGACAGACCCCCTCCGGGGGACTGTCCCTAGGCGTATGCTCGCCCGACAATGGCCCTCACGTTCGGCGTCACCGTCCTGCCCGATCCGCCGTACACGCGGCTGATCGAGCTGATGCAGAAGGCGGAGGAGCACGGCTTCGAATACGGCTGGACGTACGACTCGCACATCCTCTGGCAGGATTCGTATGCGACCTTGCCGCTCGTCGCGGCGGCGACGGAGAAGATCAAGCTCGGCCACTGCGTCACGAACCCCGGCATCCGCGACCCAACCGTCACGGCCAGCTGGTACGCGACGATGCAGGACATCTCGAACGGCCGGATGGTGATGGGCATCGGCCGGGGAGACTCGTCGCGCCGCGTCGTCGGGCTGAAGCCGGTCCGGGTCGCCGAGTTCGAGGCCCGGCTCCGGATGATCAAGGACCTGATGAACGGCCGGAAGGTCGAGTGGAACGAGAAAGAGCTCCAGCTCGGGTGGGTACGCGACGAGCTGCCGGAGATCCCGATGCAAGTCGCCGGTTACGGCCCCCGGGCGCTCGGTGTTGCCGGGCGCGTCGGGGACGGCGTCATTATCCAGCTCGCCGACCCTCAGATCATTCAGTGGATCATGGAGACCGCACGCAAGGCGGCGGCGGAGGACGGCCGCGACTCGGACGCCCTCCAGTGCATCGTCTGCGCGCCGAGCCACATCTCGGACGACCTCGCCGACGCGCGCGAGCAGGTGCGGTGGTTCCCGGCGATGGTTTCGAACCACGTCATGGACCTGATCGAGCGGTACGGCGCCGATTCCGACGAGATCCCGGCGGCGCTGACCGACTTCGTCAAGGCGCGCAAGTTCTACGACTACAAGGAGCACAGCCGCGTCGGCGCCAAGCACGGGGAGTTCGTCACCGACGAGATCTGCGACCGCTTCTGCGTCCTCGGCAACGACGAGCAGGCGACGGAGAAGCTACGCGAGCTCGAGGCGGTCGGCGTCGACCAGTTCAATATCTACCTGATGACGCAAGGCCAAGAGAAGACGCTCGCCGCCTACGGCGATCGCATCATCCCGCAGGTCTCTGAGATCCGCCTCGGCGAACGGAGCGCACCGACCATCCCCGCACGGGATTAGACGAGCGCCCGGGCGAAGCCCGGCCATCCTCTTCAGCGGCATCGCAAGCGACGCCGTGGGAATAACTGCTTAGCGCCGCCGGCGCCGCCGTTGGCGCTGTTCCGCGAGTTCCGCCTGGGCGCGGCGGCGATCTGCGAGGGCCACGTCGGCACATTCGATCCGGTCGAACGGGGCGCGTCCGAGCGCTGAGACGAGAACCTGGTAGGACGACGGGTCAAACTCGGTCCCGCAGACGGGGCAGACGCCGATCCGGCTAGCCGCGGCTATTTCTTCTTCGGGTGGCCGTGGTCCTCCGGCTGCTCGGCGGGGGCCTGCGGCTGTGGAGGCTCGGGTTGCGTCGGAGGCGTCGGAGGCGTGGCGGGAGGGCCAGTGTGAATGTGGTTGCGATCGCCTTTTCCCCATCCGGGACGCTCCCCCTTGTTAGCCGGTGCCGTGACGACCGACGCCGCACGCGTCGGCGGCGAGGGCGGCGGAGGAGGACTGGGCGGCGGTGCAGGAGGCGGCGGAGGACTGGGCGGCGGTGCAGGGGGCGGCGGAGACGGCGGGGGGCTCTGCGGCGGCGGGGAAGCGGGAGGGCTCTGCGGCGGCGGGTTCTGATCGCCGACCTTGGCAACCGCCGGAGACGAAGTCGCAGGGTGGGAGGTTTTCGAGCTCGGCCTTGCGGTCGCGCCCGCCAAGCGAGCGGCATTCCCGGTTCGAGCCGCTCGACCGGGGCTTGCCGCAGCCTCGTGTGTCGGCACGTGCGTGACCGTTACACGGCCCGGAGCTTCCGGGGCCGGCCAAGCCGGGGTGTAGGGCGTGCCCGCGGAGACGTACCGAATAGCGCGGCCGGTTCCCAACGCAGCTCGCCAAAGGTACCCGGAGGCGACGGCGCAGCAGATCAGCACAACGAGTTGGAGTGCGAGCGCATAGCGACGCATGTCTGGAGTATTCCTCGGCTGCCAGACGGACTTTCATGAGACACCTGCGGTTGCGTCGACGACGTAGCGGTTCTTGCCGGCCCGTTTCGCGGCATACAGCGCGTCGTCGGCGCGGCGGAGGAGCTCGTCGGTTGTCAGCGCCGGGCTCGACTCGGCGATGCCGAAGCTGGCGCTCAGCCGAACGGTGGCATCGTCCGAGACCGCCATTGGTGACGCGGCCAGGGTGTCGCGGGTCCGGGCTGCGACGACCGCCGCAGCCTCGGCCGTCGTCTGTGGAAGCAGGATCGCGAACTCCTCGCCTCCGAGCCTGGCCGCGACGTCGAAGTCGCGCACCTGCGCGCGAAGGAGTTGCCCGAAGGACTTCAGCACGCGGTCGCCGCCGTGATGGCCGTGATCGTCGTTGATCCGCTTGAAGTCATCGAGGTCGGCGAGGATGACGGAGAGCGGCGAGTCGAACATCTTCGCCCGTTCGAGCTCGGTCTCGAGCGCCTCGATGAAGCGGCGCCTATTGACGAGGTTCGTCAGCTCGTCGGTCGTCGCCTGGCGGCGCACCTCCTCGTGGAGCCGCGCATTCTCGAGTGCGATCCCGGCCTGTGCAGCGACCCATTCAGCCAGCTTCTGGGTCTCGACGTCGAAGCCCCGGGCGGGGGGATAGAGGAGAAGCTTCGTGTCGGAGTCTGAGTTTTCGCTCGCGAGGTCGAGTGTCAGCGGGCGGGTCCGGCCGCCCGCCTCTCCGAACCAGCCGACCTCGACCCCTCCGTGCAGCATCTGCGCGCCGCGTGCCCCGGTCGCCTCGGTGACGACCTCGAGGATCAGCGGCACGAGTGCGCGTGGGTTATGCGTCGCCGCGAGCGCGTCGCCGACAAGCGCGATTGCCTCGCGCGCGTCTCGCGCTGCCGGGTGGGCCCGCCGCCGCTCATGGCGCACGTGCGTCACCGGGGCGGGCGGCTCGTGGACCCGAACCGCGCGGAGGACTGAAAACAACACCGCAATCGTCGCCAGAGATGCGAGTGTCGCGAGCGCGATCAGAAGCACGTGCGATGCGTTATGGAGCGGCCGGTGGTCATGCGGTAAACACGCGGGGATCCGCCCGCGCAGGTTCGGAATGACGTTAACGCGTCCGCGGGACGGTGGAAACCCGGCGAGGCGTTGCAGACCCCGCCCGCCCTCAGGGTTCCTTCCAGGAGCCGATCGGGCCGTTCTCGAGGAAGAGCTTCAGGCCGTAGGCCGTCGCGAGGTCGTCATCCGGCTCGGTGTAGCCGAAGCCGCTGCGGACGAAGCGGTCCCACGCGAGCGCCCGGGCGACGGTTCCGGTCCAGTAGGCGAGGTTCGCGGCCTCTTGCAAATCCCCGAACGGCTCGAGGTACGCGTCCCGCAGGCGCTGCAGCTCCGGGCCGCCCGGTTCGAGCCCGAGCCTCGCCGCGTTCGCCCTCAAGGTCACCGTCAGAGAGTGGAAGGGGTGCGAGATGCAGCTGTCGCCCCAGTCGAAGAAGAGATAGCGGCCGTCCCGGAGGAAGACCTGCCCGTCGTGGAGGTCGTCATGCTGGATCGTCTCGGGAATCCCGTAGGCCGCGAGCTCGCCGCACATCGCCTCGAACTCCGGCAGCGCCTCGAGTACGCGCTCCTGTTGCGCCGGCGTCAGCCCGCGCACCGGCTGCGCCAGCACCGCACACAACTGGCCGGGCAGCAATGACAAGCGCGCGTCGGGAACCCCCAGGGCGAGCAATTCGTCGGCGAGCGGCGCGGCTGCGAGCTGCAGCTCCGCGTACCGAGGCAGCGCCAGCTCCCAGTGCCGGAGATCGGCCGGACTGCGGACGATCTCGCGGAAGCGGCGGCCGGCGTCTCGCATCAGCATCCACCCGCGTTCGACGTCGAGGTCGACGACCGCGGTGACGCGATCCGGCTTAAGCTCGAAGAGCTTGCCGGTCAGGGGCGGCTCGAACAGGAAGCCTTTCGCGACCGCCTTGAAGTACAGGTCCCCGCCCCTGGTCGGGACGCGGATCACCGTCGACCACCACCTGACGTGAAACTGGTCGAGCTCGCCGGCAACGTCGGCGCGTTCACGGATCCAGGCCTCGGCGCCGGCGAGCCACTCCGGCTCGGTCCAGCGCGGCTCCGTGACCACTAGTGGCCTGGCCGGCAACGCCCGCCAGCTCCCTGGCCCGCGATCACGCGGCGCCAGAGTCCCCGCTCGCCCTTGTCAAGGCTGCCAGCCTTGCCCGCGGGCGATCGCGGCCTCTGGCTTGGTGCTCGCGACCCAGGAAGCGGGCAACGTCACCGGCCAGACCACTAGCGCGGAAGCTCGATCGAGCCGAGGCCGCTGAAGTCGACCCATGTTCGGTCGGGCGAACGAACGACCCGCATGAGCACCGCCTTGCAGTGTGCGCAGCGGACCACGGTGCCCGGTGCATCCATGTACACCTCGAGCCGGGCGACGATGTCGGCGGTGCCGCAGGTCCGGCAGACCTCCGTCGCGTTCGTCATCTCGACGCCGAAGAGCTCGAGCATCATCCCCCCGATCGCGTTGCCGTCGAGGCGCCGCTCGTCAGCCACCGGTCGCTCCGAAACGTTCGGTCCTGATCGAGAGCGGCGGGTACCCGAGCCCTACGAGCCCGTCGGCCGCCGCGTCGACGAATCGCGTCGAGCCGCAGATGAAGACGTGCGGCTGCTCGGCGGCCGGCCATGCGACCTCCCGCAGCAACTCTTCGTCGATGCGGCGGCTGTAACCCGTCCAGCCCGGCGGCTGCTCGCGAGTCAGAGTGTGGAAGACCTCGAGTCCGTGGCCTGCATGATCCTCGAGCTCCTGGCGGTAGATCACGTCCTCGAGCGTCCTCGACGAGTAGAGCAAGCGGATCGGCGTCGACCCGGAGGACGAGCGGATCATTGCCATCAGCGGCACGACACCCGAGCCGCCGCCGACGAGGAAGACCGGCCGCCCGTCGTCCTCCCAGACGAAGTAGCCGCCGATCGGCCCGCGCACCTCGAAGCCGTCGCCCTCGCGCGCCTCCTCGACGAGGTAGGGGGACACCTCACCGTTCTCGAGCCGCTCGACCGTGATCGCCAGCGGGCCGCCCGGCTCCGAGGCGATCGAGTAGCTGCGCTCCGCCTGGTAGCCGTCCTCGGCGGTCAGCCTGACGTCGAGGTGCTGGCCGGGCCGGTGCCCGGGCCAACCCTCCGCCTCGAGCAGCAGCGTGCGAACCCGTGGCGTCTCCTGGACCGCTCCCGTCACCTCGGTGACGAGCCAAGTTAGTCGCCCCAGTACCGCTGTTCCAGCCACGGGTCACCGAGGATGTGGTAGCCGTTGGACTCCCAGAACCCCGGCTCGTCCTCTTCCTGGAGCCGGAAGCCGCGAATCCACTTCGCACTCTTCCAGAAGTAGAGGTGTGGCACCAGCATCCTCGCCGGGCCGCCGTGCTCGGGCTCGAGCGGCTCGCCGCCGTAGTCATAGGCGATCCAGGCCTTGCCGTCGGTGACGTGCTCGAGGGGCAGATTCGTGGTGTAGCCGCCGTCGCAGAAGGCGAGGAGGTAGCCGGCATCATGCTCGACCAGGCCGAGCAGCGTGTCGAGTGAGACGCCTCGCCAGACCGTGTCCAGCTTCGACCACTTGGTGACGCAGTGGATGTCGGTCGTCACCTCCTCGGTCGGCAGCGCCCGGAACTCGTCCCACGTCCAGCTCGCCGGCTCGGCACCGCCCTCGATCGTGAAGGTCCATTCCTCCAGCGGCGTGTGCGGCGTCGGTCCTGCGGACAGCACCGGGAAGTCGTCCACGAGGTGCTGCCCCGGAGGTATCCGGTCCGATGGGCCCTCGCTTTGACGCCCGCGGAAGCCGCGTGAGATCAGTGGCATGCCGCGACTCTCTCAGCTTGCGGCGAGCCCCGCAACCGTTGGCGGAACGCCTTCGAACGCGCCGATCTCTGCGAGCCGGCCATCCGTGCCGACGGACCAGCCGTGGACTCGCTGCGCGTCGGCATCGAGGGCGTAGAGGAAGCGGCCGTCCGAGCTGATCGCCTCGTCGCGGATTCCCGCGTTGCCGAGGCGTGTCGACGCGGCCACCGCTTCGGCGAGCCGGATGTCGCCGTCCTCGCCGATGCTGTAGCTCGAGATCGTGCAGTCGCCGAAGTTCGTGACGAAGACGAACCGCCCGTCGTTGGTCACGGCGGCCCAGCAGACCTCGCTGCGCCCGTCGCCGACGGAGCCGCTGACCGGCTTCAGCTCGGCCGGCCCCGCGATCGCGTACGACGAAGCTGCGGCCTTGCCGTTGTCGCCGCCGAACGCCTCGGTGACGATCAGTGCGCCGCCGTCCGTGAAGTCGAAGCCGTACGGCGTCTGGCCGGCGGACGGGATCGTCGACGGTCCCTCCGCATAGCCCCGCTCGTCGACCGCGTAGGCGCTGATGCTGTTGGTGCCGCGCTCGGTGGCGACGAGCGTTCGGCCGTCCGGGCTGAAGGAGATCTGGGCGCCGTCGGCGCCCTCGTCGCTCAGCGGGCGCTTCGAGTCCGTGAGCGGCTCGAGCTTCCCGGCCGCGATCTCGAACCCGTCGATGCTCGCAGAAGCGTTGTTGAGGACGTAGACGAGACGGCCGCGGACGGCGATGCTCGTCGGTGTCGCTCCGCCAGAGGGAACGCGGTCGCTCAGGCGAAGTCCGTCGCTTCCGACCGCGAACAGCGTGAGCTCGTCGCTGCCGGCATTGACGACGAGCAGATAGCGCCCGTCGTCGCTGAGGACGACCGACCTCTGCGAGGGCAGATGAGGCGTGCCGGTTCCTCGTCCTCCCGTCTCGTAGTCGCCGATGCGCGCCAGCGATCCGTCGGCCCTGCGGCCGTAGGCGACGATCTCGTTCCGCGAAGCGTCGTTCGTCTGCAGATAGACAGCTCCGTTGCTCGTTCCGTTCTCCATTGCCACTCCTCTTCGACCCCTTCGGCTTGTCGGGGTTCAGTCGCGAGAGTCGGGGCGGCGTTACAAACCCGTCAATTGCGTTTCGACCGTTACGGGCCTGGGGATTACACGGCGGTTGGATCAATTTTCGGATTTCCGGGGGTGATGAGGGATGTCGCGCAAGCGGCTACGGTCGGCTGTCTCGGCTAGAGGTTTCTCGAGGCGACTGCTCATCGTCGCGGCTCTCGTCGCGGTGCTCGTTGGCATCGCGCGCGTGAGCGGCGGCGCGTCCAGTAACCAAGCGGGCGTGGTGTCCCACCCGAGTGCGGGGATCGCCCGTTCGGGGAGCAGTGCGACCGCGGCCGGGTCCGGAACCGTGACGGCGAGCGCGACCTCGTTCGGTCCCAACGTCGGGAACGGCATCTACGACGGCGAGTCGCCGGCCGTCAGTGACCTACCGGTACTCCCGGTCCCAGCGCCGACCTCGATCATCGCCCGCGACAACGAGAACTTGCACCCCTCGGCTTTCGCGTCCACCGCCAAGGACCCCGTTGTCCAGAAGTCGAAAGGCACAGGCCCGATCTCGGACCCGATTGCGAACTTCGACGGTATCTGCCTGCCCTTTGGGCCCCCGTGTGACCAGGCCAGCAGCTGCAGCTGTCTGCCGCCGGATACGAACGGTGAGGTTGGCGCGACGCAGTACGTGCAGATCGTCAACTCTGACTTCGCCGTCTATTCGAAGGCGGGCACGGTCCTCCGAGGCGCGACGCCGATCAACCAGCTTTGGGCCGGTACGAACAGCGAATGTGCGACCCACAACGAAGGCGATCCAGTGGTCGTCTACGACCAGTTGGCGAAGCGGTGGCTGATCTCCGAGTTCATCGCATCACCGAACGCCGGCGAGCAGTACGGCGAGTGCATTGCAGTTTCGAAGACCGGCGATGCCACCGGCGGCTACTACCTCTACACCTTCCTGTTCGGCTCCGACACCTTCTACGACTATCCGAAGATCGGCGTCTGGCCCGACGGCTACTACATGACCGCGAACGAGTTTCCCACGGGGCAGGAGACTTCGAGCGGTGCGGGCGCATTTGTCTTCGAGCGAAGCCAGATGCTGGAGGGCCTGCCCGCGCGATACGTGTTCTTCGACGAGGCGGCGCACAACCCGCCTCCTCCGGCCCAGTACATTGGCCAGCTGCCCGGCGACCTCGACGGGTCGACGCTCCCGCCGGCCGGTCAGCCGAACCTCTTCGCCGAGGTCGACGACCCGAGCACGATCCCGACCGACGCCGGCTTCTACATGCGGTTCTGGAAGTTCCACGTCGACTGGGCGAACCCCGCCAACTCGACCTTCGGAATCAACGGGGACCCGAACTACAAGCTGCCGGTGGCCGCCTTCGTCCGGCCGCAGTGCGTCTACGGCTACGGCCCGAACTGCGTCGTGCAGAAGGGCGGCCCCCAGGGGCTCGACGTGCTCGGCGACCGGCTGATGTTCCGGATGCCGATCCGCAACTACGGCAGGTACGAATCCGTCGCTTTGAATCACACCGTCGTCGCAAACGGCACCGATGGGATCCGCTGGTACGAGGTTCGGATTCCGAAGGGCGGCAACCCGAGCGTGTACCAGCAGGGGACGTATGCGCCGGCCGACTCGGCGACGAACCCGCTCTACCGCTGGATGGGCAGCGTTGCGATGGACAAGGCCGGCGATCTTGCGCTCGGCTACAGCGCCTCTGGGCCGAACGACTTTCCGTCCCTGCGCTACACAGGCCGGACAGCGGCCGATCCGCTCGGCCAACTCGCCCAGGCGGAGAAGGTCGCCTTCACGGGTACGGGTCCGCAGACCGAGGTCGAGGGCCGCTGGGGCGACTACAGCGACCTGACGGTCGACCCCACGAACGACTGCACGTTCTTCTACACGACCGAGTACCTGGCCGACGACGTGGTCGTGATCGGAACCTGGCGGACGCGGGTCGTCTCGTTCAGGTTCCCCGGCTGCAAATAGCGAGCGACTGAGGCCGCGCGTCTCGGAAGAGGCGCGGCCGCCCTAGCGCCCGGCCGCAGCCTGCCGGCGGCGCAACACCGTGTCGAGCGTGACGGCCGCGAGCAGGATCAAGCCCGTGGTGATGAGCTTGATCGCGTCGGAATAGCCGACGAGGTCGATTCCGTTCGCGATCATGCCGATAATCAGGCCGCCGAAGAGCGCTCCGCTGACCCGGCCGCGGCCTCCGAAGAGGCTGACGCCGCCGATGACCGCCGCCGAAATGGAGTCGAGCAGGATAGTGCCGCCGCCGGCGGTGAGATCGATGCCGTTGAGGCGAGAGGCGAGGATGACGCCTCCCATGGCCGCCATCGCGCCTGAGATCATGAAGACGATGATCCGGATCAGCTTGACGTTGATCCCCGCCCGTCGCGCGGCTTCCGCGTTGCCCCCGACGGCGTAAACGTGGCGGCCGAAGGTCGTTCGGCTGGCGACGTATCCGCCGAGCACGACGAGGAAGACGAAGATCAGTCCGACAAGCGGCACACCAGGGCGAGGTTTCGCCTGATTGCAGATGTACACCGCTGCGAATGCCAGCCCTCCGAAAAAAGCGACGCGGACGATGGTAAGAATCACGTTGCCGGTTGGGAGGCCTGCTCGCAGGCGGCTGAAGTACGAGCCGAAGGCGGCACCCGCGAGGGCCACTGTGAGGATGATCGCGACGATCCAGCCGGTGTTCTTCGTCAGGACGTAGTTCGCGATGTCGTTGATCTGCTTGTCCTGGATCCCGATCACGCCCTGCGTGCCGAGAACTTGCAGGATCAGGCCCTGGGAGACGAGCAGCCCCGCGAGTGTGACCACGAACGAGGGAACCCCGATGAAGGCGATGACCGATCCCTGAATCAGTCCGATCACGAGGCCGGTCGCGATTGCGAGCGCGAGTGCGACCAGACCGGGGTACTGGTGGCCGGTCCCCGCCTGCTGGAAGTAGGCGACGCTCACACCCGCGATACCGCTGACGTAGCCGATCGAGAGGTCGATCTCCCCGATCAGCAGCACGAAGACAACGCCGATCGCAATCACGGTCACGCCGGCCATCTGCTGGATCAAGTTCTGGAAGTTGACCGCGCTGAAGAAGATGCTCGTCTTCGAGTTGAAGTAGAGCGCAATCGCGATGATCCCGATGATCACCGGCAGGCTGCCGACATCGCCGGATCTGATCGCGACCCAGCGGGCGCGAAGGATCGCGACGATGCTGTCCTGGTCTTCGGCGGCGGCCTGGATCTCAGCCGGTGCGGCCGAGCTCACGCTTTGACCTCGGTTTCCTCGGGCGCTGGCGCGCCGAAGGTGATGGCCTCGACGATCTCCCGTTCGTTCGTCTTGTCCTTCTCGTAGACGCCGACGTTGCGGCCGAGTCGAAGGACGGTGATCCGATCCGCGACCTCGAAGACGTCGACGAGATTGTGCGACACCAACACGACCGCGAGCCCCTGTTCGGCGAGCCGCTTGACGAGGTCGAGCACCTGCCGCGTCTGCGCGACGCCGAGAGCCGCGGTCGGCTCGTCGAGAAAGACGATCTTGTTGTTCCAGAGCACCGCGCGGGCAACGGCGACGGACTGGCGCTGACCCCCGGAGAGGGTTGCAACCGCTTGGCGCACCGAGCGGATGGTTGTCACGGAGAGGGATTTCAGGGTCTCTGCCGTCCGCTGTTCCATCGGCGCCTCGCGCAGCCGGAACAGCGGATCGTGCGTTTCGCGGCCGAGGTACATGTTCTGGACGACGTCCAGGTTGTCGCACAGCGCCAAGTCCTGGTAGACGACCTCGATCCCGAGCCTCGCTGCGTCCTTCGGCCCGTGGATCGTCACCGGCTCGCCTTCGAAGAAGATCTGGCCGTCGTCGATCGAATAGATCCCGGCGACGCACTTGATCAACGTCGACTTACCGGCGCCGTTGTCGCCGACGAGCGCCATCACCTCGCCGTCACGAACCTCGAAGTCAACGCCTTTGAGCGCCTCCACCGACCCGAAGTTTTTGGCAACCTCGCGAAGCTCAAGAGTGGGTGTCGGTGTAGGTGTCGCGTTCACCGACCGGTTTTTACCACGGTGGAGGTGCTCCGAGCGGAGCACCTCCACCGGGAAGGTCTTCTACTTGCAGTACTTCGCGTAGTCGCCGTTGCAAACCTGGCTCTTCTTCAGGAAGCCTTCCGTGAAGAGAAGCTTGTAGTTCGCCTTGGTGATCCAGACCGGGGTCAGCAGGATCGACTTCGTGCCGCTGACCTTGCCGTTGACGCCCGCTACGGGCTTCTTCTTGATGATCGCGATCGCCGCGGCGGCGGCCGCATTCGCCTCCTTGCGGACGGACTTGTAGACCGTGCCGCTCTGCCAGCCGGCGAGGATGAACTGGACGCCGGTCGGCGTCGCGTCCTGCCCGGTCAGCGGAATCGACTTCAGGCCGTGGGCTTTCAGCGATGCGACCACGGCACCCGCGAGCCCGTCGTTGGCGGCGAGGACACCGTTGATCTTGTTGCCGTTGCGAGCGAGCATCTGGTCGAAGATCGTCCGAGCCTTCGTCGCGCTCCAATCGGTCCACTGATCGCCGGCGGTTGCCTTCTTCAACGTGCCGCTCTTGTAGAGCGGGTTCAGGATCGAGTCGTAACCGCTCTTGAAGAGCTTCGCGTTGTTGTCCTTGATGTCACCGTTCAGCTCGGCGATCACGGGGTGATTCGAGTACTGACCCCTTGCCTTGAGGGCGGCGACGAGGCCTTTCCCCTGCAACTTGCCGACGACCTTGTTGTCGAACGACACGTAGTAGGAGGCCTTGCTGCCCACGACGAGGCGGTCGTAGTCGATCACTTTCGCACCGCGCGAGATTGCCAGGTTGGTGATCGAGGCGCCCGAGACCGGATCGAGCTGGTCGAGCAGGATCACCTTCGCCCCCTGCGCTAGACACTGCTGCGCCTGGGACTTCTGCTTCTGCGGATCCGCATGTGCGTTGAGCACGGTTGCGGCGACGCCTGCCTTCTTGAAAGCAGCTTTCAGGTACGGCGCGTCGAAGAGCGTGTAGCGCGTCGACGACGTCGTATCGGGGAGTAGCGCGCACGCCTTGATCGACGCGCTGCTTGATGTCGGCTTCGCAATCGCAGTCGAAGCTCCGGCGGCGACGATGCCGACGAGCCCGAGCGCGACAAGCGTCGCCACGAACTTACGGGAGACGTTCTTCAACCTGTCCTCCTTGATATGTGACCCGGTGGCACGTTCGTACCACACTCTTCATTGCCCCCACAAGTTAGACCCCGGGAGCGAGGGTTTGTTAGGGGAACCGGTCAGCGCTTCGAAAATCAAGGCGCCGATCTCGAAAGTGGCCGCCGCTTCATCATGTCCACGCCGCTGCGGGCCGGCGTGTTAGCCTCGCCCCGGTGCGCCTGAGGCTGATCCTGTTGCTGGGAGCGACTGTTCTCCTCGCGACCGTTGCCTCCGGGTGCGGCGGCTCGAACAAGTCGGCGGCTCCGAAGAGCTCCGGTTGCTCCGTCGACCAGCTCAACCTCGTCCACAAGGGACAGCTGACGATCGGCACCGACAACCCCGCCTTCCCGCCCTGGTTTGGCGGGACGCCGCCGAAAGGCTCGATGTGGAAGGTCAGCGACCCGAACTCGGGTCAAGGGTTCGAGAGCGCGGTCGCGTACGCCGTGGCGGGGAAGCTCGGCTTCAAGAAGAGCGACGTCCACTGGGTCGTCGTCCCCTTCGAGCAGTCGTTCAAGCCAGGCACGAAGAGCTTCGACTTCGATGTCAACCAAGTCTCCTTCACCCCTGCGCGGGCCAAGAGCGTCGACTTCAGCGATTCCTACTACAACGTCAACCAGGCGCTCATCGGCCTCAAAGGGACGCCGATCACCTCGGCCAAGACCAGTGCCGACGTCAAGCAGTACAAACTCGGCGTTCAGATCGGCACGACGAGTTACGCCTACGTGACGAAGAACATCAAGCCGAGCAAGCAGCCATCCGTCTACAACACCTCGAGCGACGTCAACTCCGGCCTGAAGGCGCACCAGATCGACGGGATCGTCGTCGACCTACCCACGGCCTTCTACATCACCGCTGTGCAGATACCGCAGGCGACGATCGTCGGCCAGTTCCCGACGGTGGGCACGCCAGAGCATTTTGGGATGGTGCTCGCCAAGGGCAACAGCCTTACCTCTTGCGTCGACAAGGCGCTCGCTTCGCTGAAGAGCGCCGGAACGCTTGCGAAGATTCAGCAGGAGTGGCTGTCGAACAAGGCGAGCGCTCCCGTCCTGAAGTAGCACCCGTCGCCGCGTGAGCGTCGATGCGGAAACCGGCCGCGGCGACCGCCGGTCTCGGATCCTGGGCGACCTTCGAGGGGCTCGCAACATCGGAATCGCCGTCACCAGCACGGTCGTGTTCTTTGCGGTCATCGTCGCCGTCATCGTTACCTCCGCGGGCTGGCCAGAGGTCCGCAAGGCCTTCTTCGACCGAAAGCTCTTCAGCGACTCGTTTCCGGAGATCGCGCACGCTTTCTTGCTGAACATTCGGATCTTCTGTATCGCCGAGGCGCTGATCCTCGTCTTCGCCCTCGCGATCGCTGTTCTGCGGGGGCTGCCAGGGCCGGTGCTCTTCCCGTTCCGGCTGCTCGCCGTGCTCTACACCGATCTCTTTCGCGGGATCCCGACGATCCTCGTGATCTACATCCTCGGCTTCGGCGCGCCGGCGCTCCAGCTCTCGGGCGTCCCGAACTCGCCGCTCTTTTGGGGCGTGACGGCGCTCGTGCTCGTCTACTCGGCCTATGTGGCCGAGGTCTACCGCGCCGGTATCGAGTCCGTGCATCCGAGCCAGGAGGCGGCTGCCCGGTCGCTCGGTCTGACCCGCGGCCAGACGCTGCGCTACGTGGTCGTTCCCCAAGCTGTCCGGCGGGTGATCCCTCCCCTCCTCAACGACTTCATCGGGCTGCAGAAGGACTCGGCGCTCGTCGCCTTGATCGGCCCGATCGAGGCCTTCCGGCAGTCCCAGATCGACGTCGCCGCGACCTTCAACTACACGCCGTACATGGCGACCGCGCTTCTCTTCATCCTGCTGACGATCCCACTCGCACGGCTCACGGACTGGCTGATCGCACGCGACAGGCGCCGGCAGAGCGCGGGTGGTGGCCGGTGAGCACCAGCGCCTCAGCGCTGAAGCTCGAAGGGGTGCACAAGTCGTTCGGCTCCGTCGAGGTGCTGCGCGGCGTCGACCTCGATGTCGGCGAGCACGAGGTCGTCTGTCTGATCGGGGCCTCCGGCTCCGGCAAGTCGACGCTGCTCCGTTGCGTCAACCTGCTGGAGCGGATCAACGCCGGCCGGATCTTCCTGCGCGGGGAGGAGATCACGCGCCGAGACGTCGACGTGAATGCCGTGCGGCGGCGCATCGGGATCGTCTTCCAGGCCTTCAACCTCTTCCCTCACATGACTGTGCTCCGGAACGTCACTCTCGCCACGACCCGGGTTCTCCGTAAGCCACGAGCGGAGGCCGAGGCCGAGGCGACCGCGCTCTTGGAGCGCTTCGGACTGGCCGACAAGCGGGCCGAATATCCCGACCGCCTGTCGGGCGGCCAGCAGCAACGGGTCGCGATCGTCCGGGCGCTCGCGATGCAGCCCGAGCTGATGCTGCTCGACGAGGTGACGAGCGCGCTCGACCCGGAGCTCGTCGCCGAGGTGCTGAGCGTGATCCGCGAGCTCGCAGATGCCGGGATGACGATGGTCATCG
>Ga0137403_10000090_pt1 | contig 102825 bp, 90 predicted proteins | sample CZOMad2_1_16fung_FD_122057 | JGI IMG/M metagenome (GOLD analysis project Ga0137403, IMG submission 122057) | Vadose zone soil fungal communities from Angelo Coast Range Reserve, California, USA - CZOMad2_1_16fungal (Hybrid Assembly) | ecosystem: Environmental > Terrestrial > Soil > Vadose zone...
CGGGAAAATCCGGAACGAATAGACATGCGAAAGCCAACGTGCGTCCCCTGAACTTGGTAGAGGAAAGGGAAACAAACAGGACCTTCTTAGCGGTTTATGGCGTACGCGTCTGCCAGCGAGCGAAATCGGCGGCTTGCGATAGCACTCGCGAACGGGTCACTTCTCCCTGAACTTCAAACCCTTCAAACGTCGAAACTCCGGTTTGCACGCTTGCCGCGCGGCTCCAGTTGTCCGCTTTTCGCTGGCACCGGAGAACCAGCGAAGCACAGCTTTTCGCACAGGACTCTTCTCCGAGCAGAAGCAGAATCGTCGGCGTGTTCTCAATCGCACGCCGGAACCGAAACCACGTGCTCAATTCAATTCGACGCGTATCGACCCATGAAATTCCACCGAGATCGAAGACCACAACGCCCCATCCGCCGCCGTGCAACAGCAGGTCGGTCGTCTTCAGTGCTTGTTCGAGCCGCTTCCACGGCTTCGTGCTTCGGCCGCCGCTTCGCATTTGAGGTGGTGGATCGGATTCACGAAGTGATGGCAAAGATCGTGGAGCCCGAAAACCTCGGCGCGGAAGCTCCCGGTCCCGCTCGACCTGCTCTCCCGCGCAACGCGCGACGACATGGATTTGCGCAGACTCTGTAGGTGGTGCTTGCTTTCCTACAAGAGAGGGAATCGCTTTATCGACGCCGCGCATCAATTCACGCGGATGGCGCCAGCCATGGATTGGCATTCGCTTCTTGCTTGCAGAACCGAGACCGGAAGTATTTTCTGTTTCTTTGCCTCCGGGAGCAAAGTGCGAGGCCGTCTTGGGAACAAGCCCTCGGCCCTCGGTTTCTCCGCAACGAATCCAGAGCAGTCGAGGGAGTTCCACTCCCGCAGCCGCGAGAGAAATCGGGTCAAGGGAATCCGAAACATCGACGAGTGCGCAGGCCTCCTGTCGTTCCGTCGCCTGCGCCAATAAAGAAAACGCGAGGCTCGTTCGTCCGGAGGAAGCCGGGCCGCACAATTCGACGAGAGACCCGCGGGGAAAACCGCCGCCGAGCACCGCATCGAGTTCTGTAACTCCGCTCGGCTGAAGTTCAACGACAGCGCGATGCTGAAATCCCTCAAGTCCGCGTCCGACGCGCCTTGTTTCGACTTTTCCTAGTTTCCGAGAGAGGACAATCATTGTCGATGGTATTCGCTTTTTGTTCGCCTACTGGGAGAGATTCTCACCTGGGGCAGGAGCGTTGTCAAGGCTTGAAACTTTGACCATTCGTCAAGCGCGGCGAGACTTCACCACATCTCCTATAATTATAGTTGACAAATGCAATTATCTCCTATATGTATAGGAGTCAGAGGGAGAAATTCGATCGATGCCGAAGAAAGCCAGAGTCCTGACCCCCTTAGAACGACGAATTATGCGCGTGCTCTGGGAAGGTGGTTCAGGAAATGTCCAGAAAATCCTGCAGGGGCTGACGGGTGAGCCTCAGCTTGCCTATACCACCGTGCAGACTACGTTGAACGTGTTGCACCGGAAAGGAAAAGTGAAGAGAAAGCTCGTCGGACGTGCATACGAGTACAGCGCCATCGTCTCTCAAGAAGCAGCCGACTCACATGCTCTCAAGGACGTCTTACAGAAGGTCTTTCGAGGCTCAGTAGACGACCTTCTCTTATCTTTGGTTCGGAGCAAGCAGCTTGACCCGCAAAAGCTTGCGGCGTTACAGGCGAAGTTACAAGCCCGTGATAACGAGGAGGAACCGGAATGAGCCCAATTCAAGAGACCTTATTCGATCTGCTGCTCAATGCGATTCTACAAATTGGTTTCTTTGCCATCGTGGTCGCGATCTTCTCGCGTCTCGTCGCGAAGGCTAGAGCAAAACATCAATATTGCTTCTATCTCGCGGTGCTACTTTTTTGTCTGGCAGTTCCGGCTATCAACACACTTTGGCAAACGCCATCAACCGTAGTGGCAGAGAAATCTCCGCTGCAGGTTCCCGCGGAGGCTCGAGCGGCGAATCACCTTTTTTGGAGTTGGCAGGGTCATTCTAAGCAGCATAGGCAGTTCACAATCGCGCCCGGAGTCCAACGTTGGATCGTCGGCGTTTGGGGGGTGCTTGTTCTGCTTCGGCTGGCCCGCTTCTGCCGAGCTGTTCATCGAGTTCATCGGCTGCGGAGAAACGCATCGGTACTTTCTCGCGCCCAACTTGGGATGGCCAGCCAGATCATCAAGCCTGAGTACCGGGTTGCTCTCCTTGAATCCACAGCCATCGAGGATCCCGTAACTGTCGGGGTGTTTCATCCCGCCATCTTGCTGCCCAGCAAAGTGCTGCCAGACTTTGGCGAACAAGAGCTCTCGGTAGTTCTCGCGCATGAATATGGCCACATCCGTCGCAGGGACTTTGCGGCCCATATCCTATGCGAACTAATGTCGCTGCCGGTCGCCTGGCACCCCGGCATCGGCTATCTGATGTCAAAAATCTCGCAGACACGCGAACTTGCCTGCGACGACTATGCCGCTGCCCGTCTTGGGAAGCGCCGTTCATATGCCAACACCCTCTTATACCTGGCGTCGCTTTGCTTGCGCGTTCATCGTGGCAACGCTGCGGGGCTGGGAATCTTCGATGGTGACAACCTGGAGGCTCGAATCATGATGTTGACCGAAAAAAGACTTTCCCTATCGCGGGCCAGTGTAATCGGGCTGGTCCTGGCAACGAGCATAACGTTTTCCGCGGGTGCAGTGGTCGCGCACGCGATGAGTCTGCAAGCAAGCTCGCAGCCTTCTAACACCGCAGAAAAATTCGCAGGAACTTGGCACTGGATGTTCGATGGAAAGAGTTTCGCCACTATGATTCTGGTTCGGAGCGGATCCGGCTTTACGGGATCCGTTACTGGATCTCAAATCGCGTTGAACGATGATGGAGGACTACGTCAAGCTGATCCGTCCGACGACAGCAAGCCAAAGCCGATCACCAAGGCAACGCTGGAGGGTTCTGCACTGCACATCACGGTCGCGGACGGTTTTGAATTCATGGTGACCCTGAAAGACAACACTCATGCCGAAATCCGTCCGGTAGGAGCACCGCCAAACATGAAGCCAATACCGGCGGAGAAAGTTCACAACTCCCGATAAGTTCTTTAAAGGTCGAAGTCAAAAAAAGACATCTCCAACCGCTGGAATTTTTCTGCTTCGTCTTTACTTCGTGCATCGCGCATTCTACACCGTGTAAGAATCTTGATCTGGCGGGACGCAATGTCGGGATGTTGCTGCTAGAACAACCGCTTTGGGGTTGGAGTGTCTAACATCACCGGCGATGCGGATTCGGCATCGTCAACCTTCGAATTGTTGAGTCTTCTGCTGACGGGATACCCGCGCATCAGGTTTGCGTTATACGGCTTGAGTATGTCGCGAATCGCGTCGAAGTCGTGGACGCGATCAGAGTGGTGCCCCGACGGTAAGGTCAGAGTTCGCCGTGACTCGGCCGCAATCGCGGAGGGCATTAGGTACGAGCTAACTAATTTGACCAGGAGGACCGAATGCAAAGAATTTCCAATCACTGTGCCGGCACGCGCCGGCTCACGTGATCCGTGAAATTCAGCAGGAAGATTAGATGCGGTGAGTCCAGCCAGTTCACCGATGTTAATGGAGACTATGAAGGTAAATTCATTCGTCGGAGCAGGAGTCGGGGATGAGGTCTTCATCGAATGGCCCAGAGCTTGCCTGCAAACGTAGTCGCTATGTCGCTGCGCCAGTCGACTTGGAAATTTACCTATTCTTGCCACCCAAGAAACGGGCGTGTCGGTCCGCTTTGTTTAGCAAAGAAGTAATCGAGAAGCTGCGCGAGCTGTTCAACACGCTGTTTAGCACGCGGGAGAACGTTGAAAAATCGCTTCTGGATCGCATGCCCGCGGAGCTAAGAGAAAAAGTAGAGGTCTATCTCGGCGATGCGCATAAGCCTAACGCTGGCGATACCAACGCGGGAAACACAAGTTCAAATCAACATTAGACTGACAACTTCCTCTCGAACTATTTCGGGGGCGTTCCTCGGCGGTCTGTGATAACCTATAGGTGTGCACATACAATGAATAGATAAACTTATAGGTGTATTCGTGCTTTGTCTTGTGCATCTATGGGTAGACGTGACGCATCAGGAGAAAAACATGAGGCCCGAATTCAGAACCTTACGAGTCACACAACTGGAGAGAGCTTTGGAACGTTTTAGTGCGGCGAAGAATTCGCCACGCCCACAGAAAGGTTGGCTCCGCGCTGTCCGGGAAGCGACCAATATCAGTCTGCGGGAAATGGCAGCACGGCTGAAAAAGACCGCCACACTGGCCGCAAAACTTGAGAAATCCGAAGCTGAGTATCGGATTACCTTGGCGAGCCTTCGCGATGCCGCGGACGCTCTTGGATGTCAGCTTGTTTATGCTCTTGTGCCAAAGAGCGGAAGCATTTCGGACCTGGCGGAACAAAGCGCGAGAACCAGGGCAGCGGAAAACGTACGCGCCGTCGAGCATAGCATGGCGTTAGAAGACCAGGCCGTTGGCGGAATCGAGAACAAAATCGAGGAAGAAACCAGACGCATAATGAAGAAAGCCGGGAAGAGATGACCACACTTGGAACAGGCAGCGAGGGCAATACCCCACTCTCGCCTGAAGAGCTTACTGACCTCATTCCGAGTTTGGCAACAAAAGAGGAACTAAACGAGTGGGAGCGCGAAAACAATCTGCAGGCGAGAACCTGGGCGATCGAAGATCGCACGAGTTCGGCTGATATTCCTACTGACGAGTATCTTCGAAAGCTGCACAGAAAGATGTTCGATCAAACGTGGAAGTGGGCCGGTGAGTTTCGACGCACCGACAAGAACATCGGAGTTCCAGTCCATGAAATTAGAGAGCGGTTCATGGCGTTGTGCGGTGACGTGCGCTATTGGATCGAAAACGGCACCTATCCCGCGGATGAAATAGCCGCTCGCTTTCACCATCGACTCACATTGATTCATCCTTTTCCAAACGGCAACGGGAGGCATGCCCGGCTGATCGCAGACATACTCTTACTAAAGCTTGGCCGCCCTGCATTTAGTTGGGGCTCTGCCAATCTGGTCAAAGAAGGTGACGCGCGCGCGAAGTATCTGGAGGCGATCCGGGCGGCTGATCAAGGGGACATCCGGCCGCTTCTAACGTTTGCGTGTTCATGAGTAATATGGGCACGCTCTGTCATTCGGAGGCGGCAGTGTCCCGCACCTTGTTATCGCCGGATAGGCGACCGATTCGTCCCATTCGAACGCTGAACGGGCAGGACTAACAAATTCGGATGGTTCTAGGCCCCGGCAACAAATCCAAGGTGTCGAATAACAAGAGCTTCTGATAACTCCAGTCGCTGGCACTTGCTTTTTCATAGCAGATCAGCAGACAGAATTCACTGTCTTATGCTTTCCTTCCTGAGAGCCCTTCTGTCACTGATCGTCCCCATGCACGACTCCTAGCCTAGATTATTCACGATTTTGCTAGCGAAAAGAGAAAAGGTGCTCTAAAAGATTGATGAACACTGGGTTTTCGCGAACCCGGCATTCTCTTTCGGAGCACCCAAAACGTGACATCTCGTTATATACCACAGCTTTTCTTTTCCTTCTACCGACACCGCACCGTTCAAGCTGATTTTTCTGGTGTACGACGGCGAAGGCCATGCGCCTTCCGGCGGATGCGCCACGCCAACAAACACCATATTCCAGTTCGAGCCCGTCCAGCTCTTCCAATCGCAGTTGCGCGAGATCCACTGCTGCTGGCTGCCGGAGTCGACATTGCCGTCCACGAGCGAATCCGACATCCAGCCTCCGCTTGCCCAACCGCGATTCTGATGCAGCACCAGGTCGCCGCGTACATGCACGCGCCGAAGCGACACCGCCTGCGAAACCGCCCACTGCATCGTGCCCCCTGCCGGCTTTATCGAGAGGCCTTCCACAGCTCTCCAGAAGGTCGTCGTCGCATTATTGTGCTCGTGATTTGCATCCGCATGCACGTTGCCTGCAATCCGTGTTGCATCGGGCGACGCCCCAAGCCCGATCACTTCCGTGTAGAAGCCCACCGGCACGTCCACTAAATAGTCTCCGGACACGAATAGCAGCGCATTCCGCTGCTGTCCAAACTCGTTGTGCTGTTGCGTCGCATACACTGCGTCAATCTTCTTCTGGATCGCCTGCGATGGCATCGACGGATCGAAGATCAGCACATTGGGTCCGAACTCCGGCTTCGCCTCCCTGGCCGCAAGGGCCGGCACAGCCGTCGTCAGCCTCAGCTGCGCCTCCCGCTCCTGCTGCGCGTTCAACGACCAAGAAGAAAACAGCAGGGTACAAGACAAAAACAGGACCAATCTCAGCTTCATGAGGACTCCGGCTTACGATAGGTACGATCTTTTTCGGAAAGACAAACGATTGCACTGATAAGAAACAACAGCCGTACCACAATTCGCTAACGATAAACGATAAGAGAAGCAGCGCGTTTTGCTCCCCGAGGAGATGGCCGCCGCTTCGTGCGGAATGCGGCGCGTGTGGATCGGACCTCGAAGCGCACACCTTCTGCGTTCTGCAAATAGGCAACGATCTCAAACAGATTGCTAGCAGTCGGATTCCCGTTCGGGCCAAACATCTGGTGAAGAGTCTTTACGTGAATCTTCGTATGCGCTGCCAGCTTGGGAAAGCCGACTGTGGCATTGATGTAGTCACGCAATAGCTCTTTGCCGAGTGCCACCTCGCCTGAGAGAAGGCTTTCGATAGCTTCGCTCAGAAGCCCTTTTCGGAAGGCCGCATCGCGCTTCACGCGTGCTTGCACTGTCTTTCTAAAATCTCGTGTCAAAGCCATGTTCATTCCCTTTCTTTTTCTTTCTGCTCCTTCGTCCTCTGCTGGTAGTCTTCCCATCGTTCGAGTGCAAGCTTGATGTCGTTCCCAAAATACACACGATAGCCGGGTCCAAAATTGATCTTGCACTCGTAAACGCCAGCCCCAACACTCTTAGCGTTGGAGAAGTTCCCTAGGCCTACGCGATAGAGAGCCGTTGTCACCTTCCGGGCCGCCTCGGCGTTCAGCCTGTCGTACCACTCGCGAAAAGGGCTGCGACCGTTTCGGTCGCGATACTCGCGGATATCAACCCTCTCTTCGATGGTAACATATATTCTACCATTGTCAAAAGGCTCCTGAGCTACTTAAACCCCGCCTTAGTGTGAGGGCGGAGACGCAAAAGGTATGTGCCGAAAAACAAATATTTGCAGGCGACCCTGTCATAAAATCCTGGGATGCCTTCCGAACGCTCCAAGGCACCACCGATCTCTCACCCCACCCTGTTTGAATTGGAGGCCAAGCCCGAGGAGGTCAGGCAACAAGAACCTGAAAGGCATGAGATAGCCGGCTTCCTTTTGGGAACGTCGTCGTTCACCGCCAAAGGCTGGGAGGGTAGTTTCTACCCTTGTGGGATGAATTCCCGTGACTATCTGAGTTTCTACGCCAAGCAATTCCGAACTGTGGAGATCGACAGCACTTTCTACGGGACACCGAAGCCTTCGACCGTAACGAACTGGAAGGAACGAACGCCTTCCGATTTTGTGTTTGCTGTGAAGGTCCCTCAGATCGTCACACACGAGAGAATCCTTGTTGGTTGCGAACCTGAATTCGACGAGTTTATCGAGGCAGTTTCTTTGCTGGGTGAAAAACTCGGGCCGATGCTGTTCCAGTTTCCGAAGTTCGATAAGTGGATGCTGAAGGATTCAGAAGCATTTCTCGCCCGGCTAGATTCTTTCCTCAAGCGAATCACCAACCCGGCGCTCCGGTTCGTCGTTGAGATTCGCAACAAGAACTGGCTGGATGCCCGGCTGACGGATTTTCTTCGAGAGCGTAACGTCGCCCTGGCGCTCACCGACACGTCGTTCATGCCAAGGCCGTGGGAGTTGAAGGAGCCGCTGGACCTTATTACTGCTGATTTCGCCTGCGTGCGCTGGCTTGGCAACCGCAAAGCCATTGAAGAGAGCACGGCCACATGGGATAAGGCAATCGTTGACCGGGAGCCGGACATAAAGCAGTGGGTGAACTTTCTGCACGAAATGGTGCTGAACAAAAATCTTCGGAAGATTTTGGCGTTCGCCAACAACCATTATGCTGGCCATGCGCCGCATACGTTGAAGCTGTTTGAAAAACTCTGGACAAAGCGTTAGCCTATTCTCCCGTTTCTCCTTCTGTGAATCCCTGCCGTTGGCTGTGGCTGCAATGACTCTCGAAGAAGTTTTGATCGATGTTTGGCGTCAGACGCTCACTGAGAACACGAGCACCGTCCGCATAGGTAAAGAAACGTTTCCGGTTCTGAACACGGCTAAACGTCGGCTCAAGCAAATTGATTTCGAATTTGAGGACCGACAACTGCGTGGACTGGAGCAAAATCCCGATACGAAATCACGATGGGCGAAGATGGCAAGAGAGGGGAAAAAGGTAATGCAATTTCTGGAGAACGGTCGATATGTGGCTGTTGTGGTATATGGAAGGATAAAGAGCTACGGATGACCAAACTTCAATTTCCCGGTTCCTCTACGATTTTTCCCGTTTGGTGATCTGTGGGCACAATTCGAAAGTGCTTTGTAAAGCTCGTCGATGATATTGGAACGACCCATTCCGTTCAGGTCCATGCTGAAAGTGTTTATGAAGCTGTGTTGTTGGGCTTGAATCGGTTGAGCGAGATGGGCTGGGAAAGCGAGCGCGGCGGGACTGTCGGTAGCGCGCTGGTGGAAGTCCATTCCACGCCGACAATGCACGAGGTCAACGTTCCGAGTTTTCTCAGATGGTTGAAAAGTTCAAGCATTGACCAAAATATTGGGCGAGAGAAGACGATGCTGAGGAATTTGTTCAACAAACGTTAGAGGTTGTTTGCAGCCGATTCCCAGCCTGATCTCAAGCGAGGAGCTTGAAGTCGTGCCCGACGCGGTTCCGCAGGCGCGCGCAGTCGGCGCTGCTGCGGGGGTTGCCGCTCCGGTGTCAGTGGTTCCCGGCGGAGGGACAGCCGGACCTGTCTTGGGTGCGACTCCCGATAATCCCGCCCGCGCTCACGGCAAAGCAGATTACCGCAGAGGCAGAAACGGAACGGCAAGCGATGGGCGAAACGCTCGCTGCGCCGGCCGAAGCTTTGAAGATTACGGAACCCGAATTGGCCTTCATGGATAAGGTCTCCCCGCTGATGCCACGCACTCCTCGCGCTGTAAAGCGTTTCGTCAACATCTGTCGGCTGTACAAGGCTGCGTTATCGCCACTGGCGCTCGCGCGCTTTCTTGGCACGCCTGTTCGCCCGGGAAACTACCGGGTGGTACAGGTGTTGCTTGCGCTCGTCACGGGAACGCCGCTTTTTGCAGAGAGGATTTTCCAGGAATTGCGGGAGTACGCAGGTGACCCTCCCAAACGGCTGCTCGATCTTGCGAATATCACTACGGCTGAACCCGCTTGGAAGACTACGTCAGACGCGCTACGGGCGTTCTGCGAAGGGGATTGCAATCTGCCCCTCGAGGCGCTGAAAGAAGTCTCGGGACTTGTGGCACGCTATTCGCTACAGAACATGGTGGTGCAGACGCCGGGAGAAGCGGGGCTCGGGTAGAAGTTGGGCAACCAGCTATATATAAAGGATAGGAGAGCATTTGAGCTCCCAGCCTGTAACTTAGGAAATACAGACGATTACAGGAACTGTTCCCAACCACGGCCGCTCGATCCCCTTTGGCAAGCATGTGGCTACCACCTCTGGTAGTTTTGGCAGTTATCCAAGCTGGACGTGATCTTCTAAAAGTAGAAACCCTAATCGGTGCGGCCCTCTCCCAGTCAAGGGTTTGTCCGACCACTTCTGACTCATGGAGGACTCGACTGCCATGGAAAGCCCTAGAATTCATGAACTAGCAATTCGAGACCAGTTGAAGGCCAAACGGACTCTATTGTTCAACAAATTCCTAAGGAATCCGCTGAATACGTCTTTAGCAATTGAAATCAGATTGGTCGACGACCAAATTGCAGAGTTAACTTGGCGTCTCACGCAGGAGCAAGAGTCAAAGCCGGACTAGGGCAGATTTCATCCGCAAAAAACCACTGATTTTTGCCACTCTACGGACACGGCACATGCAGGTGGAGGACGTCTCACCTCTTTGCATCACAGACGCCGCTACTGTCGTTCTTGACAGGTTCCAGGTTCGGCAAAAGGTATATAAGCAGATGGGGTTCGCAGCCAGTGCAAACTTCATGCGCCCCGCTCGCGCGAGCTCGATCTGCTTCAAGGCTAACCCGACCATGACAAGCTCTATTCAGGAAATGCGCAAAACGTCCCCGGCCTTCCGGCAGGCGCTGTTACGGAGTGAAAAGAAGCGAGTAGTGGCCGCCATCCTGTTCCTCTCTATTTTTGAGGTGCTGATGCTTCTCCGCATCTTCGTGTTAGGATCGGCGATGAGCCGCTGGGGCCTGCTCACGCTGTCGATCCTGATTGCGTTCGAATTTGGCCTGCTGCGCGCTGTCAACCGCGAGCTGTGGTCTGGCATCGATATTTCCCAAGCTGTTTGGTATCTCGCTGTGACACTAGAATCTCTGTGCCCCGCGGTGGGCATCGCATGGCTTACCAGCAGCCGTTTGCCTCAAGACTATCGACCGCTCGCGACACCATGGGTTCTAGCGTTTTTCCCGTTCATTCTCTTGTCTGTTCTGAGGCTGAGTCCCTGGCTCTGTTGGGTTTCGGGTGTCGTGTCCACGGTTGGATACCTGGGAGCCGCCTACCTTACAGGCTTCCGGTTTACTCCGGCGCCTAGCGGCTTCAGCGTCACGCAGACAGCAACCCTTTACTTTGCATCTGTCCTCGCGATAACCGGCATTATCGCCAGCAGTGTAGCCAACGAAATCCGGATACACGTAGAAGCTGCGCTCCGCGAAATGGAAACGCGCCATCAACTTCAGCAAGTGGAGCATGAACTACAGATCGCAAGGTCCATCCAGCAATCTCTTTTACCCAAAATTCGCCCGCAAATTGCAGGATTCCAGATCTCCGGATGGAATCGTTCTGCCGATGATACTGGTGGCGATTTCTACGACTGGAAGAAACTCCCAGATGGCCGCTGGGTCGTCATTCTGGCCGATGTCACAGGCCACGGCATCGGTCCGGCCATTCTAGCTTCTGTATGCCGCGCGTACTCCCGTGCGAGTTTCAACACCCGGGACAGTCTGGCGACGGCCCTCAAGAACATTAATGACTCCTTTGCAGAAGATTTGCCCCCGGAGCACTTCGCTACTTTCGTGGCTGTTGTGTTCCAGGAAGGCAACGAACAAGTGGAATTACTCTCCGCGGGCCACGGGCCGGTTTTTATTTACAACGCGAAAACGCGGACCTCTCGATGCCTGCAGGCACAAGCCCTGCCTTTGGGGATCCTGCCGGAGATGGACGGCGCCATCCCCGTAGCGCTCGAAATGAAACCCGGAGATATGGTTCTGCTCATCACCGACGGTTTCTTTGAATGGCAGAATCCGAATGAAGAAGAGTTCGGAGCGGAGCGCCTTGCCGCTGTCGTAAGGCAATTCAGTGATCGCGAGCCGGAAATCATCATCGCCGAGCTTTACGACGCGGTCTTGAAATTCTCACAGGGAACATCACAGAAGGACGATCTAACGGCGGTTTTGATCAAGCGCGTAGCGGCAGAGGCCAGCGCGATACAAATGGTTGTAGCGGGCGAACGCAAAAGCTGACGAATGTCTTGCTCAGTCTGTGAGAGCATACAGATTCGCGGAATCCGATGGGTGAGGAGTAATCGAGGACGAGCCCCCAAATCTTATTCGAAGCTACACACGAATGGTAGGAGATCCCCAGAGCGCACCATTTTTCCGTAACCTCCATAGCAAGGGACCGACACCAGTTTCGTAAGAAGAGTTCTAAAATCGCTAGTTTTGGAGCCTCACTTTTATCTCCTGACAGAGACGTATCGTCTGAGTGGCATCGCCGAGGAAGTATTCGCCTTCGAGTTTTGCTCTTGGCCCGTTTGCTCGTGCATGCTCAAGAGCAACGACGCGCAGCCCATGCCGTTGCTAACATTACTCTACTCGGTCGTGGCCTTCGGCAAGCGGCACGCAATCCCGGCCCGCGCTGAGTTGGCCCGGTGAGTAGGCCACGACCCAGAGATTCTCCCGACGTGCTTTTTGCTGTGTAGCGGAAGCTGCGGTAATGGAGACGGAAGATGTCGAAAAGGCCTGGGGCCTCTAGCATTAGCTTGCTGCTGTCTGCGATGCTGGACTCGTACAAAAGAACTGCGACCAGATGTTGGCAGGGAGTGAGCGGGATTGTGCGGCTCATGAGGGGTGATTGCCGAAGCTATCCTTCTGAAGATGTGCGACCGGTCAACGTCGGGCAACCGTCACGGATAGGTTTTTCTGGTGAGGATATTGAAGTCAAGGAAATCCTCAGAATGCTGACTATTGGCGACCGCATTCGATTTCTATGCGATGACGGAGTCCTCGTGGCGGAGAAAATGTCTCAGACACAGTTCAAGTTAGTCAGTGCCGAAAGCATGTCGAAGGTCGTCCACTGACAGGATGGCTTTCTGGCTCCAACACAAAAAGTGGCTTAACTTAACTCCTCATTACATGTAGTCGCTGGCAAGGCTGGTGGGCAAAGTGAGTCCACGGCTGAACCATTGCGACGGCGCTCCACCGCCGTGCGATTCGAGAGCCTTGAAGAAATCAGCCATGGACTGAAGGTTGTAAGCAGCCTTGTAGAGGATCATGCCGCCCACCGCATCAACCTGCTATTCATCGCGGCGAGAATCCTGCAGCCTGATCGTGCATGGGCACGTCGACCCCCGGGCCTTGCGAGAACAAACGGATAGGTCCCAATGGCGACAGCTCACCTTTTCGATGCTCCATAGCGTCGAATGACTTCGATCTTGAAATCGCTATACCGAAGCCGTGGCGCGTTCCGCCACCTTCGTCTCGACCACATCTCTGAGGAAACGTGCAGTGCGTTCCATAAACGTTAACTTGTCCGCAAGGCAGGTTTCCAACAGCAGACTGACTCCGTGATGCCCGACTGCTGTAGCTGCTGCGATCAGGGCACGGTATTCGCCAACTCTAAAATGTGCGAGATGATTGAGTTTTATCAACACGAAAATGCGTCTTGCGATAGGCCCTTGGATCTCGGCCAACTCTCTGCGAAAGTCCTCAATCAATGCTTCCTGGAGCCGCCCACTCAGTTTTACTGGCTGCTCGCCGAGGAGTCTGAAGCACTCGTCGAGTGTGGCAAGAACCTTGCCGGAAACGAACGCTCGCGCCTCCAGCGCTTCTTTGACCTGGGGGTCCTGAGGTAGCTGAGCAAGCTGCCCAATCTCTTCGTAGATTTTCTCGGCTTTTTCGGAGCCCTGTCGTACGTCGCTAAGGATCATTACAAAAAGCTCTTTCGGGGTCTTTACTGGCATAAGTTTCTCCTTGTGCAAGGGTGCTGCACCGTTTGATTCAATCTAAGACGAATGCGACGCGCAAGCTGGCAAAAGTGACAGCACGAATAGAGATTTAAAGGTCCCAATAAGCGGGGTCACGGAATATTTGCGGACGCGACCTTGCGAAACGGGACCGAAACGCGTCTAGCATACTGGTTCATTTGCCAGTGGAAAGAAGATTGGATAGTGGACGTTCCCAAGCATGGCTGAGAATGCCTTTGCGGGATGGGGCTCTCCCGAACTGTAGTCAGTCTTCATCTTTCTGTTGGTCCACGTCTGGAAAGATTTCGAGAAAAAAGGACATCGGCTTTGCGGCAAAATTTTGACTCTAACCGAAGGCCCAGCTTTGCAGTGTTTTTCGTCGAGTGCCTTTTGCAGCCGGACCGGTGGTCGCTAACTTGATTTGTCCCCGGATTTCGAATACAAGCTGACCAGCCGTGCCACCAGAACCGCCAGGAAAAGTTGTCCGCCAACGCCTTCGAGGATTGCGAGGCCCCGAGCCACGTCCCCACGCGGCGCGATGTCACCATAGCCGAGTGTTGCCAGTGTGACGAAGCTGAAGTAGATAGCACTTGCTTGGGAAAATTCGCCGTCGACGAAGAAGGCGCCAGAGCTGATCTGTTCGATAATCCAATACAAGAGGCCGAAGCAAGTACCAACAAGCAAATAAGCACTTAGCGCCGCATACAGATGTTCACCGTCAACCTTTGTAGCACCCATTGCGAAGCGCAGGGCAGCGACCCCGGCAAGTAAACCAGCAAGCGTCCAAATTCCCAGAGTCATTGCCGATAAGAGCCTATGCCCAAGCCAATCCGCGAGAGGGCTCGCCAGCCAGACAACTATCATGAGCACCAGAAGGAAGGGGCGGCCCCTCACTGCGTTAGCGGGCATTACCGCTGCGAGGAGGCAGGCGGTCACTAATAACTCAAACAAAGTCCCACTCAGTTTTAGGGCGTTGAGAACTGGGGCTGCCACCATTGTGAGAAGGAGCGTGTAGAACAGAATCGAGTAGCGACGGCGCAAGTAGGGCTCCGCGAAATCACGGAGGACACTGCCTGCATTGGTCATTATATTGTGCTCCCACAGAGATGCAGGAAATCCGCGACCAAACGAAGACCGCCGCGTATTCCCGGAAACGACGAGGCTGGAGATCAAATCCCCGGAACAGCGATGTGAGCAGGATCTAGCCAGGCTATGAACAATTTGTAACCCACCGACAAGATGATTGCTCCAACGAACAAGCCGATAAGGCCCATAGCCACGAACCCGCCAATCGCGCCGAGAAACACGACTACCATGGGGACTGCGGCACCGCGGCCCAGCAGGAGAGGCTTTAGAACGTTGTCCACCAGGGCGACGATGAGGCACCAAACGGTAAAAATGACGGCCTTGGTAACACTCGAGATCGCAAACATGTAAATAACGGCGGGAAGAAGGACAAGTGCGCCCACCTGAAGTAGCGCCGCAATGAGAAACATGATGGCCCACAAGCCGGCGCCCGGTAATCCTGCTACTAGAAAACCAAGAGCTGCGAGAAGCGATTGGAGCAGTGCCACCCCGAGGATCCCTGTGGTGACGCTGCGGATCGTGGAGCTGGCGAGAAACGCAAACTCCGGCCCCCTGTCGCCAAATATGCGGTTGGCGAACGAGTGCGCGGCTCCGCTAGCACTCCCGGTGTTGGCAAGAAGGAGTCCGGCAACCACGATGGAAACAGCGAATTGCAATACGGTAAAGCCAATTCCCGCTGAAGCCGAGAGCAGTTCAGGGACGACCGCTTTGATCTGAGGAGCAAAACTCTTTAAGGCGGCGGCTGTGTTCGTTGAAGTCAGGCTCCATGCATTTTTCAAAGGGACGCCGACGATCGGCCAGGTTTCGACGCTGGCCGGGGGCGGGGGGATGACTGGGGTTCCGTTCTTGAGGTGTGCCGTAAAGGTCTGGATGCCTCCAACGAGTGTTCCTGCGAGCAAAATCAACGGACAAACCAAGAAAGCCAAGAGAAGAAGGGTAATAAGGATTGAGGAAAGTACTCGACGGCCGCGCAATCCGAGCTGCAACCTTCGGTAGCCCGGGTAAACGGATATGGCAATGATAATTCCCCAGGTAAGTAGGGGGAGAAAGGGACGCAAGATTAGGAAACAAGCGGCGGCCAACAGAATGACCAAGCCGATGTGCGTGGACACTTCGACGGCACGATTCAAATAGCCCCTATTGTCTACCAGTTGCTCTGTTGCCAAGGGGTTGTATGCCTCGCTCCGTTCACCGCTCCAAGTGTAGGGGGCTCAAGCTGGTCCCCACACTGGCAGAAATGACAGGTAGACACAGGGTCGGCTGGCGGTGTCCTTTGAGTTTGCGATCTCCACTTCAATCTGCCTCAACAGCCTTACGATCTGCGCTGGATTGTATTTCTTCGCCGACGTGCCGCCGTTTCTCTTAAGCAAATTCTCCACATGAAGTCGAACCCCAAACGACCCTACTGAAGTCGGCAAACGAGCCGGCCTTAGGGCGTACCAGTCGCACATTCTCAAGCCCCTCCTGCAACTCGCTGCGAAGCTGTCAGAACTGACAGAGTCCTTAAGAGACCGTCCGATGTAGAAATGGTCAGACGTACATCTACACGTCTCCAGCCTCAGTCTCCCGGGTTTGAACGTGGAAACATCGTGCCTCAAGGAGGCAGTATGAAGAGAAAATGGATAGTAATCGGGTTGCTCACAATGGTTGCGCTCCCGGCCGCTGCGCAGAAGAAAGAGGAGGAACGGGTCGGGAATGCAGGCAAGGTAATGAAGGAAATCCTGGCCGCACCGGACAGTATCCCGCAAAGCGTGCTGGACAAGGCGGACTGCGTCGTGGTGCTGCCATCAGTCGTGAAATTTGCGATTGGGATCGGGGGGAGCTATGGACGAGGTGTGATGAGCTGCCGTGGCGGAAAGGATTTCAGGGGAAAGTGGGGTGCACCAACCATGATGGCTCTCGAAGGCGGCAGCGTTGGCTTGCAATTGGGCGGACAAGCGACCGATTTCGTTCTGCTGCTGATGAACTCGCGATCTGCCTCCAGCATCTTGAGCAGCAAAGTAAAACTCGGTGGAGATGCCTCGGCAGCTGCCGGGCCCGTTGGACGCACGGCGTCCGCCGAAACCGATGTGGCCATGAGGGCGGAGATACTGACTTATTCGCGTGCTCGGGGAGCCTTCGCTGGTGTGTCTCTTGCAGGCTCTACGCTCCGGCCAGACAACGATGCAAACAAACATCTCTATGGAAAGGAAGTACCTGCGAAAGACATCGTAATGAGCGGGGCCGTGCCTGCGCCACCGAGCGCTGAGACGCTGATCACGACGCTGGATAAAGCATCCCCGGTCAACAAATCAAAGAACTAAGGTAACAAGATGATGGTAGTTGAGAAAGCTGATCACTAAGCTTGTTGTGTGCTCGTTTCGATGCAACCAATTCGCAGACAAGAGCACTCTGGCTAGAGCGCATTGAGATTCTTTGGCGGCGCCGGGACCTATTAATAGGAGACCTGCGAACTAGCCACGGTTTGAACCGATCCTTGCCGAAGCCCTCGGTCACTTGCCACACAAGAATGCAGACTGTCCCGGCCACACGAAGACATAATCTTGGCTATTGACGGTAAGGTAGTAGCGGATCGTTCCGACAGGGTGGCAGCCCTCGACTGAACAACGAAGAGGGTAACTACGAGGATCCCGAACCACAGATGAAACGGTCAACGCAGTTTTAGGAGAGACGCTTAGAGTTTGCGACGTACCGTCGGCCGAAAACAAGTGATCATCGGAAAGAAAACCAGTTGTAAAGCATTGCATCTTCTCAGGCTCAACCACATTCGTTTTGTTCTTCCGTTCACGTTTGTTGAGCTTCTTACCGGGAAGAAAAATCCATGGAATGGAGACCGCGCGGCCATCGATACTGATCCCTCCGTATCGCACGGACAGCGTTGAGTCCGAGCCATTGACGATAGTCGTTGTGTAACCGAGGTAAGTCCCCACTTTAGCGACACTGACGCGCTCGAATCCGATTCGGGAACTCACCTCGATTGCGCCATACCTTAGTTTGTGGATAGCATGGCCAGTCAGCGGATCCTGAATCGTCGAGGAGACTGCGCCCGAGGGAGCATCTTCTCCCCACACAAACGCACTCACTACCTCTGCTTTGATCTCTTGACCGAACACACTGGATGCAAAGGCGAGAATCGCCAGCAGAAAAATGCAGCCACGTTCCCTCATGGCCCTCTCCATGAACTGCGAGATGCTTTGCCGACCCTTTCTTGTCATTTGTGTTCATTCTGTAGCCGTAACACTGTTCAGCCAACTGGCAAAATCACTAGTACTTGCTGTTTTTTTTTCGTGCGAGCCACCAAATTGCACAAGGAAGGAATTACAGCTAGAGCGCAAAATGCATTGCGAGGGATTTTTTTGGGAGAATTGATCCAATGTTGAAACGCTTTAGATGACTGCCTAAATCAATCGGGGAAGCTGTCTTGGTATCGAGCAACAAGCGTCCATGTTTGGGTTCGCAACATTTGTAGTAAAAGGGCTCTGTCCCCTGCATCACCGTTTTTGCCCTTGTGAGCCCAATGCATTACGAGCATGGGTGCGCGAGTCTTGAGGGCGAGTGGGGTGGGCATTTCATAACCTTCCATGACCTGCTACCAGGCCGCGGCCCTCAGGGTAACTCAATTCCGGGTAAGTCTGCGAACCAGCGAGGATTGCAGATATGACGTCGGCGATCTTTGCCTCCATGTCAATCATGACTATTCTCAGATTTGCGAGCGTATCCTGAAGGTGATCGAGAAACTCAGTATTCAATGCGCTTGTGTTTACGGGGTCCACCAACAACACATTGCAGGCTGACTTGATGATCTCCGCGCTGATGGCAAGCGAGAATTCTCGTGCGCCGACTAACGAAATGTCGGCCCGGCTCTTAAAGGCGCGAGCGAGCCCATCGCGCAGAAGCCGATGGTCGCTCAATAGGAAGACTCGAATTGAGGTATGCGGGGTCATTGGCACACTCCTCCTTCCCAAGCGTGTTGAGGAGTGGAGCAGGGAAGGGACTTAGGGGCACCTGTCAAAACTAACAGGGCCTCGAAAGGCTTGGCCACGGCACCAGAAACGCCTTTCAAGGTCCTGGTGCGACGGCGAGCACAAGTTACCGAAACTGGTCGGTGAACCGTGCACGTTGGTCGGGCTTCGGACAAGCTATTTCGTCTGACACGACTCAGTAGCGAAAGCCCCACGAGACTACGAGCATTTGTGTCGTGATATTTTTGGTCGGCGCAAAATGATAGCGCGACTCCACGTATACCCGATAGGGGGCTTCACCTACTCTGAATGTGAGACCGACGCCTCCGTTAACCCCGAGAGCGCTCGCATTGGAGTGTATTTCTGTCAAGTCACTAACTACGAGTCCTGATGAACATTCGTATCCCCAGTATACCCAAGCAGGAATGCAACCGATGCTTGTACCATCTGGAACTGGCCTTGAGAGGCTGGCGGTTCGGTAGTACCATCCGCCACCGGCAATAAAGTAAGTTCCTAGCGCTTTGCCGCGCAACTCCAGCTTGTATCCGCCCGTGAAAGCAAAGAGGTTACCGTGCCCACTGACCTTATTGGTATGCAATGCGACTTGGATCGGTCGCAGAGTTTGGTTTGTTGGGTAAAGCCAATTCCACAGGAAATCTCCTACAAGCGCATGCCGCCGAGTAAGGTTATAGCCTGCACCAGCGGTCAATCCCAAACCCCAACTGGCGTGCTGGGCGAGCGGACTCAAAGGGGCGTTCAAAGGCATACCGAGACTCGTGGTGCCGCGCGGGTTATCGTTCCCATTTTCTTTTGGTTCTTCATGAGCGTACCAAGGGACGTCGGTTTTTTCTTGAGCCCACATGCCGCACGGAATGGCAAACAGGTGGGCCCAGAATAGAATTGCCATGGCACGCTTCATGATGTCCTCTAGGCGGAAAACTACCTACACCAGAAACTGGCTGTCTTAGCGTACGCGCTGAGCGGCAGAAACCCCTTGGAGTGCGCGACTTCACTCTAATTCTTACGTCACAACGCAGCATAGTTAGGGAAGCAAGTGGCACGAACCTGTCAAAAATGACAGAGCGCTTCGAGACGGGAACAGCATAGGCGGCGAGGTCGCCTAAGTAAGACTGGGTGTCGCTTCTAAGGTTAGATTGCCCCTGCTGTTAGCGCGACCTATGACCTCTCACTTGAATGAGTCTATGTAGGTGTCGACGTCCTCCTGCGTCGGACACCATGCATGCAAAGGCTTTTTAGGATTCTATCCGCTTGCTCCAAGTTCTTGGCATCGCCGTGCCTTGCAGCTAGGATTGGACATCGGGATTCGCGCGCGGATTCTCGCACCAAGGCCATTGTCCGAACGGAACACCACACAATTCGAGGGCTTTGGTGGAATCGCTCGACGCGCGGTAGCTTCCCTCATGCCTTTTTCAGGAACATCAGTCCGCTCGTCGTCCCATTCCAGTCAACCGAAATCGTTTCTCCCGTCGTCACCTGATCCGTTGCCAGCAGGCTCGCTAGCGGACACACCAGATGCCGCTCAATCGTTCGCTTCAAATGCCGGGCCCCATATTTTAGGTCCGTCCCTTCGCGTAGCAAGAAATCCTTTGCGGCTCGCGTTGCTCGAAACAAGAAATGTCCCCTCGGCGTCTCCGACAGCCGCTGCTGCACAATTGTCAGTTCGATCTCCAGGATTCGCTCCAACTGTTCTCTGCGTAGAGGCCGGAAAACTACAGTCTTGTCGATTCGGTTCATAAACTCGGGAGCAAACTTTCGTCTCGCCGCTTCCGACGCCATCCGTTCAACCTTCTGATCCAGCCGCGGTTTCTCTCCTAGTGCCATCGCTGCTGCAAAGCCCATTCCGCCCGTCATTAACTCGGTGATCTCGCCGCCGCCCAGGTTCGAGGTCATAAAAATCATTGCCTGGGATAGGTCAACCCGCTGATTATCGCCCAGTGTCAAGGTCGCTTTGTCCAAGATTCCCAGTAGCAATTGCCAGAGAGCGTCACTCGCCTTCTCGATTTCATCGAACAACAGGAAGCTGATCTTCAACTTGTCGGTGTGGTATCGTGCGAGTGCCTCCTGCGTGATCACCGGACGCGTCTCCCGGTGGCCCAAATAGCCTGGCGGTGACCCGACGAGCTTCGCGATTTCGTGCGAGTGCTGGAATTCGGCGCAGTCGACCTTGATCACTCCCCTCGGATCGCCGAAAAGCACTTCCGCTGCCACTTCGACGATCCGCGTCTTCCCCGTACCCGTGGGCCCAAGAAACAGCAAATTACCTACAGGATGGCCTGGCGCCTGCAGTCCGGCGCGAAACACTCGGTAGAGGTCTACGACCGCCTGCACGGCTTCGTCCTGTCCAACAATTTTCGCGCGGAGCCGCGCCTCGAATTCCCGCGACTCTTCCCCTTGCACGGTGGGATCTAACCGTACCGCCTGTGCTCCCAAGTCTCGCCCCCCACTAAATCTCAGCTGTCACACGCGCGACGAACTGCGCTCGTCGTCCCAGCAGCCCTTGAGAGATAATCGACAACTAGAACTCGCAATTGCAGATTGCTTATATCCCCTAGGCTCGGAACAACAACACGTCACATATTCTGAGACCGTACGAATGCTTGTCGTTGCTCCGGGTCAATCAAAAGACAGGCCCAGACGCATGTCCGGCTTAGGATCTCAATCCGCGAAGATTAAGACCTCGGAGACGGCGTCTTTTCCCACGCACGAGGAAGTTCCGGAATCCGATAGGGTGCTTGCGTCTCAGCAACGACAAGTCAGCGCGGTCCAGTTAATCATTACGCGAAGCCAAGCGTCAGCCATGTTGTCAGGCACCACGAAGGTCGATAGGGTTCTAAGATCTAAGTCTTCTGGAGAATTGATGCTAGAGAAGCGGATTGTGTGGCTCTTAGCCTGTCTTCTGGGTTTTGCCGGCACCATTTCCTTGCACGCGCGAGGGCAAGTTTGGGATTTCTTAGGGGATGCACAGATTGACGGCACTCGGGATCATGACAGGATCCGAGTCACCCGTCGCGACGGCGCCTTTCACAACATTCAACTTCGTGTAACCGGCGACCCCATTTTCTTCGACCGCGTCGTCATCCACTTCGGAGATGGCACTTCCGAACAGCTTGCTGTTCAAGACCGGATCTGGCCAGGAGGCAGAAACCAGACTATCGGCCTTTCCGGTGCAAGTCGCGTAGTTGAAAGCGTCGAGCTTTGGTATTACAGGGAGCCTTGGGAGCACACTCCTAGGGTGACTCTGTACGGTTCGTGAGCATGCGGCGATCGGTAGCCGCCAGCCCCGCGTCGTATCAGGTACTCTTCAACCCAGCGGCGATCGCAGTGACCTTAGCGGATTTGGGCCCTATCTCAGAAAGGACGTTTTTGTCGGTTTCCTTCTCTGCGCGCTTCTCGATCTCGATCGTGCCTTTGAACCACGCTCCGTCTTCGATAAAAACCTGCGGCGTCGTCAAATCTCCGGTCACCGAGCCATCGTTGCCGATTTCGATCCGGCCTTTTGCGCGAATGTTCCCTTTCAAGTTACCTCTTACGATCACTTCGCCCGCGATGATGTCGGCCTTTACCTTTGCGGTTGGTCCTATCGTCAGTTTTTGCCCATCGAGTTGGACGATTCCTTCGACAGAACCATCAATGAGAAGATCCTCGCTGCCCGAGATTTCGCCCTTCACGAGCAAGGTCGCGCCAACGCGCGACTGATTTGTCTGCAGATTTTTAGGTTCCAGATTCGCAGCTCCCAACGTATTCGGCTTCTTGCTATCCCACATGGAAACCTTCCCTGGTAGACACCGGCGTAGCCCACAAATGAAGAGATTCAGGTCTCGTCGCCAGCTACGGAGACTGTACCTCGTGGTGAACATCGATCTGCCCGTCTTGACATCAGCCCTTCTGTCCTCCGCATGGCCGGACGCCGCACCAGAAAAGCACGTCGCCTAATCTCCCCCCACTGTCAAAACTAGCAGGTGGCAGGGAAGCGCCCGTCCCAAAAAATTGGAAAGCGAGGGGGCATTCTTAAAGTCCTGACCCCAGGAAAGAGGACTATGTTTCAAAGACTGTTGCCACTGCTCGGTCTACTTCTTCTCGCATCACTTTCGGCGCAAGCACAGGACAAAGTCGAATTGTTCGGCGGCTATTCTTATATGCGTTTGCAGAATTCGCCATCAGCCAATCTAAATGGATGGGAGATTGCAGGCCAATATAAGTTCACGGACTGGCTCGGCGGGGTGGCGGATTTTGATGGGCACTACGGATCGCCCAATGGTATCGGCACTTCGACTTATACGTATCTCTTCGGGCCGCAAATTTCATTGCCTTCTCGGGTGTCGCCGTTTGCGCGGCTACTCCTCGGCGGAGCGCATATTAGTGAAGCAGGTTTCGGACGTTCGTCATTCTCGATGGCGCTGGGAGGCGGTATCGATATTGGATTGTTTCACGAACAGTTTTATTGGCGCGTGATGCAAACCGATTATTTGATGACGCAGTTCAGAGACCGAGCACAGAATAACTTTAGGGTTTCTACCGGAATTGTTATTCGGTTCTAGACGACATAGCTGATTTGCTGCCGTTTATCCACTCGGAGAATTCTCAGGACCAAGCACTCTTAGTCACGAGTTCGCAAGCAACAATCCCCGATTTGCATGTTCTGAACGAGATTGGTCCGGGACGAAAGCTTCGCAGCAGCCAAAAATGGAACTAATTGCTTTGATGAAATACTGACCTGTATTCAAACGACGCTAGCGTCTTGCCCCTCGCTCATCGCGCCCCAGCCCAATACCTGGCGTGAACAGCCGAGTGTTCTGCGCAGATGGCTCCGAACGAGTGTTTGTCCTCTTGAATGTGAAGGCTGAATGGATACGCACAGAGGATGTCAACTTTGTGATTCTTAGCAAGCTCGTTGCCGAGTTGTTCGAGCCGAATCGTGGCTTCCTTTTTACCCTCCGCCCACAAGAGAGCGACACCCTCTCCGAAAATCGCAACCCGGGGATGTTTTGCTTTCGCTGCTCCTAATGCTGACTCAATGAGGTTGTTGAAGCCCTCAAGGAATCGACCTGCGTCAGGCCAGTCATTGATCATAAATGTGGAAAGTGCCTCGGCAGCATCCAATGAAACGTAGGCCCCCTGTTGAATAAGAGCATCAACATCCACGTCTAGGGCTTTCAATCCCTCAAGAAGCAGGTCCCGGTGCGGTTTCGTAGCAACCACAATAGCCGCATTGCCGTACTTCAGAGGCGCCCCGATAAAGTGGGCGACGCCCTCTAGAAAATCCTCATCCGCAGAATAGAAGCGAACTTCGTGACAGCGAGTGAACTTCGCGTCTTGCGCATGGTCGGATTGTGACCAGAGAATCTCATCACTGGTAGTTTTGTCAAAAGTTTGTGGGCCGTCGGCGACGTTACGTCCCTTTATTCTGCTGCTGACAAACTGCTTGCCCTGAAAGACACATTCCACACCTTCTATTAGTTCGCTTGCATCCAGCTTGGCGATATAGCCATTGGCGCCAGCTTTTAGAGCTTCCTCCACTATTTCTATCGAGTCAAAAGCGCTCAAAAAAAGAATTTTTGAGTTGGGTGCAATCTTGCGAATTTCTCGAGCGGCTTCAATACCATTGAGCTTGGGAAGACTGAGGTCCAATAGAATCAGCTCAGGTTTGAGTTCCTCGGCTTTCACAACCGCTTCCGCGCCATCCGAGACCTCGCAAACAATGTGCCATGCAGGCTCTTTTAGCAGAATCATCGAGGAGAGGAAGCGACGCCAGGGCGCAAAATCGTCGGCTACCAAGATGCGAATATTCACGCTACTGCGCCAGCCCTTTCGCGCTTACAGCACAACTCGAGATCAGTCTACACCGGTTCATTGATGCGCATGCACGCGTGACGCTCTTAAGCTGAAAGCCTTATAATGCACAAGATTCAAAAGGGACCACGAGCAAATTAGCGGGGGAGCTACTCTTCGTAGATTCCTCTATCCAGTCCGCGAACTAAGTGCTCAAGCGACGTCTCGAATACGGCACAGATACGCAGCAGGGTTGAAACGGTGATCGGCCGGCCGGCTTCGATTTGTTGCCAATGCCTGGCCGAAAAGCCGTAAGAAATCATATCCTCCTGAGAATAACCCTGCTTTCTGCGAAACTCGCGGACGCGCTTTCCAAGACGTTGGAAGAACCTCTGTTGATTTGCAACTTTCGGCATCCAATCTACTCTCATCCGTCCATGGAATGCGTGGAGTCTTGGCGCGTGGACTAGGCGCAAGCGTCCCAAGATATGGGCAGCAGAGAGCTAAGTCGTTGCTCCAGAGCAAGGTCCCTTTCCCCCAATCCCGGGGCTGGCAAAGAAAGCCTTAAGGGAACTGAAGTGCTGTTAAAAGTGACAGTGCCCCTAAGCGAAGGCCAGCGGCATCCTCTAGGCGTGTCGATGGCAGCGGTTTTGTGTAGGCTCTAATCCCAAAACCTCAAAGAATGCCCGCATGCGGAAAGTTGGTCAGGCTAACGCGGTTACTCTGGCGTGGCGTGGAAGCGTGCCCGACATAGTAGAAAGTTGAGATCACATTAGATCGCGCTGGAAGCAAAGAAGTTCGACCCGATACAACTTTTTTTAAGGGGCCCTTCCGTCATTCTTGTTCTTCCGCTCAATGTATTTTGCGCAACACATTCAAAGCACCTGTCAGTCCGACTGTTTCGCGCTTTAGGGGGAGGATCTGAAAGGGGAATTGTTGGTTATGACGAGTAGCGAGACCGAAGAGAGCGCGGCCGGAGTGTTCTGGCCGAAGCGTCAACAGCACAGCCTCAGAAAATGGGTCCATAGACTCCGCGTTGGTCGGATGCAACCATGGCTAATTCCCCTACTGTACGCTCTAGCGGCGATAGCCGCTGGTCTCACAATTCCTCGGTACACCACTATTTTTCTGCCGAAATTTGTTTCAACAATGAGCGTCGGCGCGGCGATCGGCATTTACTCGGCAATTGCGTCCGGCATGATCGCACTGACAGGCATTGTATTTTCACTTGCCTTCGTGATGGTTCAATTCAGTGCTACCGCCTATTCCCCAAGGCTGGTCTTGTGGATCGCTCGCGATCCTGTGATGTCGCACGCCCTCGGGATATTTACGGCAACATTCCTTTACGCCCTCACAGCGCTTGCATGGGTCGACAGAAACAACTCGGGCCGTGTTCCTCTCAGCAGCTTGTGGATTGTAGGTGTGCTATTGCTGGCAAGCCTCGCTATCTTCATCGGCCTTATCCATCGGATTGGCTTGCTCCAGATCAATCGCATGTTGATCTTTACCGGTGACCGGGGAAGGGAAATTATTGCCGACCTTTATCCGCCGATTGAAATTCCCGCGGATTTGAGTTTGGATGAAATTGGCAGAACTTCTTGCGCGCAGAACATTCTGCATCACGGAAAACCCCGTATCGTTCAAGCCGTGAATCTTCGTGAGTTGGTGCGTCTCGCCAAGCAAGCCGACTCCATAATTGAAGTTGTCGCCGCAGTTGGAGACAGCGTTTTGGATTCGACTCCAATTCTGCGAATTCTAGGCGGTGAACAACCTATACCCAAAAAGGATTTGCTGAGCGCGATCGAGTTCGGCGATGAACGGACTTTCGAGCAGGATCCCAAATATGCGATTCGTTTGCTCGTTGACATCGCTATCAAAGCGCTATCACCAGCCATCAACGATCCCACGACCGCTGTCCAGGCTTTGGACCAAATCGAGGATCTTCTGTTGCGGCTTGGTGGCCGCCGCCTGGAGCTTGGAGCATTTCGGGATAGCCAAGCTAGACTCAGAGTCAGCATTGCGTTCCCAAAGTGGGAAGACTTTCTTTGCCTGGCATTTGACGAAATTCGTTTCTATGGTGCCCAAAGTGTCCAAGTCATGCGGCGCATGAAGGCGCTGCTCAGTGAGATGATTTCAGTTTTGCCAAAGGAGCGACAAACAGCTGTCAGATTCTGGCAAGCGCGGCTGCAATCGACGATTGACCGCTCTTTTGAAGATGCACAAGACAAATTGGATGCATCAACCGAAGACCGCCAGGGGCTCGGCATTGCCCGAGACGGACTCACTCGTAGCCTACAAAGGACGTAATACGAAATCGGCAAGATACCTTCGACCCTGATTTACAACAGAAACGGCGCCTCGGACGGAATCGCTGGCTGTTGCCGAGCCGGGAGGGGCCGATGTATCTTTGCTCGCAGCCACTAGAATTGTAGTCAGCAGTTGGACCTCAACAAAGTACGGAGTCTCGTCACCAAGGATGCCAGCCTGGGTCGGTCGGCTTCTCTGACGGCCAGGAATTTCAGTCCTAGGCCGCTGGCGGCTCTCGCATGACGCACGAGCGCGTCGGCTCTTATCGTGCCCTCTTGCACGAGAAAATCTAGATTTGCTTTGATGCCTACACGTCGAATCTCTGAAGTTTCGACAAAAAGACCTCCCAGACTCAGATTGCGGACGCGCAAGACATCCTCGCGTCCATCACAGCGCCAGTAGACCCACACTCCTTCCGATACTTCAACCCGCGACGTCGATCTCCTAAAAGGACTACTAACTTGGAACACGCTCTGGCCTCCGATGGGGCGCCGCAGAGGCTTCACGGAAATAAGATTTTCTTTGAATCTTGCGCTACGCTTGCCTCTCATCGCGCGCAGACCCCTGTGGCTAGTGGCCAAGGTAGAGAGTCGCGGTGGAGCCGCACAACTGTCAGAATTGACGGTTCACAAGAGCACTAAATCCATCCCCACTCGCCGGCTGATCTCGCATCTTGTTCCGTTGATGGGCTTACAATTTCAAGCTGTAATCAAATTTGGACACATTGCCGGCAATCTCGACGAGTGCGTGATTCATCCCGCCGCAGCTGCATCGCTTTCCTCGAGCGCGCGTAGTTGGCTTTCAGGAACTACAAATTCGGTGTTGCCACAATTCAAACAAACGAACAGCTCCGGAAAGATCCAAACGAGAGGTTTTCCGCGACCACCCGGTCCCCGAGGGTGGATGGCAATCTCAGCGTTGAACTTACCCTGGTTATCTGATCCACAGGCGTTACATGCCACGGACGTTTCTCCTTGTGGTCAAACGACACGGGACCCGCAGCCTGTTGTGCCATACCGCCCGTTCTCACCAACGTCAATCAGGTAAGGGCCCTAACGAGGCAAATTCTCCGCATTTTGCGCGAGAGTTTAGAGCATGGTCTCAATGGGTTGGGGCGTAGTATCCGTTCTTTGAATAAACGCTTAACGGAGGGAGCCCCCTAGGAGCTCGCAGCTTGATTTTGATCTTTCTCCAGCGTCCGTCGTGTGCCTTGTTGCTTGGGCGATAACCCAAGACATATTGATTTCTAAGCTCCAGGCCGATTTTTGTAGCGATATCGGGTAGGTCGTTGAGGTTCTCAGCGACGAAAACACGGCCGCCTGTCATCTCCGTGATTTCGCTCAGCAGAGATGGGCCGTTGAGTTCTTCGGGCGTCCGGCTGCGATATCCTAGCGAATCAAAGATACCGATGGCATAAAGCTGAGTATCGGCTTCTCTTACCAGGCGCTTGATATCCCTTTCTTGGTATCGACTGTGGTTATCGCCTCCGTCGGACAAGATGAGCAGGGCACGCTTCGCGTTGTGTGCGGCTCTGATCTGACTGAGGCCGAGATAAATGGCATCGAGCAAAGCGGTTCGACCCTTGGAAGAGGTAAACATCATGCGGTCCTGCAGGTCTTCGACGCTGTTGGTAAACGAACTCGTCAGCTCCGCGCGTTCATTGAAGCTAACCAGAAAAAACTCATCCTCTGGATTGGCGGTCCTAAAAAACTCGGCGACAGCCTCGCGGGCCTTGCCAAGTTTGTTGCTCATGCTACCGCTGCAGTCAAAGATCACGCCGATTGAGATGGGGACGTCCTCGGAGGAAAAGTTGGTGATTTCCTGCTCAACGTTGTCTTCAAAAACATGGAAATTGTCTGGATCAAGACCAAGCACGAGGCGATTGTAGGGATCGGTAACGACCACAGTTACGAGAGCCAGGTTCACATCTATATGCAAGAGCTCGGAGGGTCTAAAGGGGGTACCTGGAGTGTCTTTCTTGACTTCTTGGCGTTTGGTGCTCGCGTCCTGTTGAGCGGGAGTTGGAGCAGGCGGCTGGGCTGCAGCTAACCATGAGCACAGCCAGGCCAAGGAGGCGAAGAAAACCCGCTTGGAAAAGAGAAAGAACAGAGGCGCCGGCGGCACTTCGCGTTTCATGCTTCCTCAAATCCAATCTGGTCGTCCGGCCCCTTCAGGCCATACCCGAAGATTGAGAGTCCACCTACTCTCTCAGACTATTTTCGGGAGTCATCTGTTGAAACTGTCAAAATAAACAGGCCGAGCGTTAGAACTCAGCTAAGCAGTCCCGCCTATAAGCGCAAGGAGATACGTCGACGGCGCGCACCCTAGAAGAAGAGAAAGCCACGCACGCGATCATCATGATCGAAGTGGTGTCGCTTCTCGCTCAATGCTCCCGGTTCTACCTGACGTCATCGGGCAGGGAACTGTGAGGCGGTCGCGATCGAAAATGCCAAGTTTTCTATACTCCCGCGATGGCTTTGTTCTGTAGAACGCGCACGACCACACGACGATTCTGCGCTTCTCCTTCGGCCGTCGTGTCCTTGCCAACTTCGTGGCTTTCTCCCATTGCACCTGGCGCGAGCATCCTGGTAAGAGGAATATGCCCTTCCTGAATCAGAATATTGACTACCTCGCTAGCCCGGTCTTCGCTTAGTTGTTGATTAAGGGGCACGCTGCCGACGGACGAAGCGTAGCCCTTGACTTCGATAACGTAGCCATTAGTGGCCTTGGCTTTCTCCGCCAACGCGAGCAGTTGGGGGCGATAGCTCGGATCAACATTGACCTTGCCGTTGCCAAAGTAAACGGTAACTTCATCGAGGATATAATAATCGTCCAACTGGCCGAAACGCGCGATAGCCGCGTCAATTGCCGCTTTGTTGCCAGCGATCTGCTGCTGTTGCTGTTGCAGGGCAACATTCTGTTTTTCTAGCACCGCCTTATGTTCTTCTAGCTCCGCTTTGTTCTGCTGCGCCTGTACCTTGGTTTCGTGTAACCCGGCTTCTATTTTTTGAGCTTGGTCCAAATCATTTCCTTTAAAGGAGACAGACGTCGCTACTAGTTGGCCTTGATCGTTATATGTTCCTTCCACTTTAACGGCGAGCCCTGGAATTAGTGCAGCCATCGACATTTCTTTTCTGCGGGCCTTAAACACACCCTGCACTTGCCCCACTTGAGTGTTGTCGGCTAGAAGGACAACGAGGTTGGGGGAGTTCGAAGTCAGGAGAATCATGGTGTCGCCATTTCTTGCCTTAATAAGGCCTTCGACCTTAATGGACTGGGCCATGGCAATTGTGGCCAATAATGCAGCCCCGAAAAGCGACGCACCCACACCATGAATAGTTCTACGTAATAACTTGAAATGATTCATAGACTTCGCCCTCCTCTTTCGCAAACTCCCAGGCATCAAGAAATCGATCTTTCCGAATACGCTCGCCAGCTCCGAAGGACTGCGCTCCCTCTATTCGTTTTTCTCTGTGACCGGAGCCCAAGACTTGTCCGGATTGAAGCGTTCCATCTTTTGGAATTCGGCTAGGGATTTGGGCCCGAAATCTTTTTCGTAGACAACGCCGTCGTGGCTGACGATGAAGGTCTTCAGCCCGGTCACACCGTACTCGGCAGGCGCAGCTACTAAGGCGAAGCCGCCAATCATCACCCCTTTTACAACGAAGTCCATTTCGCCGAGTGGCGCCGCGCGTCCCTGCGCTTTCAGAATCTTGAAAAAATAGCCGTGGTACGGTTGAGAGCGGCTGTAGCCATGTTCGATCGCAAGAGCTACTTTCTCACCGATGGGGCCCGCCCAAGATCCGTCGGTGTTTTGCCAGGCCAAACCATCCTGCGTCCCCGGAGTGCTGATGATGCGTTGGGCATACTGGTTCGCATTGTAGCCCTCGCGTTTTTGAAGCGCGTATTCGTGCTGAGCCTCGACGTAGCCATGGCATATTGCAATGGCGTCCAATTCGTTGGCACCTATGCGGCGGTAGAGAAGTTCCTGCCGGCCGGCTTTGCCGTCAAAGAACCACTTATCGCCCCTCTTTACAATCGGGACGGGGAACGGCCAGTCCTCATTGCCCACGAGGAGGAATGCCCTGTTCCCGCTCTTCGAGTCCACGGATACGCTCTTCTTTTCGTGGGCTTCGGCAACAAAATTGGCGGCGTGCTGCTGATCTTGAGAGTATTCACCGGAAAGAACTATGTCCTCGCCACCAGGACCAAAAATCTGTAGCAACGCATTCAGATCGAACTTCTCCGCCGCATTAATCAGCGCATCTACAGCCTGCTGTGGAGTATCAAAGCTTTGGCTCCCTACAGTCGAGGCAGAGACAGTGGCTGACGGTCTCTCCGTTTCAGATTGCTGCGCAGCCAAGGGCGTCGCAAAGAGAGAGGCCCACACCACTGTGCAGGCAAGCGAAATATCCTTTGCAAAATGTCTCGTCGCGCTTGTTGAGTTCATGTCGCTGCCCCTGCCGATTTGTTACCTGCGCCGACCCCCGCCGCCACGACTGAAGCCACCGCCTCCACCTCGAGAGCGCATGCTGGAAGAACCGCGATTGCTGCTGGAGCGTGCGCTCGATCCGTTGTAGCCCTTGGAACCCCTAGAACCTCCCCCGAAGGCATCTCGGTTTCCGCCGCCGCCACGCGAGAGATCTCGGCTTCCGATGCGATCCGCTCCTCCACCCCCCGCTCGATTGCCCGCGCCAACTCCCCCGCTTGCCCGGTTGCCGAGCCCATCACCTCCAGGGAGACGGCTGGGCAGATTGCCGCCCTGACGGCCAAGCTGTTGTCTGGCACCTGCCTGACGGTTGGCAAGAGAATCGCCTCGCGCAGTGCCCCCAAACCTGTCTGCAGTTGCGCGGTCGCGATATGGCGCGCCTCCACGATGTTGTGGATTGTGCTTCCAACTGGGACGGCCTCCTCCAATGCCACCGCGCCCGGGTTGTTGCGATGGGCGATTTCCACCTCCAATATTGTTGCGGTTGCCACCGCCAATGTTCGAGTTCCGATTGAAATTGTTATTGTTGTTTATGTTGATGTTGTTGTTGCTCCAGCCGCATCCCCAGCCCCAACCGCCGCTCCAAAATGCCCCCATCATTACTCCAACGCCGAACGAAATCGCCAACCCAGCGGCGTAGTACCCCGCCGGGGGATAGTAAATCGGCGGATAGGGATAGACTGGCGGGCCCCACACTACGATAGGATCATACGAAGGCACGTACACGACCTGCGGATCTGCCTGTTCGACCACGATCACACTCTTGTTCTCGATGACCTTGGTCTCCACCTTCTGTTGCTCGGCTGATTTCAGATTGCCGTTGTCCTGAGCTTTCTTGCGCATACGCTGCACGGCATCCATCACATCGCTTTGTTGCGTCAAAAACGCGTTGCCTAGGTCAGTGGTCCACTGGATGTCATCCGCAAGCCGCTTGACCACATCAGGCAGACCGGCCATCGCCTGAATGCTCGGGTCCCACGGCTGTTTCGCGACCGCGTCGGCCAGCGCTTTGTCTTTCAGCCCCGGGTTCTTTAAGAGCCATTGCTGAAGCTGGATGAGTTCGAGTGGGTAGGTTGATGCTGCCAAAGTTTGTGCCAGTAATGGATCCGGATAGAGCACAATCGGCGCTACGAGAGAATCGAGTTGGTCCGGTGGGATCTTGGAGGCTTGGTCGCCAGTCTGTGGCAGCGCCGACGGCGGGATTGAAGCGGATGCTAGCGTGTCACCCGGCAAGATAGCAACGGCAATGACTACCGCTAGCAGGGTCCGCGTACTTTCGCCGAGAAAGTATCGCTTCGGATTCATTGGCGCCAGCTTCTAGCAGCCGCTCCCTCATTCCGACTGTCAAAACTAACAGCTTGCGGTGACGACGAGAGAGAACAGATCTACAAAAAGCGCGGCCCAGGGTTTGCCAGGTTCGTTGCCTGCTTGTAGGAAAGTTCAGTTCTTGGGCAGAGTGGATAAAGCAGCTGGCACTACTAAACTAATTGATAGCCACCATTCTAGGGAATGACAGCTGAATGCACATCGCAGATTCTCTGAAAAATCCGTTGCTCCCTCTCTCCTGGTAAGCTTCTCGATATGTAACCGCACAAAGTGCTTAGTCCATATTTGTGTATGGCAGCATCCCAGAGTTCTTCGACGCGAAGCGCGGCATCCAACTTGCCTTGAGTCCACAAAAAGGGAGCGCACTCTCCACAAACAGAAACGCGTCGAGTCGCTCCGTTTGGCGCCTTGCTGGCTGTCTTAACGAGACTACTTACCAAGCTCCCTAATTGATCTGAATCAGGCTGATCATCGACCATAAATGATGAGACCGTTTCACAGGCATCAACGGAAATGTAGCCACCACTCGCAACGATGGCTTCTAGGTCGAAGCCTTGCGTCTGCAGTTTCTGAAATAGGCCCTGGCGATGCGCCTCTGACGCTAAGACCACAACTGCGTCGCCGGCGTTTAGACCGCCAGCAACAAAACTAGTGAAGCCATCCAAGAGTGATGCATCGTTCGAATAGATCTGAGCTTCGTGGAAGGTGTGCCCCTCGGAGGGAAAGCTGCTTGAGGCGATGCCAAAAAAAACCCGACCCACCAATCTAGCGCTAACGTATCGCTTGCCCTCGCAGAGCGCTTTCACCGCAGGTAACAATTCTCTTCCCGCATCGGACTTGACGATATAGCCCGCGCCGCCTGCCTCCAAGGCTGCTTCAGCTACACCTGGATACGTTTCTTCACTCAAGAAGAGGATTTTCGAGTCCGGCGAGAGATCGCGAATTCGTCGAGCGGCTTCGATCCCATTTAGCGTTGGAAGTCCAATGTCTAACAGAATCAAATCCGGGAGAAAATCCTCAGCCTGATGAACGGCTTCAAGGCCATCCGACGCTTCGAGGAGATTCTGCAGGCCCACCTGCTTCCTGAGAGTAGAAGAGACAAAATAACGCCAAGGCTCAAAGTCATCAACTACTAGGATGCGGAGCGGCATTGGCCTGCTTCTAGCAGAGCATTTGCTGACTTCAAGACGCGCATGGGAAACCACCGAATGTATCGCCGCTGGAACCCAGTTTCATTGTCGTTCCTGATAAGGCATTTACGCCAAGTAAAGTATGCCTTAGGCTAAGAGTTTCCGATCATTTCTGTCAATGGAGTGATGGCGCTCCACCGTTGAAATTATGTGGAAAAGCGACACGAGCAGACGGCAGATTCGGAGAAGATTAGTTGCTCACAGCCCGTCCTTTCGCTGAAACCATATACAGCGAGAAACTCTAAGGAGACTAACCGGTTCCCAGAACAACAAAGGCCAATTACCACGTGCCGACGCGCAGCGTGAGTCCCGACGTAAATCGCACTCCCTCCGACGCATGGATTTGATCTACATTAGGAAGCCATGAGCGGGTATATTCCAGATTTCCGATGCGCCAGCCGAAGGCACGATTGACTACAAAATCCACGCCGCCGCCCATTGCCATCGCGAATCCGTTCGTTTGGTGTTCCGAAGACCAGTCGCCGCGCTTCGGGTAGTGCGCGAGCGTGCCATTTCCGTCGTTCCAGGCGCCCAGTAATTGTTGCCTTCCTTCTAGGTCGTCAATTTCATGCGTAACTCGCCGGCCGCCTACGAGCACCTGTGCGTATGGAGAGATCCGCCTTGAAGCGCGCGGGGTCCAGCGCGCTCCCGCGGCATAAAACTCTGAGTCTCCGCTTTCGTTCTTGGGCATGTTGATCACGAGGCAGCCAGTTACTTCCGCAACGACTTGCCACGACGGGCTTACCCTAAGCGCTCCCGTTCCGCCACCACCGATACAGCTTCCCCCGCCTAGAAAGCTTTCATAATGAGTGGAGGCCATCAATTCAATAGGGGCTTCCAGAGGAAATGGGCCCTTGTCCTCCGAAGGGGACTTCTTGACAAATTCGAAGGGCTTCGCGCCCCCGGATCGGTATTCTTCCAATAGCTTCTTCCTCAAAATGTGATTCTCTCTGAAAAGCCCAACTCGCGTTGTTCGATACCACGGTTCCTTGAACGCCATTAGATTGGAAAAGGTACGGCTCGGGCTTAGAAAGCTGCGGGCGAGGACCAGCACAAAGCGGTTCGATGTTCGATTTTCCAGAGCGGTAATCACATACCGATCAGTAATATCTTCGCCCATCATTAAACAGACTCCGAGGGTAGGCGTATTCACGAGGTCCCCGAAACCGGCAGACTCATGCAGTTGCACGTTTCCCAAAGACGCCTCGCTTGCCGGTCCAATCTTCCACTGTGTGCTCATGACCGCGGAGAATGACAGGGCCCGCAGTCGGCTGATCCAATAATCGCGTCCTGTACCCCACTCCACGTGGCGGTATCTAGGATCATTGTTCTGCTGAATAAAGCCGAAAATAGCCCCTTCGATCGAATGGGCGACGTAGTTCGTGATGAAAGGATCGCCATCATCCCACCCGCGAATCTCGGAAACGGACGCCATCCAATCGTTGAACCATGGTCCATTCAGGGTGTCGCGAGTACCTGCTTCCGTGGCAAAACGGAACGAGTGCATGACACCTGTGTATAGCCATGCTTGTTGTGTTGCGGAGTGCCATTTAAACGTTTCAGCGTTTTGTTTCTGAATCCTTACTGAAGGATAGTTAAGAGTTTCCGGTTGCTTTGGCCGCGAAACCGTGGGGACGCTCGTTCCGCGATCGCTGGCAGTTGTGTCGCTAGTCTGACCTCCTACTCCCGACGCGAAACAAAATGTTACCAAAGCACTCACCGTGCACGCGTTTAACGCCTTTGGGCAGAACAGATGCCGTGCAGAGTGCTTGAGAATAAGCCGTATTTGTCTTTTCAATTTAGTTCGGTACTGCAGGGACAAAATTGAATAGCAGAGAAGGCTCACGTAGACCTCCAGTCCCCAAGGTCATTGTGGTTCTTGCGTCGCAGGCCTGTACTGGCAGAAGTGCTAGTCTTTGGTTGGCAGAGTACGTGGATCAGGTCACAACTGGCTGTAATTGAGGATATTCTTCGATTTTCTTAAATTCTTGAGATTACCTGGCGCCATCAGACCGGCCTCACGCGGATACGGTGTGGGCTCCAGCGGAAACACGTGTACTTGTGTCTTTTGGTCCTCGCGCGGGCTTGATCGATCACGCAGACTAAGTCCGACGTTTGACTTGGAGACGCGATGAGATCGAAAGCGCCATGGTGCAGCGTCTCCAAATATTCATGCAAGTTCCCAGGTCGTGAAGTAACTACCAAGCAGAGGTTCCGACTCAGCAAGCGTCTGATTGTGAGGATGTCGAGATAGGTGCCGTCCGTCAAACCTCGGTCACAAAACACGAGATCAATGTTCCGGTTGGCGAACACTTCCTCGCACTCGCCAACTGTTGAGACGCAAATTGTTTCCCGAGCCTTCTCGGCTCAGGATGTCCTTCAGAACATAGCGATTCTTAGACTCTGATGAAACGACGGGAACTGGAATGGCTTTGTTCCAGCCCCGATACTTCATTAAGTTCCTGTTGGGATGTGGCTGAATATCTCGAATCGGCGCACCTTGATAGAGTTCATCCAAAGGGCACGCCACGGGAGACTGCGGCAGCGGCGTCCCACTTCCTCTATGGCCAAGATCCTGGTTTTCGCGATCTCTATGTCCGGACCAGCTTCGAGTCTCATCAGCAGGGTCTCCGTTTGGTCCCGTAACAACACACCGCGCAGGCTGACCTTGACTTGGCCAAAAGCTAGCTGCACGACCACCTCTTGCCCAATCGACCATTCAAATGCATTCTGCATCTGGCCCACAACCTCGTTCCGTGCGCAGGCAGCGTGGGTGACGGCCGGTCCGACGGATACTGTCAAAAGTTATAGTTGGCTGCGGATGGGGGAACTGCCTTGGTCTTTACTGGACGAGGTGCACCTAAATCTGGATGAGCGCGCGTAATGCTTAGGGAATGCGAACCTTCGCTGCACTGAAGGGAGTGGGCGTGGGTGTGGGCCCGGTTGGAGAGCCAAAATACAGCGCGCGAATCGCCGCTCTCTGTCCAGAAGCGAGTTCGCTTGCGCCATTGACTCCGTCAAAGTTTGTACTTGGTGGAAGTGTTGACACTTGAACCGTCAAGGGGGAGGTAAGTCCGAAAAACGATGGAAGAGATTGGACGGCGAAGGTGTTCGGCGGAGCTACGTTGGCGACACTGCCGGTGATACGGGTGAAACGCAGGTACACAAAATCTACGCTGGCAGCAGCGAGAGTAGTGCCCGTTCCTGGCGTGAAGGAAACGACATGAACCGCAAGAGTCTGACCGGGCGCGAGAACGGAAGCGTCCGTGGCTCCGGTGAATGACGTATTAGGAACAACCAAGCCTTTGCTAGCCACTACAAACGGCTTAGGGTTCGCCAAAGTGATGCGCACGGGAGCACCTAACTCTAGTTTGTTCCCGATTAGACTATTGTCATTCGCGAGGACGAAGTCATTCGTGACAAGCTGGAATTGTGTCGACGACGAGGGTGGCAACCCAATAATGCCCTCGATCCAGTCTCCAGCTGTGATTGCCAGGGGATCGTATTCCAGAAGAGTGAGTGAACCATCCATATTCAGAATCGTATCCAAACTGGCCACATGACCCGGCTTCGCGCACGTAAACGTGGTGCCGAGATGGAACGTCGTGCAGTTGGGAGACACGATCGTCGAGGTTCCTGCGATAGCCGTTATTGAGCCCTTTGTTGCTGTTTGGATTGTCACGCTCTGAGTAGCCTGGTCGACAGACGAAACGGTCCCAGTTACATCCTCAACAAAGTCCAGTGTCGCAGTTTGCAAACTGCTCCGTGCAGGCGGAAGAACCATCGCGGTCAAGACATTAGCCGCTCCAAAGTTTACCGCTGCGATTGCCTGATTCTGTCCGTTAAAAGTCAACGCCTTCGCAATATTTACATTAATAGCGAGACCGATGTTTTGCCCGCGGGCGACAACCAGGGGAAACGGGGAGGTTGTGATTATCGGCGCAGCCGGTGGCCCATTCAAGGTGGTTACGCTGCCCGCCTCGCATCCGGCAATTCCCTGAGTTTGTCTACAATAGGTAACAGCTGGATCTAAGAGGCTCACAACCATGTTCGTGTAGGTTCCAGCTGGAATCGAAGTGGAGAAAGCGAGAAGGGTAGTGTCACTCTGGAGCCTAGTAAGGTCTACTTGGTACAAGTCAGAATTCAGCGGCACATTTATGGACCCGCCCGTTTCGGGAGTTAATGAAACCCCAGCGACAATCGTGCGGAAGGAAAGAAGGTTGGTATTCGCAGGGGCTGGCGAAGCAGCGGCACGAAGCGTGAGGAACAGAGCGGCATTGCTGACTTGACCCGTCCCTGATCCGTTCGACCCAATCAGACCACTACACGATTCGAGGGAAAAAGACATTACCAGGACTGAGAAGGCGAAGAAGTTCCTGAGTTCGTGCCGCCACATCCTGGCCGGAATTGAGTTGTTAAGCCGATTCACGCTGCTCTTCCCACTGCAACGAGAAGTGTGACCTTCGCGTGGTGCTCCAACAACTGGTAGAAGTATCAGTCTAAATTCAATCGAGGCCGGGGATTTAGGAGATCGTTTTTGAGCGGAATAGAAACCTCCATAACCGTGCCCTTTGAAGGTGACGAAGTAATCTCCAGTGTGCCGTGCAGAGCTAGGACTTGCTCGCGCATGCAAGTCAATGCGATCCCTTCGGGGCTCAGGGAATCTATGCCGACTCCATCATCAGAGACTCGCAACACGGCCGCTCGGCCGGCCAATCTCAGTTCCATGGCAGCGGCTTTAGCACGGCTACGTTGGACGACATTTTCTAGCGCCTCTTGTGCTACCCGAAATAAGCAGGCTGAAACGTCTGAGGGAAGGAGAGATGTTACATTATGTTCCGAAAATTCAATCGTGATCCCGCGCTGAGCACCAGCGTCCCGGCATAACTTTCTTAGGGCACCGGAAAGACCCAAGTATTCGAGCATGAAAGGGTACAGGTCGTGGGATAAATCACGAATTGCTTTGGAAATGTCCGAAACCTGTTCATAGAGGTTGTTCAAAGGCGATTTCGCAAAAACTAGGGACATAGCCCGGAGCTCGTCAAGGTGAAGGCTGACGAGGGTTAGCCGCTGCAAAATGTTGTCGTGCAACTGTCGTGCGATGAGATAGCGTTTCTGCTCCTGTGCGTGGATCAGATTCCCGCATTTCGCGCGAAGAGTTTCTTCGTCGCCGTGCTTTTCAGCAATGAGCGCGCCTGACAAAAGGGAAGACATTGCAAGCACGGTCAACAGGTAATGAAGCGATAAAACGCCGAAAACCATAGACTGCAATCCGAACGGTCCTCGTCCGCGCATGGTATTCCAGGCCGAAATCAATGCGACAGCCAGCATCGATGCACTCACTCCTGCAGATCCAAAACGCAGGAGCGCCCAAATCAATAGTGGCAGAGGGGTGTAAATGAAAACCCAGAATCCGCTTATAGCGCGTTCCCTGCCGAATACGAGGAAGCTGACAACCAGTGTGGCTGTCATTAAGAGTGCTGCCTCGTAATATGCCAAAGTGTTTGCTCTTCGGAACCAGGAGGGCCCCTTGACCACAAAGATCACGATGGTCGGCACGATGGTGAGATCTGAGACGATGTTGGATGTGAGCCGAGTCGTCCACAGCATCCAGTAATTCTGACCAAGTCCTGTCAGAATCACACCTGCAGCATCCAAAAACGATGTTGCAAGGGTTGGCAGAAAAACACCGCACGCCAGGAAAACAATCACCCCGTGGACGCTTTCGAACAGTGGCTCGTCTTTCTTGAAAATTCGGATAAAGACAGCGCTTAGCAGTGCCTCGCCGGCGTTTCCGACAAACCATGAGAGCGCGGAGATTAAGGGTATGCCGGTCCCTAGCTGGCTGAAAAGATGCGCAGGCAATACCGCCAGAATAAGAACCCACCAGATTCGCGGAGAAGTTAGCAAGAGAGCGGCGAGAAGAATCGCATTAGGAGGCCAAAAAGTCGCAATGGGCGTGTCGGCGGGCGTCAGGAAAAAACCAATTTGTGATCCCGCATAGTAGCTGATCGCAACCAGCAGGGCGATTGTCAATGCTCGGTTGGAAGCAGGAACTGCAGCGGGAACGGCGCTTCTGCCAGACACAAATTGAGGGTCGACCGCTGTCCGCAATCGAAGGAGAGGTAAAGCCACCTCACGGCGGGACATATTTGACCACCCAGCACAGGACCTAGTTCACCAAATCCGTTTAGGCCGAAGTATTTCTCGCTTAAGACACTGACAATTGATTCGTCCTGACCGGATTCGGTGTCTGCGCTCTGCGGAATGTAACTCCCATTCTAGATAATATTCAAGACGAAAATTTAAGGTCTTGTTCAACAGAATTTTGCAGTGGCGTTTATGAAAGCAGAAGCGAACGGAACTCGCGAGCTGGTTCTAGTACCTGGTGGCTTCCGCGACCCGCGGCCTAACAACCGGTACGTCAATCTTGACCTATTCCATGTCCCTTGGAGGAAAGTGCAGTTAGTAGAGCCATCCGCCGCGGCAGCTGGTTTCGGTTTGCATATATGTTAGAAGACTGACGATGGTCCAAAGTTTGGCGCTCAACGGAGTATTGGTAATGTCAAGGTGAGGAGGAAATAAAGGGCACGCCGCAGGGGACATTTGGCAGCTGTCTTGGACCTTACGCGTTTTTGAAAACCTACGCCAGCGCGCCAGCTTGTCGGGCGGCATCAATAATCTACTCACGGATTGTGACAACTTTTGCGGAAGCGTAAACCAGGGTTGTGAGGGACCTTTGGAGCGTTATTCGCACCCGGGGGAAACAAAACGACGGCCCTCTTTGGCCATCTCAATTGCTGGAATCAAATCAGTCGCCAGACGAGGTTTGAGCACGTAACCGCAAGCGCCCGCTTCTAGGGCGGCACGGCACGTATCAGGATCCTTTTCGACGGTGAGGAGAACAATTCTTGAAGACGGCCTAACTTCTACCATACGTCTCGCAGCTTCGATTCCATTGAGAACCGGCATGGAAAGATCAAGCACAACGACTTCCGGTTGCAATTGGCCAACGGCCTCGACGGCTGCTTGCCCGTCAGTTACTACACCAACGATTTCGCAACAATTGGTGGACAAGAAGTCACGGACATACTCGAGGACCTGAATATTGTCGTCGGCTAACAGTACACGGATTTTGGACAAGCACTCACCCCGCACCTGGTACAACACCCAAGATCCGACGAAGTTTCGTGTTGTTACGAGGAACAACCGGGGGAAAACGGCTCCTCCCCCCGAGCGAGGACGACCGGGGCAACGAGCTAGATTATCAGTGGTAGAACCCTGACGTGTCAACTTCGCGTACTCGCATAGCCATTGGGTGGTTCAGCTGCCCTTATTTAGTGTGAAGTAAGTTCTATTTCGTTTTTGGATTTATTTTTCATTTTGGCGGCGTAGACCATGGCTTTGGTCTCCAGCAACTCCGCCTGAGCCTGGCGCTGGGTCTTGCCGAGCAGCAAAACGTAGACTTTCACGGCATTAATTAATTCTACGTAATCAGGAGGTGAAGACTTTTCCAGGATGCCGAGTGCGCGCTGGCAAAACGGCTCAGCCTCAACATAGTAGCCGCGAAACACATCAGCTGCGGCCAACCCAGTAAGAACATGTGCCAACTCTGGGTGTTGCACACCCAGTGAGTTCTCCTTGATAGCTAGAGCCTGTGCAAAGGATGGCCCAGCCTCGTCATACTTTCGTTCTGCGAGATACAAATCGCCCAGGTTTTCCAGTGTCTGTCCCAAGTCTAAGGACTTCGTCACCCCGGCTTTGTTCCATTTGGCGACTGACCGCTTGTACAACGATTCAGCCTCCGAGTATTTGTGCTGCACGTGTTGCACCACCGCGAGATTGCCTAGAAGAGGCGCCAAGTCCGGATGGTCCGGTCCAAGCTCCTTTTCGCGGATTTCTAGGGCGCGTCTTAAATTCTGTTCAGATGCTCGATATGAGCCCGCCTTCAGCTGATACGCTGCCAAATTACTTAATACGGTAGCGATGTGCGTATGGTCCGGTCCGAGATTTTTTTGATAAATTGCCAACGCTTGGTCGAATAACAAGTCTGCTTGCTTATATTTGCCCTCTGAACTGTAGATTACGGCCAGATTATTGAGAGTCCCGGCCACCGCCACGTGCTCTGCTCCAAAAAATCTTTGGCGAATCGCCATTGCGCGTTCTAAAAGACTTTCGGCTTCCGACAATTTTCCTTCGTCTTGCCGAAGGAGGGCCATATTACTCAAGACGTTGGCCAGTTCCGGGTGTTCCGGTCCAAAAGTCTTTTCCCAAATCGCCACCGCACGCCTGAAATTGGATTCTGCCTCAGGGTAATTCCGTAGTGTCCTCTGGAGCAGTCCCAGACTGTTGAGGGCGCTAGCAACTGCGGGGTGTTCCGGGCCGTACACCTTCTCCGAAATGGCCAGCGAACGTTGGAGAGCGGTTCGAGCCTCTGAGTATTTGCCTTGTCGTCTCCACACTGCAGAGAGGTTGCGCAACGCGGCAGCAACGTTCGGATGTTCCGGACCAAGCGATTCTTCCCAAATGGCAAGGGCTCGCCGCAGGAGAGGCTCCGCTTCCGTATACTTTTTCTGTGCGTTGTAAAGGGTGGCAAAATTGTTAAAGATCACAGCGATACCCGTATCGCTTGGCCCGACGACTCTCTGACGAACGGCTAGGGCACGCCGATAGAGTCCTGTAGCCTGCAAGTACTTGCCCTGATCTTGTTCCACCCCCGCGAGATTGTCTAAAGTGCTGGCAAGATTGAGTTGTTCAGTTTCAAATTTCTCCCGGATAGCCAAAGCGCGCTGGTAGAGGGCCTCGGCTTCCAAATACTTGCCTTGGGCACTATAGACACTCGCCAGGTTATTGAGAGTTGTGGCCGTAAGTGGGTGCTCCGGTCCAAACGCGCGCTCCCGAATTGTCACTGCGCGCAGGAAAAATCCCTGAGCCTCCGAGTATTTCGCTTGCTCCTGGAACAAGATACCCAACTCGTTAAGCAGCATAGCGGTTTCTTCATGTTCCGTTCCGTAAATTTTCTCGGAAATGGCAAGGGCATGCTTGTACAGAGATTCCGCTTCGGCATAGTCATGGCGTTGGCGATACATTCCAGCTAAATTACAGAGTGCTGTCTCATATCGGGGATCGAATTCCCCAAATTCTGACGCTTGCTGTACTGCATCCACAAAAACTTTCGCGTCCTGGTCATAGCCAGACTGCTTGTGCGCTTGTATTTCCGATAGGCGTTCTGTTTCCGGTATGGCGGGGAGCTGACCATGGGCCGCTATCGCACAGCAAAACATAGACACTGGAAACGCGATGAGAAAGAACTTCATGGCCCTGCCTCCTCGACACAGACGAAGCGTCTAAGTTTTGCGAATCTCGTGTTTGGGGAGAACTGTCAGAACTGCTAGAAGAAGATAGATCTAACCTACACGTAAGTAATGAAATCCATCATTAGAAGGTTTAAGGCAATCAGGCGGCAGGTAAACGCCAAATGCGCGGCCCGAACACAAAATCACAAAGAATGATTAGCCCCGCTCCGAGAGAGGAGGTACTTGATCAAAAGAACTTCATTTCCTTTCTGGCTGTAGACCAGCTCATCCACAAGGTGTTGAGTCAGCAAAACGCCATAGCCGCCGGGGCGCAGACCGCAAGCCTCTCGGAAAACAACATGACGAATCGGGTCATACGAAGGATTATTGATTGCCGCATGGTGGATTTCTTCTAAAGAGAAGCCCTGGCCGGGATCTTTAATCCTGCACATGACTAACTTGCGTGTGCGCACATACGCGACTTCGACGTATTGGTTTGGATCGAGATTACCTCCGTGCTCGATGGCATTGAGCAGCATTTCACGAAAAGCGGTTGCGACATCTTCTCTTTCGCCGTGAGGAAGATCCGACATCTCTTGAATAAACTGGACCAACCTATGCCCGGTCTTTTTTTCGCAACGCGCGATGATGCTAACCCACTCGCGTGTGGCGGAGACAAGTTCGATGCCGTCATCCCAAACCGGCTCGGTTGTGGCGCAGCGCACGATCTCGGCGAATGAGGCAGTCGGGAATGGCTTGGAGAAATAGCTGAATGCACGTTCTCGCATTGCTGTGACCACGTCTGCCGGCGTACTCTCGTCCGTGAGGATGATGAGGCGAACATGGGGACGAACGTTGCGGATTCTCCTCAAGAGGTCGATATCTTCTTTGCCGCTAGTTTCTGTCCCAGTAATGATGAGATCAAAGGGTCTTGCCTCGACGAGCTTCAATACTGACAGGTTGTCGGGCGCATGCATGATGCTCCACTCTTCCGGGTTGAGAATGCTGCAAAGAGCTTCGCTCACTTCAGGATCTGCATTCACTATGAGTGCGAACTTAGCCGGAACTGACTGAGTCTGCAGTGGTGTAGCAAAGCGCACGGTCCTTTAGCTCCACTTCCACTTTGTTTCAGAAATAATCTCTACTCAGTCTCCAGACGGATGTTTCGGTTTAGAACTTCAAACCCGGCTTTCGAATCTGCCTTGTTTGTCCCTGGCGCCGCGCGAGACGTCGAGCCGATGCTTCGCCTAGGAGATCTTTGTGCTCTGCAATTAAACGTGTGCCGAGCAAGGAATGGTTCGACACTGTCAGTCTTGACAGTCTTGCTTTAGCTCGTGCTGGTCGCACCTTAATTCGTGCAATCAGGGTCGTCGGAAAACCGGGGGATCACTGCGGGATTTTCCAATGGATGATCGCAGTCGAGTTATTTGCTGTTAGTTTTGACAGTTCTCCACTCGGAACCGATAGCTTAAGTTCTAACCTCGCAGAGGAGTGTCTACCGCAGATTTCGAAAGAAAGGTTCGGCGAACGTTCATGAGTACTGCAACTAAGGCTGCAACGGTTCGAGTGGATCAGTTCTTTACTGGAGCGGAGGCACGGTTCGACCGCTGGCGGTTACTGCTCCAAGCGGCACGAGACTGGGAAGGAGCTGCAAGCCAGCAGCGTCCTGAGAAACAGGGCTACCAGGAAACCGTATCGGCTTCGTTTCTGGAACTGCGTCCATGGGAAGATTTCTTTGCTTATCCTGGCCAGGCACTGCTGAGGACACTCGAAGAGCGTATCACCTCAGGTGATGCAACAGGTACCACGCGATTGGCGCAATCTGCCAGCACAGCACTTCTCACACACTCCTATCGGACTACTCTCTCGGACTGGGAAAGCGATGAGCAGGCCCAAATGAGTCTCGCCGATAGAGTGCCTGGGTCTAGTGAAGAAGGTGCAATGCGTCGTCCTTATTTTGAGGTATTAGTAGTGAGCCCCGCTCGTTCGACAACTTGGTTGGATCTAGCGCAAGAACTGCGAAAGCTGCGCAGGCCCAAGGACAAATTTGTCTACGAGCCGATATTCGTCGGCAATTTTGAAGATGCCGTATTAGGGGCTATTTTGAACGGCAGCATCGAGGCAGTTGTCATTTACGAGGGTATTCCTTTCGCTTCTCTACACCAAAGCCCGGTCTTGCGTGAGTTCTTGACTGCACACCTCGCTGCCAGTGGTATCAGGATGAATTCAGCGGAGTACGCCATGGCGCTTGCTCGAGGACTGAAGCAGCTGCGCCCCGAGCTTGATATTTACTTTCTGAGCGATCGGCAAGCAGAAAAGGTAGCTGGCGATGCCAGCGCCGCTTGCATCCGTCGCGTTTTCTATCAGGTCGAGGAGCCTCTCGAACTGCATCTCAGTATTCTCGATGGTATTCAAGACCGGTACGACACTCCTTATTTCGATAACTTGCAGAAATATGCCCAACGTCCGATGGGCACATTTCACGCGCTGCCGGTGGCAAGAGGCAAATCGATCTTCAAGTCGAATTGGATTCGGGACATGGGTGAGTTCTATGGACTGAACCTCTTTCTTGCGGAGTCCTCGGCAACTACAGGCGGTCTCGACAGCTTGCTGGAACCTACGGGAAACATAAAGGACGCTCAGGAGAAAGCAGCCCGTGCATTCGGGGCAGACCGCGTCTTTTTTGTAACCAACGGCACTTCGACGTCAAACAAGATGGTCGAGCAGGCCTTGCTGGCCCCAGGTGACATCATGCTGGTCGACCGCAACTGTCACAAGTCCCACCACTACGGAGCAGTGATTTCCGGCGCGTTTCCGCTTTATGTGGAGGCTTATCCCCTTACGCAGTACTCCATGTATGGTGCGGTTCCGCTGCGTACGATCAAGAAGGCTCTGCTCGACTTAAAGTCTCAGGGAAAGTCAGACCGGGCACGACTTCTGGTGCTTACAAACTGCACTTTTGACGGACATATATATAACGTTGAGCGAGTCATGGAAGAGTGCCTCGCTATAAAGCCCGACCTGATATTTCTCTGGGATGAGGCATGGTTTGGGTTCGCCCGGTGGAGTCCTTTTTATCGTCGGCGCACGGCGATGGGAGCGGCAGCGATTCTGGAACGCAAGTTCAAGGATCCGGCGTACAACCAGGCATACAAAGAACAAGAAAAAAAACTCGGCGCAGCTCCGAGCGATAAGACCCTGTTGGAGACTCATCTCCTCGCCAACCCGGAAAAAGTGCGACTGCGTGTGTATCAGACAAACTCCACACATAAGTCCATGTCCTGTTTACGCCAAGGCTCGATGGTGCTCGTTAAGGATCCGGACTATCACAGTGTAGAAGAGCAGTTTCACGAGGCCGTCTTTACGCACGCATCCACGTCGCCTAACCTGCAGATCATCGCTTCCTTGGACGTCGCAAGGCGACAAATGGAGCTCGAGGGATATGAAATGGTTAATCGCGCGATTCAGCTGGCGCTTGATGTTCGTCGCGAAGTGAACTCTCATCCATTGGTCTCGAAGTACTTCCGCGTACTAGGCGCAGACGAACTGATTCCCGACGAGTTCAGGAATTCGGGATTCATCGATTACCTAGCTCCCGGAATGAATTGGTCAAAGGCAGTGGAGGCCCTCAGGGAAGACGAATTTGCATTGGATGTAACACGACTCACGCTGGTCTGCGGTTCAGCGGGATTCGACGGCACGCAGTTCAAAAACATGCTCGCCGCAGACTACGACATCCAGCTCAACAAGACATCGCGGAACAGCGTGTTGCTGCAGACCAATATCAACAACACGCGCAGCGATATCGCTCAACTCATCAAGGTGCTTGTTGAGATTTCGCAGGGCATCGAGAAGAAACTCACGGACGGGGGGAGCGCTGCGCAGCAGACCTTTGCCGCGCGTGTGAAATCCCTCATGACTGACGTGCCGAACCTTCCCGACTTCACCTCCTTTTTCAACAGTTTTCGTGAAGACCCTTCGAGCATAACCAGTGAAGGAGACATGCGCTCGGCATTTTTTGCGGCGTATCGCGAAAAGCAGTGCGAGCACGTGAAGCTATTCAGCCCAGAGATTGACAAACGTTTGAAAGACGGCCCCGAACTGGTCTCAGCAAATTTCGTAATCCCGTACCCACCCGGGTTTCCAATTATGGTTCCGGGCCAAGTCATTGATGCGGAAAGCATCGAGTTCATGCGCAAACTGGACGTCAAAGAAATTCACGGCTACACGGCTGCCCTTGGGCTAAAGCTCTTAAACCCAGCGTCTTTGAAAGCAGCGCAGCCCCCGACTAAAACTGCTTCACATACTGGGAAAAACGCGAAGAAGAAATCGGCACAGGCGGCATAGGAAACCAGCCCGCTCGCGTCTGACAGATATTAACGCCTCTGCGGAAGAGTCTCTCGCGGGCGGCTTGCAACCGTCCGGGCGCCGCGTCGTCTTAAGAGCTTGATCATGAAACGGCACGCAGTTGCAGCAACTCTCCTTGCTCGATACCTGGCCTGACGAGAGGAGACCTGTCAGGTCTGACAGGTGATTTGAGTTCTTGCCGGCCCTAGTCTCACCTTTGTAAGCGCAGTGAACGTTGCAAAACATGGAGATAGACTATGGGTATAGCCTCGTGGATTGCTGCGACTCTCAAACAGTACCCCGAGATTGCCATCTTTCTGACGCTGGCATTGGGTTATTACTTCGGCAAATTCACCTTCAAGGGCATTGGCCTGGGATCAGTAACTGCGACCCTCCTGGCCGGCGTGATCATCGGGCAGATTGGTATCACCATCTCGGCACCACTTAAGGCAACGGTATTCCTCATGTTTCTGTTTGCTGTCGGCTACGGCGTCGGGCCACAGTTCGTCCGCGGTGTCGCCAAAGATGGACTTCCCCAGGCGATCTTTTCAGCGGTCCAATGTTTGCTATGCCTGGTAGCCCCTGTGGTGATCGTCAAGTTTGTCGGCTACGACCTGGGCTATGCGGCGGGATTCTACTCCGGTTCACAGACGATCTCCGCCGCGATGGGCCTCTCAACCGACGCCATCAACCGGCTCGGCCTGACTGCAGATGAGGCCAAGCGCTTGCTCGACTCCATGCCTATCGCTTACGCCGTGACATACATCTTCGGCACTGTCGGTTCTGCGATCGTGATTGCTCTTGTCGGCCCTGCATTACTCCGTATTGATCTCGTCGCTGCCTGTAAGGACTATGAGGAGAAGCAGGGCGGCGGCAAGAAGGAACTCGGCGGTGCCGGCATGGCCTGGCACCGTTGGGAAATGCGAGCATTCCGTGTGATGCCTGGTGCCAGAGTCATCGGTCTTCGAGCCATCGAGGCAGAGGCGATGGTCCCCAATGCACGCGTTTTTGTCCAGCGCTTACGTCGTGACGGGGTCATTGAGGAAGCGACAGCGGACACCGTATTGCGTGAGAGCGACGTTGTGGCAGTCGCTGGATCTCGTGAAGCACTCGTGAGCATTATTGGCGAACGCGCGAAGATTGCGGCCGTCGCAGGTCCTCGCGACTCGTTCACGAAAGTCGCTAGCGAAGCCTCGATCGAGGTCGACGACCCCGAGCTTCTCAGTGTTCCAGTGGAAGGCGTCGACGTCTACGTAACCAATAAAGAAGTCGATGGTAAAACTCTTGCTGAACTCGCTCAGCGACCCGGCTCCCGCGGCGTCTTCCTGCGCAAGATCACGCGAGGGGCAACCGCCACCGCAATCCCGATCCTGCCGAACACGCAGCTCCAGCGAGGAGATATCGTTACGCTTGTCGGACGCACACAAGACATCGCCGCCGCGTCCAAAATGGTCGGCGTCGTGGACCGTCCGACTGACATCGCCGACGTTGCGTTCATCGGCGGGGCAATCACGCTGGGTGCGCTGATCGGCGCTTTGGTATTGAAGGTCGGCGGGGTACCTCTGACGCTTTCGACCGCGGGCGGCGCGCTCATCGCAGGCCTTGTGTTTGGGTGGCTGCGATCGGTGCGTCCACTCTTCGGACGGATACCATCCCCAACCGTCTGGTTCATGAATTCGGTCGGACTCAATATTTTTATTGCCGTAGTCGGCATTTCGGCAGGTCCCGGCTTCGTCAATGGCTTGCGGACGCAGGGCATCGGCCTGTTCCTGTGGGGCGCCGTCGCAACCACAGTGCCCCTTGTCTTGGGCATGTTCATCGGCAAGTATATTTTCCGTTTCCATGACGCAATTTTGCTGGGCATCATCTCCGGGGCGCGCACCACGACTGCTTCGCTCGGCCTAGTTTGCGATCGGGCGCAAAGTCAGATTCCCGCACTCGGTTACACCGTGACTTATGCCGTGGGTAACACGCTGCTTACGATCTGGGGAATGGTCCTCATTGTGGTGCTATCGAGAGGTCACTAAAAGGAGATAATCATGGACGTATTGGAGCTTCGTAACTTCGAATCACTGAGCCCGTTCGAAATCAAGGACGAGCTGATCAAACTGGCAAAAAAGACCTCCCGCACCACACAGTCGGCATTCCTCAACGCTGGCCGCGGCAATCCCAATTGGATCGCTACTACTCCACGCGAAGGTTACTTCCTGCTCGGTCAGTTCGCGATCACTGAGAGTAAGCGTGTGATGGATCACCCTGCGGGAATCGGTGGAATGCCTCAAGCTCAAGGGATTGCCAGTCGGCTCGAGACGTGGCTTGGCAAACACGCCGATATGCCTGGTGCGTCCTTTCTCTCGCAGATGGTGGCGTTCACGATGAAAAAATTCGGGTTCGAGCCGGACGCCTTTGTCCACGAACTTGTGGATTCCATAATCGGAGACAATTATCCGGTTCCCGACCGCATGCTTGTACACAATGAGCGAATTGCGCATGAGTACCTATTGTGGGCAATGTGCGGGAATCCGCGGCCGGTCGGCAAGTTCGACCTCTACGCGGTCGAAGGCGGGACAGCCGCAATGTGCTACATCTTCAAGTCGCTGAAAGCCAATCGGCTCCTGCGCCCAGGCGACACCATAGCCTTGGGAACGCCGATCTTCACGCCCTATATCGAGATGACTCACCTCGAGGACTACGACCTCAACGTCGTTAACATCCAGGCTCCCCAGGAGAATCGCTTCCAGTTTACTGACGCGGAGCTAAAGAAGCTCGAGGATCCCGAGATCAAGGCATTCTTCGTCGTGAATCCCGGCAACCCAACCGGCGTCGCTCTGAGCAAGGAGACCATCAGCAAGCTCGCGAATTTGGTGAAGTCGAAGCGTCCCGATCTCATGCTGCTCACCGACGACGTTTACGGAACATTCGTCCCGGAGTTCCGGTCCTTGCTTGGCGAGCTTCCGCGCAACACGATTGGCGTGTACTCCTATTCGAAATACTTCGGCGCCACCGGTTGGCGACTGGGCGTCATTGCTATTCATGAAGAGAATATCTTCGACCAAAAGATCACGAAGCTACCTGATGCCGATCTGAAAGCACTCGACAAGCGCTACGGCGCGCTGACCCTCGAGCCGCGCAAGATCAAGTTCATCGACCGCATCGTGGCCGATAGTCGGGATGTGGCCCTTAACCACACGTCGGGGTTGTCGCTTCCCCAGCAGGTTATGATGAGTCTCTTCTCTCTCGCCGAGATGATGGATGGAGCCAAGTTGTATCAGAAGGCATGCATGGCGATCGTGCTGAGGCGTGCCAAGGCAATAATTGAAGGCCTGGGCATCCAGCCTTCTCCCAACCCACTTTACGACGCGTACTATGGCTTGATTGACTTTGAATTCTTTGCGCGCAAGAACATTGGCGAAGACGCCGTAGAGTACCTCAAGAAGAACGTACACCCGCTCGATCTTGCATTTCGTCTGGCCGAGGACCACGGAATCGTACTGTTGAACGGCGGCGGCTTCGAGGCTCCCGATTGGTCGCTGCGTGTGTCCCTGGCCAATCTGGATGACGAGGTCTACGAGGAAATCGGTCGCGGAGTGCGCTCAATCGCGCGCGGTTATCGGCATGCATTCGAGGCTTCGAAGAGCGCCGGGGAATCTCAAAAGGCAGCCGCGAGATAGCTCGTCGTCGGGACCTCGCGCTCCAGTACGTTCGCCCGTGTTCTTTCCGTATGATCCTCCAGCACGCGCGCTAGAGCAAAGGAAAGTATATGGAATGGCTAGCCAGTGTATTCACAAGATATCCAGAAATGGCAGTTTACCTCGCCATTGGCATCGGGTACCTGATTGGGCGGTTGAAGTTTCGCGGTGTCGGCTTGGGTGTGGTCACCGGTTCGTTGCTTGGAGGAATTTTTATCGGTAACTTTTTTCATGTGCCCGTCTCTGACCAAGCAAAGGCGATGCTGTTCTTGCTGTTCCTTTTCGGAATCGGATACTCGGTAGGGCCTAGCTTCTTTAGCAATCTCAAGGGAGAAGGTTGGCGATGGGCGGTGCTTGGTACGTTTGTCCCAGTCGTTGGTCTTCTGACCGCTTATGTGGTGGCGCATTCCTTGAAGCTCGATCCGGGGTACGCCGCCGGGCTGCTATCAGGATCTTTGACTGAATCCCCGGCGATCGGCACCGCAAGCGAGGCCATTCGAAGCTTATCAGTGGCTGACGACCAAAAGCAGCAATGGATTGGACACGTCGCTGTTGCGGACGCAATTTGCTATATCTTCGGCACTTTGGGCGTGATCCTGGTCTGCGCTAGCTTCGGACCTAAGCTGTTACGGATCGACTTGCGCGCGGAATCGAAGAAGCTCGAAGAGAAACTGGGAATAAAACACAGCACGCTCGGCGTGTCTTCGGCGTGGCAGCCCATCGGCTATCGCGCGTATCGAATTCGTCCCGATGGTCGAGTCGTTGGGAAGACCATCGCGGAGGTCGAAAAGTCCGTGACCACTGCCCGCCTCTTCGTGGAGCGAATTCGGCGCAGCGGCGAAATGTTCTGGGCCCTCCCGACTACAATCCTGGAGGCGGGAGACACAGTTGCTGTGCTTGGGCGGACTGAGGTCCTAGTCGATCTGCTTGCTTCTTCATCTACCGAGACAACCGATCCCGAACTACTAGAGATTCCGGTAGCTTCCTATGGGATCTATGTTACGAGAAAGATGGTTGTCGGTAAGACTCTGCACGAAATTGTGGAAAGCATCGATGAAGCCCGCGGTGTCTTGTTACGTGGCGTCAAGCGTGGCGATCAATCCATCCCGATCGGACCAGGTACAATCGTTGAGCGCGGCGATACCTTGCAGGTGACCGGATCCGAAGCTGCAATTGAAAGACTGGCTCCTTTGGTCGGCAGAGTGATTAACCCGACTGAAGAAACTGATTTTGTCGTGCTGGGTATAGCTGTATTTCTAGGTGTCTTGATCGGCGCCAGCCTAACCATACCAGTAGGCCGTCTGAGAATAGCCTTAGGCACCAGCGTGGGAACTCTCCTCGCTGGCGTTCTTGTAGGATGGCTGCGATCGGTGAAGCCTTGGTTCGGGAGAATGCCAGACGCTGCGATTAGTTTCATGAAATCTATAGGTTTAGCGGCCTTTGTGGCCATGGTTGGACTTAAGGCAGGTCCCATCTTTGTGAGCGCGGTAAAGGAATATGGTTACATCCTTTTCCTTGGTGGCATCATTGTGACTCTCCTGCCTCTCATTGCAGGCCTATTCTTCGGTCGCTACCTTCTGAAGCTTAACCCCATTCTGTTGCTGGGTGGACTTGCTGGCGCTCAAACAATGATCGCGGGCGTCGCCGCCGTACAAGAGAAATCCGAAAGCCCAGTTGCTACGCTTGGATACTCTTATACGGTGGCGTTCGGGCACATTTTACTGACCACTTGGGGCACGATCATCATCGCACTCATGACCTGACAAAACTAGATAACCCAGAGAACTAGAACTGTGGGATGACTTTGCGCTACACGAGTGCCGGCTAAGAGCCCCAAGAGCATTATGGTCGAGGAAAACTTGTATGTGGCAAAGACGAAGACGATTCCTGCTCGAGCTACTATTGTTCGGAACATTGGCTCTGCTAGCCGTCATTCTTACCGAGGCTGCCCAAAAGAGCCGAACGCTAGTTATTAGAGGCTACCGGGGAGAAATTGCTGTTACCGATACCGATGGACATTCTTATGTTGAGATCGCGGCGCTGGCAAAGCTGACGAATGGTTCGCTAAGCTTCAGCGGAAATCAAATCATATTGATTTTGCCCGAAGCGCCAACGCCGTCTGTCTCATCTGCAGCAAACCAGCATCCCGCCCCTGGTTTTTCCAAGGATTTCATGAGAGCTGCCATAGAGGAAATGGAGGTAATCAGAGAATGGCGAAGCACGCTGAAGAATGCAATCGGACAAGGATTTCCCGTGACCGAAAACTGGGTAGACAACTACCGGGCCCGCGCTGAGCGGAGTCTCCGATTGGTGTCTTTGGCAGTTTCAACAGATCATGATCGGAGTGCATTTCAGTTGCTCACAAATGAATTTAACAACATGAAAAAACTGAGCGATCGATTCGTGGAAGCCGGCAAGGGCAGAGTGTATGTCTCACCCAGATCGTTTGACGATGACCCGCTCGACCAGAAAATTCTGACATGTGCACGCTCCTTAGCTGCAATGGTGGCGAACAACCAGTTCGCGGACGACGGCTCATGCCACTGAGCTCGCCGAAAGGGCATTGAGAGACAAGTCCTGACGAAGCCCTCCCTTGCTGTATCGTCTCTTGTCAGAACCCAATGTGGAGGGTCGATACTCAAATCACCTTTGAGACGCTCCATAGCGCGCTGATCAAGACGGATTAGCCCGCTATTGGGCGTATCCAGATCGGTGATGAGGGCAACGACAATTGCAATGGTGAACGGGATGAGGACGAGCGTCACCCAAAAGCGAGAGGTTAGCGTCAGGCCCCGAGTAAGCGTAGCGGTTCTAGTTCGGTGTTCCTATCCAGGAGTATTGCCAAGCCACAGAGACATTCTGAAAGTTCCCTCCGTACCTGATGAAAGCTCCATTGCTATAGTTGAATTTGATCGAATGATGTCTGCTTAAAGGGACCGAGGCAGTCCCGCCAACCCGCGAATTCCTCTGGAGAGTGTTGGGGTTTTGCACACCATTTACGCTCGTCGTGCCGCCAAACCAATAATTGCCATCGAGGGACACCCAAAGCCTGGGCTTAAAATCGTAACTGAGATGCCCCTCGAAGGAACCAATCGGACTTTGCGTCTGAGTGTTGATGCCCGGCGAGAACTGGTTGTGGGTGAAGAACTCGTAGTTCGTGGTGTAGAACCATGCTCCTCCGTATGCATCCACAATCCAATGACCCCAGCGACGCGAATAGCCAAGCTCGGATTTGAAGGCCCAGCGGTTGGTGCCGAAATTTATGAGTTTCGTCGGATCGTATTGGCCCGTTTGAGGCACCAACCTGAAACTGACACCTAGGATAGTCCTCTGCCGCCAGTTCATGAATTCGGCCACATTCATCGCACGACCACCTATCAGGTTCATCGAGAATCGGAAAGTGAATGGCAAGAGGCCGGAGCGATACGCAAGTGTTTCCGCGCCGGCAACAGTACCCCGGAAGTTCCCAACACCGTAGGGCAAGGAAGCCGTGAAGTTTGCCGAACGGCCAAAAAGTCTTAATGAATGGGAATAGCTAAAAATAGCGACTTGAGCCCTTGCCGTGGCGCTCGTGATTGGTACTGTTCCTTCAAAGAAAAGGCTCCCGTCGAAAAAGGAATAAGTCAGCGTCACCGCATTCGAATGAATGGGCGTTATGACATAGGCGCGTGGAGCGAGGTCCTGCGCGTGGCAAACGTCGGCGGCAAGATAAACGGCAAAAAACACGACCCTTAGGAACGACCCTGCGCTGAGGAGTCTCACCATGGAAAGCCTAGGAGCCAAAACAGAAACGAACATCTGTAAGTATTGACAGTTTCCTTTCTAGTTGACTGTAGGAGAATGGACACCTCAAGGATTTCCTGTGAACCCGTACTTGGACATACGCGAAGGGTCTGAGAGATGAGTTATAAAGGCGCGCCACGCAACTCCAATAACAAGTCTAGGGAGATCGCGAGCATTGATAAAACCGCGGAAGCGATGCGCATTGAAGAAGCACAGCTTCAGCACGTGCCATGGAGAAAATGGGGACCGTACCTGAGTGAACGTCAGTGGGGTACGGTTCGAGAAGACTACAGCCAAGATGGCAATGCTTGGGACTATTTCACTCACGATCAGGCACGGTCGCGAGCGTACCGCTGGGGAGAAGACGGGCTCGCAGGCATTTCCGACGACAAGCAGAATCTCTGTTTTGCCCTGGGCTTGTGGAACGGCAAAGATCCGATTTTGAAAGAACGCCTTTTCGGGCTGACAAACAGCGAAGGAAATCACGGCGAGGATGTGAAGGAGTACTACTTCTATCTCGATAGCACACCGACCCATTCCTATATGAAGTATCTCTACAAGTATCCACAGTCCGAGTTCCCGTATCGGGATCTGGTGGAGACAAATCGGCGCCGTTCGCGCCAAGAACCCGAGTATGAACTGCTCGACACCGGAGTATTCGATGACGACCGGTACTTCGACGTGTTTGTGGAGTATGCAAAGGAAACGCCGGAAAACATCTTGATCGGAATCACCGTAATTAACCGCGGGCCCGAACCGGCTAAGTTGTATGTACTCCCGACATTATGGTTTCGAAATACCTGGTCTCAGAGGCCAGGTGTTCCGCGGCCGGCGCTCCAGAAGGTGCCCACAGACGCGAGCTACAGCGTAATCTCTGCCTCGCTTCCTGAATTAGGCGATCGATTCTTATACTGCGACGGCGCGCCCGCCCTGCTTTTCACCGAGAATGAGACAAACAACGAGCGGCTTTTTCAAACGCCAAACGCGACGCTCTATGCCAAGGACGGAATAAACGACTATATCTTGCACCACCACGAAAGCGCGGTAAACCCTCAAAACATCGGGACGAAGGCGGCCGCCAGCTACCCAATAACTCTTGGGCCGAACCAGTCTCAAACGATTCGCCTACGACTCATTGAATCAGCTCCCAAATTGCCTAGACTGCCACAAGAGAGCCAATTCGTCCCGTTCGAGGCAAACTTCGACGCATTTATGCAAATGCGCGCAAGAGAAGCCGACGCATTCTATGCCACCGTGATCCCGTCGACGTTAAATTCCGACTCGGCAAATGTCATGCGCCAAGCACTTGCTGGGATGCTGTGGTCTAAGCAGTTCTATTACTACGATGTGGACCGATGGCTTGAAGAGCATGATGCCGGTCCTTTCAAGGCCGACCGTCGTAATGCCACGCGCAATGACCATTGGCACCACATGTACAACGCTGACATCATCTCGATGCCGGATAAGTGGGAATACCCCTGGTATGCGGCTTGGGACCTGGCATTTCATATTTTGGCGCTAACTCTTGTCGACCGGGATTTTGGCAAACAGCAGTTGGACCTAATGCTCCGAGGAAACTATTTGCATCCAAACGGCCAACTGCCTGCGTACGAGTGGAACTTCGGAGACGTCAACCCGCCGGTTCACGCGTGGTCGACCATCTTTACATATCGCCTTGAAATGGCTCGGCAGGGCAAAGGGGACATCGAGTGGCTGGAGCGCAGCTTCCAAAAGCTGCTGCTCAATTTTACATGGTGGGTCAACCGGAAAGACCGTACTGGCAGAAACGCCTTCGAAGGTGGATTCCTAGGGCTGGACAACATTGGCGTATTTGATCGCAGCGCGCCGCTTCCCACCGGTGGCTACCTAGAGCAGGCAGACGGTACTGCATGGATGGCGCTGTATTGCCAGAACATGCTGGAGATTGCTGTACAGTTGGCCTTGCAAAGACCCGCCTACGCGGAGATGTGCAGCAAGTTCCTCGAGCACTTCCTGTGGATCGCGGCTGCGTTGGCCCACGAGGGCGGGAATGTCGGGATGTGGGATGAAGAGGACGGCTTTTTCTATGATGTCCTGCGACTGCCCAACGGCACCGCTGAGCGCCTGAAAGTACGTTCCATGGTGGGGCTGCTTCCGTTGTGCGCGGTCACCGTGTTTGAGGGAGAACTCACACGAAAGTACCCGCAGTTGGAAGATGAATTGAGAAGGTTTCGTATAGCTCGGCCCGAACTCACGGCTTCCATCCACGATCCTGCTCAAACAGCGTGCGCTGGCCGCAGACTAGCCTCTATCTTGAACGAGGACAAGCTTCGTAGGGTTCTTTCGAAAATGCTCGATGAGAATGAGTTTCTAAGCCCTTACGGAATTCGCGCTCTATCTAGTTACCACGACGAGCATCCCTATGTTTTTCGCTTAGGCGACCAAGAATATCGAGTGAGGTACTTGCCCGCGGAATCTGATACCGGGATGTTTGGAGGTAATTCCAACTGGCGAGGGCCGATCTGGATGCCCGTAAACGCCTTAATCATTCGAGCGCTGCTACAATATTATATTTATTACGGAAATGGTTTCATGATCGAGTGCCCCACAGGCTCAGGGCGGCAGGTGACGCTATATCAAGTCGCAGAAGAATTAGCGCGCCGCCTCACCAACATTTTCTTGCAAGACAAAGACGGTCGCAGGCCGGTATATGGAGGAACGAAGAAGTTTCAAGAAGATCCGCATTGGCGGGATTACATCTCGTTCTATGAATACTTCCACGGCGATAATGGCGCCGGACTAGGAGCAAGTCATCAAACCGGGTGGACGGGTCTCATCGCTGCCGCGATGCACCTCTTTGCAACCACCACGCCCGAGCAGGTTCTTGAACTAGGCAAGCTGGCCGCCGTTACAGAAGTCCTTCAGAAGACGCGAACAGCCAAAGCGGCTGCCGCGGCCGGCAGCAACAAAGGCTAGCCTAGCGTCGTTCGTCCACATGTAGCAGAAAAATCTAAGGTACCCAGCCTGGTTTCTTACATACAGACTCTAAAGTAGGTACAGCACTCTCGATTGAACCGACAAGTTGGCAAGGCTTGCTTGAGTACAATCCGACTGCGGGGTTGAATCCGGTGAGTTGCGCGTAGGCGACACCCACGGGCAACGCGACTCGCGAGCGGCGCTGACCTGCGAAAAGGTGCCGGGCCCCTTTACCGGTCTGCGTCTACCTTTACGAAGCTGTACTTCGCACTGAACTGAATGCGGGGCGCATTTGCCTTTTGCCCGTTTTGCTCCATGGCCCAACCGTAGAGAAACTCGGTGCCCACATTGAGAGACCCAAAGGGATTCCAGATCAGGTTGGAGCCAGTGTACGTTGCGTGGTTGTATGTTCCCGGCGCCGCTGAGGCGAAGAGAGCAGTATTGTCCACGGCTGCGTATGAGTAAATCGCACTGGAACGCAATCTCTTCAGCCAATAGTGCTGGTACGCTGCCTCAACTCCCACCGCGGGAGTAGCTTTCAAACCTGTGGACGATTTTGGTTCCGCATCAATCCCCAGTCCGGAAGTGTCCTGGAGATACCGCGAAATGCCGTGTCCAGCCGCAACCGCAAAGATCACGTTATCCTTGCCGAATGTTTTCACACCAGTGGAAACGTTCACACCCCACCCAAAAACAGAATCCGTTTTTGAGTTTGGCGTAGTTGGAACAAAGGCCGCGATGGAACGAAATATTGCCGCCACCTGGAAATGACCGCGTTCAAATTCCTGACGCAAACGGATCGCCCCATCTGGACTCGGAGCATTGGGCTGAGAGGAGAATTGGGGAGTCTTAAAGGTTATGTCAGAGCTGGGCTTTTCCACGGAAACATAAAATGTTGTGCTGGGGCTCAATGCAAATCCGTAACGCAACTGCGGATTTCGGATGCTAACCATGCCATTGGGCCCTTGAAAGTCGAGAGTATCTGGGAATCCATCGGGGTCCATGAAGTTTGAGAATGTCTGCCCAATCAGAACGTTTCTTACCTGCGCATACGCATGACGTAGGCGCGGTGTAGTTGCGTTGGTTCCGAAAAGATCGCCTTCAATATAGAACCGTACATCGCCGAATGTGGTGCTGGGAATCCTGAAGTCCAGACTCAAACGCGTCGGACGGATGGACACTGTTGAGTTGTTCACGCCGACCGCCGCGGGGATGGGAATCGAAGATGGGATGAAGGACTCTGCGTTTCCTGCAGGCTTGAAATCATAGATAAAATCGGTCTTAAAGTAGCCTCCGATCTTGAGAATCGTTTGTGTCCCCGGCAAGCGAAAGAACCCCTTATACTTAGGATCAAGTGGGACGTTATCGAAGCGGGCGGCAGCAACTGTGTCCTCAGAGAATGTCGTGTAGGTCGCCGTTGCCTCCCCCACTTGTTTGGACGGCGCAGCTTGTGGCAGAGTCTGCGTGCTTTGAATCGTGCCGTCTTGGCTGCTAGACGAGGTAACCGGGGTAGTACCAGCTCCCGCGGCCTTGCCGGTCTCCAGCTCGCTAAGCTGCGCTCGTAGTTTGGCTACCTGTTCTTGCAGTTCGTCCAATTTCTTACGCAATTCTCGGACGTTTTGACCGGAATCCGATTGAGCCAAAGTGAGGCCTGCCGGAATGAAGGTCACAGCAAGCAAAACCGCCGTCGCAAAAATGAATCCTCGATTCTCCATTAGGGCCTCCCCATCGAATTCTTGCCATTTGAGTGCTCCTCACGCGGAACGAGTTTTCGTCTCATACGTTCCACCATGCGTGGCATTTGCAAACGCAGTCCTGTCTGTTTACGAGAGAAGAATTTCACTTGTGCAGATTGGAATAAGCCCCGAAGAGGCTCAACTGTCAGTTCTTACAGGGAATTTGCTTTAGGACTTAAGACCAACTACAGTTCCCTTAGTTCAGCATGCGGGTTCAACCGGATTGATGAACTCTAAAGTAGGTCGTAAGTGTCCGCCACCAAGTTATAGCTGCTCACGGAAGCGCTTCGCGGGTTTTCCCGCACGATCGTTCTCTTTAGCCAATCAAAACTCTGCGTCTCCCGTCCCTGCGCGAGCGACTCTAGCGCCAAATTTCAGCGGAACGGTGGCGCGAATTAGAGTGCCCCGCCCAAGCTCGGAATCTATGGCAAGCTCTCCCCGGACCAGTTTTAGCCGTTCCTTCATACTGGTAAGGCCCAGACCGCGCCCGCTCAGTACCACTTCGGGATCAAAACCAACTCCCGAGTCACGCACAGTTAGCTCGATTTCGTTTGATGCGCCTTTGAGCCACACTTCGAAATGCTTTGATTCGCTGTGCTTGAGGCCGTTCTGGAGGCTTTCTTGTAGAACGCGAAATAGGCAAAGAGCTATCTCCTGAGGTAGGTTCTTCGGGATGCCCTCGGACCGAAACTCAACCTTTACTTCCTTCTCCTGGGACAGCTCTCTGCAAAGACTTGTGGCCGCAGCGACGATGCCCAGGTATTCCAGCTTTGAGGAGTGCAGGTGATGCGATAGAGCTTGGATGTCGCTTCCCAAGTTTGACAGTTGTTCTCTCAACTCCTCGAAGTGTTGCCCATCGGCTGGAGCGGAAGGGGCAACGTCTCGTTGCAAGCGCTCTAGATTGACCAAGACCAGCGCAATCCGCTGATTGATATCGTCGTGAAGCTCCCGAGCGATCCACATGCGTTCCTGCTCCTGGGCCTCGATGAGTTTCCGACTCATGTCAGACAGAGACTCCTCAGCTAGTTTGCGGTCAGTGACATCGAGACACGACCCAATGTACCCAGCAAAAGACCCGTCATGATTAAATCTTGGCACACCGCGGTCGAAGACCCAGCGGTAGTCACCATCATATCGTCGGAGACGATACTCCATCTCGAAGCGTTCGCGCCGATCAAACGACCTTGTATAAGTCCTCAGGCACGCATCTAAATCGTCGGGGTGCACGCCTTCCGCCCATCCGTCTCCCAGTTCCGAGTGAAGCGGTCGACCGGTGAAATCCAGCCATGGCTGATTGAAATAGGTGCAGAGTTTGTCTGGACCTGACATCCATATCAGGACGGGAGCAGCGTTGGCGACATGGCGAAACCGCTCTTCGCTTTCACGCAATGCTGCTTCTGCCTGCTGTCGCTCCGTGACGTCCACCAGTACTGTCATGGAATACAAGAGGCCATTTGTATCCTTCACTGATCCTGCGTTGAGGAGCACAGTTCGTTGCTGGCCATCCTTGGTTACTATGACCATCTCCTCGTCGTGTAGTGTTCCTACTGTTTGCCACATGTCGAGCAAGTGGACGAGCTTAGAAAGCGACCCAAGAGCATAAATCGTGGATAGGGGCTTCCCGATCAATTCGTTTCTTTCGTAGCCGAGAGCCTTGCAAGCCGCCGGATTGGCATCCAGAATGTTGCCGTTCGCAGAAGTCATAAAGCAGTATTCCGGCAAGGTGTCAAAAAACTGTCGGAATCGATTCTCGGAGATTCTTTCGGCCTCTTCAGCCTGCTTGAGATCGGTTACATCCGCAAAGACAGAAAGGGCACACGGCTCGCCGTTGCATTGAATTATCTCTGAGGATCCTAAGGTCGCTCGGATCTGACCATCTTTCCTGCGAACGCGAACCTCGATATTTCGCACGGCGCCTTCGGCCAGAAGCCGCTTCACGAATTCCTCCCTACGAGCAGGATCGACCCAGAGGCCAATCTCCAAGGGGGTGCGGCCGATTACTTCGTGATGGCTCCACCCGGTCAGACGCTCATACCTTTCGTTAATGTCGATATAACGATGATTGTGCATGCTGGTGATGGCGATAGCGAGGGGGCTTTCTTGAAAGACGCTTGAGAACTTCTGTTCCGAGTGCTTGAGCGCTTCTTCAGTCTGTTTGCGCTCAGTAATATCAACCGCCATGCCGACGGTGCGCATGGGTTCGCCGTTCGTCGCGTATTCGTGCGCTCCTCTGTCGTCAACCCACCGTATTGTGCCGTTCGGCCAGAGGATACGGAACTCTGCGGAGAAGAGCTCGTGGTTTTGCCTTGATTTGGACACCGCTTCCGAGACCCGCTGCCGATCTTCGGGGTGGACGTAGCGATAGAAATCCTCATCTTTGCCCTCAAATGTTTCGGAATTCATCCCGAACATCGTAGGCAAGTCGCCGAACCAGGTGGTTCGGCCGGACTTGACGTCGAGATACCAGCCAACGGATTTGCCGGCTTCCATGGCTAAACGAAGCTGCTCGTTGGAACGCAAAAGTCTTGCTTCCGTCATTAGCCGCCTGGCCCGTTGCCAGAGAAGTGCGAAAATAACTATGGCTTGTACGATGAGAAGTAAGACGCTGGCCACAATGTATCGTCTGTAGATTTCCCAAAAGCCGGGCTCTCGATTGAGTACGATGCTGCCAGGCGGAAGGTCACTTACTTTTAACCCCCAGCGCTTTAGGGCGCGCCAATCAAACATATAGGCGTGGTTGCTCGTCACGATAGGAATATCCTCTGGATTCTCGCCGTTTAGGATTCGCACAGCCATGTCTGCGGCGACCTGACCGTCGTTGGCCCAATTCACCAGGTCGCCGCCCACTGCTCCCGCCCTAAGATCCACATCGTCCATGACAAAGATCGGAGCGTTCGCCGCCCCGGCTATTAAGGGCACCGCTTGAGCCGAATCAATAAAGCGCTGTCCGGTCGCGTCTTGCGTGAATGCAGTGTGGTAGACGATTGTGTCGCTCGGCAGTTGCCTGAGCCGCTTAAGAAGGGCGGGCATGGCCAAGTCAGTTAGGTACGTGAATTCAAGCTTTGATTCGTAGTTTTGGAATGCGCGCTTTGCGACGCCTTCCCATTCTTCATCGAACTTACCCATACCGCCCACGACTACCACATGTTTTGTGCCAGGGAACAGGTGCCGGGCAGCACTCAAAGTCTCTTCAGGGTGTAGCCTGCCAAAAACGCCTGTAAAGTGAATCTCGGAATTTAGCCGGTCCGGGACCCCACCCAAAACTGCGCAAAAGATGATTGGCGTATCTCGAATGAAGCTTTCATGTGACTCTGCAATGAATTTGAGGGATGCCGACCCAGCAGCAATGATCAAGTCGAGTTTGCGCTCTGAATATTTCGCTATGAGCCCTTCACGAACCCGGCGTTGAGAAGCCTCGTCGGGGAAAAAGGTAAGTTGCAAACTCTCATCGTATAACTCGATCTGGTATGGCGAGTTCTCTAGGCCACTTAATACTGCTTGGTCAACCTCCGCAAAGCCGGGTGACGAGACAATGCTAAGGTCATTGAGAATCAACACTCTCCGGGTTTGCTTGAGTTGCGCAACAGCGTTCGGGACGATCAGGACAAAGCAAAGTAGTACGAGCAGCCATGAGGCCGATGGCCAGGATGCCCAATGTTGGACCGGCCATTGGCCACAGTCTTGACCAATCCGCCAACTTGTTACCTTCGGCGAATGCGCTACCCGATGAAAGGGAGGTGCAGTCATTCCGCTCGACATCCCAAAGGTTACGAGTGTGTGCCCCTAGGGCCAAAAACTTGAACGCATCTCATGCCTGGCGAAACCTGTCAAATATGACAGGTCTCTACTCTTCGACAAAGTGCAAGGTTAAGTTCAATTAAGTTAGGCTTATTATAACAGCTGAGTAAAGGGCCGTCTTAACTTTTTCAGGTTCGATCCCATGACTGGCCCTTCAACACTGGAGATCTCATGTGCCCTCGGCTGAACGCTTCTCCACTGCCATCTCCGCGCTGATCGGTAGTGTTTGTCCCTAGCCCATTCGCAGTTTGCAAACCTGATGTAAACTTCGTCGCCGACGTTCGGCGTCACAAGCCGCGCTTCTGTAAATCCTCGCGTCGGTCGGTTAGCCCTGCGCTTGAGATTCTTAGTTTTAGGGCTTTCGCATTGTCAGCTTGGGAGTAGGGCTGCCGATGCCGGAGTTGTTTGATCGCGGCAGCGACGGCCAAAAAGCGCGGCCGAGAATAGACTTGACCAATCACGAGTCACGCGAGGGTCGCCTGCCCCCATACGGGCCGGATATTACCACTCCAGCTTTCCACTACTTTTTCACTTGGGGCGGGTACTTCTTTAGGAGCTTTTCGACGGCTTTGTTGATGTTTTTCTGTTTTTTCTCAGGCTTTGCTTTAGGGTCTAGAGTCTTCGAGGCTGTCCCTCTCCAAACCAGCTGTTTTGCTACAGGATCGTACATGCTCACATCCAGCTGCCCGACATATACTGTGGATGTTGAGCCGTAGGTCGTAGTTGAACTCATGCCGCCATAGCCATACCAACCACCTCCCCAGCCGGGACCGTAGCCCCAGCCTGTGTTGTAGGAGGTGAACTCCTTTTCCTGACCGATAGCAGTTTGATAGCCGACATACAGGTCAGCATTATCCGAGTCGGTCTTCGTTAGCCCTTTCGCGCCGAGTTGAGCATCGATGGCGCTTGTTAGCGCTTTTTGAGTGAGCTCATCGGGCAGATCAGCTCCCTTGATGGGCACCCACTTATAGGTCTTGTACTTCGAAAAGTCCTTGTCTTTGTCAAAGTCGTAGCGAATGTCCTGCGCTACTGCCGAACTTACTCCCGACAAAAGAGCAATCATCAAAAAAGCCAACTTTTTCATTTCTTGAGTTCTCCTTTTAAGATTTCGGACTAAGAGTCCTGGCCGCGCGTCACCAGTTGTCATCCGTGCGAGTCCACGTTTTGTCTGGGTTGTAGAGTTGCATGTCTTTGAAGATGCTAAGCGTGTTGGGACCCAAATCCTTTTCGTACACAACACCCTCATAGCTGACGACAAAAGTTTTTACCCCGGTGACGCGATGTTCAGCAGGCGCGGCGGCGAGAGCGAAACCCCCTATCATCGCCCCGTTCACCACGAAATCCATCTGGCCCAGTGGAGCGGCCGGACCTTGTCCCTTCAAGATCTTGAAAAAATAGCCGTGATAAGGTTGACCTTTGCTCGTGTAGCCTTGCGCGAGGGCCTTGGCAATTTCTTCTCCGATGGGTCCCCCCAAGCTTCCATCCGCGTTTCGCCAAGCAAGACCATCTTGTTTCCCAGGCGTACTGATGATCCGCTGCGCGTACTGATTCACTTCAGCACCATCGTGCTTCGCCAAAGCGTATTCGTGCTGCGCCTCCACGTACCCGCGGCAGATCTGAATAGCATCAAGTTCGTTAGAGCCTATGCGGCGCAAAAGGATTTCCTCGCGGCCTTCCTTGGTGTCAAAAAACCACTTTCCATTTTTTTTTACAATGGGGATAGGCAACGGCCACTCATCATTTCCAACAACGACCTCAGCCCGGTTCGAGTTTTGGGAATCAACCGTCACAGAGCTTTTCTCGCGCGCCTTCGCAGCAAATGCGGCGGCCCTGTTTTTGTCTTGAACGGAGTCTTCTGTCGTTACCAGAGCCTCACCATACGGGCCGAGAATCTCTTTTAAGGCAAGGAAATCAAAGTTTCCGGCAGCTTGGATTAGAGCATCGGCAGCTTCTTTGGGCGTTGCGAACAGTTTCTGCACCGGCTGCGGGGATGTAGCTAGGGATTGGCTGGATTGTGCCCGCGTTGGAGAAGAAGGAACCAAATGAGAAAAAAAGGCAGTGAGCATGATTGTAAGGAGCACGTTGCACAGGGCGCCGTTTGAACTTGGTCCGATCATGCGATTTCCTCCGGTCATGGGCCTCACCTCCTCCTCCCTCCCCCTCCTCTGCCGCCGCCAGCGCCCATGCTGGATGCGCCGCGTGAACTGCTGGCGCGCGCGCCGCTTCCGCTCAGTCCGCCCGAGCCTCCTCCAAATCCGCCGCCTCTAGAACTTGCACTGGCGCTCGGCGACACACTTCGATTGCCAACACGATCTCCTCCGCCACCGGCTCGCCCCGCCCCCATGTTGTTCGCACCTGAGCGATTACCAGCGCCAGCTTGCTGCCTTCCACCGCGATCCATGGTGCCAGCCTGTTGCCGGGCCTGTTGTTGGCGCGCGCCCGTCTGTCGATCTGCAGCGGAGGCCCCGCGCGTTGTGCCGCCATACTTGTTCGCGGTCCCTTTGTTCGCGTAGGGAGTCCCCCCACGGTGCTGCGAATTGTGCTGCCAGTTGTTGCTGCCGGTTCGGTTGCCACTGCGGTTGGAGATATTATTTTGCCTATTAGAGTTGTTCACGAACGTGTTGTTGTTATTGATGTTTATCGAGTTGTTGCTGCCCCAGCCGCTGTTGCAGCACCAACCCCCGCCCCAGGCTGCCCCCATGGCCATTCCAACTCCAAACGAAATCGCCATGCCAGCCGCGTAGTAGCCAGGAGGCGGATAAGCGATGGGCGGGTAGGGATATGTCGGCGGACCGTACACTACGGTGGGGTTGTAACTGGGAACGTAAACGACGTCGGGCTGAGACTGTTCGATCACGACGACACTTTTGCTTTCGATGGTCTTTGTCTCAACCTTCATCTGTTCGTTGGACTTCAGATTGCCCGAATCTTTTGCTTTCACGCGCATGCGCTGCACGGCGTCCATTACGTCGGATTGCTGTGCTAAGAATGCGTTGCCCAGGTCTGTCGCCCACTGGATGTCGTCTGAAAGCCGTTTGACGACATCCGGGAGGACAGCCAGTGCCTGAACCGTAGCGTCCCAAGGCTGCTTCATTATGGCCTCTTGCAAGGCCTTGTCTTTGAGATCCTTATTCCTGGTCAGCCATTGTTGGAGCTGCATGATCTCGAGAGGATAGGTAGATGCAGCAAGGACCTGCGCTAGAAGCGGGTCCGGGTAGAGGGCGATAGGTGCAACCAGAGAATCTAATTGGTCATTTGGAATTTTGGCGACTTGTTCTTCGGGCGCACCACTTTGTTCTGCGCCCATGTCCGTGGGCGCCGTTGTTGATGCCGTCCCGGGAATTAGAAGTATGGAGCAAACTATTGCCGTCAGCTGGGTTTGCAAGCTCCGGACGAAAGTTGCCATTCGTCACCTTTGTCACTCTTCGTCTCCTTATAGAGATCGTTGGCGGCTTGGAATACTGGCAAAACTACCAGATGGTCACAGAAAACCATGGCCCGGATCCCACCTGTAAATTTTGACAGTTTGCGATAGACACATTAGGACCTAACGTACAAAGCCGCAACCGGAGCTAGGTAGAGTTAACCCAGCAACCTAACTGAATACTCGATTCGCACCCGAGAAGGCCAGATGAACAAAGAAGAACAGTGCGCGGAAGGCGTGCAATTTCCTTCCGAGGGTCACCGCGTTATGAGCGATTCTCTTACAGGCAACGATCAACTTGTCCTAGCCGCGGCTGATTTTCAGTTACCTCCTGGCGGAGCCAAAGAACCGGTAGATAGCATGTGGGCGCTGACTTGCCGCCAACTTGCGCGAATTTCAAAACGGAGGATGACTGCCGGGTTGCTTTTGGACCGCGAGAGGGCATCGTGAGGTTTCAAAAGAGCGAACGAGTACTGCTCGCCTCGGGCTTAGCGCTTTTGGCCGTGTGGTTCGGTGCTCGACTCTATGGTGCTTTCGGCTACAGGAAAGCAATTGCCCAGTTTCAGGCTGCGGACGACGATAACGTTAGTGACGGCATTCCCGCTTCGCCGGATCACGTCTCAGGCTCTCCGGTTGACTTTAGCCAATGGTCGCCCAAGCGGATCGTTGCATACGAGGACAGTCTTGCCAGGAAGACCGAGGTTCCCCTCGCCATTCTGCGTATACGCAAGATCAACCTTGAGGTTCCCGTCTTCAACGATACAGACGGCCTGACTTTGAATCGCGGTGTGGGACGAATTCTGGGAACCGCACACGTGGGCGAGTCGGGCAACTTGGGGATCGCCGGGCATCGAGATGGGTTTTTTCGCGGGCTGCAAAACATTGCAAAGGGCGATGTGGTTGAGCTCGTCCGGCGGCGACAGACGGACAGGTACGTTGTAAGCGACATTCGTATTGTTACACCTGAAGACACATCCGTCTTAAAACCGAAGGAAGTGCCCGCTCTGACGCTGGTTACGTGCTTCCCGTTTTATTTTATCGGCCATGCTCCAAAACGGTACATCGTAACCGCGCTACTCGAGGATGCTCGCCAATCCAGTTTCGGCGCCGACGAGGACACCACTTCCTCGGGCGGCAATACCAAAAATAAGGAGAGAAAAAGATGTTCTCAACCAGTTTAATGAAAATGAGCTTGTGCGGCCTGCTGAGCGGAGGCGTTCTCTACATTGGCTTCCTAATGCCATGTGCTGCGCAAGTGCAAACCTCGAAGACGGTGACTCACGGCGAAGCAGTTAAAGAGGTCAAGATCGAGCGCGGGGAAATTGTTTACGTCAAGGGGAACACTGTCGTTCTTAAGATGGAAGATGGGAGTCTTAGGGAGTTCGATGACGTTTCAGACAGCCTGAGCTTCATCGTGGACGGAAAGCCCGTCAATATACACAATGCAAAAGTAGGCATGAAGCTGGAAAAACAAACCATCGCGACCACAACCCCTAGAGTTGTGACGACCGTTGAGACTGTGACTGGTAGGGTATGGCACGTGACCGCTCCGAGCAAAGTTATCTTGACGCTGGAAAACGGACAAAATCAGGAGTTCACAATTCCCAACGGGCAAAAATTCATGATCGACGGGCAGGAAACCGACGCGTGGGGCCTCAAGAAGGGCATGAAGGTTACGGCCCAAAGGGTGACTGAGGTTCCAGAAACGATAGTGGCACAGGAGGTTAAAAGGACGGGGATAGCGCCAGCACCACCGCCGCCCAAGGAGGATCTGCCGATCCTGGTGGTCGTTGCCCAACCAGTTCGAGTCCCACCGGTTCAAATGGCAGCCGCCGAGCCAACGAAGCCCGCTGAGCCGATGCCAAAGAAGTTACCGAAGACGGCTAGTCACTTGGCGCTCATCGGGCTACTCGGAGTGCTTTTTTGCGTTGTTTCTCTGATGCCCATGGCGATGCGCATGATCGTTGCGCGATTCGTCCCATAGTGAAGCGGAAAGTCAGTTCGGACTTTGCCCGCTTGCGCGAACAGGACAGGGCACCTCAGCCACCGCGTTCCGCCTGCGAAGGAGCGCGTTATCAGTTGTCACCGTAGGAAATGACGCGCACTACGAAGGCCGAACATAAGGCGATACGGATTTTGCTCACGGAAGGACTTCGGTCGATGGCCAACCTCACAATCGTCGACGACGCGAAAAGAATAGAGGTCGAAAGCGAACTCCGGAGGCAGATGTGCAAAGTTGGACGCAGCATGTGGGCAAGCGGATTTGTAGTCGCGTGCCAAGGCAATTTGTCAGTGCGCGTTGATCAAGACCGAATCCTTGTGACACCTGCGCGTGTGTGCAAAGGGCACCTTGAGCCCCAAGATCTTTTGGTAACTGACCTAAACGGCGTCGTCAAGTGCGGATCCGGTCGGCCATCGTCAGAGATCTTGATGCATCTTCTTTTCTATCGCGTGCGGCCTGATGTGCAGGCTGTGTGCCACGCTCACCCTCCAACGGCGACAGGGTTCGCGGCCGCAGGGCGTGCACTAGACGTGGCAGTTCTTCCAGAGGTGGTCGTGGATCTGGGGACAATTCCGTTGGCGCCATACGGAACGCCTGGTACTTGGGAACTTTGCGAGAGTCTTCAGCCGCTTGTGGCGAAACACCACGCAATTCTCCTTGAAAATCACGGCGTGGTGACTTGCGGCTCAGATTTAACTAGAGCATATCAACGGCTGGAAACAGTAGAACAATTCGCGCGGATCTTACTCACAGCCCATTGTCTAGGCGGACCGCATGTGCTCTCCAGCATAAACGTGCAAAAGTTAATCGCCGCGAGGTCGCGCTACGGAGTGTCGGGTCCCGGAGGCGAAATGAAACTTCCGCTCACATCCGAATCTCCGGAAGGGCAAACCATCGAGGCGCATCCAAGTCAAGCTACATCTTAATGAGAGCTTTACGGCAAGGATGCTGTCTACTCTATGCGCCGACAATGCTTGAAGGCTCCCGGTCAACCCACAACAATTCGGCTTCTAATGGCAAATTGAATGAGATCGGCACTCGTTTTGAGGCCGAGATCCTGCATAATGCGGTACTTATGAAAAGCCACGGTGCGCGGCGTTACCCTCAATACGCCCGCCGCCTCTTTCATTGACTTTCCTTCTGCCAAAAGCTGGACAACTTCTCGCTGGCGCGCGGTAAGCGATTTGAGGTGGCTATTTCCCTGTGGATTGCGGATGAAACACTCCTGCATCCCCCGGGCAATCTGCGGTGTGATATAGGATTTGCCTCGCAGCGCTGCCCGCATGGCCTGGAGCAGTTCTGAGGCAGCGGATTTCTTCGACACGTACGCAGACGCCCCCGACTTCATGGCCTCGACAGCAAGTTCGGGATCTTCGTTCATCGTCAAAAAGACGAACTTAACGCCGGGCATCTTCGGTTTGAGTTGCCGAAACGCATCCATCCCATTCAGGAGAGGCATTGCAACATCGACAACAATCACGTCGGGCTTCAGGGCCGTTGCTGAAGCGACGAGCGCATGCCCATCGGCTACTGTCGCGACGACATCGAAGTGTCGTGCAACCAACTCGCGCAGTGCTTCCGCCACAAGGGTGTGGTCATCGGCCAAAATCGCGCGAGGCAATTTCATAATTGTTCTATTACCGGCACTCTATGAGCCGACAAGCAAAATTGCACAAGCAGTTATTATAGCAGCGGCAAGGCAATACGTGACGATTAAAATAGAAGTGCGGTCACGACCGTGGCCATGCCGATAACGCGGTTACAAAGCGAAGGTTGAACAGAACAATGACATCAAGAGATTCCACCTGTCATTGGGATGGCGTTTTTCGCCTGCGTGGCATATCACGAGTGCACAATTCAGGTCGGGGGTTGGCTTCCACTTGCCGAGTGCGCCGGCTGGCGATGCGATTCGTCAAACTCCTAGATATGGAATACGGTGTTGCAATCAGCACGGGACCCAGCAGCAATGCAGCGCCCGGATGAATCTCCCTGAAGATCAGGATTTGGGAAATCAGATCCAGAATTATAGCGATGGCTACTAGGTCACGGACCGAAGAAAACCCACTTTGCCACAGATCGCGTCTGCGGATTCGTCGGAAAACCAATCCCGAAAGAAAAGGGGGACATCGTAGCCGTGAGTCTCGTTTCCCGTCCCGCATGCCCAAGAGGATTGCCATCGTTGGCTGTAGGACAAATCTTAAGCGCCCCGGTCCCGCGAGACGTGTCCAGAGGTCTTCAAAGAAGCGCTGCGTGAACAAATAAGGATCGCCCGTTTGTATGACTCTCCGAATCGCACTTGGCAGTGCGCACAAAAGAATCACAATGGCGATCGCCGTTAGAACAGAGCTGCGGGAAAACGAGATCTTCATCCACGGACTGCCTGTCACCCGCAAAGCTAGGGTGCCCCAGGGAATGACGCATCTAGCAAAACTTACAGTGATGTGAAGGCGCGCACTTTGCTTAGGCTTCGATAAGTGATGGTAGGTGCTCCAGGCTGTCTGTGGAGAACCGCTCGTCACTAGAACTTGGGCGCGTTCCCTTACCTCAGTTTGTCTGGATGAACATCGAGATTCGCAACGCTTTGACTGAGATACTGGTTGCCAACAAGAACGGACTCGAGACTGGCCAACAGCTCCTCTGAGGCATCCTCCTTATGAACGTAGCCACACGCACCTGCCTCAAGCGCAGCTCGCACGATTTCGAAATGTAAGTGTCCAGTCAGGAAAATGATCTTGCAATCGGGGTTGAGCTTTCGGATTTGTCGGGCGGTCTCGATGCCGCTTAACTTCGGAAGGCTGATGTCCAAGAAAACCAAATCAGGTTGTTGTTCTTCCACCTTCTGAAGAGCTTCTGGTCCGTCCGAAGCAAAACCTGCGATCTGGAGATTGGGGTGTCCTTCGAGATATGCTTCTATACAATCTCGCCAAAGGCGAAAATCATCGACGACTAGAAGACGGACTATGGCCATGCATATTTTCCCTGTCTCGGTTACGTTCAAAAGCGGGCTGCTCTGCGGACGTTCGAGCCGCCGACCGCACAATCAGAATCGCACGGGGCGTGATGCCTGCTCGTTGTCTGAGGGCATGTATGAATTTGTGGTAGAGCAACGAGGGACTCCAAAGGCAAAGCGGTCAACGGGTGGAAGCCAAGTGTTTTTTGCGCAAACCGCAAGTACAAAGCCGCTCAGGAGAACGAAGCAGAACTTTGCCTCGACTCTTTAGAACAGCGCCTTCGCTTTGCCATCCGCTTAACAGGCGGCTAGCCGTGAACGGAGTTACATTGGCGGCGGCAGAGAGCTCCTCGTTTGTAACATCAAATTCGTATCCGTCCGAGACTCTTTTGCCGATGGTTTGGGCCAGACAGACGAGAACGCGGGCAAGTCTTTGACGAGCAGTATGCCCGATCAAAGCGACATGATCGGCGACGTACCATGCCAAATAGTCGTAGGCGATAGGCAATGCGTTTTCCAGCAGCCTTGGGTAACGCGATGCCAGATTTCGGAGAGTGGTACGGTCCCATACCAACATCGAGCTATCTTTCACTGTCTCGGTACTGACAAGATACCGACAAGAATTCGACGTGAGGGCCGAGCCACCGAATATTTCTCCGGGCGTGAGCCAAAGAAGAATGACTTTTTTCCCTTCAGGTGTGTTGAAGAAGAAGCGTGCGCGGCCTTTCGTCAGCAGAAACAAATGATCAGCGGGATTGCCTTGATTGACGACGACCGAATTGGGCAGGAAGTGCCGCTGTCTGGCTGCGGCCAGAATAACCTTGAGGTCAAGCGGCGAAAACCCTTCAAGAAATCGGGATCTTACGTTCGTAGCTACCGTGGCAGGTTCCAAAAAGGACATAAATAAACGGGCTCAAGAGCTTTCACTTGCAGTAACACCTCTGCAGGACCAACATCGCTTTTGCTCGATTCGAATAACATCGACGAGGCAGAGCGAGGAACTGCTAGTTCTAACAGTCCAGGCGCCCCAAAAAAACGTGCCCTTACGCCTGGTCGTTATAAGGCAAGTGTTGGGAAACGAAGATATTGCCTTCCAAGGCTTCACGAATGGCTAGGACAAGCTCGCTGGCAATTCGAGATTTTGCTACGTATCCGAAGGCACCCGTAGAGAGGCATCGACGCACAAAATCAGGGTCACAATGGACCGTCAAAAAGACGACCCGCGATTCGCAACCTGATTCCTTCAGCCGGTCGACGGCCTCAATGCCATTCAGAATGGGCATAGAGATATCAGTTACGATGACGTCCGGCTTCAGTCGAATAGCCTCCTCAAGCAACGCTTGGCCATCGCCCACCTTGCCAACGACTTCGAACTCCGATTCTAGAAGGTGTTGCTCCAACTCCGGGAAGCGTGGATGATCGTCCGCGAGAAGTATTCTTGCCTTCATCGGCTGGCCCGTTCGACGAATGTGCGACCAAATAACGGTTATGGTCATGAGCGCACCATTCGTTCCGGCGCGTGGAATACGGGCCGTAAGTCCTGCGCGGCCACCACAAGCGCTGGGATGTAAAATCTAGTTTGCAAAACGCTTGTTTGCCTACTGTCAACGATGCCAGCAGGTGACAAGGAGACCAAGAAGGATGTGTAACGGTCGCTTTCTGAGAACTGCCTGACAAGTACACGAGTATTGCCAGTGTGCTAGAATCCTGTGCACATTCCCAAGGTAGCGTTTGGGATTGGCGGCATCGGCTCGAGGCGAAAATGGCTTGTAGGGCCTGCAAATCCGAAAACTTGCAGAGAGTGGATGGGGAGCTTACGGTTAGTCTCCCTAGCCTAAAGGCGCTGGAGGTTCCTCCCCTCTATGTTTGCCAGGTTGTTTTGGTTTGTATGGACTGCGGCTTCACGGAACTTGTGATTCCTGCAGCCGAACTGGTGTCACTCAAGAGGGTAAAAGCAGCTCCTGGCTCTTAAGACGGCGGTCGAGTAGGTTCTGGGCTCCGACGCACACGGAGCGGCCTATTGTTCCTACTTTTTCGATTTTGGCGGGAAATTCTTGAAGGATTTACTCACGATCTCTCTAATTTCCTTGTCTTCGTTCTTACGCACTTTTTGGGGATCGTACCACTTCTTCGTGGCTGTACCTTGCCAGATCACTACTTTCGATTTGCAATCCAGCGCATAAAACACGAATTTCCCTTGCACGGAATACCATACACTGGGCGCGAAACCCACCGTTGATCCCGCGCCAACAGTCCACATATTACTTCCAGCGGGGTTCAAATCGGGTGGTTGTATACTATCGAGACCTGCGGGAGGCGCGACCCCCGCTTGGAGGCCTTCGTCCCCCGGACCTGCATGATAGAAAAGATGGAAGTCTGGATTGGCGGAGTCCTCGACGATACCTTTGGAGGCCAGTTCCTGAGTTACAGCGCGCATGATCTTTTGGTCGAGGATCTTGTTATCCTCCGGATGTCGTTTCGTAACCAGGTTATTCTTTATCCAGGCGAAACGTTTTAGCCCGCCAAAGTTGTATCCTTTCTTCCAATCGGTCGTGACCTTCTGCCCGTAGGAAGACTGGGCCGCGAACAAAACGGCGAGCAAGAGCGCTAGATAAAGAGTTCGAGGCTTTTTCAAGATTTGTCTTTTCCTCTGAGGCCCGCGATTATCGATTTCCGTGCTTCTGACTAAACTCCTTTCTCTTGGTGAAAGGTGACAAGACCGCCACAGTTGGACTATCCAGGCCAACACATTCACTTGCTGGTACGCCTTATTACGGAAAATTCACTTGCGGGCCGGTAGGGAAGTAGGCTGCTGCAAACGGAATTCGAGCAGCGTCTCGCTTGGAACGCTCACCTTTTGACCCTTTTGCACCACGGCTGCGGTGGTTCCAGCCACAGCGCCTATTGCTGCGCCCATGCCAGCATTTCCAGCGATTGCACCGATCGCTGCACCGAGGCCAGTGCCTCCAAGAATCCGTTTGGCCGATCGCCCGCCACTGCTTTTACCACTGATTTTGTAATCGCTGCTTAGAACTGGATAAGCCGTACCATTCAGCACGATCTCAGTCAGCTCCAATTGAAGCTCCGACTTACCTGCCATTCGCCCCGCTTCCTTGGATTGAGCGAGTCGGCCATACACCTTGGTTCCCGCCGGGGCGACTATCACGCCACCCACCTCTAGGTTGGTCTCTAAGTTCGCGGAGAAGCGAGAGCCGACCGGGTTTTTGCTCGAATCTACGGTGTCGATCATTCGCACGAGAAGTGTCGTTCCCGCTGGCACCGTTACCTTGTTTCGCTGCGCCCAAATTGGACTAGCTAGAGTCAGCCCGGCGCATGCCAGAACCGCTGCTAGGGTTCTTGCCGTCGTTGCTCTCCTGAATTTCGCATCTCCTTCTCCTTTTTTCATGCTGAAGCCTCAATTCGATGCCGTTTGCACCACTGGCAGGACGGCGGAGATTTGAAGGTCAACAATGTGCTGGATCTGATTTTCCACGAGGAAGAACTTCGCGGCTTGTGTTGCAGAGAGCGTCGTCTTCATTTTGTCGAAATACTTCTTCTTCAAGGCGGCTCGCTGAGCTTCCAGCTCAAAAGCCTTGGTCATGAGCGCGTCGGCCTGCTCATTTGTCAGGCTCTCGTAGTTTCGTGCATAGTCCACGATGAGCTGCATGCGGCCATCACCGATCGTAGCTAGCTCAGCATCATACTGTTGAAAGATGGGCCAAAATTTAGCTGCGTCGGTATCGCTGAACTGCATAATGGCATTAATGATGTCTTTTCTCTCGGCCTTAATATCAGCTCTGAGCAGCGTGGCGTAAGCGCGAAAGTTTTGCTCGCGCGCATCGAAGCCTTCCTCCTGCATCAACGCGACAGAAGCCGCGAGCGTAGGCACGGCCACAAGAATTAGGGCCGCAAGAGTTCTTCTTGCTTTCATGACGTTAAGCTTTCTGCCTATCCAAAACTTGGGAGCTCGTGCGGAACAAACGCACGGCCTCCGCTGAAGATCGGTTACCGTCTTTTGGTCTGAATCAATTTCAACTCCGGACGCATGCCCAGAGTCGCACGCCTTAGCACGCTGTGCTAACTGTCAAAACTGACAGATTACTCGGCACAGCGGCTATTACTTAACTTTGAGTGACTCTGGCTGTTACTTCTGACAGTGTGCGACCACGATCACACAGCCATAACGTTTCGGGAGGGTTCCCAAGCCAGCCCAGGACCTAAGAAGAGGGTTTACAGCTTTGACCCAACGAGGGTCATCTCATCGTATCTCTGAAAAAGCCGTCGATTGGAACGTTTTTGGCCGGCTTAGCTTCTGCTTCATTGTCATTGCGCTTTTCTCCATCCCTTCAACACCGTTTCCGTGTCTGATTCAGGCCCAAGCGCCCGCCCATTCCGGTACTTCGAGCGGCAGAATGCAGCCGCAGCAGAACGAAATTCCCGCAATTCATGATCAATCAGGGAACCAATCGATTCCTTTGCCGCAGATTGCTGATCGGGCGGAGCAGCTAGACCGCCTGCTACGCGAAATCAATAGTCAGCTGATACCCAAATCGGAACTCCAAGAATCTCAAGGAAAAACTGCGGAACAGGCCGCGGAGATTCGTCGGAGGACGCTTCAAACTAGGGAGCTTCTCGCTGGTGCTCCCACCCCGTTCGAACTAGAGGACGAACAGCGCTACTGGCGCTCTCGAAATCTCAATTATGAAGCAGAACGCAAACTCCTGACGCTGCGAGCGGCGAAACTGGAAGAACAAATCCAAACCCTCGAAGCCCGACAACCGGAATGGCTGGCTACATGGATCCACATTCGTGAATCCTCAGGAATTGAACCGGTTGTCGACCGCATAAAGCAGCAACTGGACAAGATTCAGGCGGCAAAGTCCCAAGCACAAGAGCAACTGAATACCGTGCTCACACTTCAAAATGAGGTCTCTCAGCTGGATCAGCAAATCTCAGATGTCTTGCTCCGTGTCCGCGCGGCTCGGGAGCAGGAACGCGGCCGGCTGCTGGAACCGGATAATCCACCACTTTGGAATGCCCGCCGGGCACACCAACTGGATGAAAGTGTGGGACCCCTGTTCCACCGTTCCTTCGATCGCTCATTTACAACGATCAAAGAGTTTTTGCGTGCGCGCCAGCTCGTGATGTTTACACTTTTTGGGTCCTATCTTTTGGCTCTCCTCGTTGTTCTTAAACTTAGGCGCTACGTTGCACACGCTGCCCAACAGGACGTTCCGGCCGGGGTCGTACAAGTATTTAAACGTCCCTTCTCTGCGGCGCTTTTGCTAACCCTTATCGGAACTGGAAAATTCATAGCATCTGCGCCCTTCGGAATCGCACTCTTGTTTTGCTTGCTGTCTTTAATTCCTGTATTGCGAATACTGGTCGCGTTGATTGAGCCCGGGCTGCGAATCTTTCTCTATGTACTGGCAACACTGTACGGGCTTGAATGCATTTATCTTTTGGTTCAGGTTCCCTCTCCTTTTCGGCGGGAGCTTTACGCCTTCTTTGTTCTCGTCGCAATGATCAGTTTCGGCTGGCTTGTACGTCCATCCAGAATATGTCTAGCCGGGTTGCAACGCCAAAGCCAACGAATACTCTTGATCGGGATTCGAAGTGGTCTCGTATTACTCACTGCATCTTTCGTTGCCAACATTATAGGATTTGTTTCTCTGTCACAAGTTCTAGGCCTGATAGTTTTGGTCGGTCCTTTCGTGGCCTTAGCGCTATATTGTGCGGCGCGAGTCTTAGTTTTGTTTTTGGGCATTGTCCTGCACACTCCTTGGGCCCGAGCACTCCTTGACCCTCGCGTTGACCTAATAGAACGGTGGGGCAGTCGCCTCATCGCACTCGGCGCGATGTTGATATGGCTGAAGTCCCAATTACAACTGGTTACGTTCTACGAAAGCGCGGTGGAAGCTGCATCGAAACTATTCAGATATCCGATTGGCTTTGAGAAAATTCATTTCACTCTGGGCGATGCGCTGGGCCTGGCATCTATACTGCTCGGTGGCTACTTTGTTGCAAATGCGTTTACTTTCTTATTGCAAAAGGTGGTTCTTCCAAAATTGCCTCTGCAGCGCGGCCTACCCTACGCTATCTCCACCGTCACCTATTATGTTCTTCTCTTGCTGGTCGCCTTGGCAGCTTTGTCCGGGGCGGGCATCGAGCTAAACAAGTTTACAGTGCTCACCGGCGCCCTTGGCGTTGGTCTCGGGTTTGGTCTGCAAAATATCGTGAATAATTTTGTCTCTGGACTGATCCTTCTCTTTGAGCGCCCCATTCACGTTGGTGACACGGTGGACGTCGGCGGCCTAGTCGGTATTGTCCGCCGGATCGGGGCACGGTCTAGCACAGTCGTGACATTTCAGGGCGCGGAAGTGATTGTTCCCAATAGCAACCTATTATCGAACCAGGTCATCAATTGGACACTGTCGTCACAGTGGCGGCGGGTTGACGTGCCCGTTAGAGTTGCTTACGGCACCGATCCCGAACGGGTGATCAAGCTTCTTGTAGCCGCGGCCGAATCTCATCCAGGAGTCTTACTTGAACGACGGCCGATGGCTTTCTTCGTGGGATTTGGAGAAAGCTCACTAAACTTTGAGCTGCGCTTCTGGTCTGCCTGGCAAGACACTTGGTTTCAGCTCCAGAGTGATGTGACCATCGCCGTCGCCAAAGCCTTGCGAGAAGCTAGCATCGAGATTCCGTTTCCTCAGCGAGATTTGCACGTCCGTAGCATCGATGCATCGTTGGCAGAAGGCTTAGCAGAAAAGGGCATGCGCACCACGTCTACAGGCAATTTGCCACAACGGAACGCTGTTAGGTGACACAGCAATTTCGTTAGCTGCCTGTGCCGCCTTGTCGGCGTTTCAATGGTGTGGGAACGGATGGCTCATCGCCTCTTCAGCGCTCAGCGGACGGTCGCGTATGCTGGCAATCCGCCGAACGATCCCCTTCAGCCGAAGGAATACGAGACTGGTCCCTTGCCATAATAAAAGGAAGGCAATCACGGTAAGCAATATAAGAATGAGCAGGACAGCGATGCCGAGCAGAACAGTAAATGTTTCCTCCACTAAATACACGCTCAACCTTGGCTGCCCTACCCCTGCAAAGATGAGTGCTAGGGCGACGAAAATCTTCAGTCCGTTCTTCCAGTTCACGTTTCACCGCCTTAGGATAATCTGAGGGTCTTACACTCCTAGCTACTATCGGCGATTTGTGTAATTGGTTCTGCGCGATTTTATCGTGAGGTGGATCAGTGACGCACGCAACTGTCTCTTTTGTCAGTGGCAAAGATTGCCGGACGAATCAGGCTGGAGCTCCGCGTGTTCCTAAGGGAGCGCGCTTGACTGATACGGTGCGCCAGGCATGCCCAAGGATTTTGACGGGCAATGCTTGGTTGCTAGTGACCACTACAAACCGTCAGAAACCGCAAAACAGCTAGACACATCAGCGATTGCCCTATTTAATATTTTAACAACGGATACGATATGTCGAGCCTAGTTCCGGGGGGAACAAGTCAGGGCAATCTTGGGTAGTAAAGCGGAATCAAGGACTGTAAATACTTGCAGACCAAAGGGCTACCTTTGACATGAGTCCGATGAATAACGTATTCATGGTCAATCGGCAGTAGCCTGTTGCTGAATGTCCATGTCTGTTAGAAGTTACAGTGTACGCGCCAGACGCGCATTCCCTAGCATTTGGACGGTGTGGCAAAATTTATGACGCTACCGCGAGTCATGTTGGCCGACGACCACACGATTCTTGTGGACGCATTCCGCAAGCTCCTAGAACCTCATTTCGAAATAGTCGGTACTGTGTCTGATGGGCGGGCCTTGCTAGAAGCTGCACCTCAACTCAAACCAGACGTGATCATCGTGGACGTCGGCATGCCACTTATGAACGGTCTAGAAGCTGCTTTGAGATTGAAGGAACTGATGCCCGCAGTGAAGCTCATCTTCCTAACGATGAATGAAGATCCCGACTTGGCAGTGGAAGCAATGCACCGCGGGGCGTCCGGCTATCTGTTGAAAAGTTCAGCGGCTTCAGAATTGATCCGTGCGATCCACATGGCGCTGAAGGCAAAATCCTACGTTACGCCACAAATAGCCCGGGGAATGCAGAAGGCGTTTATCAATAACCCGAGGCCAAAATTGCGCGTCAAGGTTCTGACTCCTCGGCAGCGTGAAGTCGTCCAATTGTTAGCCGAGGGAAAATCAATGAAGGAAGTCGCCGATGTCCTCCACGTGACGCCCCGCACCGTAGCATTTCACAAATACCGCGTAATGGAAGAACTTAGCCTCAAGACGACCGCGGACTTGATTCAATTCGCAATCAAGTCACGAATCCTCGTACCCTGAACCACACTTACTGGGATTCTTGAACGTGTGGCGGCTCATCAGCGGTTTTGTGCCTCATCCACGTTGACGCATAGACTTGCGACGTCAAACGTTCCCGTAAAGTCTGTCACTTTTGACAGTTCTTGTGTAACGGCACAGGGCCTAAGTTAGCGTGCGTCGAGGAAGACACAGGCGCTACTGAAAACAAATTTGGAAATGAGGGAGAAACGAAATGAAAATGAGAAGTGCACTTGTTTCAGGAATTGTTTTGCTGTTTGGAACGGCTGCCTTCGCTCAGGATTACGCCAAGGTTGAAGTCCCGTTGAATTACTCCTACATGCGATTCAATCCGGAGAATAGCCACATCATCAGCGGTCTTTCTCTGAACGGCGGGGGAGGTGGGGTGGCAGTTTACATTAATCATTGGATTGGAATCCAAGCGGACTTCCAGGGCTATGCCAGTTTTAGCAACAGGGTCTTCACTTTCCCTGCAACCCCTAACAGCCCTTGCCCCATAGGGTGCACTGTAAAGGCCAGCGGCGATCTGTTTACGTATAACGTGGGTCCTATCCTGAAATACCGGTCGGAGCACTTCGAGCCCTTCGTAGAGACGCTATTTGGTGGAGCCCATTCCAATACTTACCAAAATCTTCTCAAGGCCTGTACAGGCAGCTGCACGACTACCGCAAATCCGAGCAATAATGCGTTCGATTTCATCATTGGCGGAGGATTCGATGTCCCCTTGAGCAAATCTATTGCCATCCGACCGGCCCAGTTTGATTTCGTTCTTACTCGGTTTGGAAACAGCTTTACCAAGGGCAACAACAATCAGAGCAACTTCCGGTACAACGGTGGCATCGTTTTCCGCTTCTAGTGGTGAGTCGTTGTTTCAACAGGCAGGGCTGCGGACGGGAGATGTCGGGCCCCATTCGCAGTCTCCTCCTTTTTCCTGCTCATCAGGCCTCGGAACTGAATCTCATCCAAGAATCCCATCTCATTACGCCGCTTTCGTTCCCAAGCTAAACCTGCCTGCAGGCTGAGGTCACACGACCGTGTTAGAAAACCTATCCTTGCCAACACAACCTCAATAGAGGTTCGGCTCGATCCGCCTCCCCCTGAGGCATGTCAGGCGGTGTCTATCATTTCATCTCGCGCCGGAACCCTTGAATCGAAGGGGGTTCACCGGCATCACTGCTATTTGAGCGGAAATTTCTCCTACTGAATATGGAAAGCGGCCCGATGCGTGTCTCCGAGAGGCCTGTGCATTCAGGCCAAGAGCACCTGTGCCGTTTGTAAATGTCTGTCAGTTTTGCCAGTTCCCCAGTTACACGCTTGCCTGTACGGTCCGAATAGCTGATCAAAGCTCACTGTTCACGTGCAGGAGGTGGATCTAATGAGGCATCGAGTGTTCAGAACGTTTTGCGGCGCCTTTGGCGGACTGTTTCTATTCGGCCTAGCCGTCCTTGCACAAGACCTTAAGCCCGGGAAACTGAAGATATCGGTTCATCCCAAACAAGCGTACACATTCATTGACGGCAAAGCGATCGGTCCCGGAAACCAGAAAATCAAGCTTGATGTTGGAACCCACCATTTGGTAGTGGCAAATTACGGTTTCAAATTTGTTGAGCGAGACATCTCCATTGATTCACATCAGACTCTTCCTTTGGATATACAGCTGGAGCCAGCAGGCGGAGACGTGCCCGGCCCGCGAGGGCGCATCCAAATAGAGGTTGGGATGAGGCGCGTGGGTGATGCGGCCGTTCTGATGAATGGTAATAAACCCCAGTACTTCGTTGGGCATGTCGACGAGTTCAACAACGACATTATCAAACATCAAGAATTGGTCGTGCCGCCAGGTAGGCATGAGTTGACGGTCACTAGATATGGCAAGGAGCTGTGGACCGGTTTGGTCACGGTTGGGGCCAATCAGCGGGTGATTGTCAACATCTCAAACGGAAAACAAGTCACCAAAGATTGGCCGCGTGGGGCGAATGAGCTCGGCGCTGGCGTACAGCGCTTCAAGGCAGGGACCGCAAGTGCTACAGTTGCCGTCGCGCCTGTAAGCGGAACGGTTTCGGCCAATCCGCCAAATATCAACTGCAACCAAAACACTCAGTTGGCTTGGACCTCAGCAGAAACCGTCGAAGCCGACATGAGTGGTTTCAGCCCAGTTCCGACCGCGGGAGAGAAAGCTGTTTCGCCGCGGCAAACTACCGTCTACGAATTTACAGCCACAGGCCCCGGAGGCGTGACGAAACAGAGTGCCACCGTTGAAGTGAATACGACGGTACAGTCCTCGCTGAGTGCCTCACCGATGGAGGTGAGTTATCGCCGCATTGGTGACAAGGTTGTCCAGCAAGCGAACACGACGCTTAACTGGTCGGCAACTAACTCCGATGCAGCTTCCCTTGCTCCTCTTGGATCCGTGGACAGCACGGGCACCAAGTCCGTAACGCTCACTCCAACGCAGTCAAACGACGGCCCGGTGGATGAGGAGTTTAAGTACGCTCTGACAGCTACAAACGTCTGTGGTGGCTCAGATACAAAGACTGTTGCTGTGCGCTTGAAGGGTTCCATCGAACCCATTCCCGCAGTGCTCCTCAACAGTGTCTTCTTTCCCACTGACTATCCTACAAAGAAAGACCCAACGCTTGGATTGATTGGTAGTCAGCAGGAAACGTTGCGAACGGTTGCTGCTGGATTCAGAAAGTACCTTGAGTATGACCCGGAAGCGAAGATTGTGCTTGGCGCTTACGCTGACGAGCGTGGCGAGAATAAATACAACGACGCACTGACAGGCCTGCGGGCTCAGCGCGTCAAGGACTTTCTGATTTCAGAAGGTGTGGCCGCTGAAAGAATCGACACATCTACCTATGGCAAAGAGAAGCCGCTTGACAAGGCGACAGTCATTGACTTGCAAGCGCGCAATCCCAATCAGACCCCTAAAGAGCGCATACGCAACTTCCGCGCAACCTGGCTCGCTTACAATCGCCGCGTGGACATTGTTCTGCTTCCCACAAATGCCGAATCCTCGCGGTTCTACCCGCACCAAGCTGCTGATTCACAGATTCTTTGGCAGAGGCCGAAACCAGAACGCGACGTGGTCGAAAAGAATAATTAGGCATTCGCCGGAAGAAAACGTCCGGTCCTCAGCTTGTCAAGGCCTCCCAACCCGCGGCCCGCCCTGCAAGAGAAACAGGGCGGGCCGTTTTCTTATGCATGCCTCGAGGTGTCGGGTGTGAACTGTCCATCAATAAACTTGCAGCGATGTCGGTGGACCCTCTTGCTTCTACTCCTGTTCGGATTGGTTTGCGATCGTGCAGCCGTGCTCGTCGAAGCGCAAGAGACAAATGTCACCCAAAGGCCGAATTCTTCCTCCCAAACAACCGGGGGTTCGCCTGCGGCCTCAGAGCCCCCTGTTCAGCAAGACAAGTCTCAAAAGAATGGGCACCGGGACCGCGGGGCGTTTGTCGTTGCTCCTCTTCCACTCTCGAGCCCAGCCTTGGGTTCGGGAATCGTGCCCGTACTAGCCTACATTTTTCCCATCAGCACCAGCGATAAGACCTCTCCCGCCTCTTTGGTCGGAGCTGTAGGCCTCGTAACCGATAACGGCAGCCGCGCGATCGCTCTAGGTGGTGAGGTCTATTTCAAGCAGAACAGCTATCACACAACCGCGATTTACGCTCGGGGGAATCTGAATTACGACTTGTACGGGCTTGGCTCTGGCGATTCCCAGCCAAAGCTGCCTCTCAAACAGACCGGGCAACTAGTCTTCGCAGAGTTCCTGCGCCGCACAGGGTGGAAACTCTTCCTGGGGCCTAGATTCCTTTGGGGAAGCTCACTCATCACACTGAGGCCCAACAATGTGGGAACCGTGCCATTGCCACCAGAGCTCGGACTCGATACAAATCTAACCGCCGTAGGCTTCCGATTGAACCGTGACACTCGTCCCAATCGTTTCTATCCGACTGACGGAACATTTCTGGACTTCACTGCGGACTTCTTCTCTCCGGACTTGGGGAGCAAATATTCATTTCAAAGTTACAAATTCACCTTCAACAAGTACTGGAGCTTGACGCAGAACCAGGTGCTTGCATCCGGCTCGTTCGCTTGCTTTACCGGAGGCGAGCCCCCCTTTTACGGAAACTGCGTTTATGGAACAGATAGTCAATTGCGTGGATACCCTGCCGGCCGCTATCTTGATCGTTATATGCTTGGCACTCAATTGGAATATCGGCTGGCTTTACCCAAGAGATTCGGACTTGTGGGGTTCGGTGGCTTGGGAGAAGTAGTCCCCGGAGGCAATCAGCCGTTTAGGACGAAGAACTTCCTGCCGAGCGCGGGCGGTGGCGTTAGATTCGAACTGAGTAAGAGGTATCACGTAAATCTGCGCGTTGATTTCGCTCAAGGCAAGGACAATCATACCTGGAGCGTCGGCGTGGGCGAAGCTTTCTAGCATCGCGCCCGGTCTTTCTGTTGATGCTCTTACAGTCCGAGCCCCGCGCCACGGTTACGAGGCGTGAGCGAAGTTCTTCCTATTTTTCGTCAACGCTCCGCTGCCTCTCCTTTTCCTCCTCTGAGCCTCGCTCCGATACTCCCCATCGCGAGTGTTAGCTGGGTTCGAGGCCTTCGTGCATACACTCCACTGTCAAATGTGACAGGTGCAAGCGCCCTTGGTAACCGCTACAAATTGCGCCCGTGCGCGGCCACAGGCGCCATCCTGAATGCTGCAAATCAACAGCTAAGGAAAACACGATGCCCCTAAGGCAGGAAGGAATTGCTCACTTGAGATTTGATTGCTGGACAGCGATGTGCTTGTTCGCAATCGTCGTCTTTTTTCTGTTCGCGACTCTGTCATGGTCGCAAGAACACAACATGGGCAATATGCCAGGAATGAATATGAACGCGCCGACGGCACGTCAAGACCCGGCGCAAGCGGCCAAGCATTTGGCGGACAAACAAGAAAGTGAGTTCAATCATCATCTGGCTGGATCCTTTGTTATTGTTTCAGGGATTTTCATCTTCTTGGAGAGCTACCTGGGGAAACGCTGGTCTCTGATCCGCTATGTCTGGCCGATGTGCTTCGTCGCTGCCGGGCTCTTTGTCCTGGTCTTTAGTGATACTGAAATTTGGCCCTTTGGTCCGCAAACTCCTTGGTATGCTCTTAAGCACAACCTCGAGGTTCTCCAGCACAAAATCTTCTCCATTATTCTGTTGGCCATTGGATATGTCGAACTCCAAAGAGCACGCGGCCGTTTGAAGGCGCAATGGGCAACCTGGTTTTTCCCGGTTGTAGGAGTCGCGGGCGCAATTCTGTTGCTGTTTCACGTTCATAGCAGCGACATGCAGGCTCCCCACGCCATGGAGGCAATGGAACACATCCAGAAGCAACATCGCTGGTTCGCGGCCACTGGGTTCGGAGTCGCTTTAGCGAATGGACTAGCTGGAACGCTCCAGAAGTGGCAACAACTCCTCAAGAAGGCCTGGCCTGTATTGCTAATCGTCCTTGGCATCCTGCTCACGCAGTACACGGAATAGCAAATTTCAGGCCGTAAGTCAGGCTTTGACGCAGACGTGGAACGTACAAGTCGCCTCATCTATTGGAGACACGCCGACGTGGTCACGAACGGCTAACAACGTGCCAATGAACCTAACGAAACTCGCGCCTATCTCCCTTGGCCGAAGACCTCACGGTGTCAGAATGAGCCTTGTCCTTCTGGCATTCACCATCCTCAGTGTGATGGTCACCCCGGTGCCTGCCCGCACCAAAATTGTTCACCGTTGGGTTCTCACTGACCAACCCATGCCAAAGTTCAGGAAAATCCTAGTCTTCGCGGTTCTGGAAAACTACCTCATACGCCAGGAATTTGAGGATGAGATGGAAAGATTGCTCGCCAAATCCAACATCGAAGGCATCAGGAGCCACATGGTCCTCCCTCCTCGCAACGAGATGATGGAGGGAGAACTCAAGCGACGCATAAAAGAGGCGGGCTATGATGCTGTTCTCGTAATACGTCCTAAGGCTTTTCGCAAGGAAACCGAAGAAGTCGGAACTAAATCCATCTATATGCCTCCGCCGGCTTATCAAAGTCTTTGGCCCTATTGGGACATGGCCTTCAAGCAGTATTCCGCGAAAGGCTCCTATCTCAAGGAGAACACCATCGTCAGTGCCGAGTTCAATCTCTACCGCACTAACGATGAAACTCTTCTTTGGAGTGGAGAGACGGATACCGTTTACTCAGAAAACTTCGAGAAACTTGCCAAAGAGTACGCCGGCACGCTTGTCAAACAACTGAAAAAAGATAAGGTCATCTAGGAGGGTTGGGGGCGTCTCGGCGGGAGGGTGTCCTGGTTTGGTTCCGAGAGTGAGCGCTCCCTTTGCCTCAAACAGTAGACTTCTCAATCTATCTGCGAAACTGTCAAAACAGCCAGTTTGTAAATCGTCGGTTGGTTTCCAAAAGCCTGCATTGAACTGATGGAGCCGAGCCCCTTGCGGTTTTGGCGCCTTTCGATTTCTGCCAGTGTGGGCTTCCCAATTGGCAGTGATCGGGGTAAAGATTGGCAAGTAGTCGCTGATTTCGCCAAACAGAAGCCGGTGTGGTTTCTACGGTGTGAGTAGATGCGTCTCGCTAAGCCGCGAGTGACGCGTCTCCAGATGAGCTGCGCGCAGATGCTTGCTTCGGCAGAAGTGGGGTGAGCAACGTCGTGATCGTAATCACGACAACGCGAAAACCCTTAACTACTCGCAAACTTCTTCCTATGGCTGCAGAAATCAAGCGCACCTCTCGACGAGGCATCATTCCATCCCGATCGCCAGGCGACGTAGCCCGCGCTCGGCGGGATATGACACCTGCGAGTTTTGACAGTTCCGGTATTTGGTGAGGTCCCTAGCATTATTACGTGCGGAGCTCGCGGCAGCGCGAGTTCTTGCTCGAAAACGCGCCTGCACGTTCTTCCTCTGATGGCTCTAACGTCGTCTTCAAAACAACTCGATGCTCACCAAAAGGCTCTGGCAATCAATTTGGATCAGACCATTTTCGGCTCATTTGCCGAGATCGGCGCGGGCCAGGAAGTGGCGCGTTGGTTTCTACGCGTTGGCGGGGCTTCGGGCACCGTTGCAAAAACAGTATCGGCATACGACAAAGAAGTGAGCGATGACCTTTATGGAGCTGGGTCGCGATATGTTTCCGTGCAGCGGCTCGAGGCGATGCTAAACCGCGAATGGAATCTGCTCTTGACCCAGCTAAAAGAGAGCAGGGGGCCGAGTACTCGTTTCTTTTCTTTTGCTGACACAGTTTCGGCGCGAAACTACTCGGGCACAAACGAATGTCACGGTTGGATGGGGATTCGCTTTCAAGACCAGCCCGGCGGAGCGGTCCATGACATCCTCCTGCACCTGAACTTAAGGGACTTCTCAAATTTATCGCAGCAGGAAGTTCTTGGTATTGTGGGTGTCAATCTCATTTACGCCACGTTTTATCAGCGCACAAGCCCTGAGGGCCTCTTAAAGATCCTCTGCGATCAAGTCAGTCTAGAGCGGATCGAAATTGATTTCATCGAAGTCCGCGGGCCAGCCTTCCGGGCGTGGAATCGCCAAGATCTGTTGCTGGGGCTCGTTCGAGAAAACCTGGCGGAGACCGTGGTTTTTCCTTCGGAGAGTGACTGGGGTCCACCGACTGAGATTCTCCGGAAAAGGCCGATCATTCTGGCTCCTCTCGGCTTGGGAGGCCTAACTCGCGCCCACAAGGACATGCTATCGGCAGCGATGCGCGAACTGATCGTGCAATTAGGGGATGCATCGACCAAGCCGCTTGGTTTCTTTACAATAACCATTTCACTTAACAGCGTACCGCCACCAGCTAATTCCTCCTTTGATTTTTCGAGCCGCTTAGAGGCTCTGGCTAGTCTTGGTTCCGGTGTGCAGTGTTTAGTTACAGCGAACTTTATCGAATGACTTCCTTTCTCTGCCGTTATACACAGGCACCGGTAGGTTTCGTCGTTGGAGTCTCGTCGGTGATCCATTTGTTCTCCGTGCAGCACAGCAACCTCGAAGGCCGATTACTCGAAGGACTTTCTAAATTGTTTGCCCAGAACGTATGCGTATACGTCTATCCGATGCCACCTACTGCCCTTCAGGAATCTTTGCCTTCCGCTTCAGCGGCTGGCTGGAAATGGAAATCGAATGAAGGCTTGATATCCGCAGACCAATTACAAGCGCCCACACCGCTCGGTCACCTGCTCGCTTATCTCCTTGCCAATAAATTCATAGTGTCTCTGCCGGCCCGTCCTGAGCCAAATGGATTTTAGGGCCATTCACTGACGCCATTCTTAAACGACCGTAACCATTTCATTTGTAAGGAAATGATTCGGCTTGGCTTAGCTGGAAATACGCCCAGGCCCCCTGCTACTTTTGACAGTTCCAGCATCGGAAGCCGATGACTACTATCCCCACCGAGTGAGCGCTTCTAATCGGACGTGCGCCCACGGCGTGCGGTGCTGGGTCTCGTGTGCCCAGTCTTTGGCGGAAAGTTTTAGGTTGAGCACTGCGGCTTTGCGGAGAGTGAGTCATGAAAGCGAAGCCATTGCGATTCGCTCTGGCCCTTTGGGCCGTCACAGACTGGTTGTCTGGATGCGAAACAAAGCAACAGGCAGCTTCGGCCCCTCCGCCTGTGGAATTCGTCGAGGTCATGCAAAAGGATGTGCCTGTCACTAAAGAATGGGTGGCCACCCTCGATGGGTTCGTCAATGCCCAAATCCGCGCTCAAGTAAAAGGCCTCCTCGTTAAGCAGAACTATACGAACGGAGCATTCGTCCAAAAAGGTTCTCCGCTCTTCGAAATAGATCCCAGGCCCTTCCAGGCCGCACTTGACCAAGCTGCAGCAAACTTGGAGCAGGCAAAGGCCAACCTTCAGCGCGCACAGGCGCAACTTGGGAAAACGGAGCTGGACGTCGCCCGCTATACGCCCCTAGCCAAGGAAAGTGCCATCAGCCAGCAGGAACTGGACGATGCCGTCCAGGCCAATCTTGCCGCCAAGGCTCAAGTGGAACAAGGAAAGGCGGCCATCGAGTCCGCCCGCGCAGCAGTGGATTCTGTCAAACTTGATCTCAGTTTCGCCAAGATTATCTCCCCAATCGACGGTGTGGCCGCAATTGCTACAGCCCAGATCGGTGACTTCGTTAGCCCCCCTGGTGACCCCCTGACGACTGTGTCAACGATCAATCCGATTCTGGTGAATTTCACGGCAAGCGAACAAGAGTATCTGAACGCAATGAAACAGGCCGCCGCTCTGGGCAGTGACGAGCATGCAATATTGAATAAACTTGAATGGCAATTGCGCCTTTCGGACGGGTCTATCTATCCGTATAAGGGACGCTTTTATGCACTTGATCGCCAAGTGGACGTACGGACGGGAGCAATTCTCGTAAAGGTGCAGTTCCCGAACCCAGGAAACGTGCTACGTCCCGGGGGATTTGGCAACATCAGCACAGTAGTGAGAATTCAGAAAAACGCCTTGCTTGTTCCCCAGCGCGCTGTAAACGAATTGCAAGGAGGATACCTTGTTGCGGCAATCGGCACCGACAGCAAAGTGAGTATTCGCCCGATTATAGTGGGGCCTAAGGTTGACACCATGTGGATTGTCGAAGAAGGCCTGAAGGCTGGTGACCGAATCGTGGCGGAAGGAGTGCAAAAGGTGCGCGAGGGAATGGAAGTTCGTGCCAAGCCTTTTCACGCGGAGCCCTCGGTAACAGAAAAGTCGAGAAACTCTCACTAAGAGTCACATCGTGTACAAGTTCTTCATAAATCGCCCCATCGTGTCCATGGTGATTTCGATCGTCATGGTAATTGTCGGCATTGTCGCCATGCTGGGCCTGCCTACCGCGCAATTTCCTAACATCACGCCTCCAGAAGTCCAGGTTAAGACCACGTATGTCGGTGCCGATGCCTTGACAGTGGAACAGTCTGTAGCTACTCCCATCGAGCAACAGATGAGTGGCGTGGACAACATGAACTACATGTACTCCAACAACGCCAACAACGGTCAAATAACCCTCACTGTCAACTTCGATGTGAAAACAGACCCGAATACGGATCAGATTCTTGCTCAAATGCGTCAGGGTCAGGCGACATCCCAATTGCCCTCCGAAGTAAACAGCTACGGCGTAACGGTGCAGAAATCTACTGCTGCCCCTCTCATGCTGTTCGACTTCTACTCCCCGAACGGCACTTATGATTCGGAATTCTTGGCGAATTATGCCTATATCAACTTAAATGACCAGCTCACGCGTGTTCCTGGAATTGCCAGTGTCTCGGTTTTCGGCGCAGGCCAGTACGCCATGCGCTTTTGGGTCAAGCCTGACCAGCTAGCGAAACTTCAAATCACCATCCCCGAAATCATCAACGCGATTCAGACACAGAACAATGTCAATCCCGCGGGCCAAATCGGCAGCGAGCCTGTGCCACCAGGTCAGGAGTACACCTACACCGTTCGCTCCCAGGGCCGCCTTACGACGGAAGAAGAGTTCGGCCAAATCGTAGTTCGTGCCAAGGCTGACGGTTCCATCGTGCGTCTGAAGGATGTGGCTCGCGTGCGGCTTGGTGCTCAAGTTTACAACTTGCAGGGCCGACTCGATGGCAAGCCGGCAGCGGTAGTTGCCATTTACCAGCTTCCCGGATCAAACGCCATCGCCGCCGCCAAAGGCGCAAAAGCCTTGATGGCAGAGGCAAAAAAGCGTTTTCCACCTGGGCTTGACTACGCTGTGGCTCTCGATACGACTCTTCCGGTGACCGAAGGCATTGTCGAGATTCAGCACACCTTTATTGAAGCCGTGATTCTCGTCATTCTTGTAGTGTTTATCTTCCTTCAAGGGTGGCGGGCTACTTTGATTCCTCTGCTGGCTGTGCCGGTTTCGCTGATCGGCACTTTTGCCATATTCCCCGTACTCGGCTTTTCCATCAACACGCTTTCGCTGTTTGGCTTGGTACTTGCTATCGGCTTGGTTGTGGACGACGCCATCGTTGTGGTGGAAGCGGTTGAGCACAACATCGAACACGGACTTTCCCCCAAGGAAGCTTCCTTCAAAGCCATGGAAGAAGTCTCTGGCCCAGTGATCGGTATCGCCCTGATTCTCGCTGCCGTGTTCGTTCCCACGGCGTTCATTCCGGGCATTACCGGCCGTTTGTATCAGCAATTCGCCGTGACGATCGCAGTGTCCATGCTTCTCTCCGCGTTCAACGCCCTGACTCTGAGTCCCGCGCTCGCCGCGCTTTTACTTCGTCCTAAGAAGGAAGCGCGAGGGCCACTCGGGAGATTTTTCGCATGGTTCAACAAATGGTTCGGCCGCATCACCGATGGATACGTCAATTGGTGCGGCCTGCTGATACGCAAGTTGGTGTTCACTGGACTCATCCTAGTTGGGTTTACCGTCCTGGCCGGACTAATCGGTACGAGGCTGCCTAGCAGCTTCCTGCCTGACGAGGACCAAGGCTATGTATTCGTGGCTCTGCAATTGCCGGATGCCTCATCGCTGCAACGTACAAGCCTGGCGGCTAGGACCGTGGAAGATATTCTGATGAAAACAGCGGGCGTCGATCATGTGACCAGCGTTGTCGGCTACAACATGATTAGTGGCGTCCAGAATACCTTTAGTTCCTTCTTTTGGGTCACGCTCAAGGAATGGGGCGAACGCAAAACACCGGAACAAACCTACGATGCGATCAGAGCTCACATCAACGGAGAACTGCGCCAGCTCCCCGCGGGCGTCTCGATTGCTTTTTCTCCTCCGGCAATTCCCGGAGTCGGAACTTCTGGCGGCGTTACCTTTATTTTGGAGGACCGCGGTGGCCATGATGTTCGGTTCTTGGCTGACAATACCAATGCGTTCATGGAAGCAACCCGTAAACGCCCGGAGCTGGCGTCTGTGTTTACTACCATGTTAGCGACTGTCCCGCAGGTCTATGTCAATGTTGAGCGAGATAAAGTCCTGGCCCAAGGTGTCAATCTGAGTGACGTGTACAAAACTCTTCAGTCTTTCATGGGCGGTGCGCTTATTAATTATTTCAACCGTTTCGGCCGGCAGTGGCAAGTCTACATTCAAGCGGAAGGCGATTACCGAACGCGAGCGGAAAACCTGGGCCAGTTTTATGTACGCAATAGCTCCGGTAATATGGTGCCGCTGTCGGCGGTTACTTCCATTCAGCACCGGGCAGGTCCTGAATTCACGATGCGATATAACCTATATCGCTGCGCACAAATCAACGCCAGCGCCGCCACTGGTTATAGCTCTGCCCAGGCCATGGCAGCGCTCGAGCAAGTTTTTGCTCAAACCATGCCTCCTGACATGGGGTTTGACTACCTGGGCATGTCTTATCAAGAGCAAAAGGCCCGGCAGGGCGTGCCGCCTTCAGTAATTTTTGGCTTCTCGACGCTTTTCTGTTTTCTTATTCTTGCGGCACTTTACGAGAGCTGGACTCTGCCCTTCAGTGTGCTCATCAGCGTTCCAATAGCAGTCTTTGGAGCTTTCTTCGCCCTGTATCTTCGTCGACTTACAAGCTTCTCTTTTGAAAACAATGTTTACGCACAGATTGGCTTGATCATGCTCATCGGACTCGCCGCCAAAAACGCTATCTTGATCGTGGAGTTCGCCAAATTGGAGCACGAGAAGAAGGGCAAACCACTCGTCGAGGCCGCTCTCGAAGGGGCCAAGCTGCGCCTGCGCCCCATTTTGATGACTTCCTTGGCGTTCCTTCTGGGCTGCGTGCCACTATGGACAGCATCTGGTTCTGGTGCTGTATCTCGTCAGGTGATGGGCACCGCAGTCATCGGAGGAATAGCTGCTGCCAGCGCTATCGCGATTTTTATTATCCCGGCGCTGTTCTACGTTATTGAAAGAATCGGCGGTGCAAAGCACGAAGCTAAGGTGTCCTTGCCTGCCACTCCGGAACCACGTGCTGCCACCGCTGGAGACGACTAAGCGCGCAATTAGAGGAAGTAAAGCGAACTGCGATGATAAACACAATTTCGACCAGCAAGGGGGCGAGGCAATATCCCAAAGGACCCGCTCGGAACAGCCGCCAGCGTGTCGGCCTTCTGTCTTTCTTGTTTCCGCTGTGCTCTGTTCTGTTTCTGCTGTCTAGCTGTGCGGTTGGTCCAAATTATCAGCGACCTAATCTAAATATTCCAACCAAGTACCGCGACGCCGCAGGGGCAGCCCAGCAAGCTTCTGTTGCAGACCTACCTTGGTGGGAGGTCTTCAAAGACGACCGGCTAAAGAATCTCGTCCAAATTGCGCTGGCCAACAACTATGACCTGCGGATTGCGGTAACGCGTGTTGAACAATCACGGCAGATCGCAGCGCAGGCACGTGCTCAATATTTTCCCTTCCTCAATTACGCCCTAAGCGCCAGCGATGGAAAGAATGAGTTCGCGGGCAGCGTCGCCTCCAACGGAGGCCAGGAACGAGGGACTTTTGTGGCTGTAGCAACCGTCGCTTGGGAAGCGGACGTCTGGGGCCGTCTCCGTCGTGAAAATGAGGCTGCTCGTGCCCAATATCTCGCTACAGAAGAAGCTCGCCGTGGCGTGATGCTCACTCTCGTAAGCGACGTTGCGCAGGCTTACTTCGAGCTTCTCGAATTAGATCTTCAGCTGCAGATCGCAAAACAGACGACAGATTCATTCTCGCAAACCCTAAAGTTGTTCACCCAGCGGCTCGAAGGAGGAGTAGCTTCGAAGTTAGATACATCTAGGGCCGCTGCTGCCTTGGCCACAGCAGCCGCAAGCATCCCGGAGCTTGAGCGCCAAATTGCGCTCAAAGAGAACCAAATTAGTGTCTTGCTAGGCGACAATCCCAGGCCAATACCGCACACCGCTCAACTTCTCGATCAGGTTGTGCCACCGGATATTCCTGTTGGTTTGCCTTCTGTATTGCTCGAGCGTCGTCCGGACATTTTGACGGCTGAGCAACAATTGCGATTCGCCAACGCACAAGTCGGAATCGCAACCGCAAATTTCTTCCCGCGAATTGGTCTTACTGCTCTATTTGGCCGCGCCAGTTCTCCGCTTAGCTCGTTATCATCGGGGGAAGCTACAGTTTGGAGCGTTGCAGGTAATGTTACAGGCCCCCTCTATCAAGGCGGAGCGCTCAGAGCACAGAAGCGCCAAAGCGTGGCATTCTGGGAGCAAACGAGACTTCAATACGAGCAAACCGCGCAGGTTGCGTTCCAGGATGTAGCGAACGCCTTAATTTCCCGTCAGAAATTCGAAGCGATCCGCGATGAACAGGCGCAAGCTGTACAAGCCTACCAAGAGTCGGTGAAAGTCTCATTTCAGCGGTACGTGGCAGGCAAGGCGAGCTATTTTGAGGTGCTGGATGCTCAACTCCAGCTATACCCGGCAGAGAATGCCCTCGCGGCTACAGAACTTAATCGGCGCACGGTCATTGTGCAGCTCTACAAAGCCTTGGGTGGCGGTTGGAATCTGAAGGATCCAGACTGGGTGGGACCTCCATCCTAGTTGCTACGTGCAGGGCCGACACACAATATCTTCCGCCAGGGCTAACATTGAAGCTACTCGATTCGGGCGTTCAGTGAATACTGTGATAGCTCCGCTTGTAATAGGGAAGACTATATCCTCTAAATTTCTCTTTCGGATAGAGCTGAACTACAACTTTATGTTGTCTTGAATCACTGGTGTCATGGACTGGCTTATAAGTGAGAACGTACCTATATCTAACCGCTAGCCCAATCGTCCGAACGATGCGCGGCAAGTCCTCTTCATTTCGGGCGGTGAACACACCACCGCCCGTTACTTCTGTCAGCTTCTTCATGTTATGAGGCCCATTCCGTTCTGCAGGGCCTATGTAGTCCTGGCCTCCAATCGGGACCGGTAGGTCAGGAAAGTGAGTTGTAGGTGCTCCAGAAGGGAATCGGCTTCGCTTCTTCGGCTGTGGGAGAAAAACCCCCGGAAGTTCAAACGAAGGTCCTGCCATCACAGCAAAAACGGGGATGTCAGCCTCTTCCAAAAGCTCTCTGGTCTCTCTTAGGTTGTACCTGCTGTGATTATCGCCTCCATCAGTGATGATGATTATCGCGCGATGCTGATTTGCCGCATCCTGGTGCGCTGTATTCACTCCCAACCAAATCCCGTCAAATAGAGCCGTGCTCTCATTGGTAGCTGTCAGCAGTAACGGTAATCTACGTTCAAGATCTTCTTCATCCCCGCTGAACGGCATAAGTAGCTTGGACCGTTTCGCAATGCTCAATACTGAGTATTCGTCATGGTACCGATCCTGTTCTTCCAACGAGTCTAGCAGTGAAAGGGCTGCCTCCTGAACGAAAGGAATCTTTCTCGTCATGCTGGAACTCAAGTCCGCAAGAATTACAAATGAGACCGGTATACGCTCGCGTTCGAAGTAAAGTATTCTCTGTTCAATTCCATCATCGAAGAGGCGAAAGTCGCTCTTCTTGAGATCAGCGGCAACAGCACCTTTATCGTCGAAGATAGTCACGGGGATCTGCACCAGCTCAACGTTTGCGACGATAGGTGTATCCGTGCGTACTTGCGCACGCGCAACAGGGCCCCACTGAACCCATGCAGACATTGAAAAAGCGAGAAAAAGGACTGCTCTAGGGTGTACGACCATAAGCCCCCCGAACCTTGCACCTTGACGTCACCTATATCGCTCAACTCTGATTCTGTCAATGACCACGAGCAAGCACAGCAAACACAAACTCTGATCTACGTTTTTATAACGAGAAAGTTGTACTTGATATTAACAATCAATCGTAACGATCGACTGCGTGGTGTGTTCTGACATGATGCGTTACTTGAATCGGCCTGAAATGTACTCCTGTCAAACGCCGGGGGATGCCCAATTTGGGAAAATCGGCCAGTCCCCTGTCATTTTTGGCAGTGTCCTCAACTTTACCCAGCACATACGGTTTGCGCAGCAGGTAAACCATGCGAGATCTGAAATCGAGGACAGCTGCAATCCTACCTCTACGCAGGGCAATTCGGTTATTCAATCAGGGCGATGCCAAAGCATTCGAGTTTATCTATCGAAGCTACTGCGACTTCGTCTATCGTATCTGCCTGCGCATGCTACGCGACCCGGTCGAAGCCGAAGACGCGGCTCAGGACGTATTCGTCTGCTTATTACGCAAAATCAGTACCTTTCGGGGCGAATCAGCGTTTTCATCGTGGCTCTATCGCTTGACAGAGAACAGCGTCCTTATGCGCTTCCGTAAGAAAAAACATAGGTGGATTCCTCTTGAGGAGCCCAAAGAAGATGAGGGAGGTTCTTATAGAGAGATCGGCGCGCCAGACTCGAATCTGAGCGGCTTGTTAGATCGGATCGACCTTCAGTGTGCTGTCGATGTGCTGCCGAACGGTTACAAGACAGCACTCGTTCTCCACGATGTCCAAGGTTATGGTCACGGGGAAATCGCCGAGATGTTCGGATACTCGATCGGAAATTCCAAGTCCCAATTGCACAAAGCTCGGCGTAAGCTGCGACAGCTCCTGGGCGGTATACCCAACAAGGAAGTACAGCAAAACGCAAGATTCAAAGGAGTTAGTGTTATCTGAAATCGCTAAGAGTGCCCCGAAAAGAGATAGGCCGCCCAAATTTGAGCGTGGAAGTCTGGCCTTTTTGCTACTAGAGAGAACCGATAGTTGATTGGTTCCCAAGCGGTGGCCTCTGAGCCGTGTAGGTCATGTAGGCAAAACCATGGAACTCAAGGAGGGTTTGATGGACGGCGAAATTCACGAATACGCTGTAGCTGGGGCCAACAATTCCTACACGGGGGAATCCATCGATGTTCCGAGGATTACCGCCGCAATAAACGCTAAGGTAGCTAGTCTCGCTAGCTTCCCAGTCGCGAATCCGGTGGCTGAACGCCTCGCTAAGTTGCCGCGCAAGATAGAAGAAGAGGACGACTGGTCACCGACACGGCAGCAGGTCGACACCTACATAAATTCTCTGGAACAACAACTGTTCCAAAGCTGCGAGGTTATCCGAGATCGGCTAAGCAACAGATACAAAGGGGCTGCCCCAATGAAAGCTCGGCCTTCAAATTCCTTCATTTTGTTTTGGGGCCTAGTGGCAATAGCGGCAGGATGTTTCTGGGGGCTCGCCAGAATCATTCTGAAAGCGTTGAACTGACAAAGCATGCTCAGTTATGTGGCAAGTGGTAAGAGTCGATGTCGCAGCGGAAGCTGTGATTCTGCATGACCAGCTGCCGCGTGTAAGTGCAAGAGAAACTCTCTTGCCTTGCGTCAACTCGTGCTCCGCTTCACCATCTAATTCCTAACGTAACCGGAAGTATCTGCGTGGAAACTCGACCGCCTTGAGGTGAATAATGGTAGCGGGCCTCAATATAGAACTTCAGGCCTGTCGCCTGCCCAACCGTTATACCAACCCCTCCGTTCACCCCTCCAGAACTTATGCCCGAGCTGCCCAAAACCACAGATCCGTTTTGGCAAGAATATCCCCACCAGCCCCATGCGGGGGCACATGCAGTGCCAGGTGGCGCAGTAAAGTTTTTCAGTTCGGCATGCCGAAAATACCAACCTCCGCCTCCAATGGCATAGTAACCGAAGAGTTTTCCATCTCTGTGGAACATATAGTTCGCCGTCAGAGCGTAGACATTGTCGGTCGCGTTGATGGAGGCGACAGAACAAGGGAGATTTGGCGTCGTTGGCGGATTAAGCAGGCAAAGGGCGTTCAGGGCAGGTAACAAAGCACTGCGATTCGGCGGCAAACCGTGCCACATGAATTCTCCCACGATGGAATGATGGCTTCCGAGGTTGGGCCCGGCACCGGCTTGGAAAGTGCCGCCAACTCCAGCGAAATTCCCTGTGGGGTCCAGCGGTACTCCTATACCTCCACCTATATGCAAATTTACCGAGCTCGCCTTTTTCTCGCTCGCCTGCTCCTCGTCAGCATGGACGGGGATAGCAAAAAGCGTGGCAAGTAATCCGACGACAATCAGGTTTTGTTTCGTCATCCGATTACCTCCTCCCTTTAAGATCTTTCGAATTTGATCGCACGCCGTTCTGTTACCTGGGTTTCTCCGCTGCTTTCTGGTCGCCACCACGCGTCATATTCGGCTCATCCGCGCTAGTGGGGAACTGTCAAAACTGACAGCTCTTTCTCTCATAAGGTGAACTATCGATTGGAATTACGAGGGAGTAGGCATTTCATTCGAGGATGGATTCGTATTGTCGCATCGTCAGCGTACTGAGGCGTTCGGGTGGAAAGAACCATTGCTTGTTTGTGTCACAAACGTCAAATAAGCTCTCGTAGTTCAAGAGGAGCACGCGGAAAGAAACTGTCCCAACTGCTGGGCTCGTCGAATACAACAGTAAAGACCATGCAGCTCTGACTTAAACGAGCGAACCCAAGGGGACTCAATTCTCTGTTTGAATTTTGGTTTCCATTTTAGGCTCAGAGATGCGTTGCTTCTCATCCACAGAGAACAGGATGTAATTGCTGAAGCTGTGGCGCCGGTGCATTCGCTTTCCCCTCCAGTCGGAATACACTTCGGCGCTCCGTGGCAGCCACATCTCCACGTTGCGGTCTTTGAACCATACAGGGCCATAATCCACGATCGTGTGATCGACAAAAAGGCGGATTTCCGGCAGCGTAGCCACCAAATCTGTTTCAATGCGCACTATCTGATAACTATCTGCGGCGATCCACGCGCGCCCCCGCAACGCAACTGGATAGGAAGGGCCATTCTCGCCCATACGATACGCCCGTGTAGTCTTTGGTTTGTCCGGCCTCTGCCGAAAGTGGACTTGCCACGCCGGAGTTCCATTCCATTGGCCCAAGCCTTCGCAACTCATTGCAAAGTGTCCTGCATTATTCGGGTGAAAAATAAGCGCCATCGATGGGAGCCCGCGTGTTTCAACGCCATCGGGGAATTGTACGGGCGAATATCTGTTGGCCCGATACTCGCTCACATCGAAGTAACCTGGCCTGTATTGCTCGATGCTCACTACATAATCGAACTTACGAGTTTCCGGAATGTCTGCATATCCCCACTTATTGATGGATTCATGCCTCAGGAATTCACCGGCGGCGAAACGGTCCACATTTTTCATGAACTCCTCGACCCGCTTCCCGGCATTCTGAACGACTTCATCCAGCGCGCAGGCAACCCCTGGTTCCACGGCTGGCACATTTTCGTCCACGTCAGGAGGCAACCAGTTTGAGGGCAGCGGCAGCGCGATTGCCGGCTCTGTCTCATTCGCTGGCGTGACTTCGGCCGAAGCCTCTTTCTCGCCGTCGGAAATCGCTGCCTCAGAAGACCGCATGCTCTCGAGCTGATTGCGCGCGGCAGAATCCCTAGGATGGCCCTGAACGTATTCTTCCAGAACTCTTATAGCGCCTTCTTTGTGCCCATCTTCCGCCAACGCCCGTGCCAGTAGGGGCTGCACGATCACGGCTTGCCCATGTCCCAGTTCCAGCGTGTGATCGGCTTCCTTGATGGAATCCTTCGTACGACGTTCTTTCAAAAAAACATCCGCAAGGACCGCATGCGCACGCCAAGAGTTGGGAGCAGCCTCAACGGCCCGCTTCACGTACATTTCCGCCTCGGCGAGTTTTTGTTCCTGGATCAAAGCCTCGCTCAAGGACAGCAACGTAGAAACATTTTTGGGATCAACCTCCAGAGTCTTTGACCAATAAAACTTAGCTTTCTCTCCATCTTTCATTTGCAGGAAATAAACGCCGTAGAGATAATTCACCCCAGGGTGATTCGGAGCCTTGCGATAGGCCACTTCTAGGTGACTCCGCGCTTGCTCTGGCTTGTTGACACGTAAGGCCTCCAGAGCTTTGCCCAACTCCTTCTGAGCCTTCGGGGCAAGTAGCATCTGTGAGGAACCCGCGCCTGTTTTTCTATTCGACTCCGGCCGCATGTCAATAATGATGGTTGACGCTCCCCCAGTGTAACCACGAAATTCCTTAGCAACACTTTCATAACCGAGGGCAACCACCTGAATGGTGTACTCGCTTGCAGCAACTCCTGTGAATTGTATGTAGCCGCCCGCAGTTGCTCCTTGCTTGAGGACTGGCCCTGCTATGGCAACCAAAGTCACCAGTGCTATCTCTTCGATGGGCCCGCCATCCGCTCCCCTCACATAAACATCTATGCCATCCTCAAACGGTGACGCGCCCGCACTCTGTCTGTTGGTTGGACTAGGGTTTGGCGTAGGCTGCTGCGCGACCGCATTGTGGAAGGATGTTGTGCAGAAGAGAAGCCCAAGAAAAACAAGATGCTTCGCGATGCGGAAGATCATGACCAACTCTACTCACTGACTGAGCCGACTGAGCCACCTGAGCATGACTCTGTCAAACGGCAGATTTCGAACTGCACAAATACGATGCTTTAAGCAACCAGACACTCGACACGTGCCTTCATCACGCGCCGAGTGTCTGGGCTAAGCAGGCCCGACCGCTCCTTCGGGTCCTGCTCCGGCTTGTTTGCTCCCTCTTGCACTACGTTTCTAGAAGAAGCGTCAGTATGTAGCACCTGTCAAAATAGCTAGGGCCACGTCTCTTGAGCTGCTCCCCTTGATCCACGCAGGGGACCGCTCAGCAATGCGAGTTTTGGGCGGTCCCCTTTTTTCTGCATCATCCCGAGAGTGAGTCTGCAGCAGTTTGGGTGCTTGTGAATTCGCGGTTAGCCGAGCCACTTTTATCGAGGTGAAGGGTTCACTCGCGGGTTGCTTTCGCCCACGCCCAGGCCTTATGAGCCACCCGTCGGCGGGCTTGTGAAGCGCCACGGTAAAGGTTGCCCCAGTTTGCGCGAGTTATCCATGCACTGGCGTACCGTCCGCCATTGGATCTGTCGTAGCCGTTTTCATTCCTCTTTTGAAGGCGCCTAGCAATGGCTCGCTTTGTTGAACACCGTCTTCATGCCACTTCGTCGAGTGAACAGCGGCACGCACCCGGCACTCACGTTGCGTCGGTTGCTCTTTGGCATGCTAGCTAAAGAAATCGAATTCGCTCGTCTGTAAGAAGTAACAGTATGAGAACTCGGCCGGTTTGTGTTAACAGCGAGTGCCTAAGAAATCGGTGGTGAACGAGGAGTCAGGTTTAAATCGAAGTTTGTAGTCAGATGTGAAAGCGAATGCAACCGAGACACTGACTCCTCTCGAAGGAGATATACATGGCCACACCAGGACCAGCCAGAACTAAAGAGATCGACTGGACAAAACCCGCCGCTATTGCGATCCCGAAGGAGGGATACTTCACACCTGAGAAGGGACGATATGGACCCATCTTTCCCAAGACACCCGCCTGCCACGGGTTTTCCGTCGTCGCAAAGGTCAAGTACGGCCGGGAGCAGGCCATCCGGGACTACGGGAAGAAGATTGAAGAGGCAGTGAAGGCAGACCCTTTTGTCCTTGCACCACTGAGACTCCACTACCTGCGCTGGGTGTTGTTCGACGTCGGCTCGGGACTCCATTTCATGTATCAGGGCATCTTCGATACCGATTTCGACAAATACATAGAGGACGCGGTGGCGCTGTTCGTTAAGACAGGCATTACCACTGTTTTCATAAACCTCGAAGGATGGCCTGAAGATTGGAAGGCGAATGTAACCGGCGTTATCAAATTCTTTCGTGATCATCAGTGGCCTAGCTTTTTGGAATACGGGGAGTACCCCTATGTCACGGCCGACGAGATCAAAAAGGCGCTGAAACTCAAAGCGGCTTTTACAAACGTCCTCGATCTCATGCAGTAGCGACAGGAGCAAGCTGTGGCCATCCCTCAACAATCGCTGACTGGGCGAAACGAGGACAGTGCCCTTGAATTGGAAGACATTCAGCATTTCCTGATGTCGCGGCCACCGGCACGCGCGGCGCGGTACGAATTTTTGAAGTTCCGGAGCACGGCATGTGGGCGGGCGTGGCTGATGGGCCTGATCGACAAGGTGGGCACGGCAAAGGCAGTGGGGTCGGACCTGGTTGACTCCAGATGGGTGACCATTGGGTTCACGTGGAACGGCTTGCGAGCACTTGGGGTGGATGAAGCATCGCTGGCTACATTTCCTGAAGAGTTCCGTTTAGGAATGGCTGCGCGAGCGGAAATTCTCGGAACTACGGGCGCAAACCACCCGGACCAGTGGGTGGGGGGCCTAGCAAGCCCTGACTTGCACGCCATTGCCATACTATTCGCTCGCGATGTCCCGGAACGCGAGCGGTGTCGGCAAGAGCACGAACGTTATCTCGCGCAGTGCGCGGAAGTCGAACTTCTCTCCCACTTGGATCTGGAAGCAATCCCGCCGTTTGATTACGCTCACGAACACTTCGGCTACCGAGATCGGCTCTCGCAGCCGGTCATTGAGGGGACGGGGGTCGAGCCGACACCCGGGTCTGGCCCGCCAATAAAACCAGGAGAATTCTTTCTCGGCTATCCTGATGAAGAAGGTCCTGCCGCCGGAATACCACAGCCCGAGATTCTTTCGCGTAACGGCAGTTATGTTGCCTATCTAAAGATGGAAGAGCATGTGGGCGCATTTCGCAATTTTCTCCGGGAACATGGCGAAACACCCGAGCAGCAGGAATGGATTGCTGCCAAGCTGATGGGACGGTGGCGGAGCGGGGCTCCGCTTGTCCTCGCTCCGGATAAAGATGATCCAGGTCTCGGCTCCGATTTTCAGCGCAATAATGCCTTCACTTATGCGGATATCGATCCTCACGGGTATGCCTGCCCGCTTGGTGCCCACGTTCGGCGCATGAACCCGCGGGACACCGCAGTGAATATGAACCGACGGAAGATGATCCGGCGCGGAGGGACATACGGTCCGCCTCTGCCGGGGGGTGCGCCGGAAGATGGAATCGAGCGAGGAATCGCCGCGTTCGTCGGTTGCGCAAGCCTTGTCCGCCAATTTGAGTTTGCGATGAATGTGTGGGC
>Ga0137403_10000092_pt1 | contig 102554 bp, 88 predicted proteins | sample CZOMad2_1_16fung_FD_122057 | JGI IMG/M metagenome (GOLD analysis project Ga0137403, IMG submission 122057) | Vadose zone soil fungal communities from Angelo Coast Range Reserve, California, USA - CZOMad2_1_16fungal (Hybrid Assembly) | ecosystem: Environmental > Terrestrial > Soil > Vadose zone...
TAGATCTCCCCGGCGGTGAGGACGAGCCCCGTCCCCTCCTCCGCGGGCACTGCGAAGCCCGGCAGCGGGTGGTTGAGGCTGAACGCCGTCTGGAAGAGCGGGTTCTCGTCGAGCCGCCGCTCGGGACGCAGCTCCTCGACCAGCTTCTCGAACGGCAGGTCCTGGTGGTCGTAGGCGCCGAGCGCCGCCTCGCGCACCCGGCCGAGGAGACCGGCGAAGCCCGGCTCGCCGGCGAACCCGACCCGCAGGGCCAGGGTGTTGGCGAAAAAGCCGATGAGCCCTTCCAGCTCGCGGTGTGCGCGGTTGGCGATGGGGGTGCCGATGGTGACGTCGGCGACCTCGTCGGCACTGTCGCCGGCAGGTCCCGCCAAGCGCGCCAGGCGCCAGAGGAGGGCGGCGAAGCCGGCGAAGAGGGTCATGAAGAGGGTGGCCCCGCGCTCCCGTCCACCCCTGCGGAGGGTGCGCCCGAGCCCGGCCGGCAGGGTAGCCCGGAAGACCGCCCCGGGATGGCGGTGCCCTGTCGGCTCCGGCCGCCTCTCCCGGAGGTCGATGGGGAGGGCGAGAGGGTGATCGCCGGCCAGCCGGTCGCGCCAGTAGCCGAGCTGGCGGGCGAGCTCCGCGCCCTGGAGCCACTGCCGCTGCCAGGCTGCGTAGTCCGCATATTGGACCGGGAGCGCGGGGAGCGCTGGCTCGCGGCGGGCGGCGAAGGCGCTGTAGAGCCGTTCGAGCTCGGCCGTGAGCACCCCCATCGACCAGGCGTCGGCGACGGCGTGATGGAGGTTCAGGACCTCCCGGTGCGCCGTGGGACCGAGGCGGAGGAGGAGGGCGCGGACGAGCGGCCCGGCCGCGAGGTCGAAGGGGCGCCGCGCCTCCGCTGCAGCCAGGCGTTCCGCCTCTCCCTGTCGCACTGCCTCCGGCAGAGCGGTGAGGTCGGCGAGCGGCAGGTCGGCGAGGCCGGGCGAGGCAGGGGGGGCGATCTCCTGGACCGCCCCGTCGTCGACCGGACGGAAATGGGTGCGCAGGGCCTCGTGCCGCCAGAGGAGCGCGGCCAGGGTCGCCGTCCAGGCGGGGACGTCGAGGGGTCCCGCAAGCTCCAGGGCGAAGGGGAGGTTGTAGGCGCTCCCCGGGTGGAGCTGGTCGAGCAGCCAGAGCCGTTCCTGGGCGAAGGAGAGGGGGAGAGGATGGTCGCGGCCCACCGCGACCAGGGGGGGCGCCGCGCCCGTGAGGCCCGTCGAAGCGGAGCGTTCCCGCTCCACCTCGCGGGCGAGAAGAGCCGGGGTGGGGGCCTCGAAGAGGGCGCGCACCGGCAGCTCGACCCCGAGGGCGTCGCGCAGCCGCGAGATCGCCTGGGTGGCGAGGAGCGAATGGCCGCCGAGGGCGAAGAAGCCGTCGTGCCGGCCGACCCGTTCGACTCCCAGGAGGGCGGCCCAGATCTCCGCCAGCAGCTCCTCGGTCGGCGTCTCCGGCGGCGCGTAGCCCTCCGCCACGGCCGGCCCGGGCGCCAGCTCGATCCGAGAGAGGGCTTGCCGGTCGACCTTGCCGTGGGCGGTGAGCGGCAGGGCGGGGAGGACCGTCCAGAGCGCCGGGACCATGTAGTCGGGGAGGCGCTGGCGGGCGAGCTCGGCGAGATCGAGGAGCGGGATTTCCTGCCCGGGGGCCGCCACCAGGCAGGCGGCGAGGCGCGGTCCTCCCGGTCCGTCGTCGCGTGCCACGACCACCGCCTCCCGCACCGCCGGATGCTCCCGGAGCGCCGCCTCGACCTCGCCCGGCTCGATCCGGAAGCCGCGTATCTTGAGCTGCTGATCGATGCGACCCAAGAACTCCAGGTGACCGGAGGGGAGCCAGCGCATCCGATCGCCGGTGCGATAGGCGCGCTCCCCGCCCGGAGCGGGAACGAACCGTTCCGCCGTCCGTTCCGGCTGGCCTCTATAGCCGCGGGCCACCCCGGGGCCACCGATCCACAGCTCCCCGGCGATGCCGATCGGCACCGGCTCGCCATTCCGGTCGTAGAGCGCGAGGTCGACGCCGGGCAGGGGGCGGCCGATCGGCTTGCGCTCCGCGGGAATCTCTCCGTCGACCTCCCAGGCGGCGGCGAGGATGGTCGCCTCGGTCGGCCCGTAGAGCACCGTGGGAACCGCCGCGGGGAAGGCCCGCCGGGTCGCGGCGAGCAGATCGCCCGGCACCGCGTCGCCGCCCACGAAGACCCGCCGCAGGCTGTGCACCGCTCCCGCGGTCCGCTCGACCTCTGATGTCACCTGGCGGAGGAGGGCGGGCACGGCGTGGAGGAGGGTCATCCCGGGCAGGGCGGCGGCGAGGGCGGCGGGATCGAGGATCGGCTGAAGATCGAAGAGGACGGCGGTGCCGCCGGCGAGGAGAGGGAGAAGGAGCTCGAAGAGGAAGATGTCGAACCCGGCGGGGGCGAGGACCGGCAGGCGGTCGGTGGCCGTGGGATGGAAGGCGGCTTGGCAGGCGGCGAGGGTGTGGGCGAGGCTCCGGTGCTCGACCAGGACTCCCTTCGGCCGCCCGGAGGTTCCGGAGGTGAAGATCACGTAGGCGAGGTCGCCGTGATTCCACCCCCCTCCTGTCCTCCCCCCATCCCCGTCCTCCCCCCGCCCAGGAGGGAGGAACGTGGTGCGGGGCTCCTCCTCCAGGTTTAGAACGTTCCCGTCCGCCAGGGTCGCGGCGCGCCCGGCGAGCGGGCGTTCGGCTAAGACCAGGGCGGGGGCGCCGTCGGCGACGAAGAGGGCGAGCCGGGCGTCGGGCTGAGCGGGATCGAGCGGCAGCACGGCGGCTCCCGCCTTCCAGATCCCCAGCCAGCCGATCGCCAGGTCCACCGAGCGCCCGGCGAGGAGTCCCACCCGCGACTCGGGCCGCGTTCCCCGCTGCAGCAGGCGGCGGGCGAGGCGGTCGGCCCGGCGGTCGAGCTCTCCGTAGGTCAACGACTCCTCGTCATTGTCGCCGCGGAGGGCGACGATGGCGACGGCATCCGGAGTGCGCGCCGCCTGGGCGGCGAAGCGTTGGTGGACGGTCTCTGGCGCGGGCTCGAGGATTCCCGGCGGCGTGTTCCAATCGTGGAGGAGTTGGTGCTTCTCGCCTTCGCCCAGGAGTGCCAGGCTGGCGATCGGCCCCGCTTCTGTCCCCGCAGCCACCGCGGCGAGCAGGGTGAGGTAGTGCCCGAGGAGCCGGCCGGCGGTCGGGGCGTCGAAGAGGTCGGCGCTGTACTCCAGGGAGAGGAGGAGCCCGCCCTTCGTCCCGTCGATCCCCTCGACCGAGAGGCCGAGGTCGACCCGCGACCCGCCGATCTCGAAGTCGAGGAGGCGCGCCGCGAGCCCCGGCAGGCGGGGAGGCGCCGTGGCCTCGTGCTGGAAGGCGAGCATCACCTGGAAGAGCGGGTTCCTACCCAGGTCGGTCCGGGTCGGGAGGTCCGCCACCAGGATCTCGAACGGCAGATCCTGGTGGGCGTAGGCGGCGAGGGCGGTCTCCCGGGTGCGCGCGAGGAGGGAGGGGAACGGCTCGCCCCCCTCCACCCGGCCGCGCAGGACGAGGGTGTTGAGGAAGAGACCGAGGAGCCCCTCGACCTCGGTGCGGTCGCGGCCGTCGACCGGTGACCCGATGGAGATATCGGGCTCGCCGGTCACGCGATAGAGGACGGCCTGGAAGGCCGCGAGGAGGACCATGAACAGGGTCGATTTCCGCTCCCGGCCAAGCCGCGCCAGGGCGGCGGTCGGTCCGGCGGGGAGGGTCGCCATACGCCGGCCGCCGCGGAAGCTCTGGACCGCGGGACGCGGCCGGTCGCCGGGGAGGGAGAGGACCTCCGGCAGGCCGGCGAGCGCCTGCCGCCACCAGGCGAGCCGCCGCTCGCGGGCGGCGCCGGTCAGCCAACCGCGCTGCCAGACGGCATAGTCGGCGTACTGGAGCGGCAGCTCGGGGAGGGGCGACGGCAGGCCGGCGCGATAGGCTGCATAGAGAGCCGCCAATTCGTCGAGCAGCAAGGAGAGCGCGACGCCGTCGGCGATCGAGTGGTGGAGGTTCAAGAGCGCGATCCACTCCGCTCTCTCCATACGGAGCAGGGCGGCGCGGAAGAGCGGCCCCGCCGCGAGGTCGAACGGCCGCCGCACGAAGCCGGTGGTGAGCCGCGCCGCCGCTCCCTGCCGCACCCCGTCCGGCAGGCCAGCGAGATCGACCACCGGCACCGGCACCTCCCGGACGGCCGCGATCACCTGGACCGGCCGGTCGTCGACCTCGCCGTAGCTCGTGCGCAGGACCTCGTGCCGGCGCGCGATCTCAGTGAGGCCGAACCGCCATGCCGGGACGTCGAACGGCCCCGAAAGGGCGAGCGCCAGCGGCTGGTTGTAGACCGCGAGGCCGGGGGCCAGGCGGTCGAGGAACCAGAGCCGTTCCTGGGCGAAGGAGAGGGGGAGGCTCATCCGGTCACTCATCCGGCGATGACAACCTCCCGGGCGGAGAGGCGGCGAAGCTCGTTCAGGTGCTCCAGGCTGGCCATGATCGAGGGCACGTCGACCCCGAAGTCGAGGAGGCAACCGAGCTCGTCGACCCCGATCTCCCGCAGCCGCTGGACCATCGCCCGGCAGCTCTCGGGAGTGCCCAAAAGCGAGCCGGAGGCGAAGTAGCGCTCGAACTCCATCTGCAGCAGCTCCTCCAGGTCCTCCTTGGCGAAGCTCTGGTCGTCGAAGCTCTGGTGCAGGCTCCTGGCGAGCGAGGTGAGCAACTCGGTGTGGGAGCGCAGGTAGTTGCAGAAGGGGCCGCGCACCTTCTCCTTGACGATCTCGAGGTCGGTGCCGACGAAGGTGTGGAGCATGACCGCCACCTGGCCGGTCTCCGGGTCGTGGCCATGGCGGGCGCGGCTCGTCCGGTAGAGGGCGATGCGCTCGGCCAGGGCGTCGGTGGTCAGGCCGATCAGCGAGGTGAGGACGTTGGCCCCGATCTCCCCGGTCTGCTCGAAGGTCTGCGGGTTGTTGGCGCAGGTGATCCAGAGCGGCACCTCACGCTGCACCGGCTTGGGGAAGATCTCGACCTCGATCTCGTTGCCCGCGCCCCCCGGGACCCGCACCCGCTCGCCGTGCCAGAGCCTTCGCAGGGTGGCGATCTTTTCGAACATCTCGTCCCGCCGCCGGGCGTAGCTGTCCGGCGCGAAGGTGAAGTCGTTGGGGTGGAAGCCGGAGGCGAAGGAGAGCCCCGCCCGGCCGCGCGACAGGTTGTCGACCACCGACCACTCCTCGGCCACCCGGATCGGGTTGTGGAGGGGGAGGACGACGCTTCCGGCGCGGAGCGACAGCCGCTCGGTCACCATGGCGAGAGCGGCGGCCAGGACCGACGGGTTGGGGTAGAGGCCGCCGAAGCTGTGGAAGTGGCGCTCCGGGGTCCAGATGGCGGTGAAGCCGTTCTGGTCGGCGAACTTCGCCGCCTCGACGATCAGCTTGTACTTGTACTCCGGGAACATCGATTCGTTGCCGGAGAAGAAGAAGAGGCTGAAGCGCAGGGCGCGCTCGTCGCCGCCGTCCCCAACGCCAGCCGCGACGACGGGGCCGGCCGGGATCACCGGGGGAGCCGGCAGCGTCAGCTCGGCCTCGACCGCCCGGGCGGAGAGCCCCTGGACCTCCTCCAGGATGCGGGCCTTCTCGGCCAGCGCCTCCAGGCCCGGCTGGCGTAGGGCGATGATGGCCGAGAGGCCGGCCACGGTGGGGGTCTCGAAGAACGAGCGCACCTTTAGCTTGACCCCGAAGACCGCCTGGATGCGCGACAGGGCCTGGAGGACGATGAGCGAGTTGCCGTTGAGGCGGAAGAAGTTGTCCTCCACCCCCACCCGCTCGACTCCCAGGAGGGTCTGCCAGAGGTCGGCCAGGATCTCCTCGATCTCGTTGCGCGGCGCCACGTAGGAGCTCGACTCGCCGTCGGTCGCGTAGCGGTTGGCGACGTAGGAGCCGCCGCCGGTTGCGGTGGGGGTTTTGGCGGGGGAGGCGGGCCGGGCCGGTGGCGCCGCCTGGAGGGCGAGCGGCACCGTGGTCTCGGCGGTCACCACCCCGGCGGAAGTCGCTGCGCTCGTCCCGGCGAGCTTCTCGAAGTCGATCCAGTAGCGCTGGCGCTCGAAGGGGTAGGTGGGGAGGGGGACCCGCCGCCGGCGCCGCCCGGCGTGGACGGCCGTCCAGTCGATCTCCACCCCGGCCACCCACAGCCCGCCGAGGGCGGAGAGCAAGGTGTCGACGTCCTCCCGGGTGTCCTTGGGATGGGGGAGGGAGGCCTGGACGGCGTGCGCCGGGGTGCGCGCCGGGTGCTGGCGGGCGGCCCCGGAGAGCGCCTGGGCCGGGCCGACCTCCAGAAACGCCATCCCGGGCCGGCCGAGGAGGGTGCCCAGGCCGTCGCCGAGGCGGACCGTCTGGCGCAGGTGGCGGCTCCAGTAGGCCGGGTCGGTCGCCTCGGCCGGGGTGATGAAGCGCCCGGTGACGTTCGAGACGAAGGGGATGCGGGGCGGCGAGAGCCGAACGCCTCTCACGAAGGCCTCGAATGGGGCGACGACGGGGTCCATCATCGGCGAGTGGAAGGCGTGCGAGGTGTGGAGTTGAGGGCACTCGATACCGCGTTCCAGCAGCCGCTCCTGGAGCCGCGCCGCGGCGGCCGGGGTGCCGGAGACGATGCACATCTCCGGGCCATGGATGGCGGCGAGCGACAGCTCGGGCTCGGTGGCGAGGAGCGGCAGGAGCTCGCTCTCGGGGAGGGCGATGGCCAGCATGTCCCCGCCGGGGAGCTCGCGCATCAGCCGGCCGCGCTCGGCGACCAGGGCAACCGCATCTTCGAGCGAGAAGACGCCGGCCAGGCAGGCCGCCACGTACTCGCCCAGGCTGTTGCCGAGCATCGCCTTGGGGCGGATGCCCCAGCTCTGCCAGAGCCGGGCGAGGGCGTAGCAGACGGCGAAGAGGGCGGGCTGGGCGTTTTCCGTCCGCTCCAGAAGCTCCGCCTCTTGGGCCGTCTCCGGCCCGGCGGCGGTGAGGAAGCGGCGGAGGTCGAAGCCCGGCCCCAGATGCGCTTGAAAGAGCTCGGCGCAGCGGTCGATCTCGGCCCGGAACACCGGCTCGTGCGCATAGATCCCGCGCGCCATCCCGGGGTGCTGCGCCCCCTGGCCGGGGAAGAGGAAGGCGACCTGGCGCTCCCGGCCGTCGTAGACCCCGGTGCTCGCCCGGGTGGGATCGCCCAGGGCGTCCCGGCCGTCCAGGGCGTTCCGGCAGGCCACGGCGCGGCGGTGCTCGAAGGCGCGGCGGCCGGTCTCCAGGGTGTAGGCGACGTCCGCCGTGTCGATCCCCGGGTTCTGGTCGAGGAACTCGGCGAGGTTCCCGGTCGCCGCGCCCAGGGCACCGGCGCTCCGCGCCGAGAGGACAAGGAGGTGCCAGGGGCGGTCGGGGTCGGTAGGGGTAGAAGGCGGCGGCTCTTCCAGGACGACGTGAGCGTTGGTGCCGCCGAAGCCGAACGAAGAGACCCCAGCCCGGCGCGACCGGGGGTTCCCGTCGGTATCGCCAGTATCGCCGATATTACCGGCGGGCCAGGGGGCCAGCTCGGTGTTGACGAAGAAGGGGCTGCCTGCGAAGTCGATCTGCGGGTTCGGCCGGGCGAAGTGGAGGGTCGGCGGGATCTCCCCGTGGCGCAGGGCGAGGATGGTCTTGATCAGGCCGGCCATCCCGGCCGCCGCTTCGAGGTGCCCGAGGTTGGTCTTGACCGTCCCCAGGGCGCAGTAGCCGCGCCGCGTCGTGCCGCCCCCGGCGCCCGGGAACGAGCGGAAGGCCTTGGAGAGCGCCGCGATCTCGACCGGGTCGCCTAGGGCGGTGGCGGTGCCGTGGGCCTCGACGTAGGAGATGTCGTCGGGCGAGAGGCCAGCGTTGGCCAGCGCCTCGGCGATGACCTCGGCCTGCCCGGCGACGCTGGGGGCGGTGAAGCCGACCTTGCCGGCGCCGTCGTTGTTGACCGCCGTGCCGCGGATCACGGCGTGGATCGTGTCGCCGTCTGCGAGCGCCTCCGCCAGGCGCTTCAGGACCACCACCCCGGCGCCGCAGCCGAAGACGGTCCCCGCCGCCCGCTCGTCGAAGGAACGGCAGTGGCCGTCGGGGGAGAGGATGCCGCCCTCCTGGTAGAGGTAGCCGCTGTTCATCGGCAGGGTGAGCGAGACCGCCCCGGCGAGCGCCATGTCGGTCTCTCCGGCGAGGAGGCTCTGGCAGGCCATGTGGACGGCGACGAGCGAGGTCGAGCAGGCGGTCTGGACGGTGATCGCCGGGCCGCGCAGGTCGAGCTTGTAGGCCACCCGCGGCGCCAGCGAGTCCTTGTCGTTCCCCACCGCCAGCATGGTGGTGTCGACGCCGATCGACCGCAGGCGTTCCTGCAATGGATTGAGCGCCAGGAGATAGCTCGACAGGGTGACCCCTCCCCAGACGCCGACCACGGCGCCTTCTCTGCCGCCTCCACCGGACACGCGGGAGGCGTCGTAGCCGGCGGACTCCAGGGCTTGCCACGAGCATTCGAGGAAGAGCCGCTGCTGCGGGTCCATGACCTCGGCCTCGCGCGGGGAGTAGCCGAAGAAGCCGGCGTCGAAGAGCTCGACGTCTTTGACCACGGCGTGGGCGCGCACGTAGTTGGGAGCGCGGTAGACGCTCTCCGGAATACCGGCGGCTTGAAGCTCCTCGTCGGAGAAGAAGGAGACCGATTCGACGCCCTCCCGTAAGTTCCGCCAGAAGGCGTCGGGACCGTCGGCCCCGGGGAAGCGGCAGGCGATGCCGATCACGGCGATGTCCGAAGGGTCCGGGGGAAGAGTCCGGTCGTCGTCTCTGCTCATCTAGAGGCTCCTTGCGCTCCGGCGCTCGCGTCGCCGCTCGCCCCGCCGCGCCCGGAGGTCGAAATCGGCGGAATCGGTGGTGGTCTCTGCTGCGTCGTCCCCGCCCACGGGGGCGAAGAAACGGGCGACGGCGGCGACGGTGGGGTTCTCGAACAGGCTGAACGGGCGGTCTCCGTCGGCTCCCGCGCCGAACGCCTGCTCCAGGGCATGGGTGACCGAGAGGGCGAGGAGCGAGTCGCCGCCCAGCTCCAGGAAGTTGTCGTCCACCCCGATGCGGTCGATCCCCAGCGCCCGGCGCCAGATCTCGGCGACCGTCTGCTCGGCCTCGTTGCGCGGGGCGACGTAGGGGTTCTGGAGGCGCGGCCGGTCGTGGAGGACGGCGGCCGAGCGAGGCGCCACTACGGCGGCGGGCCGGCCCGGCGGATGGGCCTGGCCGGACTGGCCCGGCCGGCGGGGATCTCCGGCGGCGACCACGGCCTGGATCACGGGCAGCTTCTGGGTAAGGGCGCGGCCGAGGGCGGCGCCCAGCGCCGGGGCGCCTTCCAGGGAGTGGAGGGCGAGGACCGCCCCGGCCTCGCCGGCCGCCCGCTCCTCGGCGAGCGCCGCCAGGGGGACCCGATCGGCCGGCCGGGTCGAGGCGAAGACCAGGAGGTCGGGGTGGACGGTTTCGACCCGCTCGGCGAAATCGCGCGCTCCGGCGGCCCGCGCCGCCCAGACCGCGGCGGACAGCGGCCCGAGCCGGCGCCGCGCCTCGGCGAGAATCGCGGCGAGCGCCGCCCCCTCGCGGGCGTCGGCCAGCTCGGCGCGCAGGAAGAGCGGCCCGTCGCCTGCCGCCTGCCGCGGCGCACGTCCCAGCAGGAGGGCCATGGGCTCCTCGCGCGCCCAGGCCCGTGGCGCCTCGAAACCGGTCTTCGCCAGCACCCGCTCCCAGGCGTCGGGAGCGAGGAGCGGAGAGATGGTCCGCAGCTCGGGGTCGGCGAAGGCCCACCAGCCGTCGGTCAGCCCCCAGACGAGGTCGCCCCAGCGCTGTCGCCGCACCGTCTCGACCAGCCCAAGGAGGCCGCCGGGGGTGAGGAGGGAGCGCAGGTGGCCCAGGGTCTCGGCGATTTTCGGCGTGGCGTGGACGACGTCCGCCCCGAGCACGGCGTGGAAGCCGCCACGGGGGAAGCCCTGGGCTTCGGGATCGCGCGAGATGTCGAGCACCCCGAAACGGAAGGTGATATCAGGGGGGGCAGAGGCGGCCAACTCTCGCTCGGCGCGGAGGACGAAAGCCCGGCCGAGATCGGTGAACCAGTACTCGACCGGGCCGGCCTGCGCTAAAGCGGGGAGGAGCCGGCGGGTGAGGAGCCCCTGTCCGGCGCCCACTTCGAGGACCCGAAACGGGCCGGGGCGCGGCGTTCCTGCCGGCTTGGCCAGCTCGGCGAGCGCCAGGGCGAGGAGCCGCGGGGCGAGGTCGGCCTCCCGTTCCTCTGCCTGCTCGGCGCGCGCCACGGCGGCGCGCAGCAGCTCGGAGCTGCCCTCCGGATAGAGCACCGAGAGCCCCTCGATCTCGCCGGAGAGGACCTGCGGGAGGTGGCGGGCGCAGTGGTCGAGGAGCTCGACGAAGGCGGCGAGCCGCGGCGAGCGGGCGGCGATCCGGGCGCCCAGCTCCTCGGGGGAACCGACCTCGGCGGCCTCGGCGGCCATGGTGAAGAACCGCACCTCCTCGCCGGAGACCGCGGCCAGGCCGTCCTCGGAGATCATGCGCAGGAGACTCTGGAACAGCCGCTCGTAGCGCGGCACGAGGCACAGGCGGCGGCGCAGCTCGGCGAGCGGCAGGGAGAGGCCGCTCGCGATCTCGATCCCAGATCGCGCCAGACAGCGGGCGACCTGCCAGGTGCAGAGGGCGTCGATCAGCCGCCGGTCCTCGTCCTCGGTTCCCGCCGGTCCGTCCGGCCGCAGCTCCCGCTCCCGGGCGGCCAGCCACTCCGGCGCGGGGACCGGGGGGAGCCCCGCTCCGCCGGGCCGCCGGGCCGGCGGCTCGACGCCCACCAACGCCAGGCGCATCCCGGGCAGGTCGGCGAGGGCGTCGGCCAGGGCAAGCCCGAGGCCCGGCTCGGAGAAGTCCCCGGCCACCAGGCAGGCGCCGCCGACGCCGCCCATGCCGCCATTGCCGCCAACGACCCCGGCAGTGCGGAGCGGGGCGGGCGGCAGCGCCTCCCAGCTCTCGACCCAGCGCCGACGGCCGCGCCAGGCGACGACGGTCCCCACCCGCCCGGTTCCGGTGGCGTTGCCGGCGGTGGAGGGCGCGTCGAGCTCGGCGAGCAGCCGCTCGGCCCGCCGCCGCTCCTCCCGCTCGCCGGTCCCGGAAGCCGGTAGATCGACGACCCGGATGGCGATGGTATCCGCGGCCAGGGCCAGGAGGGCCGCCTTCTCCCGATCGGGGGCCTCGCCGCCCACCGGATCGACCGCGCCGGCCGTCACCAGGTCGATCCGCACCCTTTCCGGGTCGGGCAGGCGGTGGACGGCGGCCTGGAGACGCGCCAGGCTGCCGGTCCCGGCGATGGGCGCCAGAGGAGTGAGGTTCCAGAGGTGGACGGCGCGCAGCGGCACGCCGAGGAACGCGGCGAGCAGGTCGTCGTAGCTCGCCGGGTCGCCGGGGTCGATGGCGTAGGCTCCCTCGGAGAGCCGCGAGCAGCCGCTCCCCGCCGGCGCGGCCACGGCTACCACCGTCTCCCGGCGCTCCGCCCGCAGCCGCTCGACCAGCCGTGCGGTCAGCCCGCCGCCCTCGCCGAAGAGCAGCCAGACCGCCGTCGGATCGCGCACCGGCTCCGGGGGAAGGGCCTCCTTCCAGAGCGGCGCCCAGAGGCGGTCCGCCGGCGCGGCTTCTTCCGGCGGGCTCGCGGACCGGCTCTGCGGCTGTGGCTGACTTTCGATCCCGCTTTCAATCCAATACCGCTGGCGCTCGAACGGGTAGGTCGGGAGCGGCACCCGCCGCCCGCGGCCCGGACGGAAGGCAGCCCAATCGATCTCGACTCCCGCCGTCCACAGCCGGCCGAGGGCGCCGAGCAGGGCCTCCTCCTCCCCACCGGCCCCCGCCGCCCGATGCGGGAGCGAGGAGAGGACGAGAGTCTCGCCCTGCGGCCCGGCCTGCCGGCGCGCCAGGGCGGCCAGGGTCTGCCCGGGGCCGACCTCCAGGAGCACCCGCCGGGGCGCCGCGAGCAGCTCGGCGAGGCCGGCCGAGAAGCGGACTGTCTGTCGCAGCTGGCCGGCCCAGTAGGCGGGGTCGGTCGCCTCCGCGGCGGTGATCCAGGTACCAGTCCGGTTGGAGAGGAAGGGGATCTGCGGCGGCTTTAGCCGCACCCGGCCCAGGGCTTCGGCCCAGGGGCCGAGGATGGGCTCCACGGCGCGCGAGTGGAAGGCGTGACGGACGGGGAGCGGCCGGGCCTCGATCCCTTGCGCGGCGAGCCGGACGGCGAGGTCGGCGATCGCCGGCTCCGGCCCCGTGGCGACCGTCCGGCCGGGGGCGTTGACCGCCGCGATCTCGATCTCTGTACCTTCCAGGAGAGCGGCCAGCTCCTCAACCGGCAGCGGAACGGCGAGCATCGCCCCGGGCGGGAGCGACTGCATGAGCCGGCCGCGCAGGGCGACCAGGGCGAGGGCGTCGGGAAGGTCGAGCAACCCGGCGAGGCAGGCCGCCGTCAGCTCGCCCAGGCTGTGCCCCAGCATCGCCGCCGGGCGCACCCCCCAGGACATCCAGAGCCGGGCGAGGGCGATCTCGACGGCGAAGAGGGCCGGCTGGGCGATCTCGGTGGTGGCGAGCCTCTCCGCCGCCGCGCTCTCGGCGCCCGGCGGCGGCGCCAGCAGGTCGACGAGGTCGAGGCCGGCGGGAAGGTGGGGAGCGAGGATCTCCCGACAGTGGTCGATCTCGCGCCGGAAGACCGCTTCGCGAGGATAGATCTCCCCCGCCATCCCGGCCTGCTGCGCCCCCTGGCCGGGGAAGAGGAAGGCGACCGTCCGCTCGCCCGCCTCGCCGGGGAAGATTTCCGCGGTGAAGACCCGCTCCGGCGCGGCGCCCTGGAGAGCGGCGAGGGCTGCCTCGCGGTCCGCGGCGACGATGGCCCGGCGGACGGGGAGCTGCCGGCGGCCGCGGCGGAGGGTGAAGGCGATGTCGGAGAGGGGGCGGGGGGAGGGACCCGAGGTCGAGGCTTGCTCGAGATGCTCGGCGAACCGCGCCGCCAAAGCCGCCAGAGCCTCCGGCGTGCGCGCCGAGAACAGCAGCAGCTCCGCGCCGTCGTGTTCGTCCTTTTCGTCCTCTTCGTCCGTGTTCTTCCCCTCCTCCAGCACCACATGCGCATTCGTCCCCCCAATCCCGAACGACGACACCCCGGCCCTCCGGGGCAGCCGGTCGGTTTTCCAGGGGGTGAGGGTCGAGTGGACGCGGAAGGGGCCGTTGTCGAGGTCGAGCTCGGGGTTCGGCCGCTCGAAGTGGAGGGTGGGGGGGATCTCCCGGTGCTCCAGGGCGAGGATCGCCTTGATCAGCCCGGTCACCCCGGCCGCGGCGTCCAGGTGCCCCAGGTTCCCCTTGATCGAGCCCAGGGTGCAGAAGCCCCGTTCGGACGTATCCGCCCGGAAGATGCGGTCGAGGGCCCGCACCTCGATGGGATCGCCCATCGGCGTCGCGGTGCCGTGGGTCTCGATGTAGGTCACCTCGCGCGGCCGCACCCCGGCGATGGCGAGGGCCATCCCCACCACCTCGGCCTGGCCGGCGACCGAGGGGGCGGTGAAACCGACCTTCGCCGCGCCGTCGTTGTTGATCGCGGCGCCGCGGATCACCGCGTGGATGGTGTCGCCGTCGGCCTGCGCCTCCTCCAGGCGCTTCAGGACGACGATCCCCACTCCGTTGCCGGGGACGGTCCCGCGGGCGGCCGCGTCGAAGGGGCGGCAGTGGCCGTCGGGGGAGAGGATGCCGTTCTCCTGGTAGAGATAGCCGGCATGCCGCGGCTCGCGCACCGACACCCCGCCGGCCAAGGCGAGGTCACAGCCATAGTTGAGCAGGCTCTGGCAGGCGAGGACGACGGCGACCAGCGAGGTCGAGCAGGCGGTCTGCACGTCGAGGCTGGGGCCTTTCAGATCGAGCTTGTAGGAGACCCGGGTGGTCAGGAAATCCTTGTCCGAAGCGATCGCCGCCTGCACCCCGCCGCCGGCGAACGCCCCGCTGGGCAGCAAGTTGTAGAGGAGATAGCCATTCAGGCTGGCGCCGCCGAAGACCCCCACCGTGCCGCCGCCCTCCCCGGCGATCTCCCGGGCCGGATCGTAACCGGCGTCCTCCAGCGCCTCCCAGGCGCATTCGAGGAACACCCGGTGTTGGGGATCCAGGAGCTCCGCCTCGCGCGGGGTGAAGCCGAAGAGCGCCGCGTCGAAGCGGTCGGCGCCTGCGAGCACGCCGGCTGCCGGGACGTAGCGGGGATCGGCGGCGAGCGCCGGGTCGACTCCCGCCGCGGCCAGCTCCTCCGGTGTGGCGAACGAGATCGACTCCACTCCCTGGCGGAGGTTCTCCCACAGCTCCGCGATGCTCGCAGCACCCGGGAAGCGCCCCGCCATGCCGATCACGGCGAGGGCGGGAAACCCGGGGGCGGAATCGGTGGTGTCGTCGTTCAAGGGAATACTGATCCTCCGGGAGGAACTGCGCTCTATCTCATAGCAGGGTGCAGACGGGGGTACGTTTCGGTGCTTCGGATGCGCGTTACTCGTTCCTCAAGGTAATGGCGGGCGCGATGCGGGTCGCCTTCCGGGCCGGCAGGTAGCAGGCGAGGAGGGCGACGAGCGCCAGGGCGAGAGGGGTGGTGGTGAGATAGAGCGGGTCGGTGGGGCTGACCTCGAAGAGGACGCTGGCGATCATCCGGGTGAGGAGGAAGCTGAGCGTCACGGCGCCGACGATCCCCACCGCGAGCCCCAAGAGAATCCAGCGGAAGCCCTGGCGGGTCACCGAGGCCAGCACCTGGCCGGCCTGGGCGCCCAACGCCATGCGCACCCCGATCTCCTTCTCGCGCAGCGTCACCGAATGGGCGACGACACCGTAGATCCCCAAGAGGCAGAGGGCGAGGGCGACGCAGGAGAAGCCGGAGAGGAGGCCCATGGTCAGGCGGCGGCTGGCGATCGAGCTGGCGACGATCGACTCCATGGTCGCGAGGTCGGCGACCGGCTGCTCGCGGTCGATCCCCTGCACTTCCTGGCGAATGGCCTGGGCGACGTTTTCGACCGGCAGCGCGGTGCGCACCTGGAGCTGCATGAAGGTGGTGGGCGCCAGCTCTTTCCTCGCCTGGTGGGCGGAGAGGAAGAACTCCGGCTCCTTCTTGCTGTCGAGGCCCAGCTGCTGGATGTCAGCGACGACGCCCACGATCGTCGTCCGCAGGTGGACGCGGCCGATGAGCAGATGCTGGCCCACCGGGTTGCTGCCGGCGAAGAACTGGCGGCGCAGCGATTCGTTGATCAGCACCTCGACCGGCGCCTCGGGGCCGGCTTTGGGATCGAAGTCGCGGCCGGAGAGGAGGTGGACTCCCAGGGTCTGGAAGTAGCCGGGTTGGACCATCAGCCGCCAGACCAGCGGCTGCTGGTCGGGCGGCGGGATCGGCTGCCCCTCGACGAGGACGTTGGCGTGCGCCGTCCCCTGGATGGGAAGGAAGTCCGAGAAGGTGGCCGACTGCACTCCGGGGATGGCCCTTACGCGCTCCAGCATCGACTCGAAGAAGACCCGCCGGCCCTCGATCGTGGGGTACTTGGCGGTGGGGAGGGACACCTGGGAGACGACGAGGTTCCGGCTGTCGAACCCGGGGTCGACCGCGGAGACGGTGCGGAAGCTGCGGATCAAGAGGCTGGCGCCGATCAAGAGGACGAGGGCGAGGGCGACCTCGGCGGCGACCAGGAGCCCCTGGGTCCGCCCGCGGCCCGCTCCGCCGGTGGCGCTGCGGTCGCCTTCGCGGAGCGCCGTGCGCGGATCGGTGCGGGTGGTCTGGACGGCCGGCGCCAGCGAGGAGAGGATGCCGGTCAGGAAGGCGAGGACGACGGTGAAGCCGAGCACCCGTCCGTTCAGACCCGCTTCCTCGATGCGCGGCAGGTTGGCCGGGTTGGCGGCGACCAGGAGGCGCAGCCCCCAGTGGGCGAGGAGGAGGCCCACGGCGCTCCCCACCAGGGAGAGGATCACCCCTTCGATCATCCGCTGGCCGAGGATCTGCGGCCGGCTGGCCCCCATGGCCACCCGGATCGCCACCTCGCGGCCGCGCGCCATGCCCTGGGCGAGGAGGAGGTTCGCCACGTCGGCGCAGGCGATGAGAAGGACGAAGCCGACGGCGCCCAGGAGCAGGAAGAGGGCGGTGCGGCTCTGCCCCACGAGCTGCTGGTTCATGGGGATGAGCTTGAGGTGGAAAGGGGCGTCCTGGTTCTCCTTGAACTGCTCGCCGTAGCGCCGGTTGATCCGCTCGGCCTCGTCGGCGGCTTTGGCGAGCGACACGCCGGGGGCCAGGCGCCCGGCGGCGAAGAGGTAGCCCGAGCCGAGCTCGATCTGCTGGTCGGAAAGGAAGCTCATCTCGTTCGGCCGCGGCACCCAGAGCTGCACCTGGGAGAAGGGGAAGGAGAGAACCTTGGGGAGCACGCCCACGACGGTGTAGGCCTTGCCGTCCAAATGGAGGACCCGGCCGAGGACGCCCTTGTCGCCGCCGAAGCGCCGTTCCCAGTAGCCCTGGGAGAGGAGGACGACGTTGCCGCCGCCCTTCTTGTCCTCGGCGGGGAGGAAACGGCGGCCGAGGATCGGCTCGACCCCCCAGACGTCGAAGAAGCCGGCGGAGACCCGCGCGCCGTCGAGCGTTTCAGGATTGTCGCGCTCGGTGAGGTTGAACGCCTCCTCCATGTAGGTGGTGATGGCGCTCCACGACTTGCCGGCCTCGGCCAGGGCGCGGACCTTGGTGAAGGAGACCTCGGTCTGCTCCAGCCCCTGCTCCGGCGAGGAGGCCCAGATCGCCACGATCCGGTCGGGCTGCTTGTACGGCAGGGGGGAGAGGACGACGGCGTCCAGGAGGCTGAAGATGGCGCAGTTGGCGCCGATCCCCACCCCCAGGGCGAGGATGGCGACGAGGGTGAACCCGGGCTGGTTGAGGAGCTTGCGGAGTCCCAGCTGGATGTTTTTGCGCAACATGGCCAAGCCTGTCCTCCGCGAAAAGAAAAGAGCCCGGGAGCCCCCGGGACCAAGACAGCCAAGGTATAGGAGGGGTTCGATAAGGTCAAGGGCGGGGGCACGGAGCCCTCACCCCCGGCCCCTCTCCCGGCCCCCCTCCCGCACCGCCGGGAGAGGGGAGAGGAGGCCCGGCTGTGGGTTTGGCGGATCCCCCCGATCCCAGGCGCGAGCCTTGGCGTCGAGGGGCGGTGGGTCCCTCCCCCCTGGGAGGGGGAGGGTTGGGTCAGGGTCAGGGGGGAGGTCAGGAGGGGGGCGCCCCGGATCACGGCAGTCCTCGCCGCGCGTCATTCGGTCGCAGCCGGGCGTCGTTCGATCACAGCCGCGCGTCATTCGGTCACTGCCGCACGTCGCGCAGTGATTGGCGAGCGTCGTTCTGTGATCGCCGGGTGTCGCGCAGTGATCGCCGCGTGTCGTTCCGTCGTCGCCGAATTGCAGGGGGCGGGCGAGGGGAGGAGACCGACTACCCTAGCACTCGATCGGGACGCTGCCGCAGTTGCAGATCGTCGTGCAGTTCGAACAACACTGCAGGCCGACGAAGGGTGCGTGGTGGCAGGTCTGCGCGCATTGCGTCCGCTGCGCCTGGGTACAGAAGTTCGGTCCGCAGCTGCTGGCGGCCTGAGGTTGATCCGGGCTGGCGAGCCAGGCCGGGAGGTCGAGAGCTGGCGCGGCGGCCGGCGCCGCGGAGACGGCAAGCCAGGCGGCCGGCAACGGTGCGGTTGCGGCCGAGCCGCCTGGGGTGGCGGCGAACGCCCATGCGGGGATCAGGAAGAGAACGGCGAGGAAGATCAGGCGCTTGGTCATGGCGATGGCTCCTTTCGGTTTCGAGCTTTGTGAGGTTCCCCTCGCCCGCCGAGAAGGACTGTAGCATCCCCCCTCCCTGCGCAAGCAGCGCTTTGCAGTGCAAAGAACTTGACACTCCTGCCCGCAACCGCTACATTCCCTTGCGTGACCGCCACGCGCCCCGCCCGCTCGCGCTCCGAGACGCTGCCCCCCCCCGCCCTGCACGTCCATGCCATGGACAACCTGCGGTTCATCCGCGAGACCATGGAGGGGGCGGCCTGCTTCACCGCCGTCTCCGGGATCGGGGAGATGGCCGTTGGCGGGACCGCGCTGCTGGCGGCCTGGCTGGCTTCCCGGCAGGGAGAGCCGCGCAGCTGGCTCTTCACCTGGCTGGCCGAGGCGCTCCTCGCCTGCGTCCTCACCTGCGCCGCCATCGGCTGGAAGGCGCGGCGGGCGGAGATCGGCCTGTTCACCAAGCCGGGGCGCCGCTTCGCCCTGGGGCTCCTGCCGCCGTTCGCCGCCGGGGCCATTCTGACTGGAATCCTGGTGGCCTCGGGGGCCTTCGGCTTCCTCCCCGGCACCTGGCTCCTCCTCTACGGCACCGGCGTCGTCACCGGCGGCGCCTTCTCGGTCCGCATCGTGCCGGTCATGGGGCTCGCCTTCATGGCCCTGGGCGCGATCACCCTCGTCTGTCCCTTTGCCTGGGGCGACGCGCTCCTGGCCGGCGGCTTCGGCGGCCTCCACCTCCTCTTCGGCGCGCTCATCGCGCGCGGGCACGGCGGCTGAAAGGCGATTGACCGATGTCGCGGCGCCAACGTCTGCCTCACCTCGAAAGCTCCGCCGACGCGGAGGAGCCGGTCCGTTCGCCGGAGGGCGAGGCGCTCGATCTCGACCGCCTCATCCACGAGCGGATGCGGCTGGGCATCGTGAGCGCTCTCGCGGTCAACGACAGCCTGAGCTTCAACGACCTGAAGAAGCTCTTGAAGACGACCGACGGCAATCTGAGCGTCCACGCCCGCAAGCTGGAGGAGGCGGGTTACATCGCCTGCGCCAAGTACTTCGAGGGTCGGGTGCCGAAGACCGAGTACCGCCTGGCGCCGCCCGGCCGGCGCGCGCTCGAGCGCTATCTCGACCACATGGAGGCGATCATCCGCGCCACCCGGCACGTCTGAGACGCGAAGGCCGGCAGCGACTTTTTTTGTGAGGATCGGCTTTGTACCAAAAAGCTCTTTAGGAGGGATGCATGCAAGGTCTCCACGCGGCCATCATCATGGACGGCAACGGCCGCTGGGCGCTCGCCCGGGGGCGTTCGCGGATGGCCGGGCACGAGGCCGGGGCGGAGGCCGTGCGGCGCACCGTGGAGGCGGCGCCGGACCTCGGGATCGCGGTCCTTACCCTCTTCGCCTTCTCGTCCGACAACTGGAAGCGGCCCCCCGACGAGGTGGGGGCGCTGATGCGGCTCCTCCGCTCCTTCCTCGGCCGGGAAGCGCGGCGTTGTGCCGAGCGGGGGGTGCGGATCGCCGTCATCGGCCGGCGGGACCGGCTGCCCGGCGGCCTGGTCCGGGCGATCGAATCGGCGGAGGCGGCGACCGCCGGCGCCGACGCGTTCCTCCTGCGCATCGCCGTCGACTACTCGGCGCGCGACGCCATCCTCCGCGCCGCCCGCCGGATGAGTGGGCAGGGCGAGCCCCTCTCGCGCGAGCTCTTCGCCCGCCTGCTCGCCGATCCGCACGACGGCCTGCCGGTGCCGGACGTCGACCTCCTGATCCGCACCGGCGGAGAGCAGCGGCTCTCCGATTTCCTGCTCTGGGAATGCGCCTACGCCGAGCTGGTCTTCACCGAGCGGATGTGGCCGGATTTCGCCGCGGACGACCTGGCGGTCGCGGTGGCCGAGTTCCACTCCCGCGAGCGCCGCTTCGGGGCGGTCCCGCCGGCCACCGCGCGGCCGCGGTTGGCGGTGGTGCGGTAGGGGCTGGCCCCCGTGCCTGCCCTGTGCGACTAGGCCCGGCGGGTCTCCTGCAGCCCTTCGCGGTCGAGCCGCCGCAGCTGGGCGGCGACCTCCTCGCACAGGGCGAGGGTGGCCCGCTCGGTCTGCACCGCCTCCTGGAGGAGGAGGAGGGCGGCGATCGCCTCGCGCCGTATCCCCAGGGCGCGGAAGGTGACGAGCATCTCGTCGGCCAAGCGACCCACCTCGGCCGGCCGACCCTGGCGCAGGTAGACGGCGGCGAGGTCGAGCGAGACCAGGGCCACGTCGCCCGGCTTGCCGTGGCGGGCGAAACCCTGGCGCGCCTCGGTCAGGGAGGACACGGCCGCCGCCAGGTGACCCCGCCCGGCGTCGATCCGCCCCTCCATCCAGCGCAGCTTGGTCAGCTCGACGGCGCCGGCGAGAGTGGTGTAGAGGCCGTTGCTCGATCGGATGAGGCGCTCGGCGGCGTCCAGCTGGCCGGCGTCGACGAGGAACCAGGAGAGGCTGGCGACGGCGTTGAAGAGGAGGGCCGGCTCGCGGCGCGGGTCGATCAGGGCGATCCCCTCCTCGATCAGGCGGATCGCTCCCCAGGGGTCGTTGTCGACGCCGACGAGGAGGCCCTTGCTCACCAGGGCGCGCCCGGCGAGGTGGGGCTCGCCGTGGTCCCGGTAGATGCCGACCACCGCGTCGAGCAGGCCGCGAGCCTCGGTGAACCGCCGCTGGTCGCGGAAGAGGGCGGCGCAGAGCCCCATGATCTGGGCGAGGAGCAGCGGGTCGCCGGTCCCCCGCTCGGCGTGGGCGAGGGCGCGCATCAGCTCCCCCTCGGCGTTCGGCAGATCGTCGCTCACCCGGCGCGCGTTCCCGAGCTCGGCGCGGGCGCGGGCGCAGAGGTCGGCGAGCTGACCGGGCGGAAAGCGCTCGGCTTCGAGCTTGCTCTCCGCCAGGGTGACGGCGAAGGTGGCGAGGAGGACGGCGGTCGGCGGGTCCTCGCGGACCTGCCCCCGGCTCTCCTCGATGAACTGCTCGCACCAGGCCCAGCCACGGCGACCGGCGGCACCGGCGGGTTCGGCGGCGAGGCGGCCCGGCATCGTGCCGCCGCGCAGCAGGGCGGCGATCTCGCCGGCGGCGATCTCCCGCTCGCGGGACAGGTCCCGCGCCTCGCGCAAGGCGCGTTTGACCGCCCGGGTGATGGGGAACTCGTACTCCCAGCCGTCGCCCGGCGGCTCGGCGCGACCGGGGTGGAAGAGGACGGACGCCAGGGGGGCCATCACCTCGCGGCAGCTCTCGCAGCCGTGGAGCAGATGGGCGAGCACGGCGCCCCGCTCCTCCGGGGAAAGCTGGGAGCGCAGGAATGCCTCCAGGGTGGCGGGCGTGGGGTGGTCGGTCAAGCCTCTCCCTCCTCTTCGTCCCTCTGCGAGCGTCAGGGGGTATTCTGACACAGAGCGGCGCCGAAAGAGGGGCCGGGAGCGGCAGGGGCGCCGCTCCCGGTCGTAGTGAGCCCCCGTGGCGGGGACTCAGTGATTGATGACGGTGCCGGTCGTCGGGACCAGCCGGGCGCCGTCGGGGTCGAGGAAGCCGCCGAGCTTGCCAATCAGGGCCGAGGGCTGCCGGCGTCCTGCCGCCGGGCGCTTGGACGCGGCCACCCCGTTGACCCAGAAGTCCGTGAGCCAGCTCCAGAGCCGATCGACCGAGCGGGAGGCTGGGGCCAAAGGGTTGGCGAGGCCCGCCGCGGCGGCGGGACGGACGGGCAGGGCGAGGACGGCGATGAGCATCAGGGCGACAGAAATACGGCGTGCGGTGGTGCGAGGCATGGTTCTCTCCTGTCCCGGGGTGCGATCCGGGCGCCCCCATGGCCCCGGTGCCCGCGGGACGAGCGCATCCCCCTAGTGTGCCGGCTTTAGGCGCCGAAGTCCCGAGCGCGCTGGCCGCGGTAGTGTCTTTCGGTACCCGGCCAGGTTTTTCGCTCTCGAAGGTGGAGAAAAGGCGATCGAAGGCGGGTTTTTGAAGACCGACCGGGCTCAGAGGGGGAATCCATGGCCGGGGTGCAGAAAAATATCGGGACTGATCGTAGAAAACAGATCTCCATCGTCATAACCGCCGCCGTGCTAGGCTCCTCCCATGATCGAGGACGAGATCCGACGGGCGACGAAGCTGCTCGCGACCCTGGTCCAGATCGCCGGGCTCAACCGCCAGGACCTGGATCGCCTGCTCGGCCAGGGGCGAGGTTACTCGAGCCAGGTGCTCACCGGCCGGGTGGAGCTCAAGTACCGGCACGTCCTGGCGATTCTGGAAGTGGTGGACGTCGAGCCGGGGATTTTCTTCCGCGTCCTCTATCCGGAGCCGGACGAGCCGCGGCAGGGAGCGGGGGGGCGGGTGATGGAGCGCCTGCTCGAGCGTCTGCACCAGGCCGGGTACCACGATCGGCCCTCGCCGGCGAGCCCGGCACCCCCGGTGGGTACCGAGCTGCCGGGCGCCATCGACACCGCGGAGCTCGAGCGCCGGATCAAGGCGGTGATCCGCGAGGTCTTCGGCGAGAGCGAGCCGCCGGCGCCGGGGCGCTGACCCGACGCCGGACGTAGACGGGCCCCCCGGTCTTCTGGTACAACGTCGCTCCATTCCAGGTCGCCAGAATGTCTCGTAGCATCGTCATCACCGGTATGCACCGCTCCGGCACCTCACTCCTGGCGAACGCCCTGGGGCGGGCCGGCGTCGACCTGGGCGACCAGCTGGTGACGGCCGGCCGGGGCAACCGGCACGGCCATTTCGAGGACGTCGAGTTTCTGCAATTCCACGAGCGCTTCCTGGGCCGCCGCGGGATCGGCGCCCTGGCGCCGCCCGCCGACTGGCAGCCGCGGGCGACGCCGGCGGAAGAGGGGGCGGCGCGCCAGCTCGTCGCCCGGCGCATCCCCTGTGGGGCTTCAAGGACCCGCGGAGCTCGCTCTTCCTGGACTTCTGGCGCCCCCTCCTGCCCGCGGCCCGCTTCCTCCTCGTCTACCGGCATCCGGTGGAGGTCGCTCTGTCGCTCCTGCGCCGCGGCATCGACCTCGAGGTGCAGCTCGATCCCTGGACCGCCCTCCGCGCCTGGGAGGTCTACAACGCCCGGCTCCTCGCCTTCCATCGCGCCCACCCCGGCAGCTGCCGGCTGTGGAACGTCTGGGCCGTGGCGGGCCGCCTCGACTCGGCGATCGGGTCGCTCGCGGCCTGGCTCGGCCTGCCGGTCCGCGCCGAGGGACTGCAGGCCCTCTTCGTGCCCGAGGACCTGCGGGGCGGACTGTGGGCGGCCGAGCTCCGCTGGCGCGCCCTCCTCCCCGAGGCCCTGGACCTCTACGCGGAGCTGGAGGCCGCCGCCGATCAGTCGGCCGGCGAGGTGCCGGTGCCCCGGTCCTACCGGCCCTCTCCCCGCGAGCGGGAGATGCTGGCGGCCAACGAGCACCTGCTCGCCGCGGCGCTCCGGAGTCGCGTTCCGGCGGCGACGGTCGAAGTCTCCGGCCCCCTGCGGGTCCTCTACTCCGACCTGCGGCGGCTGGCCGCCGAGCAGGAGCAGGAGATCGACCGCCTGGGGGAGCAGCTGCGTTCCGGCGCGGCGGTGGAGCGCCTGACCGCGGCGCTGACCACCCCCCCTGCCCGCGCTCCCTCCGACCTGGAGCAGTTGGCCGCCCGGCAGGAGCAGGAGATCGAAGACTTGCGGCTGCAGGTGCGTTCCGGCGCGGCGGCGGTGCGCCGTCTCACTCTGCACCTCCGCGCCCAGGAGGAGGAGTGGGCGCGGGTCGAGGGCAGCCGCGCCTTCCGCCTGGTCCGCGGCTACTGGTCCGCGGTGACCGCGGCGCGGACCTGGCGCCTGCGCCGGCTCGCCTCCCGCGCCGCTCTCTCCGACTCTAGAACCGCCAGCGCAACGACCCCGCCCAAACCTGATCCCGCGCCGAGTAGCGGCTGGTAACCGCGGGATTCAGCAGCTCCTGCCCCGTGGCGCCGCGCGCGTCCCCCTGGTGCAGGGAGTAGCCGACGTCGAAGGACATCTGGGGCAGGTTGTAGGTGAAGCCGAAGGAGTAGACCTTGACGTCCCCCTGGGGGAAGCCGGGCTCGATCGTCCCCGAGGAGACGGGCGAGGGCTCGATGCCGAACCCGCCATGGAGCAGGAAGTTGTCGGTGACGTTCCCCTCGACCCCCAAGCGGAGCGAGAGGGTATTGTCCCAGCGCCGCGGGCGGACGCTCGGTCCGTTCCGGAAGGCGTCGGGGGTGTAGGTGATGACGTCGTCCCCAACCTGGGACCAGCGGTCGTAGGAGGCGTCGAGCTCCACCCGCAGCTCGGGGTAGGGGGCGAACCAGAAGCCGCCCCGCAGCTCGTCGGGCAGCTCGAACGACTGGCTGGCGCGGCCGTTGGTCAGGCGGGCGGCGAGCGCTTCCGCGAGGCCCGGAATGGCCGGCACGTCGCGCGCCTCGTAGGTGGCGTCGCCGGTGCCGGATAGCTTGGCGGCGCTGCGGAAGACCGCCCCCCAGCCCCAGGCCGGGCGGACGTAGTGGACCGCCAGGTCCCAGGCCAGCTTGTGGACCTTGGTCTCGGCGTCCCGCTGCACCTCGACGGCGGGGAGAGGGCCGCCGGGGATGAACACCTGCACCAGCCCGTTGTCCGCCTGCTCCAGGGTTCCATAGAGATACCGCAGGCCGCCGCCGACGGAGAGGTCGTCGGTGACCTCCCAGCCGAGGACCGGGTGCAGCTCGACGACCTCCAGGCGGAAGCGGCGGTCCAGGAAGCGCCCGGGAAAGAGGGCGTCGTCCCAGTTGAGGTCGTTCCAGTAGGGAGAGTCGAGGCCGAGCCCCACCGCCACCGGGCTGCCGTTCCCGAAGTGATGAGTGACGTAGGCCGCGGGCGGGAAGTTGATGACGTGGTGGGCCTTGAAATTGCCGGTGGCGCTCCGGTACTCGTCCTGCGGATTGGTGAAGTCGAGGCCGGCCTCGACCTGGGTGCCCTGGAGCTTGGTGATGGCCGCCGGGTTGTAGAAGACCGCCGACGGGTCCGCGGCCCGGGCGGTGAACGCCCCCGCCTGGCCGGTGGCCCGGCCGCCGTGCTGGAAGAGCTCGAAGAGAGCCGCCGAGGCGGGCCGCGGCGAGAGGAGAGCGGTGGCGAGGACGACGGCAATGCCGGCGATATTGGCGATATTGGCGACATTGGCGATGCTGGTGATATTGGCGATACTGAAACGTAGGTGACGCATGATCCCTCCCAGGAAAGCGCACTGCGACGGCGGGTGAGCCTACTCGACGGCCAGGATCTCCGGAATCAGCCGGACGGCCGGGTCCTGGATCACCGTGAGGATAGCGAGCGTCAAAGGAAGATGGAAGCGACGGGCGCCACAGGCGCCAGGGTTCAACAACAAGCAATCGCCACGCCAGGAGAGCTCCGGCCGGTGCGAGTGGCCGAAGACGACGAGCCGCAGGCGTGACGGCCAGTCCGCCGGGACGTCCTCGCGGCGGTGGACCATCCCGAAGGCCAGACCGCCGAGCTCGCCGGTGAGCGTCTCGGGGAGCCTCTCCCCGCTGTCGGTATTGCCGCGTACCGCTTCGAGCGGGGCGATCTGCCGCAGGCTCTCCAGGATCTCCGGCTCACCCACGTCGCCAGCGTGGAGCAGGCGGTCGCAGCCGGCAAGGAGCTCGAGCACCCGCGGCCGCAGGAGGTTGTGGGTATCCGCGAGCACGCCGACGCGCATGGTTGCCAACCCTACCGCGGCCGGGCCTTCCCGGCAAACCGTCAGCGCAAACCAGCGTTTGCGATTGTCCCGTTCCCGCCCTCCGCCTGCACGGAACTGGAAGAAGGATGGAGAAGACGATGTCGATCGCGATGGCACGAGGGGTAGTCCGGATCGGACCCTACGAGGTTCTCGCCGACGGCGGCGCGGTCCCCTGGGGGACGGCCTGCCCCGCGCTCGACACCCGGAGCGATTGCGAGGTGGTGCTGGCGGTGATCCCCCCGTCGCGCCAGGGGACGGACGACGGCGAGGTCCCCTGGGAGGTGCTGCTCGCCGAGACCGCCGCCCTGGAGCGCCTCTACCACCCCGGCATCCCGGCCCTCTATGAGATCGCCGAAGACGAGGGCGACCTGCTGATCGCCTTCGCCGCCACCCCGGGCCGCACCCTGGACGAGTCGCTTGCCGCCGGCCTCCAGCCCGACCGCGACCGCCTCCTCGACTGGGGGTGCCAGCTCCTCGACGTCCTCGCCGAGGCGCACGGCCACGGCCTCCTCCATCGCCACCTGGGCGAGGGCGAGGTGATCGTCGGCCCGGCCGGGCACCTCGCGGTGACCGGCTTCGGCCTCACCCGGATGAGCTTCGAGCCGACCGCCCGGCTGGCGCCCGAGGTGCGGGCGGGCTCTCCCGCCAGCCGGTGGAGCGACCTCTATGCCGTCGGCGCGCTGCTGCGCCGGGTCGTGCGCGGGGAGCGTGGACCGCGCCTGGCTCCCGACGACCCGCTGCTGCGGATCCTCGCCCGCGCCACCGCCTTCCATCCTGCCGATCGCTTCGGGAGCGCCGCGCAGATGGCCGAGGAGCTGGCCGCACTGTAGGGGTTCACTCGCCTTCGCAGAGCTCCCGCGCCACCGCGGCCAGCACGTCCCGGCAGGTCAGAACCTCGTCGATTCGCACATACTCCTCGACCGCGTGGAGCCCCACCCCGCCGGGACCGAAGATCACCGTCGGGATGCCGGCGTGGCCGAGGACGGCGGCGTCGGTCCAGAAGCTCACTCCGCTCCGGCGAGCCGGGCGGCCGGCCCGGGCGAGGGCGGCTGCGAGGAGGCCCGGCAGCGGATGCCCGGCCGGGGTCTCGTAGGCCGGGCGGCCGAAGAGGAAGCGGCTCTCGGCCTGGAGCTCGCCGTCCTCCTCGACCAACCGCTGGAGGAGGGCCTCGACTTCCCGCGGGCCGGCCTCGACCGCCTCGCCCGGCAGGGTCCGGCGCTCCAGCGACAGCGTGCAGCGGTCGGGGTAGGTGCTGAGCTCGCGCCCCCCCTCGATCAGGGAGGCGTGGAGGGAGGCGGTACCGAGGAGCGGGTGCGGGGGCGCCGCCTGGAGCGCCCGGTCGAGCGCCTCCAGCCGGCCGAGCACCCGGCCCATGCGCAGGATGGCGTCCCGCCCGTCGAGCGGGCGGCTGCCATGGGCGGCCCGGCCCGCGGTGGTCACCTCGACCCACGAGAAGCCCTTGTGCGCCACCGCCACCGCCAGGTCGGTCGGCTCGGTGATCACCGCCGCGTCGGCCGCGACCGCCCGCGCCAGCGCCTCGGCCCCCAGGCTCGTGTACTCCTCGTCGGCCACCGCCCCGACGATCAGGCGCCCGGCCGCGAGCCCTCCCTGGGCGGCGACGAGGCGGACGGCGCCGAGCATCGCCGCCACCCCTCCCTTCATGTCGACCGCTCCCCGCCCATAGAGCCGGCCGTCCCGCACGACCGGGGAGAAGGGGGCGGCCATCCCGGTCACCCCAACGGTGTCGAGGTGGCCACAGAGGAGGAGCGAGCGGCCCGGCCGGCGCCCTGCGAGCACGCCGACGACATTGGGCCGGCCGGGAGTCACCTCGGTCACCTCGACCGCGCAGCCGAAGGATCGGAGCTCGGCGGCGACGGCGCGGGCGATCTCCCCCTCGCCGGCGCCGCCGGGGACGAGCGAGGGGTTCACCGAGTCGATCGCGACCAGGGCCTTGAGCAGCTCGATCGTGGGGTCGGTCGGGGAGTGGGAGCTCGGGTCCATGGCGCAGCATTCTAAAGGACCCGCTGTGCTAGACTGCATTCCCCTTCAGGGCGACCCTCGCGATGATCGTCGAGAAACGGCACCTAGACGGCTACACCCTGCTCAACGTGGAGGGGGTCATCAAGCTCGGGGAGAGCGCGCAGTTCTTCGCCCAAACCCTGGAGCGGGCGCTCAAAGACGACTCCGGTCACGTCATCATCGACTTCTCGAAGATCAACTACATCGACTCGACCGGCATCGGCGAGCTGGTCGGCTACCTCGGCCGCTTCCGCGACTTCAAGCGCGAGCTGATCCTGGTCAACCCCTCGGACCGCATCCGCAAGCTCCTTCAGGTGGCGCGCCTGGCCGAGCTGTTCCCCACTTACGATTCGGTGCCGGCGGCCCTGGCCGGGGAGCGGTAGGCCCTGTTCTCCCGCATCGCGACCGTCCTGCGCGGCGGCCGGCCCGAGTCCTGGCACTTCGGAGTGGCGGCGGTGGTCACCCCGGAAGGACAGCTGGTGGCGCGGCTCGGCGACCCCGGCGTTCCGGAGACGGCGACCTACCTGCGCTCGGCGGCCAAGCCGTTCCAGATCCTCCCCCTGCTCCTGGGCGGCGGCGCCGAGCGCTTCGCCCTCTCCGATGCCGACATCGCCTTGATCTGCGCCTCGCACGGCGGCACCCCCGAGCACACCCGGCGGGCCGCCTCGCTCCTCGAGCGGGGGGGCTTCACGACCGCCGATCTCCTCTGCGGGACCCACGTGCCGTTCGACCGCGCCGCGGCAGAGGCGCTGGCCCAGAAAGGCGAGGCGCCCGGCCTGCTGCATAGCAACTGCTCGGGCAAGCATGCCGGGATGCTCCTCGCCTGCCGCCTGCTCAGCCTGCCTTCTGCCGACTACGTCGATCCCTCCCATCCGCTCCAGGAGCGCATCCTGGACCAGTTCGCCGTGATCGTGCGGCGCGACCGGCGGGAGATCGGGGTGGGGATGGACGGCTGCAGCGTCCCCACCTTCCACCTGCCGCTCGCGGTCGCCGCCCGCGGCTACGCGGCCCTCGCCGACCCCGAAGCCGCCGGCCTGCCGCCCGCCGTGGCCGCCGCCGTCCGCCGGGTGGTGGCGGCGATGACCGGTGCGCCCGAGATGGTCGCCGGCCCCGGGCGCTTCACCACCCGGCTCATGGAGGCGACGGGGGGGCGGGTGCTCGGCAAGGAGGGGGCGGAGGGGGTCTACGCCCTGGCGGTGCGCGGGCCGGTCGCCCTGGGCATCGTGCTCAAGATCGCCGACGGCGGCGAGCGCTGCCGCGACGGGGTGGTGCTCGACCTCCTGCGCCAGATGGGCTCGCTCTCCGGCGAGGAGTTTGCATCGCTCGCCGAGCACTATCGGCCGGTCCTGCGCAACTGCCGCGGCCTGGTCGTGGGCGAGGTCTGTCCCGAGGTGGAGCTCGAAGAATGCCTGGACTAAAAGCCTGTTCCCGCCGCCGCTCGCGCCGGGCATCGCTCCTCGGCCTCGCCGCCTTGGGAGCGCTGGCCCTGGTGGCGGCGTCCCTCGCCGGCTGCCACCCCATCGCCGCGATCGAGCGGCGGTGGGCGAACCGCGTCCGCCCGGCCTTCCGCAAGGTGACGCCGGACGTGGCCTACGAGATCACCCGCGACTCGCCGGACGTCCTGATCCTCGACCTGCGCCGGCCGGACGAGTTCCATGGCGACACCGGCCACCTGCTGCACTCCCTGAACGTCCCCCTGGCCCGTCTACCGTACCGGCTGCTTGAGCTGGCGGCCTACCGCGAGGAGACCTTCCTGGTCTACTGCCGGGGGGACGACTCCTGTGGCGAGGATGGCATGCGGATTCTCGTCGCCTCCGGTTTCGAGGACGGTATCCTGATCAAGGGCGGGATCGACGCCTGGATCAAGGAAGGCTACCGGACCGCCCTCGCCCTGGCCGGCGCCCCCAACCGGCAGACGCCGGTCGAGCCACCGAAAGAGCCCACCCCGCCGCCACCCTGAACGGCAGGCCGCGCGAGGCCCGCTACCCGAGCCCCAGCTCCTCCAGAGACCCTGCCATCAGGGCGCGCCCGAGGAGCGCTTCCAGCTCTCTGGCCGAGGCGAGCGCTTCCACGCGGCGGCGGGCCTTCTGCGGTAGCCTGCCGAAGCGTTTCGTGAGGAGCTTGAGGAGCATCTGCCGCATCCCTGCGATCTCACCTTCCCTGCGCCCTTTTGTCTCTCCCTCCAGCCGCCCTTCCTCTCGGGCGCCGTTCCACCATTCGAGTATGGTCTCTTCGATCATGGGCATCTCCTCCAGCTTCGCCGTCTCTGGAATTGTAGCGCCTGGAAGGAGCCGATGCAGCAATCGGAAGAGCCATTCGGTGAAGGCGCGGCGCAAACGTTCCTCTCGGCCCGGTGGCAGGAGGGCGGCGAGCTCGGAGGTGAGCCGGGGGAGGTCGCGCGGGGTGCAGGTCTCGAGTTGAAAGAGGCTCGCGACCCGGTTGCCGGGGAGCGCCAGCTCCTCCGGACGGAGCCGGTTCTCCTCCACCAGGAGGTAGCTGAGCTGCGGCACCAGGTGCTCGGCGCCGGGCGGGACGGCTCGGAAGAGGCTCGCGAGGTCGAGCGGCGCGTTCCAGGGCCGCCGTCCGTTGTAGAGGACGAGCGGCAGCACGGTGGGCAGGCCGGTGGCGGGGGTCACATCCTCGGAGCGGATCAGCTCGGAGAGCAGAAGGGCCACATAACCCAGGAGGCGCACGGCCATGAACGGGTCGGGAGTCGACTGGAATTCGAGCAGCAGGTAGACATAGAACCAGCCCCGCTTCCTGCCTCGCGAGCGCAGGCGCCAGATCATGTCGCTGTGGCGCTCGCGGAGGTCGTCGCTGACGAAGCTATTGCTGACCTTTTGCAAGCTCGAAAAGTCCAAGCTGGAGACCCAACTCTCCCGGACGAAGCCGCGCAGAAGCTCCTCGACCATCCGCTTGTGAGAGAAGAGAAGCTTGTAACCGCTGTCGTGATCTGCCATGCATCCCCCTTTTTGGGGCCCGTCGTGGGCCGTTTACAAGGGGGGACGGAAAGTGTCTTGCCGATCGCTCACGCCCAAAAAAGAGAGACAGGGCGGTTTCGTTGGAGCCAGGGGGGAGGGGACCCACCGCCCGACCCCACTCGGAGCCAAAGTTAGCGCGGAGCCCCCCAAGGGGTACGCCGCCGAGCCCTCCGGGCGCGTCCAGGACCTCGGGAAAGTCCGCCGGAATCTCTCCAAAGTCTTCGGGAACCCGTGGAAAGTCCTCGGGAACCCGTGAAAAGTCTTCCCCAACCTCTCCGGGTCGACTTTCTACGCCTCCGGGTCGACTTTTGATCCGTCCGGATCGACTTCTGACGCGTCCGGGTCGACTTTTCATCCGTCCGGGTCGACTTTCCATCCATGGAAAGTAACTTTCCACGCGTCCGGGAAGACTTTTCATGCGTGGTATTTTACTTTCTATGCATGCAGCTCGACTTTTCGGGCGTGGGAAGTGACTTTCCGTGCTTCGGGGAAGACTTTCCACGGTTTCGGAAGCTCCCGGAGGGCGTCTGGAAGTGTCCGGAGAGTTTCTGGAAGCGCCCGGAAGGGGTTTGGAACCTACCGGAGGGGCTCCGGAAGCCGCCGGAGGGACTCGGGAAGCTCCCGGAGACCGTCCGGGATCTCCCGGAGAGGCTCCGGACGACTTTCCACGGGTGCCGGACGACTTTTCAGGGGTTCCGGAGGCTTCCGGAGAGGTATTGGCAGCTCCCGAAGGTCTCCCGGAGGACTTTCCTCGGGTTTGTGGCGCCCCCCTCCTGGCCTCCCCCCTGATCCGACCGCCGCTCCCGGTGGCGCCCGGAAGGGCCGGGAGTGTAGCTGGGGGTAGCGCTCTCCTGGTATCGTTCCCCCGCGACCGACCCGCCACGCCTGAATCCCTATGCGACTCCGCGCCACCCATGCCGTCTGCCTGTCCGTCGCCTTCCTGGGGCTCGCGGGGAGTCTCTACAAGATCCACTTCCCGCCCGGGCCGATGGCCGACGAGGCCGCCTACGTCATGATGACGCAGAGCCTCTGGCACGACCACGACCTGACCTACGACCACCGCGACCTCTTCCGCGCCTATGAGCTGTGGGACCAGGGGCCGAACGGGGTGGTGCTGTCGACCAACGACGGCGGCAAGACCATGCACTACGGCAAGCCGTTCGTCTACTCGGCGGCGGCCCTGCCGTTCTACGGCCTCTTCGGGGTCCAGGGCCTCGTCGTCTTCAACATGGCGCTCTTCCTCGCCATGGTCTTCGCCGGCCTCTGGTACCTGCGCGAGGAGAGCGGCTACGTCGGCCTCTACGTGGGCGGCTTCTTCTTCGCCTCGGTCGCCTTCGTCTACGTCTTCTGGATGCAGCCCGAGGTGTTCAACATGGCCTGCATCTTCTTCCCCCTCCTCCTCTGGCAGCACCTGCGCCGGAGGGAAGGCGAGGAGAGCGGGCGCGACCTCCTGCTCCTCGCCGGAGCCGGCGCCCTGATCGCCGCCGCTTTCGTCTCGAAGGAGACCATGGTCCTCCTGGGCGCCCCCATCGCCCTCGACCTCGCCTGGCGTCGGCGTTTCCGCGCGCTCCTTGCCTTCGCCGCCCCGGCCCTCCTCGCCCTCGTCCTCCTGGCCGGCACCCAGCGCCACATGACCGGCTCCTGGAGCCCCTATCGCGGCGTCCAGCGGCGGTCGTTCGAGAGCGAGTATCCCATCGAGAGCAAGAAGGACATGTGGGCGCTCTATCGCGGCACCAGCTTCGGCTCCTGGTCGGGTTTGGGCATTCAGGCGACACCGCGCCTTCTTGCCTACGACACCGAGTACTTCCTTCTGGGGAGGCACACCGGGCTCCTGCCCTACTTCCCGTTCGCTCTCTTCGCCCTCGGGCTCTATGCCGCCGGCCCCCGGGACCGCGGTCGGAATCTCCTTTTCCTGGCGATCTTCGGCTACTGCCTGGCGCTCGTCCTCCTGCGCCCCGACAACTACCACGGCGGATTGGGTTTCCTGGGCAACCGCTATTTTGCCAGCATCTACCCGGCCCTCCTCTTCCTTCCCGGGCGGATGGGAGCGAAGAAGAGCCTCGTCCTTCCCTTCGCCGCGGCCGGGCTCTGGACCCTGGCGGTGATCGCCGTGCCGACCCAGGCGATCACCCCGGAGGCGACCCTCCAGGCGCACGTGCGGGTACCGGCCTTCCAGGCCCTGCCGCTTGAGCTGACCCTCCTCAACAAGATCCCCGGCTACTTCCTGCGCGGCTGGGGGGATGGCGTCTGGGTGGTGCCGAAGCAGAACTTCCTGGCCGACGAGCGGAACGAGAACGGCGTCTGGATGCGCGGCGCCTCGCGCTCGGAGGTGATCCTGGTGACGGCGGCGCCGGTCGACGTCGTCCGCTTCCGGGTTCACTCGCTCTCCGACGTCAACGAATTTACCGCCGACAGCGGCATCGACCGCATTCGGGTCAATTTCGACAGCGACGCCAAGCGTCACGGCACGCCGATCGACCTGCACGTGCAGCCGGTCGCCCGCGACCTCGGCTTCTTCGGCGACGCGGCCCCCCACGAATATTTCTATCGTTTCTATCTGGAGACGACCGACGGAGTCGTCCCCGCCCACCGCTTCGCCAAGGGGGACGACGAGCGGTATTTAGGCGTCTTCCTGGACTTCACGGGGAAGGGGCCATGAGCGAAGCCGCGGACGGACAGGGTGATCGGGACGAGCGGAACGAGCGGGTGGCCCAGGCTCTCGCCCAGGTGCGCTCGGGAGTGCGGCAGCGCCAGGCGGAAGTCGCCGCCGCCGGCACGGGGAGCGAGGAGGCGCAACACAAGCTGCTCGAATTGAAGACCCGCGAATACGTCCAGGAGCCGCTCTGCGTCTCGCCGCGGCCGGTCGTGGGGCGTTTCCTGGTCTTCGCGCGCAAGGCGGTCTTCCACCTTTTCCTGAAGTGGTTCTCCCGCCCTGTCCTGGAGCAGCAGAATCTCTACAACCAGACCGTCTCCCGCCTCCTCCAGGAGCTCCTCCAGGCCGAGGAGAGGAGCGAGCGCCGGCTGCGCGACTTGGAGGCGCGGCTGGAGGCCCTCGCCGCCGGCGCCGGCGGCGACCGCAAGGGCTCCTGATGCGGATCTGCCTCTGCTCGACCCAGGTCCCCTTCTCCTACGGCGGGGCGGAGATGCTGGTCGAGTCGTTGCGGGATGAGCTCAAGAGCCGCGGTTTTGCCGTCGAGGTGGTGACCCTCCCCTTCGCCTGGTCGTCGCGCCTCCAGCTGGTCAAGAGCGCCCTCGCCTGGCGGCTGGTCGATCTCACCGAGGCCGGGGGAAAGCGGATCGACCGGGTGATCGCCACCCGCTTCCCGTCCTATCTCATCAAGCACCCGCACAAGGTAGTCTGGCTGGTCCACCAGATGCGCCAGGTCTACGACCTCCTGGGCACCCCCTACAGCGACTTCGTGGAGAGCGGGCGGGACCAGAAGGTGATCGACATGGTGCGCGCCATGGACCGCCGGGGCTTGGGGGAAGCGCGGGCGGTCTACACCATTTCGCAGAACACGGCGGACCGCCTGAAGCGCTGGAACGGCCTCTCCGGCACCGCCCTCCACCCGCCGCCGCGGCTCGTCCGGGAGTACCACGAGGGCGACTTCGGCGACTACGTCTTCGCGGTCGGCCGGCTCGACGCGCTGAAGCGCTTCGACCTCCTGATCCGAGCCATTGCCGCGGCGCAGACCCCGGTGCGCTGCAAGATCGCCGGCACCGGACCGGAGGAGGGGGCGCTCCGCGACCTCGCCCAAAAGCTCGGGGTGACGGAGCGGGTCGAGCTGCTGGGCTGGGTGGACGACCACGACCTCCCCGGCCTCTACGCCGGGAGCCTGGCCGTCTTCTACGCTCCCTACGACGAGGACTACGGCTACGTCACCGTCGAGGCGATGAAATCGGGCAAGCCGGTCCTGACCGCCGCCGATTCCGGCGGGGTGCTGGAGTTCGTGGTCGACGGCGAGAACGGCTTCGTCTGCGCCCCCGGGGCGGCCCGCGAGCTGGGGGGGCGAATCGACCTCCTCTACCGCGAGCGCGATCGGGCCCGCACCCTGGGCGCCGCCGGAAAACGGCGGGTCGAAGTGGTCGACTGGGATCACGTCATCAAGGCGCTCACGAGATAGATTGGGGAGCGATCGAGATCGTGCGCGTCGCCTACGCCAGCCCGCTCCCGCCGCAGCAGACCGGGATCGCCGACTACAGCGCCGAGCTTCTGCCGCACCTCGCGGCGCATCTCGACCTGGAGCTTTTCGCCGAGGACCCCCACCGGGTGATCCCCGCCCTCGCCGAGCGCTTCCCGATCCACCCGCTGCGCACCCTGCCCGAGCGGGCCTCCCGGTACGACGCCGTCCTCTACCAGCTCGGCAACAGCGCGGACTACCACGGCCGGATCTACCGCACGCTCCGCGAGGTCCCCGGGGTGATCGTCCTCCACGAGTACGTTCTCCATCACCTGGTGCGGGGGTTGACCCTGGTGCAGGGGGACGCCGCGGGATATCTCGAAGAGATGCGCTACGCCTACGGCCGCTCCGGGCTTGCCCTGGCGAAACGCAGCCTGGACACCGGCATCCCGGTCGACGTCTGGGGCTACCCGCTCTTCGAGCGGGCGGTCGATGCCTCCCTGGGGGTGATCGTCCACAGCGAGACCACCCGGCAGCGGGTGCTCAAAAGCCGGCCGCTCACCCGGATCGCCAAGGTTTCCCACCACCTGAGCCTCGACGCTCTCCCCGGCGCCGCGACCCTCACCCGGGAGGCGGCGCGGGTGGCCCTGGGTTTGCCGCGGGACGCCTTTCTGGTCGCGAGCTTCGGTTTCATCACCCCGGTCAAGCGGCTGGACGTGGCGCTCCGCGCCTTCGCCCGTTTCCATCGCGAGGTCCCCGAGTCCCGCTATCTCCTGGTCGGGGACGTCTCCCCCTACTACGACCTCGACGCGATCTTGAAACCCGAGCTGCGGGAGGGGGTGGTCCGGGTGGGGCACACGGAGCTCGCCGACTTCCTGCGCCACATGGTGGCGGTCGATCTCGCGGTCAACCTTCGCTACCCCTCGGCCGGCGAGACCTCGGGCACCGTCGTCCGCCTCCTCGGGCTGGGCCAGGCGGTGGTGGTCTCCGACGACGGCACGTTCTCCGAGATCCCCGAGGGCTGCTGCGCCAAGGTTCCCCTGGACGAGACGGAGGAGGAGACCCTCTTCTCCTACCTGCAGCTTCTCCATCGAGAGGCAGGGCTCCGCCGGGAGATGGGGGAGAACGCCCGCCGGCACATCGCGGAGACCAGCACCCTCGCAGGCTCGGCGCGCGGCTACGCCGATTTCCTGCAGGAGATTGCCGCTGCCCGCCCTGCAGTGTTCCGCCCCGCTCCGCCGCTCGCCCCCTACCCGGCGGACGACGTGCTCACCGATCTAATTGCCGATTTCGCCGCCGAGGCCTCGGATCTGGGGGCGGGGGAGGGGGAGGAGGAGATCCTGCGCGGGCTGGCGGAGGTGATGGTGGATCTGGATCTCGATCGTGCGCGGTAGGAGAGCCCAGCTCCGGGGCTCGCAGGTACGCGCGAAGCTCCTCCGCGCTCTATGAATGGGTGTAGGACACCTGGCGGGATTCAGCCCGTCCAGACCGAAAGGAGGAATTCACCTCATGAGAAAGACCCTCATCGCCCTCACCCTGCTCCTCGCCCTCGCCGCGATGGTCCCTTGTGCCTTTGCCGCGGCGGCTCCCGCTGCGGTCCCGGCCTTCACCGCACCGGCCGCGACTCCGAACCTCGCGGCAACTTCCACCGGGACGGACTTCGCTCTCTGGCTGGCGCAAAACGGCCCGGGTGCCGATCCAGCCGCCTCCTCCTGCACCAATACCTGCAACCTCTGCGCGCGGCTGGGGGCCTTCTGCTGCGTTCGTGCAGGCAGTAACCCCCCCTCCTGCTTCTGCTCCAACAAGAACTGCGGTCTATAAACCCGCCCTCGGCCCGCGGCGCCTCTGGGCGCCGCGGGATTCGCGCCCGGGCCAAGCAGGAGGATCAGCCACCATTCCCGCCGTGCCGCGCAGCGCGAGCATCCACCAGGCCCGGCGTTGAGGATGCGTCATTCAACGTCCTCGTCTTGCGGCTCACGGACGTCCTGCCAGGTATCCTGGTCGCGGACCAACCAGTACGTCACGCCTAGCGCCAGCAACACGGCGGCCAGGGCGAAGATGGTGCCCGCGGAATATTGATTCAGGTCGAGGATGATGAGCTTCCGGGCGAGCGCGAGGAGCGCGATCAGCAACACCGTCCTGACCTGGATGAGGCTTTCACCGGTCGCGACCACCCGGATGATCGAGTGCTTGAACTCCAGGGCGATGAGCACGGTCATGATCTGGCCGAAGATCGCCTGGAAGACCCTGTGGTCCAGCGGGTCGAGCCGGTTCTGCACCGCCAGCAGCACCACCTCTCGGGCCAGCTCCCACAGGGCCAGGACGATGATGACGGCGATGAGACAGGCGAGGAGCAGCGCGACGGCCTGCTCGAAGCGCTCGTAGATTCTGAGCGTTCGCCAGCTGCGTTGGAATCCTTGGTAACGGACGCGGAGTCCGCTCTGCTGCATGACCCCACCCCTCACACCCTACAGGGCCGCCCTGTCGAGGGGACGGCCGGCGTTACATCTCCTTCAAATATTCATGCACAAATTGGACCGCCATCGACCCCTCGCCGACCGCCGAGGCGACGCGCTTGACCGAGCCGGAGCGCACGTCGCCGGCGGCGAACACGCCGGGGTGGCTGGTCTCCAGGAGGAACGGCTGCCGCCGGGCGGTCCAATGGGGGGACTCCGCCAGGGCGGCTCCGGTGCGGACGAACTCCTTGTCGTCGCGCTCGATCTCCGGCGGCAGCCAATCGGTGTACGGCACCGCCCCGATGAAGCTGAAGAGCGCCGGGGTTTCGAGCCGCCGCCGCTCCCCCGTCTTGTGGTTCAGGATCTCGATGGCGCCGAGATGGCCGTCGCCCTCCATGCGCTCGACCGTGGTGTCGTAGAGCACCTCGACGTTTTCGGTCTGCTCGACGCGATGGGCGAGGTAGCTCGACATCTTCTTGTACAGATCGTCGCCGCGCAGGAGGAGGTAGACCTTCCGCGCCTGGCCGGCGAGGAAGACCGCGGCCTGGCCGGCGGAGTTGCCGCCGCCGACCACCACCACCTCCGCTCCCCGGCAGAGCGGCGCCTCGTTCAGGGTCGCGGCGTAGTAGACGCCGGAGCCCTCGAACTGCGCGCAGCCTTCGGCCCCCAGCCGGCGGTACTCGGCGCCGGTTGCGATCAGCAGGCACTTGGCGGTGACCGTCTCGCCGCCCTCGAGCTGCAGCACCGGGTAGGCGTTGACGAAGGTCAGGCCGATGACCGGCGTGGGCACGGGCAGGCGCGCCCCGAACTTGTTGGCCTGGAGGACGGCGCGCTCCGCCAGCTCGCTGCCGGTCAGGCCGGTGGGGAAGCCCAGGTAGTTCTCGATCCGCATGCTGCGGCCGGCCTGGCCGCCGGGCCCGGCGCGCTCCAGGACGATGGTGTCGAGCCCCTCGGAGGCGCCGTAGACCGCCGCCGCCAGCCCCGCCGGCCCCGACCCGACCACGACCAGGTCGTAGACCGCGTGGTCGAGCGGTTGGCGGATCCCCAGGGCGTCCGCCAGCTCGCGGTTCCCCGGGTTACGCAGGAGCAGCTTGTGGCCCCAGGCGACGACCGGGGTGTCGGCCGGGGTCATGCCGAACTGTTCGAGCAGCCGGGCCACCGCCGGATCATCTTCCAAGTCGAGCCAGGTGAAGAGCAAGCGGTTGCGGGCCAGGAAGTCGCGGACGCGGAAGGTATCCTTGGAGTAGCGGGAGCCGAGGACGCGGAGGCCGGTGAAGTCTCCCGACTCGCGCAGGAGCTGCCGGCGGGCGATGAAGGCCTGCAGGATGACGTCGGCCAGATCCGGCGACTGACCGAGGATCTGCCGCAGGGTCGCGGACGACACCTCGTAGACCTCGCAGTCGCCCCGGGCGACGGCGCTGACCACCGCCGGCCGGCCGGTCAGGTGCGACACGTCGCCGGTGAACTGCCCGGGTCCATGGACGGTGACGGTTTTCGGCGTCTCGCCCGATTCGTCCACGATCTCGATCTCGCCGGAGCGGACGACGAAGAACTTGAAATCGCGATCGCCGGTCTCGATGAGCCTATGCCCATCCTGATAGCGCCGGAGCGAGGCGCCGGCGCAGTGCCCGAGGGAGGCGATCTGCGCTTCGCTGAGCTGGGGGAAGGCGACGGCTTCTAGATCGTGCTCGACCATGTCTCCACCTCCGGTACGGCGACGATCCTACTCCATGGGCTCCCGGCGACCCAGGTCGATCCCACGGAGGCGTTCCAGGCGGGGTAGAGGCTTGTAGATCCCTTGCGGTCTTTCCATCCCCTGCTCTACATTGGCGGGCGTGGCGGAGCTGGAGACCGGGTGGTCGCCTTTCGATGCGTTCTTCGGCCCACCGCGGGCGGAGACCGTCTCCTGGCTCTGGGCGCGCTTTCTCTTCCTGCGCGCCCTGGGGCTCGTCTTCTTCTCCGCCTTCTACTCCCTCGCCTTTCAGATCCACGGCCTGCTCGGTCCGCACGGCATCCTGCCGGCCGGCGCCTATCTGGCTGCGGTCGCCCGCGTCTATCCTGGCACCCGTTTCTGGTACGCCCCAACGCTCCTCTGGATCTCGGCTTCCGACGCCGCCCTCACCACCCTCGTCGTCGTCGGTTTCGCCGCCTCGCTCTGCCTAATCTTCAATCTCTGGCCGCGGCTGAGCCTCGCCGTCGCCACCCTCTGCTTCCTCTCCTTTGTCACCGCCGCCCAGGACTTCTCGTCCTATCAGTCGGACGGCATGCTCCTCGAAGCCGGCTTTCTCTCTCTGTTCTTCGCCCCGCCCGGCCTCCTGCCCCGCCTCGGCGCGGCCCAGCCGCCCTCGCCGGCGAGCCTCTGGCTGCTGCGCTGGGAGTGGTTCCGGATCTATTTCGAGTCGGGGGTGGTCAAGCTGGCGAGCGGCGAGCCGCAGTGGCGGGACCTCTCCGCCATGGACAAGTACTACGAGACCGGCCCCCTGCCGACCTGGATCGGCTGGTACGCCCACCAGCTGCCGCACTCCTTCCACGCCGCGACCGCGCTCGTCACCCTGATCGTCGAGCTCGGCCTGATCTGGCTCCTCTTCGTCCCCCGGCGGGGCGCGCGGATCGTCCTCTTCGTCATCGTGACCCTGCTCCAGGTGGGGATCATCCTCACCGCCAACTACGCCTTCTTGAACTACCTGGTGCTGATCCTCGGCCTCCTCCTCCTGGACGACCGCACCCTCTCCCGCCTGCGCCCGCTGCGTCCGGCCGCTTCACCCGCCGAGATCGCCCCGCGCCGGCGTCTGGAACGGGCTCGCCGGGTGGCCGCGGCGGCGGCGCTCGGCTGGGTCTTCTACGCGACGATCGTCGCCTTCGGCGGCCGGCGGCTCCCCGGGCCGCTCCTCGCCCCGGCCGTCGCCCTGGAGCCGTTCCGCATCGCCAACACCTACGGCCTCTTCGCGGTGATGACCCGTGGCCGTTACGAGATCGAGTTTCAGGGGACGCGCGACGGCACGACCTGGGCCCCCTACCCCTTCCGCTACAAGCCGCAGGACGTCCGGACGGCGCCGGGGATCTATGCCCCCTACCAGCCGCGCTTCGAGTGGAACCTCTGGTTCGCCTCGCTCGGCGACTGGCGCGCCAACCCCTGGGTGCTCGCCGCCGAGGCCCGGCTCCTCGCCGGCGAGCCCGCGGTCCTCGGCCTCTTCCGGGGAGATCCCTTCCACGGGGAGAAGCCGCTCGCGGTGCGCACGGAGCTCTGGCAGTACTGGTTCACCAGCCGGGAGGAAAGGGCGCGGACCGGGGCCTGGTGGCGGCGCGAGGACCGCGGGCCCTACGCCCCCGAGGTCCGGCGGGAGACGACAGGGGAGACGGTGGTGGTCGAGCCGTGAGCATGCTGGCAGCATGCTAGACTCCCTCTATGGCAAACCTCCAGGTCAAGAACCTGCCCGAGCCCCTCCACGCCCGCCTGCGGCGCTACGCCCGCCAGCATCATCGGACGATCAGCGACGTGGCGCTGGCCGCTCTTGAGCGCGAGTTGAATCGCTGTGAGTGGTACGAACGCCACGCCCAGCACCCGGCGACCGATCTCGGTGTTTCAGCGTCCTCTCTGCTCGAGGAAGAGCGAAGCCAGCGACAGCGAGAGCTCGAGTGAGGCGCTTTGTCATGGATGCCTCCGCGGCCGTGGAGTACCTCCTCCGCACTCCCGTCGGCCGCCGCCTCCAGGATCTCGTCGAGGGTGCCGCCTTGATGACACCCGCCTTCCTGGATGTCGAGGTGCTCTCGGTGCTGAGGCGCGCCGTCCTGCAACAAAGGCTCTCGGAAGACCGGGCCGAGCTGGCTCTCGACGACCTCAGAGACTGGCCCATCGACCGGGTACCCCATACAACCCTCATCAGAGAAGCCTGGCGACATCGCCACAATGTCAGCGCTTACGATGCTTTCTATGTGGCTGTGGCGCGGCTCTATGAAGCGCCTCTCCTCACCACGGACGGCCCCCTCTCCCGCGCGCCGGCGCTCGGCATAGAGGTCCGCAACGTGCGGATCGAGTAAAAACCGCCGCGGGGCCCTCCGAAGGCCTCTGAAATCTCTCCGGAGCCCTCCGGAACGCTTCCGGAACCTGCCAATACACATTCTGGCGTTTCCAATACACATTCGGGAGCTTCTGATACACCTTCAGAGCTTCCCGATACACATCCGGACGCTCCCAAAGTCGTTCCGGAAGGTCCCGAAACCGTTCCGGACGCGCCGGAAGTCGTTTTGGACGCGCCCGAAGACGTTCCGGCTGCGTCCGAAGAGACTCTGGAAGCTCCCGGATGTGTATCCGGAGCCTCCCAAAGGTGTATTGGAAGCTTCCGGAGTCGTTTCGGAAGGAGCCGGAGGCCTTCCCGATGCTTCCGGAGCCGTTCTGGAACGGTCCGGAGGCGTTCCGGAGGCTCCCGGAGGGGTTTGCGCGGCGCGCGCTAGTGCGCCGCCTTCGAGCAGCGCACCATCATCTTGGTGCACTGTCCCTTCGGCCAGTCGCTCCTGTGCCAGCAGAAGGAATCTTCCGAGGCGAAGACGAAGTCGTAGGTCAACGGCTGTCCCTTGGGGTCCTTCCGCGGCTCTCCCTCGACCACGGTGTGCAGCAGGCGGGCGCGGGCGTCGAGGATCTTGTAGACCTCGGACTTCTGCGGCTTGGCGCCGGGTTTGGGCAGCACTGGCTTCTTGAATTCGAGGGTCAGCCGCAGCCGGTCCGGCGACAGGGTCAGGGTCTGGGGGTTGTCCTGGCAGGAGCCCGGGCGGTTGGCCCAGTCCCAGACCCCTGGAATCAGGGCGACGGGATCGGTCTGGCCGGTGGGGGCGGCGAAGGCCGCGCCGGCCGGCAGGAGGAGCGAGGTCAACAGGGAGGCGAAAAGGATCTGCTTTCTCATGGCGGGGCGCATTGTAGCAGCCGGTCACCCCTCCCCTTCCAGCCCCGCGAAGAACGCCGCCTCCTCGTCGCTCACCGGAATCCCCTCCCGCTCCCGCTCCCGCTCGGCCTCGCGCTCCAGATCCCCGGGGTTGATCACCCGTTCCGCCGCTCCGGTCTCCTGCTCGCGGACCAGGGCGAGGAGGCCGGCGAGGCGGGTGCGGAAGGCTTCCGGGTCGCCGAAGGCGGCGAGGTCGAAGGCGAGGAAGAGGTGGGCGACCTGGCGCGGGGCGTCGTAGGGCGGGGCGTAGAGGTGGGTGAGCTCGTGATCGAAAGGCATGCCGGCGAGAAGGGTACAGAGGATCTCGACGATCATCCCCAGGCACTGCCCCTTGTAGCCGCCCAACGGCTGGAGCGCTCCGATTTCGGTCGCGTCCGCGATGGCGGCATCCCTCCCCTCGGGAGTGAGCGCCCAGCCCGGCTCCAGGGGGAGCCCCCGCTCGCGGTGGCTCTTGACCTTCGAGTAGGCGACCTGGGAGGTCGCCATGTCGACGCAGAACAGCTCGCCGTCCGCTCCGGCCACGGCGAGCGAGAGCGGATTGGTGCCGAAGAGGGGGTGGCGGCCGCCGGCGGGGGCGACCAGGGCGTCGCTGTTGGTGAAGGAGAGCCCCAGGGCCCCCTGCCGGGCCATCTCCAGGGTGTAGACCGAGGCGGCGCCGAAGTGGTTCGAGTTGGCGACCGAGACCGCTCCCACGCCGTTCTCCCGCGCCAGGACGACCGCCTCCCGGCAGGCGACCGTCCCGGCCACCAGTCCCAGGGCGCCGCCGGCGTCGAGCGCGCGCACCGATCTCCCCCCGGCGCGCCAGGTGAGCTCCGGGCGAGCCCGGGCGCGGCCGCCGTCGAGCTCGGCCAGGTAGGTGGGGAGGAGGCGGATGCCGTGGGTGTCGATGCCGCGGAGCGAGGTGCCGACCAGGCCGTCGGTGACGAAATCGGCGTGCTCGGGAGAAAGGCCGCGGCGGAGGAGGGCCTGGCGGATCGTACGGCGCAGGCGCTCGGGGGGGAGGCGGATCACGCGGCCGCGACCTGATCGCGGACGAAGCGCGACAGGCGCGCGATCCCCTCCTCGATCTCGGCCGGGGTGACGTAGCTGAAGGAGAGGCGGATCTCGCGGTTAAAGCCGCCGCGTTCCCCTTCAATGGCGAAAAAGGACATGGGGCAGACGATCACCCCGTAGTCGGCGGCGCAGGCGGTGAGCCGCTCTTCGGTGAAGTCGAACGGCAGGGTCAGGGTGAGGAAGAAGCCGCCATGGGGACGGTTCCAGCGCACCGCCGCGGCGAGGGCGGGGTCGGCGCCGAAGTGGGCTTCCAGGCTCTCCAGCATGCGGTCGCGGTTCTCCCGGTAGAAGGGGAGCTTGCCGGCCATCAGGCGCTTCAGCGAGCCGCCCTCTTCGAGCAGCGAGCCGCCGACGATCGCCTGGAGGAGCGGCGGCGTGGTGACCGTGGTCAGGCTCTTGACCTTGGAGAGCTCGGCGGCGAGCGTCGTCGAAGGTCGGCCGTCCCTCCCTTGGACCTCCTGGCCGAGGACCAGGTAGCCGATCCGCAGGCCGGGATAGAAGGTCTTCGAGAAGCTCCCCAGGTAGACGACCACCCGGTGCTCGTCCATGGCCTTGAGGGTGGGCAGCGGCTCGCCGTCGTAGGCGAACATGCCGTAGGGGTTGTCCTCGAAGAAGAGCACCCCCTCGCGCCGGACGAGGTCGAGGAGCGCCCGGCGGGTGGCGAGCGGCATCCGGGTTCCCAGCGGGTTGTTGAAATCGGGGATGTCGTAGACCGCGCGGGGGACGCGCCCGTGCCGGCGCACCGCGCGGATCGCCGCCTCCACCGCCTCGGCCGTGAGCCCTTCCGGCCCGCTGGGGATGGGATGGACGGGGATGCCCAGGATGCGGGCCAGGCCGGTGATGCCGATGTAGGTCGGATCGGAGGCGAGGAGGACGTCGGTCGCCGGGTCGAAGAGACCGAGGAGGAGGACCACCATCCCCTCCTGGGCGCCGGCGGTGACCATGATCGACTCCGGCGTCGCCCGGATCCCCTCGTCCTTCTCCAGCTGGCGGGCGATCAGCTCCGGGATGATGCCGTTCGTCCGGTTGTACTGGCCGAGGTCGGCATAGACCGCGGCGCGGTCCCAGCCCAGGGTGGCCGCCCGGTGGGTGACGAAGAGGTCGATCTTCGACAGGCTCCCCAGGACGTCGAAGTGCTCCTCGGCCGGGCGGCCGGGAGCGAACGAGACCGCCTGCGGGTAGCGCAGGACGACCTCGTTCAAGAAGTTCATGACGTTCAAGGACTCGTCGGCGAAGCAATCCTTGAGCGTCAGCTCCTCCCGGCGTTGCGTCTCGGTCGGCATGGGGGCCATCCCTTAAAAAGCGTCCCCTAGAAGGCGTCCTTCTTCTCCAGCTGCTCGAACAGCTGCTGGACGCTCTGGTCGGAGAAGTCGCCGCCCAGGCGCTCGATGAACTCGAACATCTGGCCCGAGCCGTCGTCGCGGTGGGAGAAGATCTGCTTCAAGCCCGCGCTCTCGATCACCGTGGTGTCGAACGGCAGGCCGCTCGCCTTGAGCTCCGCGGCCATGGCCGGCAGGTCGTGGACGCCGATCGCGACGTGCTGGACGCCGGCGCCGAAGTGCTCGACGAACTTCGAGACCTGCGACTCCTCGGAGGTCCCCTGGAGGAGCACGAAGGTGATCGGGCCGGCCTTGAGCACGGCCGAGACCATCGCCGTGTGGTGCCCCTTGGTCTCCCGGCGCTCGGCGAGCTCGAAACCCAGGACCTGGGTGTAGAAGGCGATCGACGCCTCCAGATCGTGCACGGCGATGGCGACGTGGTCGATGCCGGTGGCGTATTTCGCCAGGATGTTCTGGGTTTTCTCGTCTTGCGGGTTCATTGGCCTCTCCTCCTCGTGGGCGTGCTGCACCTGCTCTCTAGTGTGCGGACCCGGCGGGGGCCCGGGACAACCCTCGGCTCCCCGCCGCCGCCTTCCCCTGTCACCCCGAGGCTGATATAAGCCAGCCCATGAGCGCCACGGAGGAGGAGAGCCTATACGAAAAGGTCCTGCGGCAGCTCGCCGCCGAGGGCCGCGGCCAGGCCAACCCGGCCGCGGCGCTGCCCCCGCCGCGCGCCTCGGCCGCCGTCGTCCCCTGGCGGCGGAGCGGCTCCCGGCTGGAGGTCTACTGGGTGCGGCGTTCCCCCGAGCTGGCCTTCATGGGGGGGTGGCACGCCTTCCCCGGCGGCGGCCTGGCGAAGACCGACGCCCAGGTCCCGGTCGCCGGCGCCCCGCGCGGCCTGGCGGACGCCGCAGAGGCGCAGGGCTTCCCCGACGCGCTGCGCGACTCGGTCGAAACCCTGGGTCCCGACGAGGTGCCGGGGATCGCCGTCTGCGCCCTGCGCGAGCTGTTCGAGGAGACCGGGCTGCTGCCCCTCGCGCCGGTCTCTCCGTCCCCCGCGCCTGCCGACCTGGCGCGCGAGCGGCAGGCCCTCCTCGCGAACGAGCGCAAATTCGGCGAGATCCTGGCCGACCTCGGGGGGATCCCCGATGCCGCCGCGCTGGTCTATGCCGGGCGCTGGCTGACCCCGCCCTTCGCGCCGCTGCGCTTCGACGCCCGCTTCTTCCTCTTGGAATGGCCGGCGGACCTCCCGGTCCAGCCCGAGGTCTGGCCCGGCGAGCTGACCGAGGGGGAGTGGGTCGAGCCGGGAGTGGCCTGGGCGCGTTGGCACTCCGGCGAGGTGCTCGCCGCCCCTCCCATTCTTCATCTCTTGAAGGTGCTCTCCGAGGACGGCCCCGAACGCGGGCTGCCCCGCCTGCTCGACCCCGCGGAGACCAACCTCGGACCGTTCCGCCGCATCGAGCTGCGCCCCGGCATCCTCCTCTTCCCTCTGATCGTCCAGACGCTGCCGCCGGCGGCGACGGTCAACTGCTATCTCCTCGGCCACGGCGAGGCGGTGCTGGTCGACCCCGGCGCCGCCGACGAGGTCGAGATCGCCCGCTTGGAGCAGGCGCTCGCCGTGGCGCGCCGGCGCGACGGCCAGCGGGTGACGGCGATCTGGCTCACCCACCACCACCGAGACCACGTCGGCGGGGTGGCCCGCCTCGCCGCCCGCCTGAACGTTCCGGTCGCCGCCCACGCGCAGACGGCCGAGCGGCTCGCCGGGCAGGGGATCGCGGTCGATCGGCTGCTGCAGGACGGCGAGCGGATCGTGCTCGCGGGCGCCGCGGGTGCCGCCGCCCTCGCCGTGCGGGTGGTCCATACCCCCGGGCACGCGCGGGGGCACCTCTGTTTCTTCGACGAGGCCGGCGGCTCGCTCCTCGCCGGGGACATGGTCGCCGGCCTGGGGATGATCGTCGTCGATCCCCCCGAGGGGGACATGGACGACTACCTGGCCTCGCTCCAGAAGATGATCGACCTCTCTCCCCGCACCCTCTTCCCCGGCCACGGTCCGGCGGTCGTCGACGCGGTGGCCAAGCTGCGCGAATACGTCGACCATCGCCTCTGGCGCGAGGAGCGCATCCTGGCGGCCGCCCGCGCCGGCCAGAGCGCGGCCGAGATGCTCCCCACGGTCTACGACGACGTCCCTCCCATGGCGTACCCGCTGGCCGAGCGCCAGATCCTCGCCCACCTGCTGCGCCTGCGTCGGGCGGGGCGGCTGCCCTGAGGCCCCTCACCCCCCTACCCCATAGGCGCTAACTTTGGCTCGGAGGGGGCGGGAGGTGGTCCCTCCCCCGCCGCCACCGCCTCGCTCGCCATCGGCCGCCACATTGCAGGGCTGGCGGTCGAGGCGCTGGGCTAGTATCTGGGCTAGTATCGGGTCCGCGAGGTGGAGAGGCCGCGACGAATCGCTCTCCGCCCTTTCGGAAGGCTCTCCCGGCGACTGGGAATGGCGAAGAAGCCGCTCCGGCGGCTGTCCTTCCCGCTCTACGCCTCGCTGCCGGGCCTGTGGATCTCTCCAAAACGGCTCGGAATTCAATTCGAGTGGCTCGAAATGCATTTGGAGCGACTCGAAATCCATTTCGAGCCGCTTGAAATCGAATTCGAGCCCCGTGTTTTAGATTTGGCAGGGGGACAAATGCATTTCGAGCGGCGCAAAATTCATTTCGGGTGACGCGAAATGCAATTCGGGTGGCTCGAAATGAATTTCGGGTGACTTTTTTTGAATTTGGAGGCACTCGAGACCTATTTCGAGACGTCTGGGAGACGTGGGGAGCCGCTCCGCGGCGTTCCGGAGCCTCTTTTCTGCCATTTTGGCGGTGCGGAATGGCTCTTCGTCCTCTTCTTGGGACGGCGGGCCCCGGAGTTGCGCCGCTCGGAGCCAAAGTTAGCGCCTATGGGGGCCGGGGGTGAGGGTCCGGACCTCATGGTAGAGTGCGCCCAAACTTTGGGAGGCGAGCAAGATGGTCCTCTTCTTCTATTTCCTGCACATCGTGGCGGCGCTCTGGCTGGCGGCGGGGGTGTTCGCCGGCGCCGTGGTGCGCGCCCAGACCCGACGCGCCGCCGATCTGGCGGGGAAGGTCTACGGCCTGCGCCTGGCCTGGCGCCTGACCTCGATCTACACCCTGCCGGGGGCGCTCGTCGCCGGCCTGCTCGGCTTCTACCTCGTCACCGGCAAGGGCTTCGGCTTCACCGCCCGCTGGGTGCAGATCTCGGCCGTCCTCTATCTCCTGATGCTCGCGGTGACTCTCTTCTACCTCACTCCCCGCCTGCGGCGCACCCTGGCCGCCGGGGAGGCGTCGCTGGCGAAGGGGGCTCCCACCCCGGAGCTCCAGAGCCTGGCCGCCGCCAAGCTGCCCGGCATCCTGGCCGACGTCAACGCGCTGGGCATCGTCGTCCTCACCTTCCTGATGGTGTTCAAGCCCTGAAAAGCGAACGGCGGCCGGACTTGCGTCCTGGCCGCCGTATCGGGACTACTGGGTTCTAAGGAGTTTCTAGGGCTGGCCGAGGTGGTCAGACTTGAAACTGGCGGAAGAAGTTCTCCCGCAGCTTGGCATTGAAGGGGTGCTCGGTCAGACGGTAGTAGATGGTCTGGGCGTCGCGACGCGGAGCCACCAGGCCGTAGGCCTTGAGCTTCGCGAGGTGCTGGGAGACGGCCGAGACCGAAACTCCAAGCATCTCCGCCAGGTCACAGACGCAGAGCTCCTTCATGTTCTCGAGCAGGTAGAGGAGCTTCAGGCGGGTGGAATTCCCCGCCAGGTTCATGAGCTCCGCAGCTTCCTCAATGTCCGGAGTCCCTTCGAGGTTCTGCCGGATCTGGGCCATTTCCTTCTGGGTCATGCTGGGCGCCTCGCCTTTCATCTTGATTTCCTCCATGTTTTAGTGCAAGCAATATCACTGACCGCCAAGTCCCCCTTGGACACGTGCCAAGGTGGCACTGACTTCTGAACCGACTTCTACATACCCATGTTCGTTCAAACTCTATTGTACGCATCTCTGCGGGAAAATCTAGCCCCCTGGTGAAGAAAGTCAAAAAACTTTGTCCCGCCAACCCCCCCAGCCGCACCTATATATACCTAACATAACCTGGGACAAATTTCATCCCCATCTTAGACACTGGTTTGAAGCGAGACCGGTTCGAGCCGGGGACCGGTAAGGGGATGAGGGCGAGAAGTGCCCTATAATCAGCGACAAGCAGCGACAAGGCCGAAGGAGGGCCGCTCTATGACGAGACATCTTACCATCGAGTACTGCACGGTCTGAAACTACTACCCCCGAGCCGCCGGTCTGGCGGACGAGATTCAGCAGAAGCTCGGCCTCGCGGCCCAGCTCGTGAAGAGCAGCGGCGGCCGCTTCGAGGTCACCCTCGGCAACGACCTCCTCTTCTCCAAGCAGCGGACCGGGCGTTTCCCCGAGCCGGGAGAGGTCACGCGCGCGCTGGAGGAGAAGCTGGCCGCGGCTCAGGCGCCGAGCGGCGCCTCGTAGGTGCAGCGCTGGCCCGCGGTCTCCTCGACCGAGACAGCGAGCGCTTCGACCCGCGTCCCGGGGAGCCCCCGGAGGTAGGCCGCCAGCTCGCCCCAGAAGTGACGGGCGAGGAGCTCGATCGAGGTATTGGCCAGGGGGAGGAGGAGGACGTCGTCCTCCGGGAAGCGGTAGCGGCGGGGTCCGAAGCCGATCTCGACCGCCCCCTCCCCCCGCGACCAGCGGAGGCTCGGGTTCTCCGCCGGCACCAGGGTGCGGCTGTCCAACCGGCGGCAGAGGCCGCGGATCACCTCTTTGACCCCCTCGATGTCGGCGAGCAGCCCCCAGTCGTCGAGCTCGCTCCCCGAGAGCTCCAGCCGGACCCGGTAGTTGTGGCCGTGCAGGAGCTCCGCCCTGGCGTCGTTCCACAGGGTGAAGTGGGCGGCGGAGAACTTGAAGTCCTCCTTGGCGAGAACGAGGCGATAGCGCGGGCGGTCGGACATCTTCGGGAGGCGGGTCAGCCCGCGGGCGCCGGGATCGGCTCGGGCGAAGCGGGCGGCACCCCCGTTCCCTTCCCCCGGGTGCGGGCGGCCTGCGATTCGTGGAGGCGGCCGAGGAGGTCGTAGAGGACCAGCTCGTGGGCGCGGGCGGCCGAGCGGATCATCCGGTTGACGTGCATGTGGACGAGGCTCCAGGAGAGGTCGGCGAGCGGCACGGCGAGCTGCCCGGCCGCCTCCAGCCGCTGGAGCTCGGCGAGCGCCGGCGCAGAGAGGGCCGAGCGCCGGCGCAGGGCGGCGATGCCGGGGGCGAGCGGGCTGTCCTCGGCCTGGCGGAGGTCCAGGAGAGCGTCGAGGCTCTTCCTCTCGGTGCGGAACTTCTGGTCGAGCTGGATGCGCAGGTCCTTGCCGCCGCCGAACTCGCGCAGGAACGACTCGCGCAGGCGGGAGAGGACCCCGATCTTGGCGGCCCCGTCGAGCCCGAGGTCGGAGAGCAGCAGGTCGGTACCCACCAGGGCGAGCCGCCAGCGCGCGTCCGCCCCCTCGTCCCCCTCCAGGCTCTCGACGATCTCTAAAACCGCCGCGCTGTCGATCTCGAACAGCCGTTCGCAGAGCAGGATGCCCTCCGGACCGCCGTAGCGCTCGACCTCGCGCTCGTAGGTGTCGAGCTGGAGCTTCCACAGCCGGCCGTCGGCGAGCCAGGGGGCGGCGGCCGTGGCGAGGGAGGGCAGGACCTGCCCCAGGAGCTTGGCCGGATCGCCCTGGAAGCGCACCCGTACGTGCCACTGCGGGTCGCCGTAGCGGATGAAGAACCAACCCCGGGCGCCGCCGGTGGCGAGCGCCTCGTGCACCACCGGGGAGAGCAGCTCGCGGATCACCCGGTCGGCGGTCGAGCTGCCGGTGTAGAGCTTGGCGTAGAGCCATTCCGAGCCGGGGGGGAAGGAGCGCTCGATGCCCGCGATCACCGCGATCGGCGTCGGGACCGTCCGTCCGGCCTCCCGGCGGGGCGCCTCGGGCGACTCGGGCGCCGGCTGGCGCACCAGCGGCAGGATCAGCTCGTGGACGAAACGCCCCTCCCGGCCGCGGGCGCAGAGCTCGCCGGGTCCCGGGAAGAGCTCGATCAGCATCGCCTCCTTGCGCTCCTCGACGACGTCCAGCCAGGAGTCGATCGAGAGGACGTTGTCGAGGTCGACCAGGAGCTCGTTGTCGGCGTCGGCGAGGTAGACCAGGCGGGGGAGCCGCCGCTCGGCCCGGAAGCGCTGGACCGCGGTGAAGCGGTCGGCCCCTTTGGGCTTCGCCAGCGCCTGGATCTCCGCCTCGGTCATCCGCCAGCGGGCGCGCGAGAGGACCAGGCGGCCGGTGGTCACCCGGGGGAGGAACGGGGCGCTGTCGAGCGCTCCCCAGCTCCAGCCCAGGCCGGAGGCCAGCCCCTGCGACTGGAGGACGCAGAGGAAGCGGTAGACCCCGAGGCTGCCGCGCACGAAGTTGTGGGCGCTGGTGAGCCGCGGGATGACCTCCCGGCCGAAGCGGCGGGAGCGCAGGACGATGCGCTGGCCGACGATCGAGACCAAAAGGTCGGTGACCGGGATCTGGTGCTCGGGGAGCGTCCCGGAGCGGCCGAGGAAGGGGATCTCGTGGCGCCGCAGGACCGGGCGCGAGAGGATGTTGCCGATCCGTCCCTGGGGGAGGTGGACCACCTCGGCGAAGATGGCGTCGGGCTTGAGCGCCTCCTCTTCCTGAAGGTGGGCCTCGACGGCGCGGTGGAGCGCCGGGTCGGCGTGGCAGAAGCGGCCGAGGAGGGGGGCGCCGGAGGGGCCGGCGGCCCCCTTGAGGAGCACCCGGTAGCGCCCCTCGGCCAGCGCCGCGGGCGACTCGGCGGCGAGCGTCGCCATCACCTCGAAGGCGTCGGGGAGCGGCGGCGGTTCCCCGGAGGCCAGCCGCTCCAGGTCCTTGGCGTCGAGGGTGATCTCCAGCCGGCCCTCGCCCAGGGCCTCGGTCAGCTTGCGGAGGAGCAGGGCCTGGGGCGTCCCCCAGGGGATGGTCGGCTCGGCCGGGGTGCCGGCGAGGCCGATGCCGCGCAGCAGAGGCGAGGCCTCGGCCCCTGCCGCGCCCGATTTCTCGAACCCGATGCCGACCTCTTCGTCCAGCACCTCGGTCAGCGGGACCCACCGGCCATCGCCATAGCGGTCGCTGAAGTCCTGCCGGAAGCGCTCGAAGACCTCCTGGCGGGAGCGGCTGGCAAGGCGGTGGAGGAGCGCGACGCCGGCGAGCAGCTCGCGCACCAGCTCGGCGCCGAGCCCGGCGACGGCGCACGGCTTGACCATGTCCACCTGGAAGAGCCGTGACAGCTCGACGCTGGTCGGCAGCTGCTCCAGCCGCCGGGCCACCTCGCGGTAGCGCTCGGGGGAGGCGCCCACCCCGGCGGCGTCCAGCTCTTCCAGGGTCCGGCGGGCCTGCTCCAGCTCGGCGGCGGCGGTGGCGCCCGAGGGCAGACCGCCCAACTGGGCCACCAGGTCGTGGATCGCCTCGGGTCCGGTCACCGGCGGCTGGAGATCGGAGACGAGGATCTGGCCGTCGATCAGCTCGGTCAGGAAGCCTTCGGCGTCCTCCAGGGTGATCTCGCCGTCCGGGTCGGCGGCGACGAGGGCCTGGGCGAGCTCGGCGGCGGTGGCGCCCCGGGCGGCCCGTTCGAGGGTGGCGTCCAGGTACTCGGAGCTGTCCAGGGCCACCAGGTGGTGCGAGCGCACCTTGCCGTCGAGCCGCGCCTCGGCATAGCGCCAGCGGCCGGCCGCCTGGTAGAGGCTGGAGTTGGGCCGATAGAGGAGCTCCCGGCGCAGGGCCGGATCGCGCCCCAGGTCCTCGGCCAGGGCGAAGAGGTAGTCCATGTCCAGCCGGGTGTGGCGCTGGTAGTCGGCGCGCGGCGCGAGGTCCAACCGGGTGTTGACCGGCTCGGCGGCCTCGGCGGCGGTCTCCCCGGCGGCCGGGTCCCCGTCCGTGGCGACCGGTCCCAGCGAGCAGCCGGAGAAGAGGCCGAAGGGGGTGGCCCGGGCCGCCATGCGCTGGAAGTAGCGCACCAGGGCCGACTCGACCCGTTTCCCCTTCTTCGAGTCGGGGTCTTTGCGCCAGACTTCCATGCCGTCGAAGAGGGAGGGGGAGGCGAGAAAGAGGGCCTCGGCGATCTCCGGGCGCTCCAGGGCCTCCTGGAGCCGCGTCCGCAGGAGCGTCTGGTCGGCGGCCAGGGCCGCCGCGAGCGCCGCCGGATCGTCCACGGCCGACAGGGCGGTGAGCCCGGCGCTCCAGGCCTCCAGCTCCTCGAAGGGGAGGAGCGGGGTGCGGAAGGCGAAGAAGCCGGAGGGCACGAGCGTCGGGACCGCCGGGGCGGCGCCCTTGGCGGGGTTGGCGGGGCGGCGTTCGGCCTCGGGGGGTCCGTTGCGCGGCTTCATCGGGAAAGGCAGTCTAGAGTCTGCCTCCCCCGAGGGTCAAGGCGCGGTCGCCGATTTCCTGCAGGCGGTGATCGCCGGCCTGCATTCGGTGACCGCCGTCCTGCTGGCGGTGATCGGCTGCACGCATTCGGTGACCGCCATGCTGCTCGCCGGTGACCGCCAGCCTGCATTTGGTGACCGCCAGCCTGCAGCCGATGACTCGCTGCAGGTCGCCGATCGCCGGATTCCTAATCCGGAACCTCCCGGAGACGGTCGGGAAGCGCCCCGTCGCGCAGCCACCGTCTGGCCCCTTCTACCGCAGCTCCTCCTCCGTCAACCCCGGCAGCGCCAGCGCATTGAACAGGAGCTTGAACGTGGCGTGCGGCTGGGCGCGGTGCTGGGGGTGGAAGCCGATGAGGATCACCCGCCCCTTGCCTACCTTGAAGTCGACCACCGCCGCCCGCCGCTCGAGGAGCTTGCCGCCCAGGAGGTAGCCGGAGAGGAGGATGTCCTTGGCGTCGTCCGGGTAGGTGGCGACCACCCGGCGCTCGAAGCGGGAGTCGGGGGGACGGGTCTCAAAGGCCTGCGAGTCGGCGAAGAAGGCGGCCTCCTCGGTCTCCATCCCCCAGGAGAGCGGATGGGTGGGGTCGAAGACGACCTTCAGGAGCGAGCCCGGGCAGTTGAACTGCTCGCGCGGCACCTTGCCGAGGACGTTCTTGACCGGCAGGCCGAGGAGGTCGATGACGTAGTCGGTCGACTCGTCGAGGGCGACCACGGTCCCCCCCTCCTCGACCCAGGCGCGGAGCTTCTCGCCCCCCTCTTTCCCCAGCCCGCCGGAGTAGGGCGGCGGCATCGGCGAGCCCACCCCCTTGCCCCCGGCCAGGCTCGGGGCGCCCAGCTCGATCACCTCCTTCTCGATCGAGGGCAGGAGGAGCACCTCCATCTTGCCGCGGTAGGCGGCGGTCTTCATCTGCTCGGTCGACAGGTTCTCGAAGGGGAAGCCGTAGCGCTCCAGCACGAAGCGGGTCCACCCCTCGTCGACGCTCGACACCCACGGTTTGAAGAGGCCGATCTTCACCGGTTTGACCCGGAAGGCCGGCCCCTGGGGAGCGGTGGCGAGCGGCTGGATCGAGAGATGGGTCTCCCGCGAGAGCCGGGTGAGCTCGGCCGGTGTCGCCTCGCTCGCGGGTATATAGATATCACCCACCGGAGTTCCCCCCGTGGACGACCGCAGCCAATAGAGCTTCTTGCCCCCGGCGAGCAGGCGGTTGGCGGCGAGGAAGGCCGAGTCGGCGGCGTGAGAGATCCGGTAGCCGCCCGCCCCGGCGGCGACCTCGCCGCCCGGCCAGGTGGGAGCGTCGATCGCGGCAAGCCCGCCGGAGCCGGCCGGGCTCGCCGGCGTGGCCGGCGATATTGGGGTGGCCGCCTCGATCACCTCGACCCCGAAGAGCAGGGGGAGCGACCAGGCGGTGACGTCGTAGGGCGGCAGGATGCGGCCGCCGACCTCGGCGACCACCTCCGGGTAGCGCTGCTTGCGCAGCATGGTGAGGAGGAAGGCGCGGTAGGGCTGCGCCGCCGGGATGACGTAGCTGCCCGCGGCATAGGTGGCGGCGCCGACGGTGACCGGCGCCGTGGCGCGCTCGACCTGCACCCCGTGACGCAGCAGGAGGTCGACGAGGAGCCCCGCCGCCACCGGGTCGCGCTGCCCGGCCGGGAGGACGAAGGCGTAGGGCGCCTCGCTCCCGCCGCGCGCCGTCGCCTCGCTCGCCATGCGGTAGACGTTGGTCAGCAGGCTCTGCCGGTAGCGCGAGCCGGATTCGAGGAAGGCCTTGGTGGCGATCCACTCGTACTCGACGATGTCGCGCAGGCGCCACCAGCCGCCCGGCCAGGGGGAGGGGAAGTTGGCCCGCCGGCTGTACTCGGGGAGACCCTTGATGCCACCCCGCAGCTCGCCGTTCTCGACGTAGACCGGGGTCGCGACGCCGGCGCTCGCCACCTCGGTCAGCAGACCGGTGACGTTTTTCCACCAGGCGGTGTTGCGGGTGCCGCCCGGCCAGTAGCTGTCGAAGATCATGTTGCTGCCCACCCCGAGCTTCCCGCCCTCCTCCAGCCGCATCCCCATCACCGTCCCCAGGAGGTCGGCGGTGCGGAAGATGAGCGAGTGGACGTCGGGGGCGAGCGGATCGGCCTGGGGCGGCACGAACATGCGCGGCCCGACCTGGCCCATCTGGTGCTCGTCCAGAAAGATCTGCGGGTACCAGCGGTGGTAGAGGAGGTCGTTGACGACCTGCGTCTCCTTCTGGGTCAGCATGTAGAAGTCGCGGTTGTCGTCGTGCCCGACGTAGACGTGGTAGAGCCAGGGCATCGGTCCCGCTTCGTAGGGGGTGCCGAGATATTTGTCGTACCAGTCGACGACCATCACCTGCCCGTCCGGGTTGATCGACGGCACGACGAGGAGGATGACGTCGTCGAGCCAGCGCAGCATCTCCGGGTCCTGGGTGGTCGCCACCTCGTGGGCGAGCTCCATCACCATCTGGGTCGAGCCGACCTCGATCGAATGGATGCTGCAGGTGACCAGGGCGATTGTCTTGCCCTCTGCGGCCAGGGCTTTCGCCGCCTCGGGGGAGAGGCCGTCGGGATGGGCGAGCCGGCGCGCGATCTCGCGGTAGCGGTCGAGGTGCTTCTGGTTCTCCGCCGAGGTGAGGACGGCGACGACCATCTCGTTGCCCTGGGTCGAGGTCCCGGCGGTCTCGATCGTCACCCGGTCCGAGGCGGCGGCCACGGCGCGCAGATAGGCGAGGACCTTGGAATAGGGGGCGAGGAAGCGGTCCTCTCCCACCTTGTGGCCGAGGAAGGCCTCGGGGGTGGGAACCGCGGCGGTACCGGCGGCACCGGCGGCGGCCGGCAGGAGGACGAGGAGCAGGAGGGGGAGGACGGAGAAACGGCCGAGGCTACCGGAGAACCAGGGTAGAGGGCGCATGGGAGGGGAGTTTAGCGCAAGGGCCCGCGGGAAGAAGACGACAGCTAGGGGGAGGGGGAGGGGGTCGCCACGGCCATCAGGTGGGCGCTCGCGCCCAACAGCGACGGCTCGGCTTCCAGCCGGCGGATCACGCCGAGCAGGCGCTCCCGCCGCTCCGGGTCGTTCCAGTGGGCGTCCAGGTCCTGGAGCAGCCACGGCGGACCCTCGATCGCCAGAAGAAAATCGCAGCGGTAGCCCGCCGCCGCGATCTCCTCCCGGAGCACTTCGGGGCGGTGGAAGAAGGTGGTGGTGAAGTAGAGGGGATGGTCGGTGGGATTCCGGTGCTGGCCGTCGGTCAGGTCGCGCTCGACGATCCGCGCGAAGACGGGGTCGTCGAGGAAGCCGTGCACCAGGCCGTCCAGAGCCGAGGCGAAGCGGGAGATGCCGGTGGCGAAGAGACGGCCGCCCGGAGCCAGGGCGCGCCAGGCCTCGCGCAGAGCGGCGAGGCGGTCGCCGCGCTCGGTCAGGTGGTAGAGCGGCCCCATGAGGAGGACGGCGGCGGCGCTCCCGTCGGCCGCCTCCAGCCGGCGGGCGTCCCCCACCCGCGCGCTCGCCAGCGGCCGCCCGGGTTGCGACCGCGAGGCCTGCTCCGCCTGCTCGACATGGAGCGGCACGGCGTCCACCAGGTGGACCTCGTAGCCGAGCCCGGCGAGCCAGCAGGCATAGACCCCCGGACCGCCGCCGACGTCGAGGACGACCGCGGGAGGCGGCGGCAGGAGGCGCCCGAGGATCTCCCGGCTGCGGACGAGCTCCAGCCGCCCGGCGCCCACCGCGAGCCGGCCGATCTCGCCCGCTATGGTGTAGTGGGAGCTCGCCTCTTCCGGGAGGATCAAGGAAGGGGTGGGGGGCTGGGAACTCTGGGGCATGGCGAGGGGGAGGGGGACAAGTCTACGCATGGCGTAGTGCCGGAACAAGGGCATGGGCAGTGCGAAGGCCACACCGGGACCCTCTTGGGCGAGATCATTCGCCTTGCTTCAGTTCCTCCCGCAGCCTCACGCCGGAGCTCCCTTCACCCAGCGTGCCATCCGCGAGGAGCGTGTCGACGACGGCTCCGATCGCCGCCTGGAGCTTCGACCCAGTTCGATGGAAGCCGAAGAGCGTACGCACCTGATTGATCAGCTCCTTCCGTTCCAAGCCGCCCGCTCGAAGGACGAGGAGCACCGCCGCGCGGATCTCCTCGGGGGGAAGGCGATCGAAGGGGATACGGGATCCGACATGCGAGGGGACCCTGACAGCCATGGGGGACGATGGGGCCGGCGGCGGCTCGGCGGGGCTTGCCACCGCGGGTTCGGACTGCGACTGCGCTTCGGCGGTCGCCCTCTCCGCCTCCGCCCGGGCCTCTTCCTCGGCGGCGGCCTCCTCCCGGGCTCGCTGTCGGGTTGCGGAGATGAGGCCGAGCAGGCGCTCGATCTGTCCAGGGCGATCCTTGAACCAGTCGGTCGACCAGACGCGATGGAGGGTCCAGCCACGGGCCTCCAACACCTGCCGACGCAGACGATCCCGGTCCCGCACCGTCTCGGCGTGGCGGTAGTGAGGACCGTCGCACTCCACCCCACAGAAGAAGCGGCCGGGGAGCTCGGCGTCGAGGATGCCGAAGTCGACGGGGTGTTGGGAGGAACCGATGTTGAGGCGGAGCTCGATCCCGGCCCGCTCCAACTCGTCCTGGACCTGCCGTTCGAACGGGGGAGCGGACGCCACTCCGGCCTCGCCGCTCCCGCTCGCCGGAATCGGCCTCTCGATCCGGCCGTGCTCGGCGTAGAGCAGGAAGTCGTGGAGCAGCCGCGCGCCGCGGGAGGTCGTGTCCACCGCCCGGATCTCGTCGCCGTGCATCGAGGCGAAGACGCGCATGCTCCGCTTCGCCCGCGTCGTCAGCACGTTCAACCGCCGCCAGCCGTTCTCGCGGTTGATCGGCCCGAAGTTGTGGCGTAGCTTCCCTTCCCGGTCCCGGCCGTAGGTGACGGAGAGGAAGATGACGTCGCGCTCGTCACCTTGAATGTTCTCCAGGTTCTTGACGAAGAAGCCCTCCTCCTCGCGGCGGGCGAAGAAGGGCTCGAGGCGCGGGTCCTGCCGCCGCCGCCGCTCGATCTCGTCCTGGATGGCGAGTTGCTGAGGCAGGCTGAAGGTACCGACGCCCAAGCTCAGCTCCGGGCATTCCCGGGCATGCCGGACCACGGCGTCCGCCACCCGGCGCGCCTCGACCGGATTGACTCCCTTGCCCTCGTAGACGCCGTCGTCCACGGACTCGAATTCGAGCCCCCGAAGATTGTCGGTGTCGACGCTGGGGAAGGTTTGGAGATCCGCGTCGTAGAAACTGACGTTCGAGAAGGTGATCAGCGATTCATGGGTGCTCCGGTAGTGCCACTTCAGGCGGGTGCTCGGAACACCGGCGCCCAGGAAGTCCTCAAGGATGCTCTCGCTGTCCTCGAAGAGCGGCGTTCCGTCCTCGCCCACGGGAGCGTTCACCTGCCCGCCCATGACGGCGAAGAAGTTGGTCGGCGGCAACTGCTTGGGATCGCCCACGACGACGAGCTGACGGCCGCGGGCGATGGCCCCCACCGCGTCCTCGGCCGGGAGCTGGCTCGCCTCGTCGAAAACAACGAGGTCGAAGGAGGGGGCATCGCCTTCCAAGAGCTGCGCGACGGTGAGCGGGCTCATCATGAAGCAAGGTTTGATCGCCCGGATCGCCGCTCCCGCCTGGCGGAGGGTCTTCCGCAGGGGAGCGTGGGCGCGCTGGCGCGCCATCTCGCGTTTGAGGAAAGGCAGGGCGGCCTGGACCTCGGGCGTCTGCAGCCGGCGCTGGAGCTCGTCCCGCTGGCGGGCGACGAGCGTTGCCCGGTTCTCCTGCAATACCTTTTCGTCGAGCCGTTCGAATTCCGCGATGCGCTCCTCGTGGGTGAGCGCGTGGAAGTCGCGCAGGGGCTCTCGCGCCGTGACCACGGCGGTGAGCCACTGCTGGAGGAACGCCCGGCGGAAGGCTCGGCCGAGGTCCGTGAAGGCGACCTCGCCGGCCATGGCTTTGGGCAGGAGCTCGCCGGCTAAACCCGCGGCGGCCTGCGAGCGGGAGAGCGCGAAAGCCGCCCAGCGCGGGGCGAGATCGAGGCTGCCGGCGAGGCTCGCCGCGCGCTCGGCGATGGCGGCGAGGGGCTCGGCCGCGAGGTAGCCCTCGGGCCAGCCGAGAAGCGCGCCCAATTCGCCGAGCCGGGAGGCGGCGGCGGCCGCGGCGGCGCGGAGAGCGCCGACCCGCGACAGGTCGGGCCGGGGCTGGGTCGCGAGCGCGATCGCCGGCTCCCGCAAGCGGTGGGCCACGCACAGGCTGCGGAATTCGACCACCCAGCGGATATAGCCGTCGAGGACGTCCCAATCCGAAGGTTCTCCCTGCCAGAGGCCGCCGAAGAGCTGCCGGGCCGCGGCGTCCTCCGCGGCCAAGGCGTGGCGCTCGCGGAGCAGGGCGTCGACGTTCTTCATCTCCGCCGCCTGCTCGGCGAGGCTCGGCGAGTAGCCGGGCCGGCGCCAGGCTGTCCAGCGCCGCCGGATGGCGCGGTACCGCCCGTCCAGGAAACGGAGGAAGCGGAGAGCGCTGGCCTCCTTGGTCTCGACATAGCCGATGTCCTCGGCATGCTGCTGGGAGAGGACGTCTTTCGTGAAGCGTTCCGCCACCCGATGGGCCAGGCGCTGAACCTCTCGCCCCAGCGCCACCAGGGCGAGGGCCTGGGGCGGCGGCGCGTTCCACAGCTCGCTCGCCAGCACTCCGAGCGGCGCTCCCGGGGAGCGTTCGAGGACCGACGCGACGGCAGCGGCGGTCTCGGCGTCGCCGAGCCGGACGACCGGCGGCAGGTGAAAGCTCGCCTCGGCCTCGGCCGCCAGCGCGCTCACCTCGGTCAGCCGGGCCCGGAGGTCGGCGAGGAGCGACCCGAGCTGGTCGAGATCGTCCTCCGAGTAGAAGGTCCGAGTGGAGTCCCGGAAGGGATGCACCCTGGGGTCGCCGATCGCCGCCGCCGCCCGCGCGAGGTCGGAGAGGCCGCGCTCGGTCGCGGCGAGCCGCTCCGGGGAAACTCCTTCGACCGGCCCGCCGTAGCGCAGCCGGGGAGCCTCCCGCACGGCGCCGAGCTCGCCATAGGCTTGGTACGGAGAAAGGCCGAGCTCGCCGTGAGGTTCATGGAGGGCCTCGACATAGGCGGCCAGCTCCCGCCGCACGTTCGGGAGGCGCGCCTTCGCGGCCGCGCTCACCCGTGGACGCTGCAGCGAGGCGTCGAGGGCGTCCTTGATCTTCTGGAGGACGGTCCGCTTGTTGGCCTTGGTCGAGTGGAGCTCCAGGCAGAGCTCGCCCAGGCCGGCGCCGACGAGGCGGCTGTAGACCACCTGGAGGGCGGCCATCTTTTCGCTGACGAAGAGGACCGACTTGCCGGCCGCGAGAGTCTGGGCGATCAGGTTGGTGATGGTCTGCGACTTGCCGGTCCCGGGCGGCCCCTCGAGCACGAGGTCGTGCCCCTGGGCCACGGCGGCCATGGCTCGCAACTGGCTGGAGTCGGCGTCGACCACCTGGCAGGTACCCTCCGGCGAGAAGCTCCGGTCGAGGTCCAGATTGCGCACGTTGGCGGGAAGCCCGTAGGCGGCGCTGCCGCTCCGGGTGACGAGCTGGCTCACCAGCGGATGTCCGGCGAAGGCGGCTCCGTTCGCCTCCAGGTCCTTGTACATGACGAACTTCTGGAAGGAGAAGAGCCCCAGGTAGATGTCGTTCTTGACCGCCCAACCGGCTTGGGCGGGGAGGTCCGAGAGGACCGCCACGGTGGCCGTAAGGAACGTCTGGAGATCGTATTCGGCCGGGATGTCGGTCAGGTCCGGCAGCTCCGGCAGGGTGATCCCGTGATCCCGTCGCAGGTGTTCGGCGAGCGCCGGGTTGACGATCGGATCCTCGTCCGCCGCCCGGACCGTGTAGCCGGCCTGCGCCGACCTCCTGGAGAGCGCGACCGGCAGGAGGACCAGGGGAGCGCGGAAGGTCTCCTCGTCTCCCGGCGACTCCTTGTAGTGCAGCATGCCGAGGGCGAGGAACAGGGCGTTGACCCCCTGTTCCTCCAGGGTGGCCCGGGCCTGCTCGTCGAGGCGGCGGAGCGACTTGTCCAGTTGCTCGGGGGAAGCGGTGGTCTGGAGCTGGTCGTCCGTATGGCGGGCCGCGAGCTCCCCGGCCGAGTAGGGGACGAAGTCGAAGGAGGGGCCCGCCTCCACCACTTCCGGCTCCTCCGGTTTCTCGGCCATCGTCGCCGCCGCCGCCGCCGCCGCCGGCTTGAAGCGCATGGCCTTTTCCAGGAGGTAGAGCTGACGGAAGACCTCGGCTGGCTGCTCGTCGACGATCGCCACCGTCGACACTCGGTAGACCTTGAAGCTCAAGGCGCGGTTGCGCTTGCTGAGATCGAGAAGCTTCCGCCTCCAGTTCTCAAGCGAGGCGGCGATCCGCCGGGCGGCGGATGGGGTTTCTGGAGAGGTGACTTCGCTCGCCATGGCAGCCGGGCCGCCCACTCGCCGGCAGAGGAACGGTCGTGCAGAGAACCTCTGAGCGGTTCGAGGCTTAGGCTATCATCACCTCCCGCGCCGCCCGCACCCCGAGGCGAGGGCTCCCGGCATCCAGCCGGGGTGGTCTGTGCTCGCCCGCGAAGGAGCGGGCTCTGCGAGCCTGAGCAGAGAAAGGAGAGATCCATGAAGGGCAAAAACGACCCGCGGATCGATCGCCGGATCGAGGCGATGCTGCGCTCCACCAGCGAGACCAAGCGCCAGCCCCATCGATCCAGCCGAACGACTGTGGCCCCACCTGCGCATGGGCTGGACGCGAAGGCGGTAGGCCATCTCTGCGAGGCGAGCTTCGTGGCGGGCCGGCAGGCGGCGCCGGAGGCGATCAAGATCGCGCAATGCGCCCTGTCCATGGCCGGCTTGATGAAGGAGCCGGATCGGCGCACCCAGGCCGAGGCCTACTGCTGGGGCTTCCTTGCCAATGCCCGGCGCGCAGTCGGCGACCTCGACGGCGCCGAGGCGGCATTCGCCGAGGCCTGGCGCCGCTGGCAACCGGTGCAGCCGGCCAACCTGGAGCCCCTTCCGGAGTGGCGCCTCCACAATCTGGAAGCCTCTCTACGACGCGACCAGCGGCGCTTCTCCGACGCCCTGGATTGCCTCGACAAGGCGACCGCCTGCGCCGACGACCTCGATCAGGACGTCTGCCAAAGGCTCCTCCGCCGCAAGCGGCGCCTCACCGAGATCCTGATCACGTTGGAAGGGGGCGAGACTGTGCCGACGGATTACGGCAGCGCTGACGAGATGTGAGAGCCTCAGGGGCGAGCGGCCGGTCCTCCAGTCCCCCCCTGCTTCTCGGCCGAAGGCCCTCCGGGCATGGCAGGCCCCTTGCTTGTGTTTACAGCTCCAGTCACCAGCTCGGGGTGGGATGTCGAGCCTCCGGGCCTTCGCGCGAGAACTGAGAATGAAGCGTCTCTTCCAGAGAAATACCTCCCTGGCCCTCGTCCTGGTCCTCGTGGGAGCCCTTGCCCTGCCGGCGGCGGGGCGGGCGGCTCCGCCGGGCGACGAGGCCTTCCATTATCGCTGGAGCCTGCGCAACTTCGTCGGCTTCATCGCCGGCCTCTTCCTGCCCCGGCAGGGGGACGGCGAGCTGACCTCGAAGCTGCAGCCCAACGGCCATCTCACCAGCGAGCTGACCATCACCTCCGGCGGGCACGAGGGGGAGTACTGGCGCTACGGCGCCGAGATCGACCCCGAGCACCTGCATCCGATCCGCGCCTGGAGCTCCTATGCCTGGCGCGGCAAGACGAAGTCGAAGAACAGCGAGATCAACCAGCCGGGGGTCATGGACATCACCTCCGGCATCCTGTCGATCCGCCGCGATCCGCCCACCAAGAGCCGCCGCCTGGAGATCTGGTCCGACGGCGACGTCTACGACGTCCTGGTCATCCCCCGGGGGAACGAGCGGCGCACCCTGGCCGACGGGACCGCGGTGCAGACCCGCCACTACGCCATCCGCGGAGTCGACCTCCCCGGCAAGGACGAGTGGAAGGGCAAGATCGATCTCTGGCTCGCCCTGGACGACGCCGCCACCCCGGTCGTCATCCAGATCTCCCGCGCCATGGCCGACGTCCGGCTGGACATGAAGTCGCTGCCCCGGACGGCCGAGCAGGCGCCCCGCTGATCCGGCCCGTCGGGGGCCCGCGATCCGCTATATCATCGTCCGGTCGGAAAACCACAAGAGGAGAGAGAGAGCATGAAAGGTTCCAAGGTCATTCTGACGCTCACCGCCGCCCTGGCGCTGTCGGGCCTGGTCGCCTGCAAGTCGGAGAAGACGACCGAAGTGACGGAGACGCCCGCCCCCGCCGCCACCGAGGCAGCCGCCCCGGCCCCCCCGATCTCCACCAACCCGGCCCCCCCGGGAGCCGGCCAGACCGCCGACGTCACCCTCCAGTCGAAGGACCCGAAGGTGAGCGGCACCGTCCATTTCACCTCCGAGGCGGCGGGCGTGCACGTGGTGGCCGACGTCAAGGGCGTCAAGCCCGGCCAGCACGGCTTCCACCTGCATGAGAAGGGCGACTGCAGCAGCCCGGACTACAAGTCGGCCGGCGGCCACTTCAACCCGGGCAACGCCGCCCACGCCTGCGACCCCACCAACCCCCGCCATGCCGGCGACTTCGGCAACATCACGGTGGGCGCGGACGGCACCGGGCATCTCGACATGACCACCACCGCCCTCGCCTTCGACGGTCCCAACTCGCTCCTCGGCAAGGCGGTGATCCTGCACGTCGGCCAGGACGACTGCAAGACCCAGCCGACCGGCGGCGCGGGCGACCGGCTGGCCTGCGGCGCGGTGACCAACGGCGCCATGGGCACCGACATGGGCGCGATGGGGACCGAGCACAAGTAGAGTGATCCTCTCCCGTTCTCTTCGTCGGCCGGGAGCGGCGGCGCTGGGCCTTCTCGCCCTCGCCGCCTGCTCTCCCGGCCGGGAGACCCCGGCCAAATCGGCGGGTCCGGCTGCCGCTCCGGCAGCCTCCGCTCCTCCCAACCCCGCCAATATCCCATCCTTCGATCCGCCGGCCGGGCCGGGCAGCGTCGGCCCGGCGCTCGCCGCCGCTGGCCCTGACCTGCTCTTGACCTGGGTCGAGCCCTCCGGCGACTTCGCCGCCCCCATCTACCAGATGCGCCTCGCCCGCTTCGCCGGCGCGGCCGGCGGCACTGGTTGGTCGACCCCGGTCACCGTCGCCCGGGGGGCTGACCTGTTCGCCAACTGGGCCGACTTCCCCGGCGCGGTCGCCGGACCGGGCGGGGAGGTCCTCGCCCACTGTCTGGTCAAGCACGGGGAGATCGACACCGCCCAGCTGGCGCGCTCGACGGATGGCGGCGCGACCTGGAAACCGCTCGGCCCGCTCCAGGCCGATCCCGAGGCGGGGGAGCACGGCTTCGTCTCCTATGCCGTCGAGGACGGCGGCTTCCGAGCCTTCTGGCTGGAGGGCTCGGAAGGCTCGGAGGGCGGCCGGATGAGCCTGCGCTCGGCGCGGATACCCGCCGGCATCGGCGGCGCCGGCGGCGCCGGCGGATCTCCCGGTCCCGCCGAGCTGCTCGACGACCGGGTCTGCTACTGCTGCCAGACCGCCGCCGCCCCCACCGCGGCGGGGACAGTGGTGGTCTACCGCGACCGCTCGGAAAAAGAGATCCGCGACATCAGCCTCCAACGCAAGACCGCCGCCGGCTGGACGAAACCGGTCACCGTTGGCGCCGACGGCTGGGAGATCCCCGGCTGCCCGGTCAACGGCCCGGCGGTCGCGGCGGCCGGGAAGCTCGTGGTGGTCGCCTGGTTCACCGCCGCGCCTCCCGGTCCCCGGGTCGAGCTCGCCTTCTCGACCGACGCCGGCGCGAGCTTCGGCCCCAAGGTGGTGGTCGACGGCGGACACCCGATGGGGCGGGTCGACGTGAAGCTCGTCGGACAGGCGGCGGTGATCAGTTGGGTGGCCCCGGCCGGGCCGGCGAACACCCCAGGGAAGGACGGCTCTGAGAAGGCCGCGATCTGGCTCCGCCGCGTCCAACCGGCCGGCCCGGCCGGCCCGCCGTTCGAGGTGCCGGGCACCCGCTCGGTGCGCGCCAGCGCCTTCCCCCGTCTGGGGCTGGCCGGCGATCACGCCCTCCTCGCCTGGGTGGACGACGGCGAACCCTCCCGACTGCGCGCCTCCCTCCTCCCTCTCGCCCAGCTGCCCTGAGCCCGCTTTCCCGCCTTTCTCAAATCTCTCAGTACCCCTTTTCATCCAGTCCGGGATCGACTCCGTAGAGAGTGTACAGATGGCCGGCAGGGACGCCCGAGGCGGCGGCCGGCCCGGTTCGAACGGAACCGTTTCATCATCCCGGAAGGAGAGAGACGAAATGAGGATGCGTACAGCGTTGGGAGGGCTCTGCCTGGCGGCAGGCGCCCTGATCACGGCGGTCCCTGCCATGGCCTCCAGCCACCGCGAGGCCCCCGCCATCACCAAGATGCCGAAGGTGGACGGCACCGATTTTTACCTGTTCAACAGCTATGAGCCGGGCCGTTCCGGCTACGTCACCCTGGTCGCCAACTACATCCCGCTCCAGGACGCCTACGGCGGCCCCAACTACTTCACGATGGACCCGGACGCGGTCTACCGCATCCACGTCGACAACACCGGCGACGGGGTCGAGGACATCACCTTCCAGTTCCGCTTCGGCGAGCTGCTGCGCGACATCCAGCTGCCGGTCGGGGGCAAGAACGTCTCCATCCCCCTGATCAACGCCGGGCCGATCACCAGCAACTACGACGCGACTCTGAACCGCGTCGAGAGCTACACCATCCGCGTCCTGCGCGGCGCGGTGGACGGCAGCGGCCAGGGCGCCGGCGACAGCGTCACCAACGCTTCCGGCGGCGGCACACGGTTCCTGAAGCCGGTCGACAACATCGGCCAGAAGACTTTCGCCGACTACGGCGCCTATGCCCGCCAGTTCATCTACAACGTCAGCATTCCGGGCTGCAGCGGGTCGGGCCGGGTCTTCGTCGGCCAGCGCAAGGACCCCTTCTCGGTCAACCTGGGCGAGGTCTTCGACCTGGTCAACATCGACAACCCGATCGGCTCGCGCACGGCCGAGTCCGACGCCCTCGCCGACAAGAACGTCACCGCGATCATCCTCGAAGTCCCGGCCACCTGCCTGACCAAGGGCTCGAACCCGATCATCGGCGGCTGGACCACGGCCGCGGTGCGGCGCACGACCACCCAGAACGACAACCCGGGTTTCGACCATCCGTCGACCGGCAGCGGTGAGTTCGTCCAGGTCTCCCGCCTGGGCGCGCCGCTGGTCAACGAGCTGGTGATCGGCTTGAAGGACAAGAACAAGTTCAACGGCAGCCACCCCAAGGACGACGGTCAGTTCGCCGACTACGTCACCAACCCGACCCTGCCGGCCATCCTGGAGCTCCTCTTCGGCTCGGCCGGGGTCAAGGCGCCGACCAACTTCCCGCGCAAGGACCTGATCGCCACCTTCCTGACCGGCATCACCGGCCTGAACGTGCTCGGTGGCCCGGCCGAGGAGCTGCGCCTGAACACCTCGATCGCGCCGACCCCCGCGGCCAGCCAGAACAACCTCGGCGCCCTGGGCGGCGACAACGCCGGCTTCCCCAACGGCCGCCGGCCGGGCGACGACGTCGTCGACATCACGCTGCGGGTGGCCATGGGCGCCCTCTGCCACGCCTTCCCCGGGGTCTACTGCAGCCCGGCCGACGCCCCCTCCGGCAACCTGCCGTTCACCGACGGGACGCTCCAGGACGTCAGCCAGTTCCAGTCGACCTTCCCGTACCTGCGCGATCCGCTGCCGGGCTCGCCGAACGGTCCCAACGGCCTGCCGCCGAGCTAGTCGCGCAACCCGACACCGACAATCTCTTATCCCCTCAAGGCGAGCGGAGAACGGTTCTTCGCTCGCCCCCTTTTTGAACCTTCTGGAGGCGCTCTCTTGGCTCGACGCTCCATCGTCCTTGGCCTGGTCCTGATCGCGGCCCTGCTCGGCGCCCTGCCGCTCGCCGCCCACGATTTCTGGATCGTGCCGTCGAGCTTCCGGCCGGCCGTCGGCTCGCCGCTCGCCCTGCGCCTCAAGGTGGGGGAGAACCTGCGCGGCGACCCGGTGCCCCGCGACGCCGCCCAGGTCGACCGCTTCGTCCTGTTGGGAGCGGGGTCCGAGCTGCCGATCGCCGGTCCGCCGGGGTCCGACCCGGCCGGCTTCGTGCGGGTGCCGGAGGCGGGCCTCTATACGGTCGTCTACCGCAGCCACCGCACCCGCCTCGACCTCCCCCCCGAGAAGTTCGCCGAGGCGCTCAGGAAAGAGGGGCTGGAGCGCATCCTCGACCTGCGCCAGAGCCAGGGGGAGAGCAGCCAGCCGTCGACCGAGGTCTTCTCCCGCTGCGCCAAGGCGCTGCTCCGGGTGGGCGAGCCCGGTTCTACGGGCGCCAGTCCCGGATTCGACCGGCCGGTGGGCATGACCCTGGAGCTGATCCCGGAAAAAGACCCCTATACGCTCGGCCCCGGTGCCGAGCTGCCGGTCCGCCTGCTCTACGAGGGGAAACCGCTCTCCGGAGCCCTGGTGGTGGCCCTCGGGCTCCATGCCACGGACGGCCGGATCGCTGCCCGGACCGGCAAGGACGGCCGGGTGCGCCTCGCCCTGCCGGAGGGCGGCTTCTGGTTGATCAAAACCGTTCACATGGTTCCGGCGCCCCGCGAGACTGGGGTAGACTGGGAGAGCCTGTGGGCTTCACTGACTTTCGACCTCCCGACCCCGTAGGAGGAGAGGGACGCTCCGGGCTCGGGCGCCCGCCGCTCGGTTGGCCGCGCGCCACGTCACGTTCTCTCATGGATCATCCGACCGCCGCCCACGACCTTCACCTCATGGGCCGGATCGCCGCGGGCGATCGGGAGGCCTTCGCGCGGCTCTTCGACCAACACTCGCCGCTGGTGCTGGGCTTCCTGGTCCGTATCCTGGGCAGCCGAAGCGAAGCCGAGGAGGTGCTCCAGGAGGTCTTCCTCCAGGTCTGGCGCCAGGCCAGCCGCTACGAGCCCGGCCGCTCGACCCCGCGCGGCTGGATTCTGGTCCTCGCCCGCTCGCGCGCCCTGGACACGCTGCGCTCGCGCGAGTCGCGGCAGCGGCGCGAGGTCGAGGTCTCGGTCGATGGCCCGCCGCCCGCCAGCCCGCCGGTGGGGACGGCGGGGCTGGAGGCCCAGGAGCGCCAGGAGCAGGTGAGCTCGGCTCTCGACCTCCTGCCGGCCGAGCAGCGCCGGTGTATCGAGCTGGCCTTCTTCGAGGGCCTCACCCAGTCCCAGATCGCCCACCGGTTGGACGCTCCCCTGGGTACCGTCAAGTCGCGCATCCACCTCGGCATGAACAAGTTACGACAGGTGTTGACGGCGTGATGGCCCCTCCCGGACACTCCCCCGAGCTCGAGGAGCTGCTTTCCGTCTACGCCCTGGGGGCGCTCGACGGGGGCGACCACCAGCGGATCGAGAAGCACCTGGCGACCGGCTGCCCGGAGTGCCGGGACCGGCTCGCCCAGCTGGAGCGGGACCTGGAGGCGCTCCTCGAAATGGTCGCGCCGGTCCCCCCGTCCGAGATGACGCGCGCCCGTCTCCTCGCCAGCCTGCCCCCTGCAGCGGCGACCGGCCCGGCCCTCCCCACGCGCCGCAGTACGGTGGGCCGGGGAGGCTGGGGCTGGCTCGCCGCCGCCGCGGTCCTCCTCCTCGTCTGTGGCGGCGGCTGGCTCACCGCCCGGCGCGAGGCCGGCGACCTGCGGGCCGAGCGCGACGTTCTGGCGCAGAAGGTCTCCGGGCTTGGCCGCGAGCTCGCCGCGGCGCAGGTGCAGAACGAGCGGCTGGCCCAGGCCATGGCGATCCTCGCCGCCCCCGGGATGCGGCCCATCGCGCTCGCCGCCCTCCAGGGGGCACCGGAAGTGCACGGGTACGCCTTCGTCGATCCGCGGGCGCGGAAGGCGGTATTCGTCGCCGCCAACCTGCCACAGCTGGCGCCGGACAAGACCTACGAGCTGTGGTTCATCACCGACCAGCCGGTCCCGGCGGGGACTTTCGCCGTCGACGCCCGCGGCAGTGGCAGCGTCCAGGTCGACCGGATCGCCCCGGTCGACCAGATCAAGGTCTGGGCGGTGACGATCGAGCCCCGGGGCGGGGTGCCGCAGCCGACCGGGCTGATGGTGCTCAAGGGGTAGGCCTCCTCGTCTGATAGAGTCACGGACGATCAGGGACCGGCACGGACTGGCACGGACCGGCCCGAGAACCCCGCCTTCCTCAACCGATAGAGCCTGACATGGAGACTGTTGACGGGAGCCCCGCCGCCGCACCCCCGGACCTCCTCGCCCGCCTGCGCCAGCGGGCCGGCCGGGTCGGGGCCTCGGTGGTGCTCGCCGAGGGCGAGGACGCGCGGGTCGTTGCCGCCGCCGAGCAGGCCGCCGCGGCCGGCCTCTGCCGTCCCTTTCTCGTCGGCACGCCGGAGGCGGTGGCGCATGCCGCGGGGCTCGGCGGGAGAACGCGGACCGTCCCCCTCCTCCACCCCGAGACGGACCCCGATTTCCCGGCGCTCGCGGCCTACCTGGGCGAGCGTCTGCTCCCCCGCGGCTTCAGCGAGGCCGACGTCCTCGCCCTGGCGCGCGACCCTCTCCACTACGCCGCCCTCCTGGTCGCCACCGGCCGGATGGACGGCGCCGTGATGGGTGCCCAGGCGACCACCGCCGACACCCTGCGCGCCGCTCTCCGCGCCGTGGGGCCGCGGCCGGGCCTGAAGATCGTCTCCTCCTGCTTCCTCATGGTCCTTGCCGACGGCCGGGGGCTGATCTACAGCGACTGCGGCGTCGTCCCCGATCCCGGGCCGGCCGAGCTCGCCGACATCGCCGAGGCGGCGGCGGCCTCCTGCCGCGTCCTCCTGGGCGAGGAGCCGCGGGTCGCCCTGCTCTCCTTTTCGACCAAGGGGAGCGCCTCCCATCCGCGGGTCGAGAAGGTGCAGACCGCCCTGGAGCTGCTGATGGAGCGGCGGGTGGACTTCACGGTCGACGGCGAGCTCCAGGCCGACGCCGCCCTGGTTCCCGAGGTGGCCCGGCGCAAGGCCCCGGGCAGCCCGGTGGCCGGCCAGGCCAACGTCCTCGTCTTCCCCGACCTGGACGCCGGCAACATCGCCTACAAGCTGACCGAGCGCCTGGGCGGGGCGCGCGCCGTCGGTCCCCTCCTCCAGGGGCTCGCCCGGCCGATCAACGACCTGTCGCGCGGCTGCTCGACCGAGGACATCGTGGACGTCATGGCGGTGACCGCCCTCGGGGCCCGGCCGCCAGAACCGCCGGAACCGGCGGAATCGGCGATACCGGCGGCGACCGGGAGGCCGGCATGAAGGTGCTGGTGGTGGGTGGAGGAGGGCGCGAGCACGCGCTCTGCTGGAAGCTGCGGCAGAGCCCGCTCTTGACCGAGCTCTATTGCGCGCCGGGCAACCCGGGAACGGCCGCGCTCGCCCGGTCGGTCCCCCTGGCGCCGGAGGAAATCCACCGGCTGGCCGACTTCGCCCAGGAGCGGCGGATCGACCTGACCGTGGTCGGTCCGGAGCTCCCCCTGGCTCTCGGGCTCGCCGACGAGCTCGCCGCCCGCGGCCTGCCGGTCTTCGGGCCGAAGAAGGCGGCGGCCGAGATCGAGGGGAGCAAGGCGTTCTCCAAGCAGTTCATGGAGCGGCACGACATCCCCACCGCCCCCTTCGCCGTCGTCCACGGCGCCGGCGAGGCGCGCGAGGCGGTCCGCCGCTTCGGCTTCCCCGTCGTCCTCAAGGCCGACGGCCTGGCCGCCGGCAAGGGGGTGCTCGTCGTCGCCGATGAGGGCGAGCTCCAGCCGGCGCTCGCCACCCTCTTCGAGGAGCGCCGCTTCGGGGCGAGCGCCGACCGGGTGGTGGTCGAGGCCTTCCTCACCGGCGAGGAGGTCTCCTGCATGGCCCTCTCCGACGGCCAGCGCATCCTGCCGTTCGCCGCCGCCAAGGACTACAAGCGGATCGGCGACGGCGACACCGGACCCAACACCGGCGGCATGGGGAGCCACAGCCCGGCCGGCATCCTGAGCTCCGAGGCCGCGGCCCAGGTGGTCGACAAGATCCTCCTCCCCACCGTGGCCGGGCTCGCCGCCGAGGACCGTCCCTTCGTGGGGGTGCTCTACGCCGGCCTCATGCTCACCCCCGAAGGCCCGCGGACGCTCGAGTTCAACGCCCGCTTCGGCGATCCGGAGGCGCAGGTGCTGCTCCTGCGCCTGGAGGACGATCTCCTCCCCCTCCTCGCCGCTGGCGCCGCCGGCAGCTTCGACGTCTCCCGCCTCCACTTCCGGCACGAGGCGGCGGCCTGCGTCGTCCTCGCCAGCCCGGGCTATCCCGGCCGGCCGGTCCAGGGCGAGGTGATCGGCGGCTTGGACCGCGCGGCGGCGCTCCCCGGCGTCCAGATTTTCCACGCCGGCACCGCACTGGTGGGCGACGAGCTGGTGAGCGCCGGCGGCCGGGTGCTGAACGTCTGCGCCACCGGCCCCGATCTCGCCGCCGCCCTGAAACGGGCCTACGCCGCGGTGGCCGAGGTCGACTGGCCCGGCAAGGTGCTGCGCAGGGACATCGGTAAACGGGTGCTGGCGTAGGCGCCACCCACCCCCCGACGAACACGGACGAGCACGGACGAACACCAGCGGCCGGAACCTCGTCCGTGTCCGTCTGTGGAGTGTCCGTGTTCGTCGGGCGGCGGGGGGGGCCTCTGTCACCCGATCGTGATAACGTTCTGACAACGAACGTTTCACCAGGGTGGTACCTATCGTGCATAGAACAGTGTACGCCAACGGATCGGTAAGACCATGAGCGGTTGCCAGGGTTGCAGCTTCAAAGGAATGTCCACAGCCGTCGAGGATGCCTATGTCGGGGTCCGTTTTCGGGAGGAGACCAACTTGACGCTCTGTTCGACCGGAGGACAGATCTACGCTCGCGGGGAGACGGTCGTCGTCGACTTGGAGTCGGGTCCCACCTTCGGGCACGTCGAGCAGTCGCCGATGCCGGTCTTCAAGCCCTGCCAGAAGTCCTCCGCGCGGCCCATCCTGCGGCCGGCCGACGAGGCCGACCACGCCGCCTACGACCGCCAGCGCGAGCAGCAGGCCCTGGGCAAGCTCTACGCCCAGGAGCGGGTGCGCACCCTCTCGCTCGACATGAAGATCTCGCTCGTCGAGTTCTCCCTTTCGGGGAAGCGGGCGACCTTCTACTTCACCGCCGAGGGACGGGTGGACTTCCGGCAGCTGGTGCGCGACCTCTCGACCCGCTTTTCGGTGCGGGTCAAGATGGTGCAGGTCGGGGCTCGCGACGAGGCCGGCCTGGTGGGCGGCATCGGCATCTGCGGCCGCACGCTCTGCTGCTCGACCTGGCTCAAGGACTTCCGGCCGATCTCGATCCAGATGGCGAAACGGCAGAACCTCAGTTTGAACCCGTCGAAGATCTCCGGCCAGTGCGGGCGTCTGCTCTGCTGCCTGGCCTACGAGGATGACCAGTACAAGACCAAGAACCCGGACGCCCGGAAGTCTCCGCTTCCCGTGGTGCCTGCCTAAAGGACGATGGCCAACCGCAAGCTGATTCGCCCCGACATGAACGAGCTCAAAAAGGAGCTCCCCTCCCGGACCGTGCGCCGCAAGCAGACGCCGCCCGAGCAGACCAACGCCGAGGAGTTCTATTACCTGAAGCAGATGGCGGCGAAGACGCCGATGGTCGTCATCCTGGTCAACGACGAGGAGCTGCGCGGCTGGATCGAGTGGTACGACAAGGGCTCGATCAAGCTGAACCGCCATCAGGGACCCAACCTGCTGATCCAGAAGCACGTGATCCGCTACATGTTCAAAGAAGAGGAGCTCCGGCGCGGCCGGGGCCGCCGCGTCGACAACGGCGAAGACGACCGGGAATCCTCATCCTGAACGCGCGGCCGGTCCTCGCCCTGACCCAGGGCGATCCCGCCGGGATCGGCCCCGAGATCCTCTTGAAGCTCCTCGCCGGGAGCGACGGGGAGCAACCCTGGCAGCCGCTCCTCCTCGCCGAGCGGGCGGCGGTCGAGGCGCTCGTCCCGATCCTCCCCGACTTCCCCTGGGATCGCCTGACCTGGCTCTCCGGCCTCCCCGCACCGGGAGACCTGGCGCGGCGTGCGGCGGCGGACGAGATCCTCGCCGTCGATCCGGTGGGCGTGGAACGCGCCCTCAACTTCGGCCAGTCGGGGAAGGCGGACGCCTTCGGCGCCATGGCCGCGCTCGACGCCGGCATCGCCCTGGTCCAGGGGGGCGCCGCCGACGCCCTGGTGACGGCGCCGGTCGCCAAGTCCTCGATCGCCACCCATCACCTGCCCGGCTTCAAGGGTCACACCGACTACCTGGCCGAGGCCGCCGGCCTGGAGCGCTACGGTCGCGACTACCTGATGGCCTTCCTCGCCCCCGAGCTCCAGGTCGCGCTCCTGAACGTCCACCTGCCGCTGGTTGACGCGATTCGTGGGATCACCGCCGAGGCGCTCGACGAGGCTCTGGCCTGTCTCGACGCCCACGCCGGGGGGAGGATCGCCCTGGCGGGCCTGAACCCGCACGCCGGCGAGGGCGGTCTCCTGGGAACCGAGGACGGCGAGACGCTCGTTCCGGCGGTGGCGCGGGGGCGGGAGCGGGGGATCGACGTGCGCGGCCCGGAGAGCGCCGACTCGCTCTTCGCCCGCGCCCGGGGCGGTGAGTTCGACTGGGTCCTGGCGCTCTATCACGACCAGGGTCTGATCGCGGTCAAGACCTCCTCTTTCGGTCTCGCCACCAACTGGACCCTAGGGCTCCCCTTCCTCCGCACCTCCGTCGACCACGGCACCGCCTTCGGCATCGCCGGCCGCGGCATCGCCGACGAGAAGCCGCTCCTCCACGTGGTCGAGACGACGCTCCAGCTGATCTCGGGCGAGCTGCCGCGGAAGCGGTAAACACGCGACGACATCCCGTGGCGCTGCCCGCAGCCCCGAACTGGGATAGCATTCCGGAAAAACCAAGGGAGGGTGAACGACATGAAGCACCGCAACGTCTTTCTGGCCTGTGTGATCTGTCTCCTGCTGGGAACGAGCCTCGGGCTTTGGGCCAAGGACAAGGCCGGCGGGATGGACCTGTTCCGCGGCAAGGCGCCGAAGGAGGCCGGGCAGGCGGCCCTCGCCCAGGCCGAGAAGATGGCGGGCAAGGGCTCCTGGGAGCGGATCGCCGTGGGGCGCGTCTACTACCTGTCCGGCGACAAGGCGAAGGGCCAGGCGATGTTCGACCAGATCACCAACGCCAAGCCCCAGGGGAGCGACTGGCAGCGGATCGGCGACGTCTACACCGAGGCGGGAGAGAAGGACAAGGCCGAGGCCTGCTACCAGAAGGCGCTGGCCGCCGACCCGAAAGATGACACCGGCCAGTCCGAGGTCGGCGCCTGGTACATCCGCAACGGGCAGCGCGACAAGGGAGAGGAGCTGTTCGCCAAGGCCCTGTCCCGGAATCCCGACGAGATGTGGCACTACGTCCGGGCGGCGGAAGCCTACCTGGGTGTGCCGAAGGGCAAGTGACACATGGGCGCCTGGGGGACGGCTCGCCGGTCAGCCGCTGCGGCTCACTCCCCCAACCCCACCAGATCCAGCAGCTTCAACGCGTTCGCCGTCGTCGCCACCCCCGGCCGCAGCCGGTAATCGAAGGTCATGACCGGCTTGCCCTCCCGCTCGGCCCCGGGTGCGAAGCTCTCGCGGAAGTGGACCGGCTGGCAGGCGGCGGCGAGCTCGGGGATTAGGGCCAGCTCCAGGTCGTGGGTCGAGACCGCTCCCAGGGCGCCCTGGGCGAGGAGATGGGTGAGCACCCGGCGGACGGCGATCTGGCGCTCGCGGGTGTTGGTGCCGCGCAGGATCTCGTCCAAGAGATAGAGGCAGACTCGGCCTTCCCCTTTCTCCGCTCTCGTCCGGTCGGCGGCGTCGACCACCTGGCGAATGCGCAGCAGCTCGGCCATGAAGAAGGAGACGCCGTCGACGAGCGAGTCCTCGATCAGGATGCTGGTCGCGAGGGCGAGTGGCGGCAGCTGCAGCGACGTGGCGCAGACCGGGCCGCCGGCCTGGGCGAGGACGGCGTTCACCCCAATGGCGCGCAGGAGCGTGCTCTTGCCCGACATGTTGGACCCGGTGACGAGGAGGAAGGTCCCGGGCGGCCCGAGAGTCACGTCGTTCGCCACCCTGGCGGTGCCGGCGAGGAGCGGGTGGCCGAGGGCGCGCGCCTCGATCAATGCCGGCGACATCGTCTCCTGCGGCGCCACCCCCGGGAAGGTCCACTCGGGTTCGTCGTGGGCGAGGTCGCCCAGGGCCGCCAGGGCCTCCAGCTCGCCCAACGACCTGAGCCAGCCCCTCGCCCGCGCCCCGAAATCCCGCTGCCAGCGCTCGAGGAGCGCCAGGACGTGGAAGTCCCACAGGAAGAGCAGCTGGAGCGGGGTGTGGAGGAGGGCGGCGTGGCGGACGTCCGAGAGCACCACCCGGCGGTGGAGGAGGTCGAGAGCGCGGGCGGCCGAGATCCCCTCCGCGGTGAGGCTCGCCACCAGGCGCCGCAGACGGGGGCTTGCGAAGCTCCGTTCGGCAACGGCGGTCAGGGCTCCGGCGTAGAGCTGGAAGTCGTCCTCGCGCGCCGAGATCCGGTCGTAGGTCTCGGCGATCCGCCGGCCGAGCTGCCGGGTCAGTCCGAGGTTGATGCCGGCCAGGAGGAGGAAGGGCCAGAACGGCAGAATCCCCCCCATCCAGAGGAGGAGGGCGGGGAACGGCCAGGGGGCGAGGACCCGGGCGAGGCCGATCATCCAGCCGGTCAGCCAGGGCTGGTCCTCCGCCCACCGGAAGAACGGCTCCAGGTCCGGGCGGACCCGTTCGAGCGGCCGCGCGCGGACCTCCAGCTCCTGGCGCAGGTCGATCGCCGGGGCGAGCTCGGCGACCGCCGCCTGGCGCTCGGCGATCTCTTCCGGGGCGGCCGGGGCGAGGAGCCAGTCGGCGAGGACCGCTTTGCCGGGAGGCGTATGGGCGGTGCCCAGGAGATGGAAGAGCGAGGCGCGACCGAAGAGGTTCAGGTCGCGGGCGAGCGGCGGGAGATCCCCGGCGAGCGCCACCGGCAGCACGGGCAGGGGGAGGGCCGGCCAGTCGCGGACGAGCCGCGCCAGCCCCTCGTCCTGGAGGCGGACCAGGAGGCCGGCCCGCCGCTCCTCGCGGACCACCCGGTCGTGGGCGATCACCAGGGCGACGAAGGCGACGAGCCCCACCGCCGAGAGCCCGAGCGCGCGCGGGCCGACCGCCGGGAAGAGCAGCAGGAAGAGCCCCAGGGCGAAGAGGAAGAAGGCGATGAAGCGGGCGATCGAGAAGCGGAACGACCGCCGGGCGAGGCGCCGCTCCTCCTCGGCGAAGCGGGCGCGGCGCTCGCGGTAGAGGGCCTCCACTTATTCGACCGTCACGCTCTTCGCCAGGTTGCGCGGCTGGTCGACGTCGGCGCCGCGGCGCACTCCCACGAAGTAGGCGAGGAGCTGGAGGGGGACGACGTTGACGATCGGCTGCAGGAGATCCGACACCGCGGGCACCGAGATCACCTCGTCCGCCACGCCGCCCAGGTCCTCGGGGTCGTGGTCGGTCAGGGCGATCACGATGCCGTCCCTGGCCTTCACCTCCTGGAGGTTGCTCTTCACTTTCTCGTACACCTGGTGGCCGGTCGCGATGGCGACCACCGGCAGGTTGCGGTCGATGAGCGCGATCGGCCCGTGCTTCATCTCCCCCGCCGGGTAGCCCTCGGCGTGGATGTAGGAGATCTCCTTGAGCTTCAGCGCCCCTTCGAGCGCGATCGGGTAGTTGATCCCCCGGCCCAGGTAGAGGAAGTCCTCGAAGCGGAAGTACTTGCGGGCGAGGGCAGAGACCGCCGCCTCGGCGCGGAGCGCTTCAGCGAGGGCGCCGGGGAGGTGGGCGAGGTCGTCGAGCAGCTGGCGTGGGATCTCTCCCTTGCACACCTGGCAGAGGTAGAGGGCGAGGAGATAGAGGGCGACCAGCTGGGTGGTGAAGGCCTTGGTCGAGGCGACCCCGATCTCGGGGCCGGCGTGGGTGTAGATCGTCCCCTCGCTCACCCGCGTCGCCTGGCTCCCCTGCACGTTCGAAATGGTCAGGAGCCGCGCCCCGCGCTCGCGCGCCGCCTCCATGGCGGAGAGGGTGTCGGCGGTCTCGCCGGACTGCGAGATCCCCACCGCCAGCACGCGGTCGGAGACCACCGGCTGGCGGTAGCGGTACTCGGAGCCGTAGTCCACTTCAACCGGGATGCCGGCCACCTGCTCGATGAGGAACTTGCCGATCAGCCCGGCGTGCCAGGAGGTGCCGCAGGCGAGGAGCACGACGCGGTCGAAGGCCTGGAAGTCGGCCTCGGTCAACCGCAGGGTGTCGAAATGGACCTCCGCCCGCTCGAAGTCCACGCGCCCGGCGAAGGTGTCCTGCACCGCCTGGGTCTGCTCGTGGATCTCCTTCAGCATGAAGTGCTTGTAGCCGCCCTTCTCGGCCTGGATGGGGTCCCAGTTGAGATGCTGGACCGGGCGCTCGACCGGCTTGCCGGCGCGGTCGACGATCTCGACCCCTCCGGGGGTCAGGCGCGCCAGGTCGCCGTTTTCGAGGAAGACAACGTCCTTGGTGTGGGCGATGAGCGCCGCCGGGTCCGAGGCGAGAAACTGCTCCCCCTGGGCGAGGCCGATGACGAGCGGCGGTCCCTGGCGGGCGGCGACGATCTCCTGGCCCTCATTCTCGGTCGAGACGACGGCGAAGGCGTACATCCCTTCGAGCTCCTGGACCGCCTTCCCCACCGCCGCCCGCAGGTCGCCGTTCAGGTAGGAGGAGATGAGATTCGCCACCACCTCGGTGTCGGTGTCCGAGGTGAAGGTCCAGCCCTCCCCGATCAGGCGCTTCTTCAGGGGGAGGAAGTTCTCGATGATGCCGTTGTGGATGAGGGCGATTCGGCGCCGCGAGTCGACCACCGGATGGGCGTTCCTCTCCGAGGGCGCGCCGTGGGTCGCCCAGCGGGTATGACCGAGGCCGTAGCGGCCACCCAGCGGATGCTGGGCCAGCTTCTCCTTCAGCCGGTCGAGCTTGCCCTCGGCCTTCACCGTTTCGAGGCCCCCGTCGTCGATCACCACCACCCCCGCCGAGTCGTACCCGCGGTACTCCAGGCGGGAGAGCCCGTCGATCAGGAGCGGCACCACCTCACGGCTGCCCACATAGCCCACGATTCCGCACATCAGGACGTCTCCTCTTCCTCGTTCTTCGGCGGGTTCTCCGACTTGCGCCGGGAGCCCAGCCGGCCGGGCAGGTTCTTCTGCCGCACCCGGCCCACCGCCAGCGCCCCCGGGGGGACCTCCTTGGTGATCACCGAGCCCGCCGCGGTCGTCGCGCCGTCCCCCACGCGTACGGGCGCCACCAGCAGGGTGTCACTGCCGATGAAGGCGCCGGCGCCGATCTCGGTCCGACTCTTCCGGACGCCGTCGTAGTTGCAGGTCACCACCCCGGCCCCGATGTTCGCCCCCGTCCCCACCACCGCGTCGCCCAGGTAGGCGAGATGGCCGGCCTTGCTGTTCGGTCCCAGCTCGGAGTTTTTGACCTCGACGAAGTTCCCCACCCGGGCTCCGGGATGCAGATGGGATGCCGGCCGCAGGCGGGCGAACGGCCCCACCCGGCACCCCTCGTCGATCACCGCGCCGTCGAGCACGCTGTAGGGGAGGACCTCGACCCCCTCCCCGAGGACGGTGTTCGAGAGCCAGGCCCCGGTGTGGAGGGTGCAGCCGCCGCCGATCCGGCTCGCTCCCAGGAGGGTGACCCCGGGATGGAGAACCGAGTCGACCCCGACCGTTACTCCCGGCTCGACCACCGTGCGGGCCGGTTCGAGCACGGTGACCCCGGAGAGCATCAGGGTTTCCAGGTGGCGGTCGAGGAGCCGGCGGTGGACCTGCGCCAGCTCGCCCCGGTGGTTGACTCCCAGGGCCTCCTCGGGGTCGGCGAGCGGCAGGAGGCGGAGGGCATTTCCGTCGGCCGCGGCGTCGGTCAGGGCGTCGGTCAGGTAGAGCTCCCCCTGGGCGTTCTGCGGCGAGAGGCGGGAGAGATAGCCGAAGACCGCGGGCGCCGGCAGGGCGTAGAGGCCGGCGTTGATCCGGCGGATCTGCCGCTCCTCGGGAGTGGCGTCGCGCGCCTCGACGATCCGCCGCAGGGTCCCGCCCGACCCCAGATCCGCCGAAATGACCCGCCCGAGGGCGCCGGGATCGGCCGGCTCGGCAACCGCCAGGGCGCCCCAGCCCTCCGCCGCCAGATCGGCCAGGCGGGCCAGAGTGCCCGGGGTGACCAGCGGCACGTCGCCCGAGAGGACGAGGAGGGTTGCCGCAGCCGTTCCGACGTAGGGCTCAACCTGGGCCAGGGCGTGGCCGGTGCCCCGCTGCTCGGCCTGGAGCACCCAGGTGAGGTCCGCGTTCCCCTCCCCGGAGAACGCCGCCCGCACCGCCTCGGCGCCATGGCCCACGACCACCAGGATGCGTCCGCAGCCGGCCTGCCGCGCCGCGTCGAGCACCCAGCCGAGGAGCGGCCGGCCCGCCGCCCGGTGGAGGACCTTGGGCAGGTCCGAGACCATCCGGGTCCCCTTGCCGGCGGCGAGCACCACCGCGATGCGCTCGGTCACGAGGCTTGCCGCTCCAGGAGGCCGAGGACGGCCGCCGCCAGCCGGTCGGAGTCGTGGCGGACGAGCTCGCCGGGGGCGAGGAGGTCGGCCTCGACCACCCGCGCGCCCATCCGCTCCAGGGCTTCCCGCTCGACCGCGACCGGCACCGAGCCGGTCTCGGCGTAGTGGGTGAGGCGGCCGGGGGGGATGGCGGTCGAGCTGGCGAGGACGGTGTCGACCAGGCCATTTCCAATCTGCCGCTGGACCGCCGCCAGGTGGGCCGGTCCCATCATGCCGTCGGTCTCCCCCGGCTGGGTCATGAGGTTCAGGAGGAGGATGACGGGCGCCTTCGACTTGGCGATCGCCTGCCGGATGCCGGGGATCAAGAGGTTGGGGAGAATCGAGGTGTAGAGCGATCCCGGACCCAGGAGGATGGCGTCGGCCCGTTCGAGGGCGGTGACCGCCGCCGGGAAGGCCGGCGGCGCCGGCGGGTCGAGCTCCAGCCGGGCCAGCTCCTCGCCCGACACCCCCACCGCCGTCTCCCCCTCGTAGACCCGCCCCGACACCCCGTGGCCGCGCAGGCGGACGTCGGTCAGGGTGGCGGGGTAGATCTTGCCGCGCACCGAGAGGATCGACTCGGCGGTCAGGATCGCCTGGTAGAAGTCGCCGGTGATGCCGGTGAGCGCGGTGAGGAAAAGATTGCCGAAGGAATGGCCGACGAGCCCGCCGCCGTTGGGGAAGCGGTACTGGAAGAGGCGGGCCAGGAGGTCCTCCTCCTCGGCCAGGGCGACGATGCAGTTGCGGATGTCCCCCGGGGGGAGCACCCCGAACTCCTGGCGCAGCCGGCCGGAGGAGCCGCCGTCGTCGGTGACCGTGACCACCCCGGTCAGCCGCCCCAGGCGGGGGGAGCCGACGTACGCCTTCAACCCGCGGAGGAGCGCCGAGAGGCCGGTACCCCCGCCGATGGCCACCAGGACCGGGCCGGTCTCGCGATCCCCCCGCGGCTCAGGTGAGGCCGAAGAGGTGACGGTAGTCCCGGTTCTTCCGGAGCTCGGCGAAGTCGGCGTCGTGGAAGGCATGGATGCGGTTCTTGGGATTGAGCTCGACCGCCTGGGACAGCGCCTGCGCCGCTTCCTCGGTCCGGTTCTCCAGGGCGTGGATGGCGGCGGCCAGGAAGGCGAAGCGCTCGTCCTTCTTGTCCCGCCCCCCCTTCTTGGCGAGATCGAGCGCCGCTTTCAGGTTGCCGCGGTTCTTCTCGAAGACCGCCTGGAGATAGGGGTCCCCCTCGTCGCCCTTGGCGGGTGCCGCGAGCTGCTTTTCGGCCGCCGCCCGGTACTGCCGGGCGCGGGCCGTCAGGTCGGTCAGGTCGCTCACCGCGATCGCCCGGTCGAGCAGCTCGACGGCCTTCGCCCAGTCCTTGCGGTCGAGGGCCTTCAGGCCCTCGGTGAAGGAGGCGACGGCGGGGTCTTCATCGCCGGCCCGGGCGGACTTGGGCGGAAGGCTGGCGGGGTTGGCGGCATAGGTGGCATGGGTCGCCTGAACGGCCGGAGCCGCTCCGGCCTTCTTGCCGCCCGCCGGTTTGTCGGCGGCTTTGTCGGCGGGTTTGTCCTTGGCGTTCTTGACGTCGGTTTTCTTCGCCATTCGGCTCCTCGGTCAACGTTTTCGCAATTCAATCAGGATCTGCTTGGCGACCGACTTCAAGGTGTCGAACACCCCGACCCCTGTCGTCGCCACGGCCTCGAACGTCGGCTCGCGCTTGTAGTTGAGCGTCCGGTACATGACGTCGACCGGGGTGACGTTGGCCAGGTCCCGCTTGTTGAATTGCAGGGCGTAGGGAATCGTCGCCAGGTCGAACCCGTGCTCTTGCAGGTTCTGCTCCAGGTTGCGGATCGACTCGATGTTGGCTTCCATCCGCTCGTCCTGGCTGTCGGCCACGAAGACGACGCCGTCCACCCCTTTGAGGATCAGCTTGCGGCTGGCGTCGTAGAACACCTGGCCGGGGACGGTGTAGAGATGGAAGCGGGTGGTGAAACCGCGGATGCTCCCCAGGTCCAGGGGGAGGAAGTCGAAGAACAGGGTGCGATCCGCCTCGGTGGCGAGGGAGATCATCTTCCCCTTCGACTCCGGGGCGGTCTTGTTGTAGATGTACTGCAAGTTCGTCGTCTTCCCACACAGCCCGGGGCCGTAGAAGACGATCTTGCAGTTGATCTCCTTGCTGGCGTAGTTGATGAAAGTCATGGCTCAATGTTTCGTACCATCGTCGTCTCTCCGGATAGGCTCGAGACCGGCCGGCCGTGTGCCCTCGCCTTACGGTCATTCTCCGAACAGGGCGTCGATGTCGTCGTCGGTAATCTCGGAGAAGGGGCTGGCATGCGCAGGCCCCTCGGCTCCCTTGTCATTCTTCTGCGCCATGGTCTCGAAGATCTTCTCCAGGTCGACGCTCGCGCGCTTGACCCGCAGGCGGACCAGGCCGAGCGACGAACGGTCGTCGAAGATCACGACCAGGATGGCGCGCTTGGCGACGATCGAGATGTGGATATGGTCCTGCTGTCCTTCATGGAACAGCACCGAGAACTCGCGCTCGCCGATCAGCTTGGCGAGCCCGTCCGTAGCGGCGACGTTGCCGGCGGTCAGGGAGGCGAGTGAGGTGGTGTCGAACTGCTCGACATCGCCGGCGGAGGCGATCTGCTGGCCGTTCTTGTCGATCAGGAAGACCGCCTTGGCGTTGGCTTCCTGGCGCAGACGCTTCAACGCCTCCTGCAACTGCCGGAACTCCTCCTCGTACAGCACGAAGTCAGCGGACATGGCTACCCTTTCCAGACCGCGCGAAGATATAACACAGCGGGGTCGCCGTCAAACTCTTGATTTTATGGCGTTTGCTCGGCGCCTCGCCATGGCTAGCGGAAGAGCCGCCAGCCCTGGAGGACGTCGTTCTCGGCGAGCCGCAGCTGGTTGCCCTCGACCGTGTGGACGAGGGGTACCGGGTTGCATCCACCGCCGCCGGCGTTGATCTCGGCCAGCCGGAAGGACTTGTCGCACTTGTTGCAGACCATCCACTCCCCCTGGTGCCGGAAGCCCCGTTTGGTCTTGGCGCAGGTCTCGCTGGCGTCGAAGGCCACCTGGACGACCCCTTGGGCGTCCTTGGCGACGAAGAAGCGAACCTCCTGGTTGCCGCGGTTCAGGAAGCGGAAGAAGCGCACCTGCTGGGGACCGAGCCCCGAGAGGTCGAGGTTGACCCGCCCGTCCCTGTCCGGGGTGACCAGCGTCGAGCGCTCCCCATGGAGCGACCCCTCGAACGCCATCTGCCCGACGACCACGGCGGCCATGAAAGCCAGGACGAGAAGGATACCGTGAATCGGCCTGAAGCGACGCATAGCGCTCTATTGTGGACGAAGACGCTCCCGGGAGCAAGGGGGGCGGGGACGGGGAACGCGCGCAGCGGGTCCCTCGCTGTCGGCAGGCGATGACCGCGGGCAGTGCGGCGATGACCGCGGGCAGTGCGGCGATGACCGCGGGCGGTGCGGCGATGACCGCCGCACGGACGGCGATGACTGCGGGCGGTGCGGCGATGACCGCCGCACGGACGGCGATGACCGCGGGCAGTGCGGCGATGACCGCCGCACGGACGGCGATGACCGCGGGCGGTGCGGCGATGACCGCCGCACGGACGGCGATGACCGCGGGCAGTGCGGCGATGACTGCCGGCGGGACGGTTGGAGCGGCTGGCTCACCCGCCTCTGGGCGGAGGAAGGCTGCATCATCGATCCGAACGGCGGCTGCCGGAGTGGCCGGTAGCCGGCTCAAGCGTTGCCAGGTCCGGCAGGCGCCAATCCGACAGCAGGCCGGCCCATGCCTCTCCCCCCTCCTTCCAGAGCTGCCGGGAACGCTGGAAGGCTGCCTTCGCCGCCGGCAGGTCGCCCTTGACGCGGAGGGCGTTGGCGAAAAAGGCTTCCAGGTACCCTTCGAGGCCGGGACGAAAGGCGGGAGCCAGAGTGGTCAGCCTCGCCACGCGACGGGCGAGCCGGGCGAGGTGCAGGGAGTGGCCGGCATCATGGACCGTCGTGGCTGCGCTGGCCTCGGCGAACCGCACCGCCAATCCCCAGTGGTGGAACTCGGGCGCGTTCTCGACGAGGAACTCCTGGTCCTCGGCGTTACAGGGCTCCAGGCGTGCGAAGAGCTCCGCCGCCACGGCGAGATCCTCGGCGCAAGGCAGGGCCACGGGTGGCCGGGCCGGCCGGGTTCCCTTCAGGGCCAGGTCGAAGAGCAGCGCGGCGGTCTCGGCTCGGAAGGCCCCGGAGAGGGAACGGACGAGCGAGGCGAGAACCTCTTCCAGGTCCTGCGGGACCTGCCCTTTAGATAGGGAGCGTATCGTCCCGATCACCGGCAGGAGGACGGCGTAGACGAAGGAGACAGGTACGCCCACAGCCCTGGTGAGCCGCTCCACCGTCCCCCGGGGAGGGACCAGTTTCCCCGCCTCGTAGCGCGAGACGGAGCTGGGGTGGATACCCGCGGCGGCCGCCAGCTGCGCCTGGTCCCAGCCGGGAATCCCACGCAACCAACGCACCAGGATCGGCCCGTCTTCCGGTTGGATCTCCTCGGCCTCCTCCGTCCTCTCGTCGCCCATCTCCTCTCCCTTCGTGCAAGCCCGCTTGCAGGGCGGGTGGCTTTTTCCACTCTGGACTCTGGCACCCTACCGGGTAGAGGCGTTCAGGCGGCCAATGATGGCCGACCTGAAACCGCCTCTTCAAGGAGCCACTCATGTCCGCAACCCCGTTCCGCCGCCTCGCCCTCCTCGCCCTGGCGCTCGCCCTCGCCACACCCTGGCTGGTGATGGCGGCGCCCCACCCGGCTGCCAAGGGTGCCATTCAGGCACCCTCCGCTCCATCCAGCCTCCTCTCCCTCTGGAGCGGTTGGCTCACCCGTCTCTGGGCCGATGCCGGATGCATTATCGACCCGGACGGACGTTGCGCCACGGCACCCTTGACCCACGAAGGCTGCATCGCTGACCCGAGCGGCCGCTGTGCCACGGGGCCACAGACCGACGCCGGCTGCATCATCGATCCGAGCGGCGGCTGCCGGGTCAGCCAGTAGCACCAGGCGCCGCCGGGCTCGGGTGCCTCTTACCCGAGTTTCGGCGGCCCTTTCCCCGGCAAAAGGCGAGCCAGATTGATCTGTGCAAAGAGCCGACGCGCCAGATCGGCGGTCACTGCATCCCGTTCTGCCGCCTCGCGAAAGACGGTAAGAGCCTTGAGCGTCTCTTCGTCGACTCCCTGCGCGTCGAAGATCCAGGCCATCTCTTTCGCGAGCAGCTTTACCTCGGCCGTGCGTCCCTGTTCCAAGTAGAGGACCGAGAGCTCAAGCGCCACTAAGGCAGCGTCGTAGGGCAGCTCACGCTTAATAAACTCTCGCAATACCTGCTGGAAGGCCGCCATCGCCTCCACACTCCGACCCAGGCCGGCGTCGACCTGGCAACGAAGCCAGAGGCAGCGTGCGAGATCCAGCTCGTTCCCGAGCCCGATCGCCAGCTCCAGTACCTCGGGCAGCAGAACTTCGGATTCCCTGAAGCGTTCAAGGAGGACGAGGTTGGCCGCCAGGTTGAAGCGCAGAACCCAAAGCAATCGCGGTTCCCGCCGGCCGTCAACCAGGGGAGCTGCCTCGCATAGAACCTCGACCGCACGCTCGCCCTCCCCCTGGAGCACGAGGACCGAAGACCTCTTGAGAAGGATGCGACCCAAGGCTTCTGGAGGAGCCACGGCACGGGCGCGATCGAGGAGGCCCAGGGCCTCTGCCCAGTGCCGCTGGGCTCGTCGCAGAGAGGCTTCGAGGTCCAGAAGACGCCAGACGGGGAGCAGATCGGAGCCCACCTCTTCTCCCTCCTTCCAGAGCTCCCAGGCACGCCGGAAGGTCGCGTCCGCCCCCGGCAGGTCGTTGTGGACCCGCAAAGCATTCGAAAGAAAGGCGTGCACGAAGCCGAGGAGCTGGGAACGCCAGGCCGCCCCGCCGGGAGCCAGCTCGGCGACCCGCACGGCGAGCCGGGCGAGATCCAGGGCACGGTCCGCACTATCGGCCGCCGCCTTTTCGCTCTCCACCGCCAGGCGCACCGCCAAAGCCCAGGTCTGAAACTCGCGGGCCTTCTCGACCAGCAGCCAGCACCGCTCCGAGGGCAGGTCCTGCAGCCGCTGCCAGAGCCCGGCCGCGATGCGGTGCGCCCGGCGCGCCGACCTCGTGCGCGCCAGCTGTGTGAAGCGGCGCTCCATCAGCTCGAACATCGCGAAGCTCAGCCGCCCAGCCGCCCGCCGAATGCGGCCGAGCTCGGCGGGCGATGGGTCGGCGGGGGTGGTCGGATCGGCCGGTATCTCCGCGGCCTGGAGGCCGAGGAGCACCAGGTCGATCGCCTCCGGGCCCTTGCCGAGGGCCGCGGTCATCGCCTCCAGCTCCTCGCGGGAGGGTTCCAGCTCACCGCTCTCGAAACGGGAGATCCGCTTGCGCGGAATGCCGCTGGCCGCAGCCAGCTCCCCCTCGGTCCACCCCGTGGTCCGCCGCAGGGCGGTCGCGGTCACACTCGTCAACGGCGGGATCTCGCGCGGCATCGGCTCCCTCTTCTTTCGTTCCCTGAAGAGAAGAGTAGCCGCAACCGCTGTTTTTGGGACAAGAAAAATCGTCGCTGGAAAAACACGCCCAAAGGGGCCGCCGCCGGCATCGCGGCGGGAGTTTCGGCGGCCTCCCGTTCTCCACCGCAAGACTCCGATCTACCCTCGCGGTGATGGCAGACACCACCCCACCGACCCCGGAGGCCCCCGACGACGACCCCCTCAACCGCGGCGGGATCGGCTGCCCGTGGACCGTGGGGCGCCGGCTGGGACTCTGGGGCACCGAGGGGCCACCCCCGGGAACCCCCGGCAATCAACCGCCAGCCTATGACTATGGCCCGGTCTTCCAGCGGGTGCGCAGGCGCCTGCCCAAGCTGGTGCAGCAGGTCCACCAACGGCGCCAGGAGGCGGTGGCCCACCTCGCCGAGCTGCGCGGCCTTCCCCCGGAAGAGCGCCGGCGCGCCCTAAAGGACCCCCGGTTTCGGAACCCGGCCCTGGTCGAGCTCCTGCTCGAAACCAGCGGCGCCGTGCAGCGGCGGGAACCGGGCGAGTCCGAGGAGCTGGCCGGGCTCGCCGCGGCGCTCGCCGCACGCACCGAGCCGACGCCGGACGACCTCGCCGCGATTTTCGCCCGCTCCCTGGGTCTCGCGGCCAATGCCCGGCGGCTGCGGGGCGAGCACCGGGCGGCGGAGGTCGCCCTGGAGCAGGCGGTGCCGTTCCTCGCCCAGGCCGCCGACTGGGGCGCCTTCTGCCGTGGGCTCGGCCTGCTGCGCTGGGAGCAGGGCCGGCTCCACCCGGCGGCCGCGCTCTTCGACCACGCCGCGGCCCTCTTCCAGAAAGAGAAGCTGGCGCCCGAGCAGGGAGACTGCCTCGCCCTCCTCGGGCTCCTCCTCACCGAAGCGGCTGCCTACGCCTCGGCGCTGCCCATTCTCGGCGCCGCGCTCGCCGTTCTGGAAACCCGGCGGCGGCCCTGGCTCGCGGTGCGCGCACGACTGGCCCTGGCGCTCACCCTGGCCGAAACCGGCCAGGCGAAGGTGGCGCGCCAGACCCGGGCCGAAGCCTGGCGCGACTACCGCTGGCTGGACCGGGAGGACGACCTGCTGCCGCTCCAGTGGCTCGGCGGCCAGATCGCCGCGCGCCTGCGCGAACGGGAGGCCGGGGCCCTGTTGGACGCGGTGGGGCAGGAGAGCCAACGCCAGGGCCGCCTCGCCGAGACGGCCCTGATGGCCCTCGACTGGAGCCGCACCCTCCCCAAGCCGCGGCGCGCGGGGGAGCTGGCCGTGCGCACCGCCGAGATGGCCGAGGCCTTTGCCGGGAGAAAGGGGCTGGAGCGAGTGCTGGGGAGGCTCCGCGAGTCGGCGGGAGGCACGGAATCGCGGACAGCGGCCGCGGCGGGGCTGCGGCGCGCGCTGCGCGCCGGGGGGATCGGGCCGGCGCCCCTGCCCTTCGTATGAGACCGGTCCGGTCACGTCGCGCCTGCACGCCATTTCCCCAGCTGCGTAGATCGCCCTTCGCTATCCTCTTTCTCGGTTTTTTCGGCTTGGGCTGAAACCAGATCATTGAAAGGACTCTATTTTAAGCCGAGGACTTTCCCATCTCCGGAACTCGTGTACTAGGCTCTGGTTATGTCCAATGACGACCTGGCTGTTACCCTCTCCATCCTGCGGATCATCCGCCGTTGGAGCCAGAGCGAGCTGGCCGAGGCGGCCGGGGTTACCAATAGCGCCATCTCCGACTACGAGCGGGGCAAAGTCGATCCGCAGACCCAGACGCTGCAAAAACTGGTGCGCGCCCTGGGCCTCCCCCTCTCCGCCCTCGACCAGGCCCAGTCCTTCATCCAGATCATCCGCGCCCAGATGGACATGGGCGACACCCGCGTCCCCTCGGGGGAAGGCCCCCAGCCCTTCTCGAACGCCGCCGCCCTCTCCCCCCGCGAGCGCGAGGTGCGGGCCGAGATCGCCCAGATCGCCTCGGAGGGCGGCCGCTTCGCCTCGCGCCTCACCCGCATGCTGCTGGAGCTGATGGCCGCGAACCCCGGCCGGCCCATGGACTAGTATTGCGCCGGCAACGGCACAATGACTGGTCCCCCCATCCTGTCGCGCGGCCCCGTCCCCTTCGCCACCTTCATGGAGGAGGCCCTCTACGGCGAAGGTGGCTACTACCGCCGCTCCAACCTCCCGATCGGCGAGGCGGGGGATTACGTCACCGGCTCCTCCCTCTCCCCCCTCTTCGGCCGCGCCACGGCGCGCCTCCTGGCCCGGCTCGACCGGGCGCTCGGCCGGCCGGCGGATCTCTTCGAGGCGGCGTACGGGACGGGATCTCACCTGGAAAGCGTCGTCGCCGCCTCGGCCAGCGCGGGCCGGCGTTTCCGGGCCTGGGACCGGGTGGCCCGACCGGTGCCGGCCGGGGTGACCCGGGTGGCGGAGCTGGAGGAGATCCCGGAGGGAGGCATCGAGGGGCTGCTCTTCTCCTATGAGCTGTTCGACGCCCTCCCCGTCCATCGGCTGATCGGCCGGGAGGATGGCGGGCTGGGGGAGCTGTGGGTGGAGGACGATGGCCGCGGCGGCTTCGCCTGGCGCGAGGGAGAGCTTTCGAGCCCTGCCCTGGCGGACCTCTTGCGCGCTCCGGACATTTCCCTGGAGCCGGGACAGGTGGCCGACCTCGCTCCCGGGTGGGTGCCGCTCTACCGACAGCTCGCCCGGCGGCTCGGGCGGGGGCTCCTCGTCACCTGCGACTACGGCTTCGAGCGCCTACGCCTGCTCGACCCGCGGGTGCGGCGGCACGGCACTCTCGCCTGCTACACCCGCCAGCGGGTACACCGCAACCCGTTCGTGAAGATCGGCGAGCAGGACCTGACCGCCCACGTCGACTTTACGGCCCTGCGCCAGGCCGGTGAGGCGGAGGGGCTCGCGACCGTCGCCCTTACCCGCCAGGCCTTCTGGCTCACCGCCTGCGGCCTCTTCGAGGAGATCGCCGGCGCCGACCTGCCCACCCGCCAGGCCGCCATGGCGCTCCTCGACGGCGAGGGGATGGGACAGGAGATCCGGGTGCTCGTCCAGGCGCGGGGAGTGGAGCCGGGCGAGGTCTTGGACCTCGCGGTCCTCGGCGCAACGCGCTGAGCAGCGCGCGCCTACCGGGGAGCCTTCGGCCCCAGGTAGCGCCGCTGCAACTCGGGAACGGTCATCGGCCCCAGCTGGACCAGCACCGCCGTGGGCTCGCCGGAGGGGTCCTGCCGGAAGGTGATGTAGGCGGTGTCGCCGGGACGCAGGTCTTTCAGGGTGAGCGGCTTGCCCCGCTCGTCGCGATAGACGGTCTGCCCGGTCACCCGCATCGGGACGGTCACCTCCGTCGGCCGTTTGAGCACGATCCGGCCGCGCGCCGCGTCGAGCGAGGAGACGAGGAAGAACTCCTCGTGCTCGGTTCCGGCGGCAGAGGCCAACCCGGCGACCAGGAGCAGCAAAACGCCCAGGAAGACGCGGCGGCTCATCGTGGCCTCCCCCCTCCCGCCGGACCGGGGGGCCGCGGGGCGCCCTTGGCGTTGCTGGAGCCGGCGGCGAAGGCCCCGGTGACCAAAGCGTCGCCCTCCTGGAGCTTGCCCTCGATCAACTGGGTATTGGCATAGTCGGAGATCCCGACCTTGACCGCCACCGGCTCCAGCCGGTCATGGCCGGCGAGCTTCCAGACCACCTGCTGGCCGCCGATGTGGGAGGCGCGGGCGGTCTCCGGGATGCCGGCCTCCCGGTAGAGCCGTTCGAGCTCCGCCGCCGGCAGGTCGGGGGTGTAGGTCAGCGCCGCGTTGGGAATCCGCAGGACGCTCTCGACGTGGCCGGTGGGGATCGTCACGTAGGCGGTCTCCCCCGGCAGCAGCCGCTCGTCCGGGTTGTCGAAGTCGATCACCGTGTCGTAGGTGACGACGTTCTGCACGATGTAGGCGTTCAGGCGGATGGTGCTCACCCGGCCGTGGAAGACCTCGTTGGGAAAGGCGTCGACCTGGAAGGTGGCGTCCCCGCCCACTTTGATGAAGCCGGTGTCCGACTCGTCGGTCTTGGCGTAGACCTGCATCCGCGTCAGGTCCTGGGCGAGAGTGAAGAGGTTGGGGGCGGTCAAGGAAGCGGCGACCGACTGACCGACGGTGACGTTCTTCGCCACCACGGTGCCGTCGGTGGGGGAGAGGATCGTGGTGTAGCGCAGGTTCGCCTCCGCCTGGTCCAGGGCACCCCGCATGGCGCCGACCTCGGCCCGGGCCTGCTCGACCTGCGCCACCTGCTCCTGGTACTGGGCCTTGGCCTGGTGGATCTGGGCCTCGGCCGCCCGCGCCCCGGCCTCGGCCTGGTCGAGGGTCGACTGGGAGAGGTCCTTCTGATCCAGGGGGATCAACCCCTGAGTAGAGAGCTTGCCCAGGCGGGCGGCGTTGACCCGGGCGTAGCCGGCGTCCGCCCGGGCCTTGGCGGCGTTGGCCTCGTTGGTCTCGATCAGCGCCTGGCTGGAGCCGAGCCCGGCCGTCAGATGGCGAAGGTTGGCCTCGGCGCTCGCCAGGTTGCCGCGCGCGGTGACCACCTGGGCGGTGTAGACGGCAGGGTCGATCTGCGCCAGGACCTGGCCGGCGCGGACCCGGGTGTTGAAGTCGGCGAAGATCAGCTTCACCGTCCCCGACACGTAGGAGCCGACCGGCACCGTGGTCAAGGGATTGATGGTCCCGGTCGCCTCGACCGCGGCGGTGATCGCACCGCGCTCGACCGGGGCGGAGAGGTACTCAGGTCCCTTCGGCCGCCCGCCGATCCAGAAACCGAGGAGGAGGAGCGCGACGACCGCTCCGGCGAGGAGCAGAGCGATTCTGCGCCGCGAAGCAGGGAGGGTCGGGGTCACCGGGGTATCATACCCAAACGATGGATCTCCGCACCGTCCTCCCCGAGGCGTTGGGCGCCATGGCGGCCAACAAGCTGCGCACCGGCCTCACCATGCTCGGGATCATGATCGGGATCGCGGCGGTGATCTGCACCGTGGCGATCGGCGAGGGGGGCTCGAACCGGGTGCGCGAGCAGTTCCAGAGCCTGGGCGACAACTTCGTCTGGGTCGAGGCGGGGAGCCGCAACCTGCAGGGGGTGCGGACCGGCACCGGCGCCACCAAGACCCTGACCCTGCGGGACATGCAGGCGATCCGCGAGGCCATCCCGCTCATCAAGAGCGTGTCGCCCAACGTCGACGGCCGGACGCAGGTGATCTACGGCAACCAGAACTGGTACACCCAGTACCGGGGGGTCACGCCCGAGTACCTGGCCATCCGCCGCTGGACGGTGGCGAAGGGGGCCTCCTTCACCCACCAGGACGTGACCCTCTCGGCCAACGTCTGCCTGCTCGGCCGGACCGTGGTCGAGGCGCTCTTCCAAGGGGCGGACCCGATCGGCAGGAAGATCCGCGTCGGCGCCCAGCCGTGCCGGGTGATCGGGGTCCTCGCTCCCAAGGGAGAGACCGCCACCGGCCAGGACCAGGACGACACGATTCTCCTGCCGAGCAGCACGGTGATGCACAAGCTCAAGGGGATCAACTGGCTGGACGACATCGTGTGCTCGGCCATCACGCCCGAGGCGATCCGCCCGGCCAAGGAGCAGATCATCCGTCTGCTGCGCCAGCGCCATCACCTGCGCGCCGGAGCGCCGGACGACTTCAACATCCGGAGCCCGGAGGAGGTCCTCCAGGCGCAGCAGGAGACCAGCCGCACCTTCACCATCCTCCTGGCGAGCATCGCCTCGGTGTCGCTCCTCGTCGGCGGCATCGGGATCATGAACATCATGTTCGTCACCGTCACCGAGCGCACCCGGGAGATCGGGGTCCGCCGCGCGGTGGGGGCGACCCGGGGGAGCGTGCAGATGCAGTTCCTGACCGAGGCGGTCGTCCTCTGCGCCCTCTCCGGCGCCATCGGCGTCCTCCTGGGCGTCGTCGCCTCCAGCGTCTTTGCAAACGTCTTAGGCTGGTCGATGATCATCCCGCCGCGCGCCATCGTCATCGCCGTCCTCTTCTCCGGCCTGATCGGCGTCGGCTTCGGGTTCTACCCGGCGCGCAAGGCGGCGCTCCTCGATCCGATCGAGGCGCTGCGGTACGAGTAGGGGTGGGCCTAACGCGATGCCTTAAGAGACACACGGCTGCGGAACTGGTGTCACGCCTACCGGGAGCGCCCGCACAGAACCATAGATGTATTAGAAAAGTGCCATAAGGTACCGCGCGCAAAAGCGGCTCGCTTTTCGAGTCCTAAAGCACCTATACTGGTAGAAGCATCCTCGACGCGAATCCCGTTCATAGTGTGTAGTGCCTTTCGGGTGAAGTGACCCGCACGGGATGCGTCTTGGCACGATAATGGCTACTACTAACGGCACCAACGTTGCGGGAGTGCTTGATGTCGCGCGCGGAGCGCAGGCTATCCTGCCTATAGGAGCCGAGGGCGGTCCGTCTATGACTCGAACTCCACCCGGTGTGTCGATGGCAGTAGCGGGTGTGATCTCCCACTCTCTGAACCTCAGGAGGGGCCAAACCGTGTCGCGGAATCGTAGAATCACCGGAATCGTGACGGGTTGGAAGGTATTGTTGGTCATGGCTCTCGTAGGAGTCGTTCAGCTCGGTCGTGCCACCTCTCGTGGGGCCGAGCTCCGGCACTGCTATCGCGTGTCTCTCCAAGAGCCTCCGAGCTGGATCAGTAGCGCCACCTGGATTGAGGACAGCTCACGGCTTCTCGTCGTAGATCCCTATCGTAATGAGTTCATCTCCTACGGCCCAGATGGCCGCTTCGTGGGTCTCGACGGACAGTTTCGTGCCGTGAGGGAAAACGCCCTGGTGTGGAAGAGTGCAGCGAGTAAACGTGTGGGCTCCTTGTATCAATGGAAGGTCGCTGGTGACGAGCTCGTCGCTTTCGGCACCCTTGCGAGGCCTGACCTGGGCTTCGATCGGGGATTATCCGCACACCAGGCCGGTCGGACTGCAGGCATCTACGCCCAAGACGGGATGCTCTACCTACTGACGAGAAGGCCTGGCGGCAAAGCAAAAACGGCTTGGTGGCTCTTCCAGATTGTTCCGAAGAAGGACGTGAGCCTGGGACGAGGCCAGCTCACGACTGTGAATCACTTGACCGTGATGCCTGGTGAACGGAGCTGGTACATCTTCGAGAACGGGCAAGTGGAGCCATTCCAGCCGCAGAAGGTGCCATACTCGATGCTGGTTCACGGAACCGAAGAGCTTGGCTAGAATCGTTCGCATGAGCGGCTCGTTTTTCCGCCTGCGCAGCTACATAGGTAGATGACTGAAAGCGGAGCACCAGCTAGTGGAGGATGAGGTAATGGCAATCATCGAACACGCTTCGAATCAAAGGGCCACTCGGCATTACCTAGTCTTCTTCGGCCATTACTCCGGGGATCGTTTTGTAGCCCATGCAATCGCAGAGAAGATGCGGCAGCAGGGTTGTGAGGTCTGGATAGACGAAAACGAACTCGCTGGAGGCGATCCTATTTACGGAAAAATTCTTGAAGCGGTAGATACCTGCGACGAGGCAATCGTCTTGCTTTCGCCGCCCGGCCTAAATTCCAAGTGGATCCCTTTTGAGTTGGGTGCAATTTGTGGCCAGCACAAACGAGTTACTCCAGTCCTTGATCACGTTGGACCGGAGGCAGTTCCGATTATCCCGGGAGTCAAGGCGATCGATATTAATCACTTTGAACAAATCTTCCTGCCGGAGCTCGCTCGCCGAATCGCGGAGAAAAATGCCTAGAGCGGGATCCGCCCGAGCGGCGGCCACTCCGGCGGTGGGAGCTTGAGCAGCCAGGCCCACATCTGGCGGGAGCGCCCCAGGTACCGGATCAGGCGTGGCCAGAGGGCCCGGATCGCGGCAGCATCGACGAAGAGCCAGACGTCCCGGGTGTTGGCCTCCCGTAGCAGGGCACCCATCCAGTAACTTCTGGATCGGACGAAGCGAGGTGCTCCTTGAGCTGGCCGACCGTGGTGTCCGTCCACCAGAGAAAGTACGGCCGCGCGGTGTCGTCGAGGAGAGACTCCGTGGTCGGTGGCAGGCGGTCCATGGGCGGGCGGGATGGTGTGAGGGCTCATCACGACGGTGCCCCTTCGCGGAAACACTCCGCGAGCGGCTTTGGTAAGGATATCAGCGACCCGAAGCCAGCGGTTACTGCGCGGTCATGCGTTCGCCAGAGAGACCACCAAGCGTTTGCCCACGGCGTCGGCATAGCGCACGAGGGTCTCGATGGTGGGATTGAGGCGTTGCCCGGTTTCGAGCTTGGAGAGCGCCGACCGATCCATGCCCGTCAGTTGGGTCAGGTCGGAGAGGCTAAGTCCTTTAGCTTCGCGAGCGGCCTTCAGCTGTTGGACCAGGTCTGCCAACTGGTCGAGAGTGACCAGCCGCTCGTCATGCCGCGCGATCAATGCGGGCAGCTCGTCGTCTACCTGCTCCCGGACCTCGCGATACTTCGCGGCTTCTTCCGGAGAGAGGCGGCGATTGCGGGTGATACGCCGAAGGGTCATCGTCGATATCTCCTGGGAACTTCGTAGGCCGTTACCGGGTACACCGTGCTGACATCGACGCTCTCGTACACCACCATCAGGTGCCGGCCGGTGCGGGTGTCCCCGAACACCACCGGCCGGCTGGAAGACCGGCTGATGTCAGCATCCATCGCATTCTCCAGCGCCTCTTCGACCTCTTCCCTCGTGACACCATGGTCGGCACAGTGCTGTACATTGCCATCAGGATCGTCGTCCAGGTCCCAGAGGATCGCTTCGAATCGCATGGATCGAGCGCCCTCGTGTGGAACTATAATACCACAGGGCGCAAGGTGCGCTCCAGCGGGCGATCCCAGGGGCGTCCGCATCGCCGCCTGACAGACCCGGCTGAAGCCGAGGACGTAGGGGACACCCAACGATCGCAGCTCTTACTCATGGTTCGCCCGGATCTGGCCGAGCGGCGGCCACTACCGACAGGGCGGACACGCCTCGGGTCCAGACGAGGGCGGCGCGGAGCAGCAGGCGTGAGATGTCAGGTGACATCGCTCCCCGCTGCTGCCTGCCTGGCTTCGCTTTCCCGCCTCCGGTCCACGAGCGGCACCGAGGGTGAGGACGCGCCGTCCACCGCCAGCGTCGCGAGGTCGTAGCCGAGCCCGGGGAGGTCGTTCGTCCACAGAGGCTGTCCCGTCTGGGCGTCCAGGCAGAACAGCTTGCCGTAGGTGTGAGCGTAGACCCGCTCGCCATCGGCCAACAGGGTGACGAATTTGTCGCCCGCGATGGCCATGCCGCCACCGAGCCAGGTCTTCCAGAGCTGGGTGCCGTCACGCTTGCTGAACGCGACCACATACCCTTTGGTCCCAACGAAAAGGATTTCCGGCTGGTTCATGCGCATGCCCTCCTTGCGTAAGGATATCAGCGGCGCGGAGCGGCGAGCCATAGGACGAGAGGGAGGAAATAGGCCCTTGCGTCGATGATATATATAGAGAGAATCTTCCGCGGAGGGTTCCGTGATGACCACAACGCATCCGATCCGCCGGTCGCGATCGGCGACCAGCCCAACCCGGCAGGGGCGAAGAAGCTCGTCCCGTTCCTCCTCGCCAAGCTCGGCCGCTGAGCCCGCATCGCTCCCGGGAGGCGTAGAATCGGTCCGGGAGGATACGAGAATGCGACGACGCACCCCGACCGTCGTCTCCTTTGCCGAGCGCGCCCAGGATGAAACGAGGCAGGTGGGCCGAGTCCACGAGTCCGGTGCCATCACCTTTCGGGGCCGGACCTACCGGACGATCAAAGAGGTGCCCCCGGAGTGCCTCGCCTTCCGGGTCGACCTCGCGACCTACACCCAGTGGCGCCGCCTCTATCGCGCCATCGCGCCGCAGCCGCGGGGACGGGCGACCTGATTTCTACAGCTGCCCCGAGGAGAACCGCGCGAGGCTCGCCAGGTAGGCGGGGTCCTCGTAGCGGCTCAAGAGGAACTCGGAGGCATCGTCCGGGAGGGTCTCTCCGGTGACATGGGCGGCGAGCAGCTCGGCCGCGGCCTGCGAGGCCATGATGCCGAAACCCGAGAGGCCGCAGAGGAGATGGTTGCCCGGAACCGGGGTGGGGCCGATGAGCGGCCGGTTCTCCCGCGTTTTGCAGTAGTAGCCGCCGTCCACATAGGGGCGCCGCATGCGGGAGAGATACTGGGCGAGGGCCGGCACCATGCGCACCAGGCCGCGCAGGACGACCTCCGGGTAGAACGGGTCGAAGCTGGGGGGGAAGACCGGCTCGGCCGGCTCCAGGTGGTAGGTCCAGAGGAGGAGGAGCGAGCGGCTGCCCTTCCCCCCTTCGGGCCGGAAGTGGACCCCGGCCGGCATGGGATCGAGGAGCCAGGCGAGCTCGGGATCGCGTGCGAGCTCGGCCCGCTCCTCGTCGCTCCAGGCGAGGGTCACCGGGTCGGACCAGATCATGAGCGGCAGATCGCGCGGCACCAGTCCCAGGTAGTCGTCGAACATCACCTTGCCGTGCAGCTCGTTGAAGAGGGGAAGGTCCACCCCGCTCTTCTGGCCGATCTCCGCGGCGAGCGGACCCGCGGCGTTGACGAAGGTGCGGGTGGCGATCGTCCCCGCCTCCGGGCCGCCCTCCACACGAACGCCTTCGATTCTGCCGCCCTGCACGAGGACCTCGGCGATCCGTCCCTGGACGAGCCGCACCCCGTGCTCCCGCGCCCGCTCCAGGAGGTACATGCCGAGCTGCTGGGCGGAGAGCCAGCCGCAGCGCCGCGGGTGGAGCATGGCGACGACGTCCCCGGGAAGGAAGGGGAAACGCTCGAGGATACGGTCGCGGTCGAGCACCAGGTCGGCCCCGCCGAGCGACCGGTCGAGCTCGTCGAAACGGTCTTCCGGATAGGGCGGATCGGCCGGCCGGCCCCTCTCCCCCGCTCGATGCACGCGCAGCTCCCCCGCTCCCAGCTGTGAGATCTCCCGGCCGAGCGTTTCGAGCTCCGCCGCCTTCGCCGGATCGGCGGTCAGGTAGACGTAGCCGTTGCGGTTCATCACGAAGCGGTTGTCACTCTCCCCCGCCAGCTCCTCCAGGAGGTCGATGCTGCGGTTCATGAACCGCACCATGGTGTCGCCCGGCCCGGGCCACCAGTTGCGGTAGCACTCGGTCGATTTGTCGCTCGTCACCGAGAGCGGCGGCTGGTCGTCGACGATCACCACCTCCCGGACGCCGCGGCGGACGGCCAGGTGGTAGGCGGCGGAGATCCCGGCGATCCCGGCGCCGCAGATCACGACATCGGCGGTGGACATGGGCGAGCTCCTCTCGCAGGTCCGGGGAAGCTTACAGGGAATGGAATCGAGGGGCGAGAGGCCCCCGGCAGGTACGGCAGGTAGAGGGCCGCCAGGGGGCGCCCCTACCCCAGGGGGTAGGTACGGGTCATCCTTCTCGATGAGGTTTGCACCCACGCGGCGGGGTGTGGGCAGGGCCCCGTGAGAAGCCCCAGAATGTGGCCCTCCAGAGCTCAAGCAGGAGGAATGCTCTTCATGATCAGCGAGAGGACCCTCGTCTCCAGCCCGGCGCCCGTTGCGCCGGGTCTCCTGGATATCGCAACCCCGCCCGGTCTGGGCCGATTGACCGACTGGGGGATCTCCCTCGGAGAGGCAGCGCCGGTCCTCCGCGGGGTGCTCGCGCTCGCCCCGACCGACGGACTGGTGACCGCACACCTGTCCGCCCGGGATGGCGAGCGCGGCTCGGCCGTGCTCCGCCTAGGGGTCGGCGACGCGGTTCAGGACATCGCGGGCTGCGCCGTGCACCGGGACCGCGCGAGCGGCGTCGGCCTGCGCCGAGCGAGCTTTTCCGTGCCGGTACCCCGGGGGAGCCTGTTCCAGCTCGACGACGAGGCCACCGCGGGCGCCCCGGTGCTCGCGGCCCGCTGGACGCCTTTTTCCCCGGGCTTGCATACCTTGGGTGACCTCCTCCCCATCCCCCTGGACCAACCGCTCCAGGCGACGACGAACGGTATCCTGGTCGCCACTCTTACCGCCCGCGAGAACGGCGACCGGGGAGCGCTCTTTGCCGCCTCGACACCCTGGCCGGTGGCGCTCGACCAGGCCGAGTCGCTGCGCGCCGCCACCTACGCCGAGCGCAGCCCCAGGGTCTGGGTGGCCCGCGGCTCGCTCACCCTGCCGGTCGCTCGCGGGGAGCACTTCAAGGTCCAGACCGGCTCCCTCGCCGGCCGGCCGGAGATCCGGGCCTGGTGGCGGCCCGTCCTCGGCTGAGGTCCGGGCGTCAGGACGGCGGTATTAGCGGCATGGGCGGCATCGGCGGCACCGCCGGCCGTTCGTGCGCCTTGAGGAACGTCTCCGGCTTGCTGAACACCTTGGCGATGTTCATCCCCTTCTTGAGCGCGCCGAGCGACACCTTGCCGGTGGCGAGCGCCGCCCCCATGGCGAAGTAGGTGCGCGTCTTGCCGCGCAGGCGGTAGCGCACCTCCAGCACATGCCGCCAGAGCCGGCTGTACTCCTCATAGAAGTCGGCGAGCGGGAGCTTGGTGGGGAGCACGGCGTGGATGATGTCGAACATCTCCCAGTCGTGGGTCGTGACCTGGTTCCGGGCGGTCTCCCAGAGGTCGGTGCCGGGGAGCGGGGTCAAGACCGAGAAGCCGCTGTTGTAGGCGCCGGTCTCCTCGATCCAGGCGCGCAGGCGGGCGAAGTCGTCGTGGTCCCAGGCCGGATCGACGATGAAGTTGGGGGTGAAGCCCACCCCGAGCTCCTTCAAAATCGACAGCGCGCGGACGTTGTTGGCCGCCGTGTTGCTCTTGTTGACCGCGTCCAGCCCCTCGTCGGTGATCGATTCCAGCCCCAGGAAGATGGAGAGCTGCCCGCAGTCCTTCCACATCTCGATGAGATGCGGGAACTTGCAGATGATGTCGGTGCGGGTCTGGACGGTGAAGTACTTCTTGATCCCCGCTTCCTTGATCTTCTTCGCCAGCTCCTCGCCCCGCCGCACGTCGAGCCAGAAGATGTCGTCGGTGATGAAGACGTTCGGCGCCTCGATCGCGGCGAGCTCGGCGACCACCCGGTCGGGCGACTTCTCGCGGAAGGTGCTGTCGTGGAACTTCCACACCGAGCAGAAGTTGCACTTGAACGGACAGCCGCGGGCGGTCTCCATCAAGGCGAGCGGCTTCCGGAAGTTGATGTAGTACTCCGGAGCGTAGTGGGAGATGAGGTGGCGGGCGGGCATGGGCAGGGTGTCGAGGTTCGCCCGCATCGGCGCGCAGCCGGTCGAGCGCTGGGCGCCGCCACCGTTGAAGGCATTCAAGACGAGACCCGGCACCGTACCGAGATCGACCCCCCGCTCCAGGGCGTCGACCAGGGGAGGCATCACCTCTTCCCCGTCGCCGACCGCGATGGCGTCGATGGCGGGGTGGAGGAACCACCCCGGCTCGCGCGAGGCGTCGTGCCCGCCCACCAGGATGAACGCCTCCGGCAGCTCGCGCCGCACCTGCTCGGCCAGGCGCAGGGTGCGGTTCCGCTCGGTCGTGAAGTTGCACTGGAGGCCCACCACGGCCGGCGCGAAGGCGGCGCACTTGGCCATCCCCGCCTCCAGCCCCTCCAGCCGGAAGTCGAAGACCCGGCACTCGTGCCCCTCCGCCTCCAGGCCGCCGGCGACCGAGATCGGTCCCAGCGGCTCGACGAAGGTGAGCATCTCGAGACCGAGAATGCCGCCGATGGGCGGCTTCAGGAAGGCAACCTTCATGACACGACCTCCTTGCCTCGCCGAGGGCGGGCACTGGCGGGAACGGGGGGATTCTACCGCAGACGGTTTCCAGAAACTGGGATGCGGAACGTGGGTTCCCGAGGACGTTTCCCCCGGGCCAGGGATGAAATTTCAAAAGGGGGGTTGACATCCTGCACCGTCCCGCACAAGAATGTTCCCCAGCGGACAACTTACCCCGCTTTCGTACCCGAGTATACACCAGATCCGGGCCGGCGCCAATTCCGGCGCCTGCCCGTTGTACCCCGGGCCTTCGGGCTCGAACGAAAGGAGAATGTCATGAACACCGTTGCACCGCAGGAGACCCCGTCCCCGACCCCGAACAAGGCCAAGCCGCAGGAGACCACGTACGCCGGCAAGCTCTCCGACTGGGAGCGCATCCTGACCTCGATCGAGGCCAATGCGGCCGACCTCTCCCACCTGGCGACTCCGCGGGCCCAGCTCGCGGCGCTCCTCGCCCAGGTCAAGGAGATCAAGCAGCAGCAGTCCGCCAGCCGGGCCACCAAGGAGACCGCCTCCCTGCAGATCCAGTCGGCGCTCGTCGACGGCCAGCGCCTGGCGGCGCTGCTCCGCCAGGCGGTCCGCCAGCACTACGGCCCCCGCTCGCCGAAGCTCGCCGAGTTCAGCCTGAAGGTCTTCCGCGGTCGCGCCAAGAGCGCGACCTCCACCCCAGAGGCGCCTCCGCCCGTTGAGATCGCCTCGACCGCAGCCGAGGCTGTCGTGAAATCCCCGTCCGCTCCCACCCCCCACTCCTGAAGTGGGCCGTAACGGAACCCCTGGGGCGTGTTCGCCACGCCCCGGGGGTTTTTTGTTGTCTCTCCCTCCGCCTCCTCCACGAATCTCGATAACGGCGCAGGTATAACGGGTCGTTGCACGGTGTAAACGTGACGTTGTACCGGTACAACGAAGCGTTGCACTGTGGCAATGAGTCGTTGTACCCGTACAACGGGTCGTTGCATCGTGTAAACGTGGCGTTGTACCGGTGCAACGAGGCGTTGCATTGTGACAATGAGGCGTTGAACCTGTACAACCAGTCGTTGCACCGTGACAATGAGACGTTGAACCTATCAATGAGTCGTTGCACCGTGTAAACGTGGCGTTGTACCTGTACAACGAAGCGTTGCACTGTGACGATGAGGCGTTGAACCTGTACAATGAGTCGTTGCAGCGTGGAAATGTGACGTTGTACTGGTATAATGAGGCGTTGCACTGTGACAACGAGACGTTAAACCTGTACAACGAGCCGTTGCACCGGCTCGGCGCGACCGCTCTGCCTCGCCTTCCGCCTCCTCTTGGTGGGGGACTCTTCCTTCCAACCGACCAGAAGATCCTACCCTATCGTCATCCTGCGGGGAGCCTTGGCGACCCAAAGGATCTGGGCGGGGGAGGCGCCTCAAGCCAATTGAAGAGAGCTACTCTGACCGAGATCAAGAACAATCTCAGCGCACTGGTGGACCAGAGCACCACCGGTTGCATCAGCGGAGTCGAAGATGAGGCGCTTACCTGCGCAACATCTTCAGACCTCCACATACGCGGTAACGGATGTAGGCTCTGGAATCTCTTCTCCAGCTTCCCGCATCCCCTCGAGGTGAAAATCGATGGCTTCCCGGATCAACTCCAGGACTTCCTGCTCGGTCTCGGCGGCGGCAACACAGCCCGGAAGGTCGGGAACATAGGCGCTGAAGTTGGCTCTTGCCTTTTCGACGACGACGGCATATCGCATGGGAGCTCTCCTGCTACTTGAGACCAGCCTGTTTCAAGATACTGTTCAGTGTGCCTGGAGGAAGGTCCAAGCTTGGCTTGCCGGACACCGTCACAGTCCCTGGTTTGATGGGGTGTCTGAACTGCCGGTGGCTTCCCTTGGTCCGAGCAAGACGCCAACCATCCTCTTCGAGGGTCTTGATGACGGCTTGGACTTTCACGAGTCCATGTTAGCCGATCCGAACCGCCAGAGGCGCTCCCGTGGATGCCGCAGCTTGACGTTCTTGACTTGACGCTCTCGACGCCACAGACTTTTTCTCATGTCCCACGCCGCCACCGCCGCCCGCGGATCATCAGCGCGAGGCGGGCTACGTCTGGGGAGAGGCAAGTCTACGAGACAGGAGGTCCACAATGAGCCAGGCAACCAAACGGAGATTTGAGCGCGAAGCGGAACCGGTCCGTGTCCTAGGCCGCGGACTGCGAGCGCGGCAGGGGGTCCACCTCACGCTGCGAACCCTCCGCGAGGCGGCCGGGAAGACCCAGGCGGAGGTCGCGGAGGCCGCCAAAATGGACCAGGCGGACATCTCTCGCCTGGAGAACCGCGAGAGTTTCGCCGACTGCCAGGTCTCGACGCTTCAGCGCTATGTGGCCACGCTCGGTGGACAGTTCGAGCTGGTCGCAGCCTTTGGGAACAAGAGGATCATCCTCGCCGGTGCGCAGGCAGAGCCCCTCGCGAGGCCGACCAGCAAGGAGTCACGGCGGGTGAGGTAACGTCAACGAAACAAAGGCTCTGAAAGGGTGACGATCAACGCACCGTCGCCCCTTCGGGGCTTTGGGCTATAGGGGATTCTCTTCCTGGGGTTGGCACCCATATGGTTACACACAACTTGTAGTGGACAAAGAGCCCTGAATCTGGTTACTTAGTCCGCAGAGGCGACACCTTA